>Ga0070729_10001743_pt1 | contig 31625 bp, 30 predicted proteins | sample tdDd472_FD_66725 | JGI IMG/M metagenome (GOLD analysis project Ga0070729, IMG submission 66725) | Marine sediment microbial communities from the Atlantic coast under amendment with organic carbon and nitrate - tdDd47.2 | ecosystem: Environmental > Aquatic > Marine > Coastal > Sediment | place...
ATTTCTTTAACCGCGCCTTCTGCCAGCTGCTGCTCGAGCAAGTGCAAACCCAATTCGTCCGGACCCACTCCGTCAAGCGGCGATAAACGCCCCATAAGTACGAAGTACCGACCGTTGTACGCAGCAGAATCTTCCACTGCCATAACGTCGGCGGGGCTTTCGACCACACAAACAGTCGAAGCGTCGCGGCCCGAAGCAGTGCAAATCCAGCACTCCTCAGACTCGGACAACATCCTGCAGCGACTGCACTCGCCAATCGCTTCCAGCGCCTTGTCCATGGCCGCTACCAGCTTGCGGCCGGCATCCCGGTCCTGTTCCAGCAAACGAAAAGCCATTCGCTGCGCGGTACGCGGGCCGACGCCCGGCAAACAGCGCAAAGCTTCAAGCAAGTCCTGCAGTAGCGGCGAATAGGCCATAGCGTCCGGAAAGGCAGATTAAAAAGGTAGATTGAGACCGCCGGGCAGCCCCAGCCCCGAGGTCATACCCGAAAACTTATCTTTGGTCGTCGATTCGACCTTGCGGAGCGCGTCATTGAATGCCGCGACCAGAATATCCTCCAGCATTTCCTTATCGTCACCGAGCAACTCGTGATTGATCTCGATGCCGCGGACTTCGTGCCGGCACGTCATTTTCAAACGCACCAGACCACCACCGGCCTGACCTTCAACCTCCAGCTCGGCCAACTCTTCCTGAGCCTGCTTCACCTGTTCCTGCATTTGCTGGGCCTGCTTCATTATCTGGCCCAATGGGTTCTTCATCGAAAACGTCCTTACTTAAACTCAGCCGGAAACCGGCTTAATTGAATCATCGTCAACGGTTGCTTCCATCAACTCCACCATGCCCTGCACGTTCGGGTCTGTGGTAATCGCAACTTTGGCGGCATCCAGCGTTTGCTGCTGCTCACTTTGCTCGCGACGTGCGACCGTATCGCCGCCATCGCCTTCGAGCAGCTCAAAAGCTACCTGTAAGCTGGCACCAAGGTGTTGCTGCAAAGTTTCAGTCAGACGGCCCTTCAGGTTGTCATTCAGCAAATGTTGATTCTGCTTTTCGACACCTAGCAACAACTCTGTATCGGTACGCTTAAGCAATGACGAGTTCTGTGCTAACTGGCCTGCCATTCCGCTTAACTGCATAGCCGCTACAACACCCGGCCAGTCGTCAGACGAAGCGGACGGCTGTGTTTCTGATACCACCTGCGCCGCACCACCCGTTTTCGGCGGCTCAGCCTGAGGGGCTGCCTGCACAGCCGGTTTGGCCGGGGCTTTTGCGGCCCCCTTAGCAGAGTTTGGCGGCACCGGCGGCGCCCCGCCCGCGGCGGCATCTGCTCCCGGCGTAAACGCAATCATGCGCAGCAAACACATTTCGAAACCCAGACGCGGGTCCGGCGCCAGGTAGAGATCCCGGCGACCGATCACCGCTATCTCATAAAATAGCTGCACCAACTCAGCGCTTAACCGTGCGCAGAACGGCTCAATATCGTCGAACTCGGCATCCGGGTCGAGCGAGTCTTTGCCAGCCAATTGCACGACCGCAATCTGTTGCAGAGTTGCTGCGAGATCACTAAGTACGCTGGCGTAATCCGGCACCAGTTGATCCAGCTCACGAATCTGCTCGACCAGAGCGGCCGCGTCGCCGCTTGCCAATGCCTCCAGCAAACCTGCCAGGTGTTTACGGTCAAGACTGCCCAGCATGTCTGCAGCATCTGCATCGTTAAGCGCGTTCCCGCCGAACACCAAACCCTGATCAAGAAGGCTGAGCCCGTCACGCATACTGCCACCCGCTGCACGGGACAGTCGCTGCAAAGCCGCTGGCTCCGCCTGCAGGCCTTCGGCATCGCAGATTGTTGTCATACGCTCTGCAATCTGCGTCGTCGGCAGGCGCTTCAGGTTGAACTGTAAGCAACGCGACAACACGGTGATCGGTAACTTCTGCGGGTGCGTCGTAGCAAACAGAAATTTGACATGCGGTGGCGGCTCTTCGAGCGTTTTGAGTAACGCGTTGAAAGATGAGGCAGACAGCATATGCACCTCGTCAATCAGGTACACCTTGTAGCGGCCGTTAGTCGGCGCATACTGCACGTTCTCGAGAAGCTCGCGCATATCGTCAATACCGGTGCGTGAGGCAGCGTCGACTTCAATGAGGTCGACAAAACGTCCTTCGTCAATTGCCACACAGGTATCGCACTTGCAACAGGGCTCGGCGCTGACCCCCTGCTCGCAATTAAGCGCTTTAGCCAGTATCCGGGCGATCGTGGTTTTGCCAACACCGCGGGTGCCGGAAAAAAGATAGGCGTGATGAACCCGGTCGGTCTCTAGTGAGTTGACCAGCGCTTTAACAACATGAGCCTGCCCTACCAGGTCCGAGAACGTTCCCGGACGCCATTTCCGGGCAAGGGCGAGATAACTCATCGTCGATGTATTCGCTTATTCCGAGTGCCAAAGCCAGACCGGGCATGAAACCGCTGTGGTCTGACAGGAAGATTAAAGAGTCTGCGCCAGCCACATCCCGGCGCCCAGCGTAACCGTTACCGTTGCTCCCTTCCGGGCCTGGCGGAGTTCACGGCTGGCTGCCGCGGGAGGACCGGCACAGACCAGAAGGAAGGGTATGCGGTAGAAGGCAATTGAGCAAGCCTAATGACGCTATTGGGCGCAATTAGAAGGCGCCCGACGCGGTGCTCTGCCGGGAACGGGGGACTGCCCCGCCCACCACTGCCGGAATGCGACAAAATAACGATTACTTTGCATTGAAAGCCATTGTTTGCCAGCATTGACGTTTACCGGCCGGACAAGACCTGCAAGCCAGCGCAAAGCGCTGCAGCAGTGACTCCGGAAACCAGGAACCAATATGCAAACTATTACTAAGCTGTTGCGGATTACCGTAATTTCGGCATCGCTCGTTATCGTCGCCGGGTGTGCCAGCAATATTAACGTTACCGGGGCATGGGAGCCGGCAGCAGACAAGCGCAAACAGTATTCGCGCGTGCTTGTCGTTACCCTGGCCGGAGACAGCACCGGCCGACAGCAGTTCAACACTGCTTTGCTTAGCAATATCAGGTCTGCGGGCGGTGAAGCGTGGTCGGCGCAGACTCTCGCCGGCAACGATGCCATTGTCACCCGCGAACTCGTCGAAGAAATGGTAGCGGATAACAATGCCGACGCTGTGCTTGTCACACGAGTTGTCAAACAAAAAGTGCGCGCCAAAGAGATCACCGAGCAGACTGACTCGGCGTCCATGCGAAGCACCGGCTCGCAGTACAGCGGTGACTACGGCACATTTGGCTCCGACAGCACTTTTAACTTCGTACAATACGACTACAAGCCGGAAATCGAGGCTGATGATTACATTGTGGCAGAGTATAAAATCGAGTTATCCAGCAGCGTTTACGACGTCAGCAAAGGCGAAGTGCCGGTGTATACCATTACGTCAAAAGCCGAAAAGCAAACAGATACGTCGAAGATGATTACCAGTATTGCCAAAAGCGTTGCCGACCGCCTGCGCAGTGCAGGTCTGATCGGCAAATAAGCTTCTAGCCGGAGTTTGCAGGGATGCGTGCACTACCAGCCAACAGCAGCGGAGCCCGAACTGTGTTCTGGCTCACGGCAGCTATGCTTCTAACAGGCTTTAATAAGCCGGTTATTCCTAGTTTGGATGTCACCCCGGCAATATGAGCCAGACGGATTCAACAAATTACCCCGAGTTACCCGCCAGCAAAATCCTGATGCTGGTCGGTTCAATCCTGCTCGGGATAGTCGTGGCTATTCTGTTGGCACCGACAGTATTCAAGGCGGTTCCGACCGACCTGGCAAGAACCAACGTGTTGCTGACGACGCTAAGCTCCGGCGAACACCAACCCAAATATGTGGTGTTCGGAAATAGCGTGGTCATGCAGGGCATCGATACCCGGATACTTAGCGAATACCTCCAAGGCCAACCGACCGGCTACAACCTGTCGAGCACCGGTCAAAATCTGCTGGAAAGCGCGCTCTATTATCAGGAACTACCCGACAGCGTCGATACGATTGTGCAGGTTGTCTATCCGAAGCTTCTGATGGCCGCCGAAATGATCAACCTGCAGAAATACAACGCGATGTACATGTTCGGCTATCGGCCGGACGAAGAAACGCGCCAGATGATGTACGAGGTCTATGTAAGCAAGCCTGAAAATTTGCTGGGCAGAAGTACGGTAGACCAATATTTCATCTCCCGCTGGGCCGCACGACAGACCATCGACACCGCGGTTCGCAACCGGGTCCGCTCGGATATGACGTTGGACGCAGCCCGCAACGATCTGTTTTTCCCGAGCTCCCGTGGCGATGCAATGACGCCTGCCAAGCTGGAACTCGACTTGATTCGGGCTTCAGCAACGATCAGAGAAAAGCCCTTTACTATCTATCAGTCTCCCGAAAGACAAATTCAGGCGATGGCAGACTTCGCCAAACGCACCGGCCGACGGTTTGTTCTTATATCGTCACCTCTGCACCCGGAGGCGCAAAAGTACGAAGACCCGGCTTTCCGGGCCGACGCTAATGCCTGGTTCAAAGAATTCGCCCGCAGAAACGACATCCTCTACATAGACACTATTAACTATCTGCCGGCAGATTTGTTTATTGATGGACTGCATCCGTCCGAGCAAGGGGCCGAGATACTTAGCCGCCACATAGGCGAACAACTGGCACAGGGAGGCTTGTAGCACGATGCTGTTCTACACTCCCGAGTTCCTCGTTTTCTCGCTGGTATTGCTGGCGATTCTTGGGGTGGTTCATAAAAGCGAGCCGCGCAAGTTAGTACTGCTTGTGGCCAGCTACATCTTTTATATGTGGTGGAACCCGGCATTCATTCTGCTAATCGTGTTTAGCACGGTGGTTGATTATTTTGTCGGCGGCAAACTAGCTGCCGAAGAAAACCTAACCAAGCGACGTCTGCTGCTGTTAGCGAGCATGGTTTCTAACCTTGGCCTGCTCTTCTTCTTCAAGTACGCCGGGCTGTTTACAGACAGCCTGCTCGGCATCATGCAGATGCTCGGCTACGAACCTTCATGGGTGTCACTGAACATCACCCTGCCTGTAGGTATCTCGTTCTATACCTTCCAGACGATGAGCTACACGATAGACATCTACCGGAAAGAAATTCCCGCGACCAAAAAGCCTCTGGATTTCGCCCTGTTCGTCGCCTTCTTCCCGCAACTGGTAGCCGGCCCGATTGTCCGTGCAGCAACATTCCTGCCGCAGCTGGACAAAGACGTGCGTCTTTCCTGCGATCAGAGAACGTTTTTTCTGATCATGCGGGGGCTCGCCAAGAAAGTACTCATCGCGGATAACCTTGCTGTATTTATAGATCCGGTGTTTTCCGCTCCGGGTGACTGGCCCAGCATAATTATCTGGCTTGCAACAATTGCCTTTGCTATCCAGATTTACTGTGACTTCTCCGGCTATTCAGATATCGCAATCGGCATTGCCCGAATACTCGGGTTTACGCTGCCTCTGAACTTCAACCACCCCTACAGCGCCCGCAACCCCTCTGATTTCTGGCGACGCTGGCATATCAGCTTGTCGAGCTGGCTACGCGACTATCTGTACATATCACTGGGTGGTAACCGCGATGGTGCGATAGCGACCTACAGGAACCTGATGTTAACCATGCTGTTAGGCGGACTTTGGCATGGTGCAAGCTGGAACTTTGTTGTCTGGGGCTTCCTCCACGGCGCCATTCTTGTTGGCCATCGTCTCTATACAAGTTATCGCCGTAAGCTGAACCCCGACTGGCGCCCCGGCAATAGTGTCATTGGCTATGCGATTTCCCTGTTCCTGATGCAGTACTTCGTACTGATTACCTGGATCACGTTCCGTATCACTGACTTTGCCGATATGAATACCGCAGTCTGGAAGTTTGTGTTGTTTGACTTTAACTTTGACATAGCCGGCCTGGGTCTGGGTGGTATGTCATTCTTCAGCACATTGGTATTGATGGGCCTCTTCACCATATTTACGGTGTTTTCACAACGCCGTGGACATGTAGAAAACTATCTTGGCACCCTGTCTCTGCCGAAAGCTTCTGCCGTCTGCGTGGCCGCCGGGTTTACGTTCTTCTACTTATGGCCGCTCAAACAGGCACCGTTTATCTATTTCCAGTTCTAACATCTGCCTTACAATCAGTTGGCCAAGTTCGAATACAAATTAAATCTCGGAGGTTTCGGGTTCGGCAGACGGATTGCACCGCAATCCGGTTGACGAAGAGACTTTGCGCAGCAAAGCATGCCGGTCGAAACGTTTTGGGGACTCGCATCTCATTAAACCGGCGAGTTAGTTTATACATCGGAGGAATGCCGGAGTGGTCAAACGGCGCTGATTCGAAATCAGTTGGGTGGGTTACTGCCACGGGGGTTCGAATCCCTCTTCCTCCGCCATACTCAAAAGGGTCGCCTTCAGGCGGCCTTTTCATTTATTGTGAATCACCATGTCTCCTTTTCTGATCTCCCAAATTCTTGCTGCAATTACGCTATGCATCGGTATGGCGGCATTTCAGTTTCGCGACCGCAAATATATTCTGCGCGGCTGGTGCATTGCTGCGGTGGTCGCAGGAGCCCACTTCTATATCCTCGGCAACAACGAGGCCTGCGTGTTGGTGCTCGTGACCGCAGTTCGCTTCTTGGTGGCATCCTTCACCACCAACCCCCGTTTAATGTATTTGTTTCTTGCGCTGACTCTTTGCAGCTACGCGCTGACTTATGAAAGCCCGATCAGTCTACTGGCATTAGCTGCCACTCTTATCGGTACGTTCGGCAGTTTCCGCCGATCCGAGACCGGGGTCAGGGCGTCAATGATGACTACCGAAGGGCTATGGGCTATTCACAATTTTCTCGTCTGGTCACCGGTTGCCCTGGGCATGGAAATACTGTTTTTCGCCAGCAACCTGATCGGCCTGCTCCGGCACCGCAAGGCCAGTGAGACTGCGCTGTAAACAGCGTCATTCCGGATAATGGATAAGCAGCCTGAAACGCTGGCGCAGCAACACCTCCGGAACTAAGCTAATCCTACTCATCAGCCGGCATTTGCAGGCAAAACACCGGGTTAGCCCGATCCAGGATCACCAATTATGCTCTCTCTAGGTTTTCTCGTAATCGCTGTTGTGGATTTTGCCCTGCTCATTTGGGCACTCAGGCTCTGCAACCAGTACCGGACGATGTCACTGATTCTCGCCACCGTGCCGCTTACGCTGTTGTGGTACGACAATGTCCTGATCGGAACCGGAAGTATGATCGGCGAGGGAGACCTGCTGATGGGCTTGAACCGTGTCCGCTTTATCGCTCATTACTGCCTGTTGCCGTTCTCAATTGTTGCTGTTGGTCTTATGGCCAAACAGGCAGGCTTCAGGATTGCACAGAACAATGTACTAACAGGCCTGCTGATCGCTTTAGCGGCTTATCTGATTTATCACGATATGTCGTTGTACTTTCAGGCCAGCTTCTACCCCAGCTGTTTCGCAGACACTTTGCGTTATACAACGCATATTGCCGAGTACACGGCTTGTTCACCGGATTCTGAAATAGGTGCCGGCTTCCAGATTCCACCGATTCCGGCGGTCAGCATGAGTCTTATGATGCTGGTACTTGGCATAGCCTTATGGGTGAAACTCGGCTGGAAGTGGCTGGCTCTGGGTACGCTTATTGCACTGCCGTTCTTTGGCGTGCCGTACAACAGCACCGGCGGCATCTTCAGCAATGCCGGGGAACCGATCATTACGGGCACCATTGTTGCCACAGCAGCCTGGCTTAGCGGCTGGCGCGGCGGTCCTGCATCCACAAACACCTCCTGAGCGAATAATCAGACCAACAAGCAGTCATCGAGCGGATTTCGGCTGTATGCGTAGCCCCAACCTTTCTATGATTCACAGCAACAGATACTGAGTTCCGGAGTACCGAATGAACGAACAAGCCATCGACGCCGCCGCAGTTGCGAAAGATAAAACCATTCGCTACAGCCTGTTTTTCATTGTGATGGGTTTGTACACACTGCCGTTCTTTGGTGTCGCGATCCCTGCTCCTCCGGGCCTGAACACTCCGGGCGCAGGTTTCTACACACTGCTGTTTATTCATGAATTTGCCGGATTCGTTTTCTTCGGCCACACCTTTTTCAGTAATGTCTGGGCGATGCGTGTCCGGATGGTCGGTGACAACGAAACCGGCATTATGGCGCGCGCAATGCTGAGAATGATGGCAATGAGCATTACTGCGCCCACCTCCATTATCGTGCCGCTCGCCGGATTGATGCTGGTCGAAACCTTCTTCGGCGGCTTTTTCGCCAACCCGTGGGCCGTCGATGCCTATATCGCCTTCTGGCTGATGGCGGCATTGCAGCTGGTACCGGACATCATTCGCTACGCTGTCGATACCCACGCTGCCAGCCCCAAGCGGGACGTCAAACAGGCCGCTATCCGCGGCATCGGCTCGACTTTTCTGACGGTCTACATCATCTGGTGCATGGTGACCAAGGGCGCTCTGATATCGCCGCTATTCCTCGGCTAGCCCTTACAGCCAAACACTTCTTAGCAATCGCAGCAGACCGCCGCGAATGCGGTTGCGTTGGTATCTATACAACAGTTCTCAAAGGCTGGCGTAAGCCACTGAATTACTTACGCTGAGCTTTGCAAACCCCCCTTAAATCGTTGTTTTTTATAGTCTTGACATAAGCCTGCTAACAAAAAAGCGGGACAAATACCAGCGGAACAAGACCCTCCAACGTGGTAAATTAGCTACGACTGAGGTCGGAAAACCGGGAGTTGTTGCCCGGCGAATTGAATGCGTAAACCGCTTTTTATATTTCTCGCGATACTGCTTGGAACGTGTTCCAAGCCGCCCGGCTTGCTGGAAGAAATTCAGCGCCAGGGTGAACTGCGCGTCGTCACCCAGGCATCACCGACCACCACCTACGAAGGTGCCGAAGGCCTCGAGGGTCCCGAATACGATCTGGTGAAGGGGTTTGCCAGCTTCCTGAACGTCGAGCTGAAACTGTATCAGGTCGACCGCTTTACCGACCTGATACCGGAAGTGCAAAGCGGCAGAGCTCATCTGGCTGCGTCCGGCATAACCGTGACACCGGAGCGGATGAAATTCGTAGACTTCGGTCCTGTCTATCAGAATGTCACGCAGCAGCTCGTGTATCGGCGTGGCACCTACAGACCACGGACCATCGACGACATCAAAGGCGGCGAACTGGTCATTGCCCAAGGCACCAGCTACGTCGATACCATGAGGATCCTGCAGAGCGAGCACCCGGACTTCACGTGGATTGAAGACCCCAATGCCGAAACAGAAGGCTTGCTGCTGCAGGTTGCCGACGGCGCTATCGATTACACCGTGGCTGACTCCACCATCATCCGCATCTTCAAAAACTTCGCACCGGAAATCGGAGTAGCACAAGACCTCAGCATTGAAGACTCACTCGCCTGGGCATTTCAGAAGCGCAATGACCCGTCACTGATGGAAGAAGCAGAACGCTACTTTAATTACATTCGTGACAACGGCGAACTGCAGCGAATTGAAGAACGCTATTACGGTCATGCCGGCGAGTTCGACTACGTCGGCACACGCACCTACAAACGCCACATCGACAAACGACTCAGCAAATATGAAGAACTGTTTCGCGAGGCGGCAGCATCGACCGGGGCTGACTGGAAACTGCTGGCGGCGATGAGTTACCAGGAATCTCACTGGAACCCTTCCGCCGTATCCCACACCGGTGTGCGCGGCCTGATGATGCTAACCCGCAGAACGGCTGAAGCCGTAAATGTAACGGACCGCACAGACCCTGAAGAGAGCATCCGTGGCGGCGCCTTGTATCTGCAACAATTGCACGAGCGTCTTGATGACAACATCAGCGAACCCGATCGTACCTGGCTGGCACTGGCCGCCTATAACGTGGGATACGGGCATCTGGAAGACGCCAGAGCCATCGTGCGCCAGCAACGCGGCAACCCCGACAGCTGGCTGGACGTAAAGCAGGCTCTGCCTTTGCTAGCGAAGAAAGAGTACTACCAGCGCACCAAGTACGGCTATGCCAGAGGCTGGGAACCGGTGCGCTATGTGGAAAACATTCGCACGTATTATCAGATTCTGCAGTGGACCGGCACCGATGACGAAGCGCCTGAAGAAGACAGTGACCGCACCCTCGCGGGCATTCGCCCGGAAGCCAGCCTGACGGGCTAAACCCCGCTAATCGCGACGGCTTTTAAAAAAGCTCTGCAGCAACTCACGGCACTCCGGTTCCTTCACCCCGCCTTCCACAATCAAACGATGATTCAGTTTGTCGGAATCCAGAATATTGAACACAGTGCCGCCTGCACCGGCCTTAAAATCCTGCGCCCCGTATACAACCTTGCCAACGCGTGCGTTCACCAGCGCCCCGGCACACATCGGACAGGGCTCCAGCGTCACGTACAGCACAGTGTCGTTTAGCCGATAGTTCTTTAGCGCCGCACCCGCTGCACGAATCACCCGCATTTCGGCATGGCCGCTGGGGTCATCAGTGCTGATAGGCGCGTTGCCCGCTGCTGCAATGACCTGACCGTCATGCACGAGCACGGCACCCACGGGTACTTCGCCCGCCTGTTCTGCCAGACGGGCCTGCTCGATTGCAAGATCCATGAATTGTTCGTCGTTCATGCCGTTAAAGGGCAACGACCCCGCCTACTCCCACTCAATCGTGGCCGGCGGTTTACCGGAAATGTCGTAAGTTACCCGGGAGATTCCGTCGACCTCGTTGATTATGCGCCGTGAAACGTGATCGAGAAAATCGTAGGGAAGATGCGCCCAGCGCGCCGTCATGAAATCGATGGTTTCTACAGCGCGCAAAGCAATGACGTAATCATATTTGCGGCCGTCTCCCATCACCCCGACGGACTTCACCGGCAGGAACACAGCAAATGCCTGACTGGTTTTGCTGTAGAGGTCTGCGCTATGCAGCTCCTCAATAAAAATGTTGTCGGCGAGCCGCAGCAGATCGGCAAACTCTTTCTTAACTTCGCCAAGAATACGCACACCAAGACCGGGCCCGGGGAACGGGTGGCGATAAACCATCTCATGCGGCAAGCCCAGCTCGATGCCAATCTTGCGAACCTCATCTTTAAAAAGGTCGCGTAACGGTTCGATGAGCTCAAACTCCATATCCTCGGGCAGACCGCCGACGTTATGGTGTGACTTGATGACATGCGCCTTGCCGGTTTTGGAGCCGGCGGACTCGATAACATCCGGGTAAATCGTGCCCTGTGCAAGCCACTTGATACCGGATAACTTGGCTGCTTCGGCCTCGAACACTTCGATAAACAGGCGACCAATGATTTTGCGCTTATCTTCCGGGTCGGTAACCCCTTTAAGTTCGCGCAGATACATCTCTTCGGCATCAACACGAATAACCTTAACGCCGAGGTTCCTGGCAAACACCTCCATGACCTGATCGCCTTCATTCAGGCGCAGGAGGCCATGATCGACAAACACGCAGGTCAGCTGATCGCCGAGCGCCTCATGCAGCAGTGCTGCAACAACAGAGGAATCAACACCCCCGGATAAACCGAGAAGCACCTGATCACTACCCACCTGTTCACGAATCCGGACGATGTCGCGGGCAATGATATTGCCCGGCTGCCAATCAGACGGACAACCGCAAATACCATGAACAAACCGTTCAATAATCTGCTGCCCCTGATCGGTATGCGTAACCTCCGGATGAAACTGCAACCCGTAAAAATGCCGCTTCTCATCAGCCATGCCTGCAAGCGGTGCGTTCCCGGTGCTGCACATGACTTCAAAACCGTCCGGCAAGCCTTCAACGCGATCACCATGACTCATCCACACATGCAACAAGTCACCAATCTCGTTGGCCCCGTCACTCAAACCTTCGAGCAACGGGTGCTGACCGTGAACGTTAACCATCGCGTAGCCGAACTCACGCTCGTTTGACGGTACGACAGTGCCGCCAAGCTGCGCTGCCATCGTCTGCATGCCGTAGCAAATACCTAATACAGGTATACCCAGCTCAAACACCTTCTCGGGTGCTTTGGGCGGTTCGTCCAGATTTACCGACTCGGGGCCGCCGGACAGGATAATGCCGTTCGGCTGAAACTCCTCGATGTGATGCCAATCGACATCCCAAGGGAAAATTTCGCTGTATACACCGGCTTCGCGGACGCGACGCGCAATCAGCTGCGTGTACTGCGAACCGAAATCCAGAATCAGAATGCGGTGAGCAGCAACTTCGACTACAGGCTTATTCATTAATCAGATTGTGAGCTATTGATTGAAGCCGGTGGACCGGCTCAGGTTAAAAACCGACTAGTCAGTACGATAGTTCGGCGCTTCCTTGGTAATCGTTACATCATGCGGATGGCTTTCGCGCATTCCCGCATTGGTAATACGCACAAAGCGCGGCTTGGTGCGCATCTCTTCAATATCGGCACAACCGGTATACCCCATTGCCGCACGAACACCGCCGATCAGTTGATGCACAATGGCGATCACACTGCCCTTATAGGGAACACGACCTTCAATACCTTCCGGCACCAATTTTTCCAACTGTTCTGCAGAGTCCTGGAAGTAGCGATCTGACGAGCCGTGCTGCCCGGACATCGCGCCCAATGAACCCATGCCGCGATATGACTTGTAGGAGCGCCCCTGGAACAACTCAACTTCGCCAGGTGATTGTTCCGTGCCGGCAAACAGACTGCCGATCATCGTGCAGTTGGCTCCGGCAGCGAGTGCTTTCGCAATATCGCCCGAATAACGGATACCGCCGTCGGCTATAACGGGCACACCGCTTTTCTTCAGCGCTTCGGTCACATTACTAACGGCCGTTAACTGCGGCACACCCACACCGGCCACAATACGTGTCGTGCAGATTGAGCCGGGGCCGATACCCACCTTAACGCCGTCGACACCGGCCTTAACGAGATCGCGGGCGGCTTCTGCCGAGATAATGTTACCGGCAATAACCTGCAAGTCTTTGAATTCAGACTTAATCATCTTCACGCGCTGAATAACGCCCTCGGTATGACCGTGAGCCGTATCAACGATAATGACGTCAACACCGGCTTCGACCAGACGGGCAACACGCTCTTCGGTATCACCGCCGGTGCCTACCGCTGCACCAACCCGCAGTGCACCGGATGTGTCCTTACACGCCAGCGGGAAGTCCGTGGCCTTCTGGAAATCTTTTGCGGTGATCATGCCGCACAGTGCGAAGTCGTCGTTCACGACCAGCACTTTCTCAATACGATGTTTGTGCAGCAGCGCCAGAACTTCTTCTTCGTCGGCACCCTCTTTAACGGTAACCAGTTTGTCACGTGGCGTCATGACGCTCGCCACCGGTGCATCCAGCTGGGTTTCAAATCGCAGATCACGGTTGGTCACAATACCGACCGTCTCGCCGCTCTCAACTACCGGCACACCGGAGATGCCTTTCGACTGGGTCAGTTCGATAACTTCCTGAATCGTTTTGTCAGGAGACACGGTAATCGGCTGGCCGATAATACCGCTTTCATACTTTTTGACCCGGCGCACTTCTTTGGCTTGCGCCTCCGGGCTCATATTCTTATGAATGATGCCGATGCCGCCCTCTTGGGCCAGCGCAATAGCAAGACTCGATTCAGTCACGGTGTCCATCGCCGCCGAGACCAGCGGGATGTTCAGCTCGATGCCCTGCGACAACCGGGTTTTCAGATCCACCTCGCGCGGCAGCACAGCCGAGTATTCCGGCTGGAGCAACACATCGTCAAAAGTCAGTGCATCTTCAACTATTCGCATCGCGGATCCTTCAAAACTGTGTCAGCCGCCCCGGAGAAATATCCAGAGTAATATTGAGACCTTTTCGGGCCCCCGCAGGACTCAGGCGGCTGCGGATAAACCGGCAATGTTACGCGACAGCGAAAAGCGCGTAAACTATTGAAGTTCACCAACCCTCAGCAGCCCTTTAGTCATGCGCCAACCTGCCGCCACCGACATCATCAGCGTCGCCGAATTGAACCGGCGTGCGCGCAATCTGCTGGAACGGGAGCTCAGAGAAGTCTGGATTGAGGCTGAGATATCCAACCTCGCCCGCCCCGCGTCAGGCCACTGTTACTTCAGTCTGAAAGACGAAGCCGCACAGGTTCGCTGTGCCATGTTCCGTGGCGCTAATCGCAGCCTGACATTCGAACCGGAAAACGGCATGGCCGTGCTGATCCACGCCAAGGTCGGACTGTATGAGGCGCGCGGTGAGTTTCAATTGGTCGTTGATCACATGGAAGAAGCCGGTGAAGGGCTGTTACGCCGTCGCTTCGAAGCGCTGAAAGCGCAACTGGCTGCCGAGGGCCTGTTCGCCGAAGAGCACAAGCAACCTTTGCCCGCACTGCCCCGCCGGATCGGAATTGTTACCTCGCCAAGCGGCGCCGCCGTGCGGGACATACTGCATATTCTGCAGCGACGATTCGCCGGCGTGCCTGTAACGATTTATCCGACGCCGGTACAGGGCACGACAGCCGCAAGCCAGATCGCAAGTGCTATTCAACTCGCCGACGGGCAATGCGATGTCATTATCGTCGCCCGTGGCGGCGGTTCACTGGAAGACCTCTGGGCATTCAATGAAGAACCGGTGGCGCGCGCAATTTTTGCCTGCTCGACACCCGTCATCTCAGGTGTGGGTCATGAAACCGATATAACGATCGCCGACCTGGTGGCTGACCTGCGCGCACCGACACCGTCCGGCGCTGCCGAAGTCGTCGTGCCGGACCAGTCCGAATGGTTAAGGTCTCTGCAGCAATTGGAAAGCCGGCTGAGTCGCGTTATCGGTCATAGCTTCACCCGTCTGAGCGAACACAGTAGCTCCCTGCTGCACAGGCTGAAGCGCAGCCACCCGGGCGCGCTGCTGCTGCAGCGTAGTCAGCTACTGGACGACCTGCAGCGACGCTTGCAGACGACGGTAACAGGGCGCATTAACGAGCTTCGGTGGGAACTGAACGAGTCGGCAGGTGCCCTGCGCAACGCTGCCCCGCAATTACGGATACAGCGCACCGGCGAGCGATTGCGCAACAGTCGCAAAAGTCTTGTTACTGCGATGAAGACCGCTATTGATCAGCAAGGCCATGAACTCGGCCTGCAGGCTGCAAAACTGCAAACCGTCAGTCCGCTGGCGACACTGGCTCGCGGCTACGCGATCGTCAGCGACGCCGGCTCGGGTCGGGTAATAACGCAGATTGAAGAAGTCTCGGAAGGCCAGAAACTAACGACGCGGCTACAGAATGGCGAGATCAACAGCACCGTTACAGGTAAGAAGCGGTAATCAAGCCTGAACGGCCTGCACTAAAGCCCTGCACTAGAGTCCTGCAAAGAACTCCTGCACGATCGGCCGCATACGATCCATGTCGACCAGAAACGAATCATGGCCGTGGATTGACGGCATCTCTACATAGTTAACATCTTTACCGGGGCTGGCAGCCGCAATTCCCTCGGCCAACTGCTGTTGCTGATGCACCGGGAACAACAGGTCGGAGCTGACGCCAACCACAGTAATTTTCTGCGGACCGATATTGCCGTAGGCCGCTTCCAATGAACCGCCATGTTCAGCAAGGTCAAACAGGTCTGAAGCCCGTGACAAGTACAGATAGCAGTTCGGATCAAACTGCCCGGTGAACTTCTGTGCATGCGCCTCAAGGTACGACTCAATTTCGAAGTCCAAAGCGAAGCCGTCACCGGTTTTACGCTCCTCGGGCACTTTCTCGCGGCCAAAACGCTGCTCCCACTCTTCCGCAGAGCGATAGCTGACCATTCCGATCTTGCGTGCCAGGCGCATACCGGTGATAGGACCCGCCCCAAGCTCGTAGTTGCCCTTCTCATAGTCCGGATCGCGGCGAATCATCTCCCGCTGCATCGAGCGCAACGCAATCGAAAACGGCAATGAACGTGGCCCGCTGGAAATCACCAGCAAACTGCGGCTGGCTTCAGGAAACATGGTTGTAAACGCAAGCGAGGTCATGCCGCCCATAGACGGGCCGACGACGGCCGCCAACTGATCAACGCCCAAATGATCAATAAGCTGCTTACCGGCCAGTGCAATGTCTTCTAGCGATAGCATCGGAAAATGCAGGCGGTAAGGGTCGCCGGTTTCGGGATTAATGCTTGCGGGCCCGGTTGAGCCAAAGCAACTGCCAATCGAGTTGGCGCAAATAACAAAATAGCGACGCGTATCCAGCGGCCGGGACGGACCGACAATATCTTCCCACCAGCCCGGTGCAGCATCTTTTTCCGACGAGGTGGCATGTGCAGAAGGCGACAGGCCCGTGAATATCATCACGGCGTTATCGCCTCTTTCGTTCAGTGTGCCCCAGGTTTCATAGGCGATCTCGGGCGAGCGGATGATACCGCCACGGTACATCTCGAAATCACCATCAATCCTGAATGTTTTTCTGGCACCACTCACAGCTATTGTTCCCTTGCAGGTATCGCCGGACGAAATCGTTCCGATGCACCATCGGAACCGGCAGGCGCGTATTATGCTGCAGCTCTCAGGGCCGTTGGCGACTATGTAGTTATATAGTCATAACAGCCTGATTAAAGTGTCACAACTACTTGTTTTTCTTAGTGAATGACTTAAGCCTGTCGCGCTTGCGTTGCTGCCGGGGAGTGAGCTTATTGCGCCGCCCGGCAAACGGGTTGCTACCCGTTTTCAACTGCAGGCGAACCGGCGTTCCACGCAGCCTGAACGCTTTACGAAAAGCATTGATCAGATAACGCCGGTAGCTGACGGGCAGACGATCGGTCTGGTTGCCGTGCAAAACGATAACCGGTGGCCGTTGGCCCCCTTGATGAGCATAAGTGAGTTTGACCCGTCTGCCCCTGACCACCGGTGGCGGATGCGCCATCACGGCATCGGACAAAACCTCATTGAGGCGGGCAGTCGGCAGATCTTTACGCGCTGCTTCAGCAGCCTTGCGGGCACTGGTCAGCAGCGGACGGATATCGCTACCGTGTAAAGCCGATACAAAATGCATATCGGCAAAATCGAGAAACGGCAATCGCCTCTCAAGATCGCTATGAATTGTGCCGCGGTCATGGCCACGCAAACCATCCCACTTATTAATGCCTACAGCCAATGCGCGCCCGCGCTCGAGCACCAGACCAATCAGCGACACATCCTGTTCTGAAATACCCTGTCGGGCATCCAACAACATGATGACAGCATCGGCATCGTCGATGGCCTGCAGGGCTTTAACGACACTGAACTTTTCGATCGTTTCATGAACTTTGGCACGCCGCCGGATACCGGCCGTATCCACCAGCACATAGTCACGCCCTTCGGCGGAAAAACTGACATAAATACTGTCGCGGGTTGTACCTGCCATATCAGCTGCCAGCACCCGCTCTTCGCCGACGAGACGATTCACCAATGTCGACTTACCGACATTAGGTCGGCCGACAACGGCTATCTTTAAACCGTCGGGAATATTGTCGGGTGCATCTTCTTCGTCCGGACTGGGCAAAGCCGCGACGATCCTTGCGACCAGCTCATCAGTACCGTCGCCGCGCGAGGCAGAGATAACGCTCGGGTCATCGAGACCCAGCTCGTAAAACTCCGCAGCCACTTCTTCCGGCGGCCGCCGCTCGGCTTTGTTAACAACCAGGATCACTTGCTTGCCGGCACGCCGCACACGGTCAGCCACGTATTGATCGCCGGTCGTTAAACCGCTTTGGCCGTCTACGAGCATGGCGACTACGTCGGCTTCGGCGACAGCAAGATCCACCTGCTTGTCCATCAATCGGGAAATATCATCGCGATCACCGGTAAGACCACCGGTATCGATCACAATAAACGGAGAATAGCCGGAGCGACTGAAGCCATAGAGCCGGTCGCGGGTCAGCCCCGGAAAGTCAGCGACCAATGCATCACGGGTGCCGGTGAGCCGGTTAAATAGTGTCGACTTGCCGACATTGGGGCGCCCGATCAGCGCAACCGCGGGCAGCATGGCTATTTACCCCGCGCTCCGGCAATTTTGTAAGCAACCAATTTGCCGCCGTCGTTAACAACGTAAAGCATGTCGTTACTGACCAGTGGTGCCGCAGTAATCGGATCTCCGCCAGCTTTCGTGCGCGCCTGCAGCTTGCCGGTTAAACCGTCTACCCAGTGCAAATAGCCTTCAAAATCGCCGACGACGACCGAGTTGCCCTGAATCGCCGGCCCGGAAATCTGCCGGTTCAGCAATTTATCATTGGTCCATAGCTCCCTGCCCGAGGCACCGGTGAAAGCAGCAAGCTTGCTGTCACTCGCACTGACAAACACACCTGAAAAGTTGGCTGCGAGACCGCTGTAACTGGAAACTTCCTGTGACCACAGCAACTGGCCGCCGCCGATGGCGATTCCTGCCAAGCGGCCCTGATAACTGACAGCAAATACATCGTTGCCGACTATGGCGGGTTGCGAGTTGATATCAATAAGACGTTCAATCTCAGTGCGGCCGCTCGGCGGTGCCAGCATGACATTCCACAGCTCATCACCGTTGACCAGATCGTAGGCTGCCAACCTGCCGTTATCAAAACCGCAGATTACCGCCGGACCATTGATCATCGGCGCCGAGGTACCACGCAAGCTCAGCCGCGGCACAGACTGCTGCACAAACCACAATTGGGTCCCGTCGTCGGCATCAAAAGCGGTAAGGCGACCATCTACTGTTCTGACAATCACCCGCCCCTGCCCGACCGCCGGTGCAGCAAGCACCTCACTGGTCAACCCGGCACTCCAGAGCTTCTGACCGTTCTCGGCAGAGAGCGCCAACAGCTCGCCGGAAATTGTGCCGACTGCCACTACGTTGTCATTGACCCCGGTGCCGCCGGAAAGCGGCAAGCCGGTTTTCTGCGACCAACGTTTCTTGCCTTTAACCGCATCGTAAGCAGTTACCCGACCGTCATGGGAAGCAGCAACAACAATCGAGCCGTCACTTGCAGGCCCTAATGACAGACGCAACAATTCGACGCCATCACCGACGCCGTCGCTCCAGACTTTTTTAACTTTTATGGACGCTTTGAATCGCTCGAGCTTCGCAGGTGGGTTCGGGTCTTCGTCCTTATTGAAAATACTGCACGCACCGACAACGCTCACTAGCGCGCACAGTGCTATCAGCCGGACACAGCGGGACCCAAGGTTCGATGGGGATAGCATCACTCGGCAGCCACCTCAGCCATAGCCGGGGCAATGCTGTCTAGTTTCACACGCACATAACCGGCCTGGGGAAAACCCGGCCCGGCCATTTCCAGCGCCGCTTCATATTCACGCCGTGCAACTTCCAGCTCGCCGGAGGCATAAGCAATATCGCCCCGCAGATCTGCAAATAAAGGAGCGTAGGCATCCTGAGCTGAATAGATGGCCTGTGCCGTTGCCGCATCAAGATCACCGAGATGCAGGTATACGCGGCCCAGACGCAGCTGCGCAAGGGTCCGGGAACTGGCTTCGTTGGCACCTGTCACGAGCCGCTGCAATACCTCTACAGCCTGTTCCGGCTGGTTTTGCTCCATCAGTGATGCAGCCAGCGCCAGATCTGAAGTGTCAGCGTAGGGCGTTGACGAATACTCCTCATTTATCAGGTCGCGGACTTCGGTGGCCTTGTTGTAGCGCTTTTGTGAGACAGCCAAAGCCATTTCCTGATAGGCCATGGAAGCCTCTTCCGACGTTACCATCTCGGAACTCTGCCATGCCTGCCAGCCAAATAGTCCGCCGACACCGAGCACCAGCCCGGCAAGAATGTACACGCCATTCTCTCTCCACCACTTCTTGACCAGCTCAGCTTGTTGCTCGTCAGTAAGATTCTCGTCTGCCACCGTTGTCGTCCTTTTAATTCGTAATCAATGTCCGCAGCACTGATACCAGATCAGTCTGCGCAACCGTTTGCTGTTCGCCATTACCTCGCAGGGGCTTAATACTCACCTGCCCGGCAGCCAACTCTTCTTCACCAAGCACCAATGCCCAACCGGCGCCACTTTTATCAGCTTTCTTAAACTGCGATTTGAAACTGCCGCCACCACAATTCATTTCTACCCGGAGCGTGCCGAATTCCGTACGCAACTGCTCGGCCAACGTAAACCCGGCACTCTCAGCGCCCTCGCCTGCCAACACCATATAAACGTGCGGACGTTCGATCTGCGGCACCGTCTCCAGTTGCTGACAAAGCGCCACCAATCGCTCCAGACCTATGGCCCAGCCTATTGCCGGTGTTGGCTTGCCACCCATCTGCGCGACCAGACCGTCGTAACGACCGCCCGAGCAAACTGCACCCTGCGCTCCCAACTGGTCCGTCAGCCACTCGAACACCGTGCGCGAATAATAATCCAGGCCGCGAACGAGCCTCGGATTAACGGTATAAGCAATGCCCGCAGCATCAAGATGCTTTTTCAGCGTTGCGAAATGCTGCCGCGACTCTTCATCCAGATAGTCGGTAATCTGCGGCGCATTGGCCACCAAATCAGCCATTGCCGGATTCTTGCTGTCGAGTATCCGCATCGGGTTGCGATGCAGGCGATTCTTGCTGTCTTCATCAAGCTGGTCTTCATGCTGCGAGAAGTACTCCAGCAGCTTCGCTTTATAGTCGGCCCGCGATTCAGGTGTTCCGAGCGAATTTACCTGCAACTCGAGACCGTCGATGCCCAGCGCACGCCAGATACGCGCCGACATAATAATCATCTCTGCGTCGATATCCGGCCCTTCATAGCCCAGCGCTTCAACGTCAAATTGATGAAACTGGCGGTAGCGGCCTTTTTGCGGCTTCTCGTAGCGAAACATCGGGCCGGTGGTCCATAACTTCTGCTTCTGGTTATGGAGCAAGCCATTACTTATACCGGCACGCACGACACCGGCTGTCGCTTCCGGGCGCAATGTCAGGCTTTCGTCGTTCCGGTCGTTAAAGGTATACATTTCCTTCTCGACAATATCAGTGACTTCACCGATAGAGCGCTTGAACAACTCGGTCTTCTCAACCAACGGAAGACGTAATTCGTTATACCCGTAAGATTCCATAGTGCTTTTCAACACGGCCTCGATAGCCTGCCAAACCGGCGTTTCTTCCGGCAGCACATCACTCATTCCTCTTACGGACTGCAGTATTTCACCCATTAGAATTCTTAACCCAGGACAGCAGCTAGTCGCTGCCGATCGTAAATTTTGCCATACGCCCGCTGACAGCTTCCTGCGGAATCGGATATTCATCACCGTTCAGGAACACTTTCACCGCGCCGGCATTACCCAGCACCAGCCGGAACGGCGGCTGACCACTAACCGAGCTGGCACTCCCGCGGCGTTGCTCGCCGATCAGCAAGCTACCGTTCGCCCCGTACACCTCTACCCAACAATTGGCACTGAACTCAAGGCGCAGATCCTGAGTCACCTCAGCCGCAGGCTCTGGTGCGACCGGCTCCTCAACATCAACCACCGCCGTATCTTCAACCGCAACCACCGGAGCAGATACTACCGGTGGCGATACCGATGGCGCTGCCGACTGAACGGTCGGCGCTACCACCGCAGGCTTATCGTCTTCGGCGAACAGGAAGTACATCAAAGTGAGAAAAGCTAAAGCGAGCAATCCGGTGAGCCCCCACTGGGCCAGATTTGCCGGCTTTACCTTCTCTTCTGAAAACGTAACTGCCTGCCATGCATCATTGCCACCGATATTCTGCTCAAAAACAACAATCAATTCCTCTTCGAGCAAGCCGAGCAAACGAGCATACGTGCGCAAATGGCCTTTGATAAATACCGGCGCACCCAACGCTGAAAAATCATCGCGCTCCATTGCCTCAACAACAGCCGGGTCCAGACGCAGTTCGCGAGCAGCATCATCGAGCGAGAGCCCGCGTGCCTCACGCTTCTCGCGAATCAACTCACCAAGTACAACAGAATCTTCTGCTGCTTCGGCGCTTTGTTCGTCTGTGTCCTTCTCTTTGCCCATTTAGCGCAAACCCTCTTCCTGAAGCCGCAATGCTTCCTCTGACAACGGATATTGCTTCAGCAACTGGTTACGGTACTCGCCAGCAATCTGGTAATTACCCAACGCTTCTTCAGTCCTGCTCATCAGGTACAACATCGCAGCGGTCGGTTCTATCATCTGCGCTGCGCGCTCTAAAAACACTCGCGACTGCAGGTACTGCCCCTGCGAATAAGCCAGCGCACCAATCTGTACGATTATGCCGACATTCTCCGGGTCTGCTGCCAATGCGGAGCGCAGATAAGACTCGGCCCGCTCAGGATCGGTATTCTGCGCACAGCGTGCAGCATTCGAGTACAGCAACGTCCGGTCTTCGTTGAGAGGAACCCGGATAGCCTCATCGAAGTATTTCAGGCCACGCTTTACATCACCGCGCTCGTTACACAAGAACACGGCATAGTCGTTAATGATACTGGGGTCACGCGGCGCCATATCCAGCGCAGCCCGATACTGCTCTTCCGCTTCATCCATTTCACCCATGCTCTGATACACACGGCCCAGCATCTGGTATGCCGGAGCCAGGTCAGGGTTCTGCGCGATAGCCCGCTCCAGTTTCTCGCGGGCTGCCGTCATGTTCTTTTGCTGATAGTAGGAAATACCCAGCTGCAGATTCAGATTTGCCGCCTCGTTTATGTCGGCTACTGCTTCGGTCTCGTCCACTGTGGTTACACATGCGGCCAGCACCAACATCAGCGCCAAACCAATGACTGGCTGTCTTGCTCTGCTCATAAGTTTCAGAAACATTATCGGGGTTTTCCTGCTTTATCTTTAGTTGCTTAGTTTTGCGGGACCGTGTGGACCAGCTTTTTAGCCAATGGCACGCGCACGCGATTATCCAACTTACCGGCCAACTGACCACATGCCGCATCAATATCGTCGCCTCTGGGCCTGCGGGTCACCGCAATAATCCCCTGATCCAACAAAACCTTCCGGAACGCATCTATGACGGGTTGCTCGGTGCGGTCATAGACAATCTCCGGCACCGGGTTAAACGGAATCAGGTTTACTTTAGCGGGATGACCTCGCAACAAACGCGCCAGATCACGCGCATCATCCAATGAGTCGTTAACACCCTTCAGCATGATGTACTCGAAAGTAATCGCCTTTGCGTTCGTGTCACGAGCGTAATCCCAACATGCTTGCAGCAGCTCTTCAATCGGGTGACGCCGGTTAATCGGCACCAACTCATTGCGCAACTCGTTATTACTTGCATGCAATGAAATTGCCAAAGCAACATTCGAAATCCCGGAGAGCTTACGAATCTGCGGCACCAACCCGGATGTTGACACCGTAACCCTGCGACGCGATAGCGCGAAACCAAGGTCATCAGTTAATACATCGCAGGCTCGCGCCAGTTCACGAAAATTGGCCAGCGGCTCACCCATGCCCATAAAGACAACATTGGTAACCCGCTTGGGTTCCTGACCGGGATCCTGCAGCGCATCTTCATCCAACTGTTGCTGTGCAATCACCACCTGCCCGATGATTTCAGCCGCCGACAGGTTGCGATTAAACCCCTGCCGTCCGGTTGCACAAAAGGGGCAATCCATCGCACAACCCACCTGAGACGACACGCACAATGTGCCGCGATTCGCCTCGGGGATGAACACAGTCTCAACATCCTGACCGCCGCCAACGTTAACCAGCCATTTAATCGTGCCGTCAGTAGAACGCTGCATACGCCCGACTTCCGGCAAGTCGAAACACACTTGCTCGGCAAGCCGGGTACGCAGGCCCTGACTTAAGTCCGTCATCTCCTCGGGATGCAACACGCTGTCGCGATAAACCCAGCGCATCAACTGCCGGGCCCGGAAAGGCTTTTCATCGAGCGACGAAAAAAAGCCCTCCAGATCCTTGCGGGGCAGTCCAAGCAAATTGACGGCTTCTGCAGACATAAAGGCTAATCAAATCGCACAGCGCGAACCGGACTAAACCGGTTAGCGTGTGCGGGGGCAAACACCATCACTACCGAAGAAGAACTCAATCTCCTGGGCAGCAGTATCCGGTCCGTCAGAACCGTGACAAATATTCTCTTCAATGCTGTCGGCAAAATCGGCACGAATCGTACCTGCATCTGCTTCTGCCGGGTTCGTGGCACCCATCAGCTCACGGTGCAAGGCAATCGCATTGTCACCTTCCAACGCTGAAACCACGACCGGGCCCGACGTCATGTACTCAACCAGGTCGTTATAAAACGGGCGCTCTGCGTGTACTGCATAAAACCCCTGAGCCTGATCTTTAGACAGGTGAATCATTTGCGCGCCAACAACCTGCAAACCGGCTTTTTCAAAGCGGCTGTAGATCTCACCGATGAGGTTCTTCTGTACACCATCGGGTTTAATAATAGATAAAGTTCTTTCAGTGGCCATTTCCAATCCTGGTCATTAAATGTGAGTAAAAAAACACGCCTGCTTCGCAATCGAATTCAGACGCTGAAACTTTCGCCGCAACCGCATTCACCGGCTGCTTTCGGGTTACGGAACTTGAAGGCTTCATTGAGGCCTTCCTTAACGAAATCTACCTCGGTGCCGTCAATCAGCTCTAACGCATCACTGTCGACAACCACCGTGATGCCCGAGTCTTCGAACACCACATCATCTGCTTCTATCTGCTCGGCGTAGTTCACGACGTACGCAAAGCCGTTGCAGCCGGTTTTCGACACGCCCACGCGTAGGCCGATGCCGCTGCCCCGTTCGTCCAAGCAGTTGCGCACGCGCTCTGCCGCACTATCTGTCAGTGTAATTGCCATGCTTTATCCTCAAAGACTTACAGTCGCCTCTGAATTCATTGCTTACAGTGGTCTGTCTTTTCCGATGAATGATCCGGACGCCCGCCGGGATGCCGGCGGAGCATCAACCCGGGCCGGGATTACCAAGAATCCTGAGCCGACCTTATGCTGCGCAACAACAATCCAGCAGTGCATCCTGCAGGATCAGTATTTTACCCGCTTTTTCAGCAGGTATCTGCAGCCCGCGCATTAATTCCGCAGGTTCCAGTGCCGCGGCTGCGGTCAGTGATTGGCCCGTTAGCCTGCTGCAGGTTTCGCAACAGGCCGCGATTAGCTCAGGACAGCCGTAGGCCTGAAATGTCAGCGTGCTGATTGTGTCGCCGCGGGCCTCCAGAAAGAATGCGACGTGGGCCCCCTGAGCCTTACTGCCGGCCTCACCGCAGCGCAGTTCCGGCGCAGGGCCGGGGCTCTGTAGATAGGGGGTATTATCAAAATATTCAGTAACTTGTTTGCTATACCTAAGCATCGAATTAGCCCCCTGCAACCAGTCTGAGCCGGTCGACCGCCGCCCTGAACTCAGTGGCAGCAAGCCCGATATCCGCCGCCGTCGTAAACCGGCCGAGGCTGAAGCGGATCGTGCTTTGCGCCAACTGGTCGTCATGACCGAGCGAACGCATCACGTAGGAGGCATCGTCAGAATCCGAGTTGCAGGCAGAGCCGCTGGACACCGCCAGCTTGCGCAGCGCAAACAACAGGCTTTCGCCTTCGACACCAGGCACACTGACGCTGAGAATGCTGCACAAGGTGTCTGCCCCGGCACTGTTGCGCACCAATCCGGGGATATCTTGTATGGCAGCCCAAAGCTGCTCCCGCAAGCCCCCGATCCGTGCGACATCCGCAGCCATCTCTGCGGCAGCAATACGGAATGCCTCACCCATGCCGATGATCTGGTGCGTGGCAGGCGTGCCCGGCCGCAGCCCCTGCTCGTGACCGCCGCCAAACATTAAAGGCTCGAGGCGACTGATACGCTGCCGGTTCAGCCACAAAGCACCGACGCCTTTCGGCCCGTATAACTTGTGAGCACTCAGTGACAACAAATCGATATGGTCGCCGGCAACATCGAGCGGCAGCCGGCCGGCGCTCTGGGCTGCATCGACATGAAATAACACGTCACGCTCGCGACATAGCGCGCCGACAGCGGCAATATCCTGAATAACACCCGTCTCGTTATTTGCGTGCATTAGCGAAACCAGAACCGTTCCATCGGTCAGCGCCCCGCTCACTTGCGACACATCAATCCGGCCGTCTGAATCGGGGTGCAGCAAGGTGACCTCAAACCCTTCCTCACGCAACTGCTGCAAACTGCCAAGCACTGCGCTGTGTTCGGTAACCGAACTGATGATGTGTTTGCCGTGCATCGCCTTGTAGCGCGCCCCACCCAGAATGGCGAGGTTGTCGGACTCGGTGGCACCGGAAGTCCAGATGATGCCCCCGGCATCGCCATTAACGAGCGCAGCCACGTCGTTGCGGGCCTGGGCGATAAGCTCCTGAGCAGCCGCGCCGTAGGCGTGATTACCTGATGACGGGTTGCCCGCCAGCAACGGGTCACGCAATGCCTCAGCCATACGCTCGGCAACCCTCGGGTCGACCGGGGTGCTGGCAGCGTTATCAAGGTAGACCGGCAGACCCATGGCGCTAGTCGCTCCCGTCCGTATCGTCCTGTTTCCAGTTACGCGAACCGGAGCCGGGTGCAATCGATGTCAGAATGCCCCGCATGATGTTCAGTTCATTTTCGTCGAGCCGCGCGCGATTAAACAAACGCCGCACGCGTCGCATCAGATTGCGCGGGTTGTCGGGGTTCAAAAAACCACTGTCGATAATGACGCGCTCGAGATGCTCGTAAAACAATTCCACATCACCGGATTTTGCCGGTGGCGAATCCGGCGGCGGTACATCGTCGGGAAGGTCTTCAGCAATCCGCATTTCATACGCTAATACCTGCACAGCTGCCGCAAGATTTAACGAACTGTAGTCAGCATTAGTGGGGATATAGACCAATGCATTACATAGATTGAGTTCATCGTTGGTTAAGCCCGCCTGCTCATTGCCGAACACAATCGCCACCGGTTTCAAACCACCCTGCCGTTTGGCCTCGGTTGCACACTGCCGCGGATCGAACTCCGGCCAGTTCAGGCGGCGACGCCTCGCACTGGCACCCACCACCAGACCGCAGTCGCTAACCGCTTCCGCCAGCGTGCTGACAACGCGGGCCTCCAGCAGTACATCGAGCGCATGCGAAGAGCGTGCGCGGGCTTCCGGGTGCGGGTGTTCCTTTTCAGGATTAACGAGCACCAACTCGGAATACCCCATCGTCTTGATGGCACGGGCTGCCGCCCCGATATTGCCGGGGTGGGACGGCTGAAATAAAACAAAGCGAACAGGCAACATCGCCGGACCTCAATCTGATACTTAAAGAATGTCGAAAATACTCACCGCACGCGGCAAGGCTTTGCTATTCTACCCGCCCCCAAGCTCTGATTAACCCCCTAAAGTCATGCAAGCCTTCCTGAACACTGCTGTCGAAGCCGCCCGCAAAGCCGGCAACATCATCATCCGCCAGTTCGGACAGCTCGACCGTGTGCAGGTGCAGACCAAATCACGCAATGAGTTCGTGACCCAGGTTGACCAGAATGCCGAAGCGGCCATTATCGAAATTATTCAGCAGCGCTACCCGGAGCATAGCTTTCTGGGCGAGGAATCAGGCGAGATTGAAGGCTCTGATAAAGATCATGTCTGGATTATCGACCCGCTGGACGGCACCACCAATTTCATTCACGGCTTCCCCGTGTTTTGTGTATCGATAGCACTGCAGATCAAAGGCCGGTTATCGGTTGCGGTTATTTATGACCCGATCCGCGACGAACTATTTACCGCCGAACGCGGTTCTGGCGCGACGCTCGATGGGCGCAGAATCCGTGTTAGCAAACAACGTGAGCTGCAGGGCTCACTCATCGGCACCGGGTTTCCTTACCGCAGCAGCGCCGATTATCTTGAGAGTTATCTCGGAATGTTTCAGGACGTCATGGCAGAAGCAGCCGGCGTACGTCGCCCGGGTGCAGCCGCACTCGACCTCGCCTACGTTGCCGCAGGCCGTCTGGACGGTTTCTGGGAATTCGGCCTGAAGCCCTGGGATATGGCAGCCGGTGTCTTGCTGATTCGCGAAGCCGGAGGCCTGGTCAGCCCGCTAACACCCGATGCCGACTACATGGAATCGGGCAACATCATGGCAGGCACGCCGAAGGTTCACGAAGAGCTGAAGACGCTTCTCGCAAAGCATCTTTAGTCGCCAAACACCTTTAAGGCATTTCGTCGAGCTCGGGGTCTTTCTCGGGCGGCAGTAAATCTTCCGGTGTGACATTCAACGTCAGCGCACAGGCACTCGCCGTAAACACCGATGAATACGTACCCACAACCACGCCCACGATCAGCGCGATCGCAAAGCCATTAACTGCTTCACCACCCAACAGCGCCAATGCCAGAAGCACCAGCAATGTTGTCAGACTGGTGACAATGGTACGACTGAGCATCTGATTGATCGAGGTGTTCATGATCTGTTCGGCGGTGCCGTTACGTGCTTCGCGGAAGTTCTCCCTGATGCGGTCGAATACCACGATCGTATCGTTCAGCGAGTAACCGATAACGGCCAAAACAGCGGCCAGTACCGACAGATCAAACGGCAACTGCAACACAGAAAACACACCGACGGTAATCACCACATCATGCACTAACGCCGCTACTGAACCGACTGCGAACTTCCACTGAAAGCGGAACATGATGTAAGCAAGAATCATCAACAATGCGAACAACATCGCCAGCGCACCCTGCTCGGCAAGCTCGGCCCCTACCTGCGGTCCGACAAACTCAATACGGCGCAACTCCACACCAGGATTACCCTGCTGCAGTAAGCCGAGAATCTGCTCGCCCAGTTGAGCATTATCAACGCCCTCAACCGGCAGCAGCCTAATCAATACGTCTTTGGCAGTACCGAAGTTCTGCACCTGCGCCGATTCAAAACCGTTATCTGCCAATGTCACACGTATCTCTACGAGATCAGCGGCTTCCGGGTAACCGGCTTCAAGCAAAACGCCACCGGTGAAATCAATACCGAAGTTCAGGCCGCGCGACACCAGCGAAACAATAGCGACGAGTATCAGAACGGCCGAAATGGTTGCAGTAATGCGGCGCTGACCGAGGAAATCAATATTGGTAATAGCAGGTGCGTTCATGACTGCGCCTCCCCGGATGTTGCTACTTTCGTAACAACACGCCCGATCGGCAATGCGCTTAGCTCTTTGCCGCCGAATACCAGATTAACGATCGCGCGCGTCACGATAATGGATGTGAACATCGACGTCAGAATGCCCAGCGATAGCGTGATAGCAAAACCCTTAATCGGCCCGGTGCCAAATACAAACAACACCACCGATGCAATCAAGGTAGTGATATTGGCATCGGCAATAGTGGAAAGCGCCTTATCGTAACCGGCGCTGATGGAGGCCTGAATAGAGTTGCCGTTGCGCAACTCTTCTTTAATACGTTCGAAGATCAGCACATTGGCATCGACGGCCATACCGACAGTAAGCACGATACCGGCCATGCCCGGCAGTGTCAGCGAGGCCTGCAAAGCAGACAGCAATGCCGTCAGCATCATCAGGTTTGTCATCAGTGCGAAGTCCGCCACCAGGCCGAATGCCCGGTAGTAAACCACCATAAAAATCACAACCAGCACAAAGCCGATAACAATTGCACTAAAGCCTTTATCGATATTGTCCTGACCGAGGCTCGGGCCGATGGTCCGCTCTTCGACTTTATATATAGGCGCCGACAAAGCACCGGCTCGCAGCAGCAATGCGAGGTCGCGGGCTTCCATTACATCGAGGCCGGTAATCTGGAAACTGGTGCTGAACACACCGCGAATGTTCGCAATGTTAATGACTTCGCGCTCGACCCGGGTGACTTCCTTACGCTGGCCGTTGCGCTCAACGAAAGTACGTTTCTGCTCTACGAATACCACCGCCATCGGCTTATTCAGATTCGCCTTGGTGGTTTCGAGCATGCGGTTACCGCCCTTCGAATTCAGGCGGACGTTAACGGCCGGCTGACCTTCGGAGAAACCGGAGCTGGCATCAACCAGCTGATCGCCCGTCACAATGGTGGAACGCTTCAGTAGCACGGGCGAGCCGTTGCGTTCGCGGAACAACTCGCAACCCAGCGGTGCACGGCCGCGACGCTCGGCGGCATACGGGTCTTCGTTCTCACACACCATGCGGAATTCGAGTGTGGCGGTAGCACCCAGAACACGTTCCGCCTGAGCCGGGTCCTGTACGCCGGGTAATTGCACAACGATGCGATCAGCCCCCTGACGCTGCACCACCGGTTCGGCAACACCGAGTTCGTTCACGCGATTTCGCAGCGTGACGATGTTCTTTTGGATTGCGAAGTTCTGACGGTCACGAACTTGTTCTTCCGTCATCCGGACCCGCAGATATTCATCGCCGTCACGCTCCTGCCGACTGATATCAAGCAAGGGGTCAGCGTCACGAATCAGCTCTTCCGCCGTATCAAGATCCGACGGGTTGCCGACCTTCACTTCGATTGTGCTACCGGTTAAGCGGACGTTTCTGCGGACCCGCTCTTTGCGTAAGGCCTGGTCGAATTCTTCTTCGTAAGCCAACAGACGCTGCTTGACCGCCTCATCCATATCGACTTCAAACAGGAAATGCACACCACCGCGCAGATCAAGCCCGAGGCTCATCGGTTTCAGGCCCGCGGCCCGCAACCATGTCGGTGTTCGGGGGGCTAACGTGAAGGCAACAACAAAGCTCCGCCCCAGACCTTCACGGAGCACCTCGGCCATAGCCAGTTGGGACTCGACCGTATTGAAGTGAACCATCACCCTGCCATCCTGCAGGTATGAAGGCTGCGCGTCGGCGGCATTCGCCGACAGGATGCGGTCGACCGAAGACAGCGCACTGGCTTCCAATGCCGTGCCGTCCTCAAGACTGACCTGCAGCGCCGGGTCTTCGCCGTACAGATTGGGTAGCGCGAACAACGCGGCTACAGCCAAAGCCAGCACAATCAGCGCATTTTTCCAGAGCGGATAATGATTCATTAAATAAGCCTGTGATTAATCCTTAATGTACAGACAGAATGCCGGCTTAATCGGCCGCTGCATCATCCGCAGCTGCCGTGCCCTTATCGCTCTTGTCTTTCTTTTTGCCCTTACCGGACTTGGAAGACGAACCGGCAGACTTGATCGTGCCCTTCGGCATTACCGCACCAATCGTATGGCGTTGCGCAATCACTTCGACGCCGTCAGCGAGCTGAACAGTCAGGAACTGTTCACCGGTTTTCGTGACTTTGCCGAGCAGTCCGCCGGCAGTCACAACCTCATCACCAACGCTGAGCGCGGCAACCAGTTCACGGTGTTCTTTCTGGCGTTTGTTCTGCGGGCGAATCAACAAGAAGTAAAAAACAACAAAAATCAGAACCAGAGGCAACAGACCCATCAGGTCCGAACCTGCACCAAGATCCTGAGCGTGGGCATTAGAAATAAAGAAATCCATAATTATCCGGCTTTAGTATTGAGCGTTAGATTGCGGGAAAAGCGCTAGAACTGCTCCCGTGCTTGCAAGGCGCCGCATTATGCCACAGAAACTGCGGCGTTCTCCTGCCTGCGGCGGAATTCGACGGCAAACTCCTCGAAGCGCTCTTCCTCAATAGCAGCGCGGATTCTGGCCATCAGGTCGAGGTAGTAATGCAGGTTGTGAATGGTGCATAGCCGCGCGGCCAGAATCTCTCCGCAACGCTCCAGATGGCGCAGATAGGAACGACTGTAGTTCTTGCAGGTGTAACA
>Ga0070729_10001745_pt1 | contig 31592 bp, 22 predicted proteins | sample tdDd472_FD_66725 | JGI IMG/M metagenome (GOLD analysis project Ga0070729, IMG submission 66725) | Marine sediment microbial communities from the Atlantic coast under amendment with organic carbon and nitrate - tdDd47.2 | ecosystem: Environmental > Aquatic > Marine > Coastal > Sediment | place...
TCTGCGGACTCCAAAACCTCTTCGACCGAGGCAGCTTCTTCAAGATCTGCGGACTCCAAAACCTCTTCGACCGAGGCAGCTTCTTCAAGATCTGCGGACTCCCCTAACATATCCTCCTCGAGGATGCCAGAATCGACAAACTCTTCAAAAATATTTACCGATTCATCATCTGTGATAGAATCATCAAAAATGTCTTGTTCATCAAAATCTTCAATGTCCTCAACTAAAACCGGCTCTTCTTCCCTTGAACTCAAGGCTTCCAGGAGCAATTTGAATTTCCGGAGCTGTTCTTTCACCCTTTTTACGGTCACGCCGTTTTCAGGGTTACCATATGCAAATGTCACCTCAAGAAACCCGAAAAAATCTTGCATCAGGCCAGAAATCTCTGGCTCATGACGAATTGTTTCGGAGTGCAATTTCCCCAAGAGAAGATGCAAGTCATGCATCAACTGGCTTTGCTGTTTCATTCCTGCAGCCAAAACCGTTGCCGAAAGTATTGATACCGCATGGGAAAGTTTGCCATATATGGCAGTGTCATGATCTTCGTCTTTGCCATCTCCCGTCAAACAATCAGCAAGTTCTAGTAATAATGGAAAAATTGAGCGAACATCATGCAAGTAATCCTGCGTCTCCTCAACACTCGTGCCCATCTCTTTATTACTTACCTCTTTTGGATGTTCTGAAAAAAATGCAACGATTTGTTCATGAATCTTTTGTTCCCCATCCGGATGATTATTTGCAGTTTTGGTATACTCGCTGAGAAGATCAGTAGTCCGATTAAGAGCCGTAAAACACTCATCAGAAACGGAATGTCTTTCATCCAGCAATATCTCAAGGGCTGATTCGGCAACCTTTGCCCCATTACTCAAGTCGGATAACCTCACCTGTGATGCGGCACCCTTAATGTTATGAAAAAGCCTGTGAAGTTCCTGGATAGCTGCGACCGCAGTTCTATCTGATGAAAGTGTTTCGAGACCTTGCCGTATCCCCGGAATATAAGATTCAACTTCTTGGAAAAAGAGTTCGAGGAACTTATCATTTGGAAACTTTGGCATTATTGTTGGTCCTTTGTTTGGCTGTTCATACTCGCACCACTCCTGCAACGTGTTTCATTCGCAGGTTTCATTGCTCTTTTCTCTCAAGCCTTGCCATTATAATTCAGAAGTCTTGGAGCCCTTAAAAATCTCGGGACGTTGAGGATATAGTAGAGACTCTTCTCAACCAATAGACCAGAGGAGAACAAAGAGGTATCCACAGGATTTTCATCAAGCATCTCAATTGATTTTGTATCCGAAGCGGCCTTGCTAACATTACCAATAATTCGATCCACACGGAGGCCAATTTTTTGTTTCTGGTTCCCTAGGACTGCGAGTCGATTTCCGTCACACCTCACCCTGCCCGGAACATTAAGGAACCCACAAAAATCAATAATAGAGACAATCTCACTTCTAATATTGACAATTCCCTGAATCCAGGAAGGAAGATTCGGTAATAAGGTTAGCGTGGGTAATGGTCCAACCTCTGATAAATCATCAATGGCTATTGCCAAATGCAAAGTACCTATCTCTACCAGTATGTATCGGTGCATCTCCTCGCGCTCAGCAGCGGCCTGCTGCGCAACTATCGCTGCCTTGTCCGTCACTTCGGCCAGCTGCTCATCGATATTCAGGATCAAATTTTCTAAATCAATCATTCTTGACATGAATTCACTCTGAAAGTTAATTAATTTTTAGTAGCTTAGAAGTTTCTTTTCATGTCTTTTACAAAACAACTTCAAAGCTACTTGCACCCTTTAAGGGCATTATTAAAGAACTGCTTGCGGGTTTAAATATAGCCGCCGATTACTGAAAGAAGTTTGTCGGGATTAAAAGGTTTAGTCAGGTAGGCCGACGATCCAGCCCTCAGCCCTTTCTCCCTGTCAACCGGGCTGTCTTTCGCAGTGAGCATTACAACAGGAATATCCTTTAGCCGGGAATCTTGCTTAAACTGCGCGAGGATGTCGTAGCCGGACATATCCGGCAACATGGCATCAAGCAGTATTAATTTGGGAAGTTCCTCTTGCACTTTACTGAAAGCTTCCCCACCCGTAGCAGCTTCACTAACCACATAGCCCTTTCTTGTCAAAACCATGGTAATCACTTTTCTGGAGGTCGGGCTGTCCTCAACAACCAGAATTGATCTATGCTGCCCATTTTCCTTGGCCGCAGTCACTTCAGGTTTAGACACTTCCGCCTTGGCCACCTTCGTAGTAATCTCTGCAGTTTTTACTACTGCTGGTTTTACCGCTGGGACTGGCTTAACATGAGGGACTGGAGACTCTTTTTTAGTTACACAATATGGTTGTGCTGCTTTTGTATTCTTTGTTGACGGATTCAGGTATTTTCCAATTACGCTCAAAAGCTTGGCTGGATTAAACGGCTTAGTCAAGTATTCATTAGAACCGCGGATCATTCCTTTTTGTCGGTCAGCAGCTTCTTTTTTACCCGTCAGCATGACCACCGGAACATCGGAATATTCTTTGTTTTTTCTTATTGTTGATAAGATCTCGTAACCATCCATATCAGGAAGCATTACGTCAAGGAGGACGAGATCGGGAGTCATCCCTTCAATGGCTAAAAGTGCCTCTGTGCCTGTTGTTGCTTCAATGATGTTATAGCCTTTTCGACCAAGCACCAAAGAGACCACCTTCCTAGCGGTCTTGCTATCTTCAACCACCAGAACAGTTTTCTCAGTGTTTTCACTTTTATCATCTACCGATGTCGCAGGAACAACCGGCACCACCTCGTCAGCTTTCCCTTGAGGCACGACCGCCTTTTCTACCGGTTCTTGCTTCGCCACGTGCTGCACGGGGTTCAGTAGTGCAGATGCCTTGACAAAAAGAGGTTCGCGAGGTGAAATTTTCAACGCTTTATTGATAAACTCTCGTGCTTGATCAATTTTTCCCAAGGAGGAAAACCCCAGGCAAAGACAGTAAGCAATACGCGAATTTCCAGGATTTTTGAGCATTTCATCTTCATAAAGAGACAAGGTCTGCTGCAATTCCCCGGACGTGTGCTTTTCAACATTGCCACTTTCCGAGAGACGCTGTAAGCCCCGGCAATTGTCACAGCGTTCCTGACCTGCTCGAAGCAGAGACCAGCAATAAATACAGCGCCGTACCGTCCCAGCTGAACCAGTCAATTGTGATTCAATTTTTTCCGCTTCTCTTTTTATTGACGCATCAACGTTGCCCCACTTCCTGGCCTCATTCAAGGCCTTTTTAATATAATCCTCCCGGGTCATCAGCCTGGAATGCCAGAGCCAGGCGGGATAAAAGAAACGGTTACTGCGCAACACCTCAATCAACTTTGCGCCCGCTTCTTTTCTTCGAAACTGAAAAAATAGTCGAACAGCATCTTGAAAAGTCTGCTCCTCATCGCAGTAACTGTGACCATGTGAGAAATTAGGCAGTTTTTTCAAAAAACGCTCAACCTGGGTAACTGAGATCGACACGTTGCTTGCAACTGATTCTTCTGATCTCACAATTTTAATATCCCCTACACCAATGGAGACCAGAGTGAGCAAAGCTCCGTTGCCCTGCAACCTGCCACACTCTGCTTTAATTACAAGACCTTGCGTCACATGCATTTTTCCCGTTCTGCCTGCACCGCTCACCTCGATATCCAGAGAACCTGGGCGCAATCGCAGGGATTTGAGGTATTCGAGAATATTTCTCTGCGTTTCAGTAGAACTATTGTGAGATTCGGTCATAACAAGCCCCTGGATATTAAAAAATAAGTGCAACTACACTGCTGTTTGCTGGAATTACCGGGCCAGCAGTAACTTAAAAGGTTACTAACTCCCGGCCAAGTGGACCTTACTTCTTTTAGAGATCGTGTCGAAATCATGGACATATTGAATTGTGAAAAGCACAACTGCATTGTCTCAGCGACCTTCTCCGATCCAGAAATTACTGACCACAATCGCCAGCAACAGTCACTTCGGGGGGAGGTTAAATCCTATACGTAAACCCTATCTGCAAACCAGATATTTCGCTTACCGTTTTCATTGCCATTTCCGATATCTGCTGACAGGGTTTACTGCTGCAACCTTTAAGCTGTTTGAGTGTCTTAAAATTGAGGCTGAGCCTCTTCAATTTGAAAGACTTCAACCGCCGAACGCAATTCTCGAGCTGTGCTACTCAGAATGTTCATTGACGTTGCAGTATCCTGAGATGAAAGAGAAGATTCCCGGCTAACATCACCGACATCTTCCATTGTTTTTGAGATAGTCTCAGACATCTCAACCTGACTATTTGTGGCTGTTGTAATTGCTTCGATAAGTTCGGCAAGCTGGTTAGATACATTTTCAATTTCCTGCAACTTGTCATGAGCACCATCAGCAAGCTTTGTACCTTGTACAACCTTTCCAATACTCTCATCAATTCGATTGGTAACATCTTTAATTTCTGTCTGGATACTCTTTACCAGAAGCTCAATCTGTTTTGTTGAGTTACTCGAACTATCAGCAAGTCGCTGAACCTCATCCGCAACCACCGCAAAACCGTGACCAGCATCACCGGCCATAGCTGCCTGAATTGAGGCATTCAAAGCGAGAATTGAGGTGCGATCAGCGATATCATCAATAATCTGGACGATATTTCCAATTTCCAAGGAACTTTCACCAAGCCGCTTAATGGAACGTGCAGTCTCGTTGATCTGTTCACGAATCTCCACCATAGCAGAACTCGTCTCACTAACCGCAAGAGCTCCTTCCTGAGCGTTGACCCTTGATTTCTGAGATACCGATGCCGACTGCAGAGCATTTTGAGCAACCTCTCGAATCGATCCCACCATTTCCTCAATAGCCTCGACTGCCGCAGCCACACCATTCACCTGCTCAATGTTTTTCTCAGCTAGGCCCATGGTTTGACGGGAAACTTCCTCAGATGTAATATCCACCGATTCGGTCGCTATTTTTACCTTACTAATAATGTCGGAAAACTGATCAGCCATGGCGTTGAAGGAGTCAGCAATGGCTCCGGTCATATCCTCAGTAACCTCTGCTCGAGCGGTAAAATCACCATCAGACAAGGCACTGATATCCTCCAGAAGTTTCATAATCGACTCCTGAATAGTATCCCTTTCTTCCTGACTCTGGATCAAAACAGTAATGTTATCAAGCATTGCATTCAGGGTTTTGGCCATGACTCCAAGCTCGTCATTACTGACCACATCTGTCCGTGCCTGAAAATTCCCCAGCCCGATTTCATCAAGAAGGCCCATTATATGGTTGACCTGGTTGGTCAATCCTCTTGAAAGCCTGATAGCAATAAACATACCCAGCAGAATGGAGAGCGCACCAACAGCCAGAACAATCTTCATTACCAGCGATGCGGTATTTTCCATCTCCAGAGTCGCCGCATCTTCTTTTTCTACAGCATAATCGAGAAAAGATTTGATGACCGGTTCTGCCCGTTTTGCAGCATCCTGATAGCCGCTGATTCTCGCAGCAATAATTCCATCAGTTTTTGATACCTCGGCAAACCATTTGCCAAATTCAGCTAACAGCCCCTGCAACTTTCCACGCAACGCATAATCATTTACTGATTGCTTAACTGATTTTGAAAGCGCTTCTTTTTCTTCAAGCACCTTCGTTACGGTATCAATACCAGGAACCATCAAATAATCTTGAAAACTTTGCTTAAGAGTATAAAAAGACGCCTCTGTCTCTTGTATGTCACTGGCGAGTATTACTTCCCCCAGGTTGTTCATACTCTCACGTAATTTGACCAATTCTCCAAACTCTTTATCCACCCGTAGTTCGATAATATTTACAGTACCAACAAAAGCACTGAGATATTCATTGATTGAATCCATCGCCGACTGTGCGGCATCAATATCCTGGGGTGTGGTTGCCAATTGCTGGATTTCGTACAAAGTTTGATATGCCGCTCCTCCATATTCAACGAAGGCATTGAGATACAGCTCTTTTGCCTTCCGAATACCAATTTTCTCATGGTTGAGGAGGAGGTCTTTTTCAAATCCTTGCATAAGGCGGAGGTTTTTATCGGTTTGCAGACTGAGACGGGCAATTTTACCATGAACCCGAACCAAATCGTCAATCGTCCTTTGGGCATAGGTCTGGGAAATGAGTGTGATGGCAATTACCACAAGAGTAAGAGCAATCAACGTAACAAACGCCCAAATCAGCTTGCCGCGAATCTTCTGTTTTCCGGCCTTTCTATAACCAACATTGTCATACACTTCAGGCCCTTTACTTTTTCCTTCCATCACGTCTCCATAATTTCTTTTACTGTCCTCAGTGGATACACCTGATTCATTCACTTTCGTTGGTTAGGGTATTATTAAACCACACCATCTACTTCTCGTAGTTGTTAAAATTATTTATAGGCTATCGCAAATCTGACAGTCATTGCAAATTTTTTTTGTAATGACGACAAATGATTTTTTGTTCCACAAATTCGAGTCTTAATTACCCACATTTCCCATCATGCTGATGATTGAGACCGCAATTGTCATTTCTTTTAAAAGTATAGTTTTACCCACACATTGGAATCTCTGAAGGTTGCGAGTGGGTACACAGCAAAGGCTACTGCAAAAAAAGGTAAGGCAGGAGATGATGTCCAGGGGAAATTTTTATCATAGAAACTGAGTTTCACAAAAATACTTCAGAACTGATCCCTTTCATCTGGACGAAGAGGAGACTGCATTGCACGCTATTGAAAAAAAAAGGCCCGCATTCCTCCACCAGAGGAATACGGGCCAAACTTGTAACGAGAGTAAACTTATTCTGTAATCAGGCTCTGCTCTTCATCAACTGTGCATTGATAGAATTTTCTTTTTGATATCTTCGACGCCAAGGCCCTGATGAGGCAGTTGTTCAACTATTCCACCATGACCAATTTTGCTTGTTCCGATAAACGAGTACTTGGGAGCCAAGCCTCTTTCCAAAAGCCAGGTACCATAGCGCATTCCAAGACCGGTCTTGGTGTTCTGACTCTCCACCACCATAACAAAAGGACTGTTACCCACCTTGGTGATCATATCTTCATCAATCACATTCAGGGTCGGCTTGTTAATCAAACCCACGTTCAAGCCCTGTGCCCTCAGCTGCAAAACTGCATCCAGGCACCTGTAGGTCATCTCCCCATAGGTGACGACATAACCGTCATTTCCTTCACGAATAACCTCGTCTTTTCCAGGCTTAAAAACATAGCTGTCATCAAAAATATTTTGCCCATGATCATCAAAAAGAGTAGGCGTTGCTGAGCGAGTGGAAAAAACAAAACGCAAACCTTTATCATTAAATATTTTCTTCAACATAGCCTTGAGCTGCAAGGTATCTGCCGGAAAATAAAGACGAGTTAAATCACCCTCGGCCACCGCATTATCAGCAAAGAAGTTATTGATCCCAAAATGGCAGGTGTTATCCGCCATATCATCGATTCCAGAATGAGAAAAATGGGCAAGAACGTTGGCATCATTAAGGCGGGCCATGGTTATTTCAGAAACGACCATTTCAAGAAAGGCTGCAAAAGTACCAAAAATCCCCTGGCGTCCTTCTTCTGAACCAAAACCAGCGGCTACTGAATAATTATTTCTTTCCATGATGCCGCCGTGCACATACACTTCAGGATGATTCTTGCGAATATGGTGTAAGCCACATGAGCCCTCCAAATCAGAATCGACCACCAATACTTTACTCGCCGCGTTGTCGATGCTATCTATGATTTCAGAAACAATTTTTCCGAAATCATCTCGAACTTTACCCATTTCAGGGCTACTGCCCTGGTAAGTAACTTTTTCTTTGGTGACCGGATAATTTTGAAGCATCTCGGCAGCTGCTGTCAGTCCTCTTTCAGTGAGATAGTCAACAGCCAGGTTAACCGCTATGACGTCATGGCCTTTGGGAGACCCTTCAATACCGGCAACACCCACAGCCATAAGTCGTTTGTTGATGAGGGCGACCGGACCGTCAGCAACAAGTGCTTTCTGAATGCGACCAAAAAGTGCATCAATGTCTTCACCATCTCCAACATTTGCAGCAAGTCCATGACCTTCAAGGGTTTTTGCAACGTCATACCCCTGCAGATACTTACTTGGGTGACCGGCAATCGTGACATCATTGTCATCAATCAGGAGTTTGACCTTAAGATTTCTGGCCACCGCATACCTCGCAGCCTCAGCATTATCACCCTCCATCTGCGATCCATCACTGCCGAACATGATCACTGTTTTGTTGGTGTCGGCTTCAGCTACCCCGTTTACATAACTCCATAAATGGCCAAGTCTTCCTGAAGAAAAGAACACTCCATTTTTTTCATCACGCTCAGGATGCCCATAGTATCCTTTATCGTATTCCCGGTAATGCAGCAGAGAATCGGCCTTTTGATAACCATTGAGTACGGCCATCATATACTGAATGGCAACCCGGTGTCCCGCCTCATCAAAATAGACAGGATGAATAGAGTCTGAACCTTTCATAAACCCGTCAATGATCAACAACTCTGGAACAATGTCAAAAGCGCCGCCGGTATGTCCACCGAGCCCCTTCACATTAGCCAGAGCAGTAAAAAACACCAGGCTATCCCGAACAATTTGAATGTTGTTGATCAACGCCGTGCGCTGTTCATCACTGAGTTGACTCTGTGTCAAATCAAATTTTTGTGGTACGTACTCACTTATATTTATTGGAAATTCCATTAATTCCTCCGGTTTATTGCTAACAAAGGCCATTCGAAGCTACGCTCTTTTCCATATTACATTCTGGAAAATAATGTCAAAGAGTAAGCATTGTATCACTTAATACGAGAGACACGATCTGCCAATGAAATATTACGATTGTTCTCTGTCTTTGGGTAAAATCAAATTAAGCACAAGACCCAATATACCAGCCAAACCTATCTTTTCGATGGCGAAAGAACCAGCGGTAAATTTCATTCCACCAATCCCACAAACCAGAATCACCGCTACAATAATTAAGTTCCTGGGAGTCGTCAGATCCTGACCAGACTTCACCAGAGTATTAATGCCAACAACAGTGATCATACCAAAAAGCAGGATCATGATTCCACCCATAACCGGGGTGGGGATGGTGGCCAGCAGGGCGCCAATTTTACCGACAAAAGAAAGAAGAATTGCCGACAGCGCAGCCCAGGTCATGATTGCAGGGTTGTAGGCTTTAGTAAGCGCCACAGCTCCACTCACTTCAGAATAGGTCGTGTTAGGTGGTCCACCGAGCATGGAGGCGATAGAAGTAGCTATCCCATCACCGAGCATGGTGTTTTCAATACCTGGATCTTTTACATAGTCCTTGCCGGTAATAGAACCAACGGCCAGAACGTCACCAAAATGCTCAATTGCGGGCGCGATAGCTATAGGCACAATGAACAGGATAGCCTCCCACTTCCATTCAGGCAAAACAAAGGCTGGCATTGCAAGCCATGCTTTTTCAGCAATCGGTGCAAAAGAGATAAGGGTCGGTGCAGTCCAGTTCGGCAGATCTGCGGGATTAAAAGAGGCCTGAACAGACGCAGCATAGCCAGTAAAATCAAGGGCAAAAGACGTTAGGTAGCCGGCACAAATACCACACAAGATCGGGATGAGTCTCAACCACCCTTTGCCGAGCAAGGCAACAAGAGCAGTTGTCACTAAAGAAACACCCGAGATAATCATCGCAGTCTTGCCAGGAACCAGCCACGCTGAGCCATCACCTGTTCGCCCCATAGCCATATGCACAGCAACGGGAGCCAGCACCAAACCAATGACCATTATAACTGGTCCAGTAACCACCGCCGGAAGATATTTATGCAAGACATCGGAGCCAAAGTAACGGATCGCAAAACTCAAAATCACATACATCACCCCAGCTGCTGCCAGCCCACACATGGTTGCCGGAATTCCCCAGGTCTGCACCCCATAAATTATTGGAGCGATAAAAGCAAAGGACGAGGCAAGAAAGACAGGAACCTTTCCCTTGGTGATCACTTGAAAAGCAAGCGTTCCCAAGCCTGCGGTAAAAAGAGCGACATTCGGATCAAGTCCCGTCAGAATGGGAACAAGGACCAAAGCTCCAAAGGCGACAAACAACATCTGCGCACCTAGCAGACTGTCACCTAACCGGAACTTATAGTTTGAATCGACTGGAACTTCAGACATTACAACAACCTCCTTAACAATTTAATCTTATGATTTATACTCACACTATACAGGTTTAGTCCCCTGCTTATTCTTTCTGCTGTTGCCAAGCAGGCCAAAAAAAAAGTCATTACAGAAAATGTAATGACTTTCAGCTTTACTTTGTGCCGAAGATTTTATCCCCGGCATCCCCCAGTCCGGGAAGAATATAGCCAATCTCATTGAGTCGTTCGTCCACCGCAGCAACGTAAATTTCCACATCGGGATGGGCCTCGGTTATCCTCTTTATTCCTTCTGGCGCAGCTACAAGAAAGAGACCTTTAATAGTCTTACAACCTGCTTTTTTCAAAGTTTCAATGGTGGCCATCAGGGTACCTCCGGTCGCCAGCATTGGGTCTAGAATCAAGGCAACCCTCTCTTCAATATCTTTTGCAGTTTTAACATAATATTCGACCGGTTGAAGGGTTTCCTCATTACGGTAATACCCAACTACACTCACTTTAGCTGAAGGGATAAGATCAATGACCCCGTCCATCATGCCAAGACCTGCCCTTAAAATGGGAACGATAGTTATCTTTTTACCCTTGAGTTCATCGACCTCTACAGATCCCGCCCATCCCTGGATGGTTTTTCTCTGGGTTTGCAGATCTTTTGTCGCCTCATAGGTCAGAAGACGAGCAACTTCCGATGAGAGATCGCGGAAATCCTTTGTGGAAATATCATGTTTACGCATAAGACCAAGTTTATGCTTGATGAGTGGGTGATCCGCGACATGTACGGTCATAATTTTCTCCTCGGGATGATTAAATAAATACACCATGGATTGAGTTGCTATCAACGCAGCTCAACTCTCTTGTCCTTTTAGGAAGTTACCACATTAGGGGAGCGAATTTTCTACTCACATGTTGTCAAAATCTGCTAATTTTCCTTAAAAATTTCGTGTCACCCTGTTTTAAAAAAATTTGGGAAAAATGCAAGCAATTTTCCCTGCCGGCGAAAAGCTTGGCTCCCCTGACGAAGTGCCCTTTTGTACGATACATGATTGCATTTTATTGAATTTTTTTAACCAGGAGTCTCAATACAAAAAATACTATTCTTAATGACCCTGGTAATTCCTTGCCTCCTTTTTGTCTCACTTTTTACGCCTTTTTGTGATAGTATAGACCAGTGCATGTCTATAAATGGTTCCATTTTCTATTCGCAATTTACTTTGAAAAAAACAAAGTTAGAGTGCAAAAAAGAGTTAGGAGACCAAGGCAATGAAATCCTTCTGCGGCATTCTGTTCTGCATCTATTTTCTTCTCAGCACTCCACTCAATGCTGATGCTCAACTTGATTCGGCAGGAATTATCAAAGCCGTGTCAGGTGGCGTCTTCATTACCAGTTCACAGACTACTATCAAGGCTGTTTCTTATATGCGAATCATCCAGAGTGACTCCATAAAAACAGGTCCGAAAAGTGGCGCCGGTTTGATCTTTGAAGATGACACGGTGGTGACCCTCGGACCAAACAGTGAAATGTATATTGACAATGTCCATGAACCGAATAACGGAAGGATTGAGGTTGTTGTCAGATAATAACCGGAGCCTGTACCGGACTCTTCTGGTAAGCAGTTTACTGCTTACCAGCTCCCTTGCCGGGATCTATCTTTTCCAGCCAAAAAGTCTCGAGACCCTCAATCTCAAGGCTACCGACATCATTCTCGCCTCAGCCAAAGCACCTGAACCAAAACTAGACATTGTCACCGTAGCGATAGATGACGCCAGTGTTAACAAATATGGTCAATGGCCATGGCCTCGTCACCGCTTGGCCCGACTCCTAGAAAAGATATCCGCCGGTGAGGCCAAAAGTATCGGATTAAATATTATTTTCGCCGAACGTGACCGAACCTCCCTCAAACTTTTACAGGAAACGCTCACAGATGATTTTGGCTATTCTATAGATACCTCAGGTATTCCATCTGAGATCCTTGACCACGATACTTACTTGGCCAATATCCTGACCATGGGACCCTATGTCTTTGGCTATACATTTCTTTTTGACAACACAGCAACAGACCCACAGGCACCCACCTTTCGGCCTGTATCCCTTGCCTACAATGGAGGTGAAATCTCACGGCCACCAACCACACGTTTTTACCAGGCCAGCGGGTTTATTGGCAATTATGAGATACTGGCAAATGCAGTCCCAAACTCCGGTTTTCTCAACGGTATGCCCGATATTGACGGTGTTTTACGCCGGCTACCACTTGTCATCGAATACAACGGCAAAGTTTTCCCTTCATTCCCCCTCGCTATGCTGATGCAGTTTCGACGGCACAACATACTCCTTACCAACTCTGATATTAGCGGAATTAACCATTTTTCTTTAGCGGATTTTAACATTCCAACCGATGAAAAAGGTAATTTTTTATTGGGGCCGAGCAGAGCTGAAAAGTCGAAACAGTTCTGCTCGGCAGCTGAAGTATTAGAAGGAACAATAAGGCCTGACTTTTTCAAGGACAAGCTCGTCCTGGTTGGTTTGACAGCAGCCGGCTTAGTTCAGGAGTATCCAACACCACTCGCACCTGCTATTTCTCTACTGGACCTCCACCGGTACTGTATAGACTCTCTCACTTCCGACCTGCATACCATCCGCACATCGCTATTTCCCGTCTGGGAAATAGCGATCAGCTTTCTATTCTGCCTGGTTCTGGTTTATTGTGTATTTCATTTATCGACAATCCTGGCCAGCCTTTCTTGCCTGATGACCGCTTCTTTTTGCTGGTTCGCGGCAGCAACAATCTACCAGAGCAGTGGCTATCTATTTTCCCCACTATTACCAACCATTTCAGTAATACTCAGTTCCTGTTTGTTGTTGGTTCTCAAGTTTCACTATTTTCAGCAGCGGGCCAGAACCGAAACCGGAGATACTGTTCTTCTTTTAAAATCCAGCGAAACCAACCTCCACTCCATCCTTAATACAATTCCGGATATTGTCTTTCGCTTAGACACCGACGGAAACATTACTTTTATCAGTCCTGCAATTTCCAAATATCAGAAATCACCAGAACCCTTACTTGGTCACCACATCTTTGAGCTCGTGGCTCCGGAAGATCTTAAAAGGGCCAGATACCGGCTGAAAGAAAGAAGAACCGGAGACAGGGCAACCTATGACCTGGAAATTCGTTTATTGTTAAGCAAGGCAACCAGTGACCAGCAGGACATAATAAGACATTTCAGTTTATCCGCCGAAGGCATATACCGCCCAAACCGCCTCGGCCCAAAGCGTTTCATAGGCACTCAAGGAATCTTTAGAGACATCACTAAACGCAAACAACTCGAGTCACAGCTCCTTCAGGCACAAAAGATGGAGGTGATCGGCAACCTGGCTGCTGGAATAGCCCATGATCTCAACAACATCCTTAGTGGACTTGTCAGTTACCCTGATCTCCTCCTCCTTGAAATCCCTCAACACGACCCGCTGTACCAAAAAATCCAGGTCATTCAAAGATCTGGAAAAAAGGCTGCAGTCATCGTTCAGGATCTTCTTGCACTTGCCAGACGCGGTATGGCCATAGACGAAATTTACAACATCAATACCATCATCTCCGAATATCTCGAATCCATTGAATTTCAAACTATCAAAGAGAGACATCCCAACACTCACATTATCACCGACCTGCCCGATAATATCTTTTTGGTCAAAGGCTCTTCTATACATCTTTCAAAGGTTATTATGAATATCCTTTCCAATGGACTTGAGGCTATGCCCGCCGGCGGCGATATCATCATATCTACAACCAATGTTTATATAGATACAGATTTCGATGGATATGAGACGATTCCTGAAGGCGAATATGTCTGTATTTCTGTTTCAGATAGCGGTGTGGGTATTCCCGCAGACGATCTCAAACGTATTTTTGAACCTTTCTATACCAAAAAATCATTACACCTCAGTGGAACCGGCCTTGGTATGACCATAGTCTGGGCCACGATAAAAGATCACAATGGTTACATAGACGTTCAAAGCGAAGAGGGACGTGGAACAACATTTCAATTTTATCTGCCGACAACAAGAGAGGATGTCAGGGCTCAACAGCGTAGAATTGTTCTGCACGACTACCTCGGCTCCGAAGCTATTCTAATAGTGGACGACGTTCCAGAACAACTTGATATCGCCAAGAACATGCTCAGCAAACTCGGCTATACCGTTCATACAGCAGGAAGTGGCGAAAAAGCGCTGAAGTATATCAAACAGCACCCTGTTGACCTTGTCATCCTCGACATGATAATGCCCAATGGCCTGGATGGGCTTGAAACCTACCAGGAGATGATCCAATTATTTCCGGATCAAAAGGCTATCATCTCCAGCGGTTTTATAGAGTCAGAACGGGTCAAAAAACTTCTACACCTTGGTGCAGGAGACTATGTGCAAAAACCCTACACTTTGGAAAAACTTGGGATGGCAGTCCGAGGAGAACTGGATAGGAAAAAAGAGCAGTGATAATAGTTTAAGCTATCGTTCGTATAATTTTTACATCTTAAGGTACTGTGTCCGCCATAGTCTTGCCGGAGATCCCAAACCACACAACTATTATTTATTTTACTGGATTTTTACATAAGTAAATTTGATCAACGTTGCCTGATATGGTAAGCTAGGGTCACCAGTAAAGTATTTGCTTCCACACTAAATACTAAGGATTCATATCCCGGCTGAGAAAAGATAGTCAACCAGCCGATCATTAATCCAACAGGAGGAATGATGAGAGTCAAAGACCTTATGGAACCAATTAAAAGCTGGCTCACCCCTGAGATGCACCTGCGTGAAGCCATTCAGGTTATGAAATCAACCAAACGAGGCCACGGCTTATCCTTAAACGGCATTGTCGTACTTGATGGCGCGATGAATCTTGTAGGAATTGTCTCTACTAAAGATATCCTTCGAATCCTTATCCCTTCGCATATGTACTTTGACGATCGTCACGATCGCATTTCGTGGGAATCAATTCGGAGTGAAAAATCCAATATCATCCAATCAACCAGCGTCAGTAAAATAATGTCAGAGGACGTCAGAGTGGTTTCTGCAGAAGAGACTCTCTTGCGCTGCGCTGATATACTACTCACAGAGCAGATCAGAAGATTGCCAGTCACGAGAAGCGACGGAAAAGTCGTTGGAATTATTTACTTACGAGACGTCTACAACGCCATGACAGGGTTGCTGTTAAATTAAGGATCAATCACCCCGGCGGATGTCATTTATCCGGGGTGATAAAATATTTTCCAAAACAAACACATTACCTCACACCAAAAACATAACCACGACCGTTGCAAAGCAAATCTCGCATTTCCCCCAGATTGCCAACATTCCTTGCCATATTCTCTCTCATAGATATTGTATAAAAGTCATTGCACTAGTTTATTGGTCAATTTTTTTTGCCGACGTTCACATTCGAGGACTTCGATGATGCATTCTAATTGTGACGGTCCGGTGTTGATAGTTGAAGACGATCCCAACACCGCAGCTCTCGTTCAAACGTACTTGGAACGTGACGGTTTCCAGACCATCAAAGCAGCTGATGGTGATACCGCTTTACGGCTAGCAAGAAAGCATCAGCCAGGATTTGTCATACTCGATATCATGCTGCCACACGTTGATGGATGGGAGGTATGCAGACAGCTCAGAACTTTCTCTGACGTCCCTATTCTGATGCTTACAGCTCGTGAGGAAGAGATTGATCGGGTCACCGGCCTCTCTCTTGGCGCCGACGACTATGTGGTCAAACCCTTCAGCCCGCGGGAACTGGTGGCAAGGGTAAAGGCAATTTTGAGAAGGGCACGACCTGTGCATCCCCAGTCTCGCGAACTACTCACCTGTAATGGTCTGGAAGTCGAGCCAGAAAAACACAGGGTGCGCCTGGATGGTAGTTCCGTCAACCTAACTGGCTCAGAATACAAACTGCTCTGTGCACTAATGCGTGCTCCAGGGAGAGTTTTCTCACGATCAGAGCTCCTCAGCCACTTTTACCAATATGGCGAAACCGTTGTTGACCGGGTTATTGACGTCCATATAGGTAACCTCAGACAGAAAATAGAGAGAGATCCGGCAAAACCCAAATTTATTCAGACAATACGAGGATTCGGTTATAAATTCTCCGAAGGTGAAGAGCAATGAACCCGATCAAAAACCGACTGATCTGGAAACTGCTGCTTATTACCGTGGTGCCAGTCATTGGAGTCATCATCCTTATTATCTGGCTGGCAATCGATCAACTTGCAGCCGACTATTTTATGGCCCTGATGAAAAAATACGAAGTTTCGCCAACTGATATTCATCAGATGTTTCTCACCTCGATCCACTATTATTTGATCTGGGCCAGTCTTGCCGCACTGGGGGTAGCCTTTCTGCTCAGCTTTCTCCTTACCCGCCATGTTCTTCGTCCCCTGTCGCAAATGAGCAACATCACCAAGGATATTGCCGCAGGCGATTTCCACGCCCGCGTCGATGTTGTAACCCGGGATGAAGTAGGTCAGCTTGGTCTTGCTTTTAACCGCATGGCCGATTCTCTTGAAAGCATTGAACAATTGCGAAAAAATATGGTAGCTGATGTGGCCCACGAGCTGAGAACGCCACTCACCAACCTTCGTGGCTATCTGGAAGCTCTCAACGATAAGGTAATCGAGCCATCACCGAAGACCCTGAAAATGCTGCAGGAGGAAAACCTTCGACTCGTCCACTTGGTGGAGAGCCTTCAGCAGCTTGCCCGAGCCGATGCAGCTAAGGCCTACCTTAAGCGTGAAAAGCTTGATCCAGCCAAAGAACTTCGACAGATACTCGGCCTCTACAGCGATGGGTTTTCGGAAAAAAAGATTTCTGTAACGACCCACTTCCAAGATGGCATCACCGTGCCCGCCGATCGAGATAAGCTTCTACAAGCCCTACGAAACCTGCTTGAGAACAGCCATAAGTATACGCCAGAGAAAGGTTGTGTTGAAATTACCGTAGCAGCCTGCAAAAAAGAGGTGAAAATTCTCTTTTCAAACAGCGGACCTGAAATTGACAAAGCGGACCTACCTTTCATTTTCGAACGTTTCTTTCGTGCAGAACGTTCCAGGTCAAGAGATGCAGGAGGTGCGGGAATAGGCCTGTCCATTACCAAGGAGTTAATCGAGGCCCATGGCGGCAGAGTGGGAGCTGAGAGTTCCGCCGGGACCACATCCATCTGGATCACTATCCCCACCGGATAAAAACATCCTCTTTACAAGATCCTTACATTGTCTTTAAACCACTTTTACATCCAAGCTCTACTGTAGAGAGAACGGAAGCTATCCCAGATTCCGACAACGACGGCTTTGGAGGAAAAGATATGAAAAGATTTTTATATATAAGCTTAAGTCTTGTCATAGCACTGCTTGCGGTCAGTGTTATTGCGAGTAACAGCAAGAATAGCGAAAAGGCATCGCCCAAAGAACAACCAACTGTAACAGAAAAGGCCCTTTTTGCCGGAGGTTGTTTCTGGTGTATGGAAAAACCCTTCGAGGTCCTTGACGGGGTCATTTCAGTTACTTCCGGTTATGCCGGTGGCACAACAACAATGCCAACATACCAGAATTACGGAGCTGACCATCACATAGAAGTCGTGCAAATTGTCTATGATCCTTTAAAAATTTCCTACGAGAAACTCCTCGACACCTTCTGGCAACAAATTGATCCAACCGATAGTGGTGGCCAGTTTGTTGACCGGGGCCATGAATATAGCTCTGGAATCTTTTTTTATAACGATATTCAAAAAGAACTGGCGGAAAAATCAAAAAAACAACTGGAAAAGAGTGGGATCTTTGAAAAAAAGATCGTTACACCGATCGTTTCGGCTCCCGAATTTTGGCCTGCTGAAGATTATCACCAGGATTACTATAAAAAGAATCCCCTCCGTTACGGTTTTTATCGTGGAGGCTCGGGCCGGGATACTTTTCTACAAAAACACTGGAAGGGAAAAGAAATTCCTTCCACGAAGGATCATGATCCCAAAAATTTGCACAGCAAATTGACACCTCTCCAATACAAAGTGACGCAACAAGATGGCACGGAGCCGCCGTTTAAAAACAAATATTGGGACAATAAAACTCCCGGCATCTATGTAGATATCGTCTCCGGTGAACCACTCTTTAGCTCTCTTGATAAGTTTGTTTCAGGGACCGGTTGGCCAAGTTTTTCAAAACCATTAGTTAAAGAAAATATCGTTGAGAACTCAGATATGACCTGGCTCATTGTCCGCACGGAAGTACGCTCCAAGAATGCTGATTCTCACTTAGGCCATCTCTTTGATGACGGCCCACCACCAACCGGCCTAAGGTACTGCATCAATTCGGCATCGTTAAACTTTATTCCAGCAGATGAACTTGCAGACACAGGATACCAGGAATTCGAAGAACTTTTCCGCTAGTTGTTGTCTGTTGCGCTCACTCCCGGTGACTTAATTCTTAAGCACCGGGAGCTGCCTACAATCAACATGACTGCATAGGCAATTTACGTTGATCCTGTTAATTTAAAGCACGCGGTTTACCAAACCTGGTCATCGGCAACAGTTCAACGGCGAGGATACTCGCAAGGATTAATACCCCTCCGGAGAGCTGGAACATAGACAACCGCTCCCCTAGAAAAATCATTCCGCTCAGGGCGGCAAAAACTGTTTCGGAACTGAGAATTATCGCAGCATCTGCAGCCGGAGTAAAACGCTGCCCAACTACTTGAAGAGTAAAAGCCATACCCACTGAAAAAATCCCAATATAACAGATTCCCCAGGCAGCTCCAATTATCTGAGAGAAGCTGGGTGACTCGACAATAAAGCCAAGTATAAAACCGATGCAGCCGCAAACCATAAACTGAACAGCCGCCACCACCAATGGAGCCCGAGTCCTGGAGGCCAGAATTCCAACCAGCATAACATGGGTAGCCCAGAAAATAGTGCTTGAGATGACCCACAAATCTCCCGCCACCAGTTCAACTTCTTGAGCACCACTCAAAATATAGGTGCCAAGAAAACAACAAATAGAGGCTGGCCAGATAGAAAAGTGGACTTTTCTTTTCAGCACTATCAACCCGAGTACTGGCACAAGGGGCACATATAAAGCAGTCAGAAATCCTGAATTGGTTACAGTCGTGCGTAGAATACCATGTTGCTGCAAAGCTGCCGCAGTAAAGAGGACACAGCCAACTACAACCAAGCCCAGCCAATCAGATGATTGAAACTTCCGCTCTTTTTGGTCCACCCGCAAAAACTGTTTAATGGCAAACGGCAACACTACTACAGCACCAACCAGAAAACGGGCACCGGTAAAAGTTATGGTGCCCAGTTCTCCTGTACCTATCTGCTGGACCACGAAACTGCTGCCCCAGATTATTGCCGCCAGGGTCAACAGAAGATTTGCCTGTAATCGATTCATCTTACACCAAAAATAAGAGTTGTTACGTCTTCAATCATGCATTTCATATCTATTCAGCATAGGTACAATAGCGACGTGCCGGCAGTATACAGACAAATTGCCTTTTTTCAAGAGCAGTTGGTTTCATCCTGCTTAAGGGTAAACCACCGAACTCTCCTCCAGGCCACAACTTTCATTTCAATCTTTTCTTCCCTTACTTTTCTTTCGTATGAAATACAAATTGACTTTATCGAACCTCCGATGAATAATGCATCTTTAACGATCACTCTCCGATTAACCAGAATGTTGCAGGTACGACTTTATGGAAATTCTATCCGGGCGGCAAAACAGGATCCTTGCACTTGCAAGGGAAGACGGCAAGGTCGACGTTGAATCACTTTCTACTACCTTTAAGGTTTCCCCCCAAACCATCCGCAAGGATTTAAACGAACTCTGCGACAGGCAGTTGTTGCAAAGAATACATGGCGGTGCCATTGTCGGCTCTGGCATTGAAAATGTTAGTTATGAGGCCAGGCGTCTTCTTGCCCCCGACTCTAAAAGAGCTATAGGCCTGGTAGCTGCAGCCTTGATCCCAGACAACAGTTCTCTGCTCATTACGATCGGGACAACTACAGAGCAGGTGGCCCATGCCCTGCACAGCCATCGGGGTTTACTGGCAATCACCAACAATATCAATGCCATTGAAATTATGAAATATTTTCCTGGTGTTGAGCTGATAATTGCTGGCGGCCAAGTCCGTCGTTCCGATGGAGGAATTGTTGGTGTAGCTGCAGTTGACTTTATCAACCAATTTAAGGTTGATTATGCTGTTATCGGTGTCTCAGCCATCGATGAAGACGGCTCCCTTCTCGACTACGATTTCCGTGAAGTCCGTGTCGCCCAGGCAATTATCAAAAATGCCAGACATGTCATTTTAGTTGCAGATAGAATGAAACTTGAGAGAAGCGCCCCCATCAGAATCGATAATATTTCCCGAATCGACACCTTAGTAGTTGACGGCGATCTTCCTCAAAAGCTAAAAGATATCTGCCTGACAAATGGCGTTAAAATTGTCATAGCCACCCCCTAATAGTTGCACTATTGCGACTACGGAACCTTCTTTATACAAAATTGTCTAGTTATATTAATTTTCGCTTGCCTCAGTATTTGTTTTCGGTTAAGTATCGCTTAGGGTTGCATTCGAAACTATTTATCACCCAACCTGAAACTAACCCCAAAAGTTAATCTTCAAAAAATTATCTGCTATGAAGATTCCTGAATATGATTTAGCGATTATTGGTGGTGGTATCAATGGCTGCGGTATTGCACGAGACGCTGCAGGACGAGGACTCTCTGTCTTCCTCTGTGAAAAAGACGATCTTGCTAATGGGACCTCTTCAACATCCACAAAACTGATTCACGGCGGGCTTAGATATCTTGAGTACTACGAATTCCGTCTGGTTCGTGAAGCCTTACGCGAGCGCGAAGTTCTCCTCAATGCGGCTCCTCATATCATCTGGCCTCTGCGTTTCATCCTCCCCCACCATAAAGGGTTGCGTCCTGCATGGCTTATTCGCCTCGGCCTTTTCCTTTATGACCATATCGGCGGGAGAAAGATCCTTCCTGGTACTACCAGTGTAAACCTCCTCACCGATATTGCGGGAAAGGTACTCAAAAAAAACTATAGTACGGGCTTTGAATACTCTGACTGCTGGGTAATGGACAGTCGTCTTGTAACTCTCAACGCCATGGATGCAGCAGAAAAAGGTGCTGATGTAAGAACTCGCTCCGCCTTGCTAGAAGCAACCCGAACTGGCAAAACCTGGCAACTGAAACTACTTGATAAGGCCAGAAACGAAGAATTTAAAATCAACGCCAAGGTTCTGGTTAACGCTTCTGGCCCCTGGCTTGATGAACTGCTCAACCATATCTCCCACACTGAGACGAAAGAACACATTCGCATGGTGAAAGGCAGCCATATCATTGTTAATAGGCTGTTCGACCATGAGCGCGCTTATATTTTCCAAAATGAAGATGGCAGAATCATCTTCGCAATCCCTTACGAGAATAAATTCACCTTGATCGGCACCACCGACCGGGATTTCCATGGAAATCCTGACAAGGTAGGTATCTCTGCAGAAGAAACTGAATATTTGTGTAAAGCAGCTTCTGAATATTTTCTCCAGGAGATAGGCAAAGAGGATGTGGTAAGCAGTTTTTCCGGTATCCGCCCTCTATTTGATGACGGCAAGAGCGAGGCAAAAGCGGCAACCCGCGATTATGTCCTGAAACTGGACACGGGTCAGAATGAAGCCCCGCTCCTATCGATCTATGGCGGCAAGATTACTACGTATCGTAAACTTGCCGAATCAGTCCTGAACAAGCTTTCTCCTTATTTGCCAGGCATGGGCAAAGAATGGACAGAAAAGAAAACTCTGCCTGGCGGCGATTTTAGTCCCAACGACTTTGAGCTTAAGGTACGTGAGCTTCTGAGTCGTAGTCCGATTCTCGGGAAAGAACTTGCCACACGGCTTTTTAGAACCTATGGCAGCTGCACTTTTGAAATGACGGACAGGATACAGGATAAAAACGATCTGGGTTCACCATTTGGTCATGGACTATACGGCTTTGAAGTCGATTACCTTATCGCGCACGAATGGGCGAAATGCGCGGAAGACGTGCTCTGGCGACGAACGAAACTGGGCCTACTTCTGTCTGTTGCAGAAACCACAACTCTTGACGAGTACATTAAAACGAAAGTATCGGCGGAAAATCACTCTCCTCCGATAACCGATGAGGAGAAGTAATGCAGCTCGAGTTACGCAATGTATGCAAAAAAGTCGGCAACGAATTCCATATCTCCGACATTTCACTCACCTTTGAAGCGGGAACCTTGAATATCCTTCTCGGCCCCACCCTTTCTGGGAAAACATCGCTGATGCGACTTATGGCGGGGCTTGACAAACCGAGCTCAGGCACTGTTCACTTCAGTGGCCAGGACGTCACCGGGGTACCGGTTCAAAAACGCAATGCGGCTATGGTATATCAGCAATTCATCAACTACCCCAACCTGACGGTATTTGAAAATATTGCCTCTCCTCTGCGCATTGCCAAGGTTTCTAATTCTGAGATTAAAACACGGGTTGCAAAAGTTGCATCGCTTTTAAAGCTTGAGAATATGTTGACCCGTTCCCCCCAGGAGCTTTCTGGTGGCCAGCAACAGCGTACAGCCCTTGCCCGTGCACTCGTGAAAGGCGCCGATTTAGTGCTTCTCGATGAACCCCTGGCTAACCTCGACTACAAACTGCGTGAGGAACTTCGCGAGGAACTGCCACGGATATTCTCGGAAACCGGTTCAATTTTCGTCTATGCAACCACCGAACCATCTGAGGCCCTGCTCCTTGGCGGCAACACAGCATCCTTGCACCAAGGAAAAGTCACCCAGTTCGGACCAACTATTGATGTCTTTTCCCGGCCACAAAATCTCATCACCGCCCAGACCCTATCCGATCCACCCTTAAATACGCTGCCGGTTACCAAACTGAACAATCGAATGCTGTTCAAGAGTCATGTGGAGGTTCCGGTGCTGGGCCAATTGCCACAATTGCCGGACGACGACTATACCATTGCCTTCAGGCCGCACCATCTCTACCTGCACCGCACATCCGACACGGCAATCGAGGTCAAAGCTAAAGTAGTGGTAACAGAGATAACCGGTTCAGAGAGCTTTGTGCACATCGATATAGCAGGGATCCGCTGGGTACTTTTAGCACCCGGCATACATAACTTCGATGTCCACCAAACGATCGAAGTTTTTATGGACCCAAGCAAATTTTATGTATTCGACAGAAACGACGCTCTGGTTGTGACGCCGGAAAATGTTGCTGATGTATAGAAGGAGAATTAAATGGCCCACATTACCTTAAAAGATATCGCTCATTCCTATACAGGAGCATCCGACAATCCGGACGATTACGCCTTGAAAAAGCTTAATCTCACCTGGCGAGATGGGGGAGCATATGCCCTGCTCGGTCCATCAGGCTGCGGAAAGACAACCCTTTTAAACATCATTTCCGGCTTGCTGACTCCCACCAAAGGGCAGGTGCTGTTCAACGACGAGGATGTAACCAGACTTCCCACTGAGCAACGCAATATTGCCCAGATCTTCCAGTTTCCCGTAATCTATGACACCATGACAGTGTTCCAGAACCTTGCATTTCCCCTAAAAAACAGGGGCCGGACTCAAGTAGAGATTGAGCCGAGGGTCATCGAGCTTGCCAAAATGCTGGGTCTGGAAAACGATCTCTATACCAAAGCACAGCATCTGACGGCTGACGCCAAACAAAAAATCTCTCTTGGCCGGGGTCTGATCAGACAGAGCGTCAACGCCATTTTATTTGACGAGCCCCTCACCGTTATCGATCCTCAACTAAAATGGGAACTCCGCTCCCAGCTCAAATATCTACACAAGCAGTTCGGCTTCACCATGATCTATGTCACCCACGATCAGACCGAAGCATTGACCTTTGCCGATGAAGTGATTGTCATGTATGAAGGTGAAATTGTCCAGGTGGGTACCCCTGAGGCATTGTTTGAAAGACCGGAACACACTTTTGTGGGCTACTTTATCGGTTCGCCGGGCATGAATATCACCCCTTGTGAACTAAAAGGTGACAGGATCTTTATCGAAGGCCATGAGATCACCCTCGAAACTCACTATAAAGAGCAGTTGGCATCAGCAAAAATCGAAGTTGGTATCCGTCCCGAATACCTCAGTCTTGCCCAACCACAGGACAAAGGACTTCCCGTAAATATAATTAAGATCGATGATATTGGTCGTCATAAGATTGCCAGAGTTGCTTTAAACGATAGCGTTTTCCATGTCGTCATGCCGGAAATGTCGGGCATGACAGGAGATAAAGCATCCCTGGTCTTTGATACCGCCCATACCAATATCTATGTCAACGACCATCTCATTGCAGGAGAAAAGCCATGATACAAAAACAAATCAACCAGAAAGCATGGTTCATGGTCCTGCCGGTTTTTCTTTTGGTGGCCTTTAGTGCCGTTATTCCGCTCATGACTGTGGTCAATTACTCCTTTCAGGATACCTTCGGCAGTAACAAATTCTTCTGGGTGGGCATGGACTGGTTTAGAGACCTGATGCATTCGGAACGTTTCCATGATGCCTTTCTTCGACAGATTGCCTTTTCCAGTATAATTTTAGCGATAGAGATTCCCCTTGGCATAGCCATTGCTCTTGCTATGCCCAAAAAGGGTTGGGGGGTTCCGGTATGTCTTATTTCCATGTCCCTCCCGCTCCTTATTCCCTGGAACGTGGTCGGTACCATCTGGCAGATCTTTGGTAGAGTAGACATTGGCTTGCTTGGCCACACCCTCGCCTCTTTGGGCATTGATTACAACTATACCCAGGATCCGATTGCAGCCTGGCTTACCATTATTGCAATGGACGTCTGGCACTGGACCAGCCTGGTTGTCCTGCTGTCCTATGCTGGCCTCTGTTCCATTCCTGATGCCTATTATCAGGCTGCAAAAATCGATGGCGCCTCGCGAATATCTGTGTTCAGATATATCCAGTTACCGAAAATGCAAGGCGTCCTGCTGATCGCTGTCTTGCTCCGTTTTATGGACAGTTTTATGATCTACACCGAGCCTTTTGTTATCACAGGAGGTGGCCCCGGTAACTCAACCACCTTTATGTCGATTGATCTGGTAAAAATGGCTATTGGCCAGTTCGACCTCGGTCCTGCTGCCGCCATGTCCCTGGTTTATTTTCTCATTATTCTCCTACTCAGCTGGGTTTTTTATACGGTGATGAGTAATGTCGGGGAAGAAAGCTCAAAAGGAGGTGCCTGATATGCGCTGGAAATGGCTTATTCCTGCTATCTATATATTTTTCCTGCTCTTACCGATCTATTGGCTTGTCAATATGAGCCTGAAGACCAATGATGAAATTCTGTCAATGTTCACCCTTTGGCCGCAGAACCTGACATTTGACAACTACAAGGTCATCTTCACAGATGCCTCCTGGTATTCCGGTTATATTAATTCTATGATTTACGTGTCCATTAACGTTGTCATTTCCGTCTGTTTTGCTTTGCCTGCTGCTTACGCTTTTTCACGTTATTCCTTTGTGGGTGACAAGCACCTGTTTTTCTGGCTCTTGACCAACCGTATGGCACCTCCGGCGGTCTTTGCCCTGCCGTTTTTTCAACTCTATTCGTCCATTGGTCTCTTTGATACCCATATCGCAGTGGCCCTCGCCCATTGTCTCTTCAACCTGCCGCTGGCCGTATGGATTCTTGAGGGCTTCATGTCAGGTATCCCAAAAGAGATTGATGAAACCGCCTTTGTCGACGGATACTCCTGGCCGCGGTTCTTTGTGAAAATATTTATCCCAAATATCGCTTCGGGGATAGGCGTCACAGCCTTTTTCTGTTTTATGTTTTCCTGGGTGGAATTGCTCCTGGCCAGGACACTTACGGCGGTAAATGCTAAACCTATTTCAGCCATCATGACCCGTACCGTCTCTGCCTCGGGTCTGGACTGGGGGGTACTTGCTGCTGCCGGTGTGTTGACCATTGTACCGGGGGCGCTGGTTATCTGGTTTGTTCGTAACCATATAGCCAAGGGATTTGCCCTTGGACGTGTTTAGTGACGTAGAAAATTTTTAGTGCTGTTAAAAAGATTTTCGTGAAGGAACTTATCCCGCGCTTTTCAGCGGGATGAGAACATCATAAAATATTTTCTTGTTTCTTTTTTGAGAAATACTTTCAAAAAAGAACACACACCTGCAGAGGCATTTAAAAAATGCTGTTTGCCAGGGATAGAGGAGAAAGACTATGAATCTCAGCTGGATGGCCTGGACCACACCAACCGCAGCTTTTTTTATTATAATTTTCTGCATGCTCGTCGGCATGACCATCTGGGAGATAAAAAGGCCCGGCGGTGCTCCGCGTTTGGGTATCCTTCGCTTTGAGACAACAAGGGGAGACCGGCTCTTTGTCTCCCTTTTAGGATCGGCCTACATTCATATTATCTGGCTGGCCCTATTTCCTGCCCTGGCTTTATGGTGGGCTTTAGCAATTTCATGCATTTACGCGCTCTGTGTCTTCAAATGGGTGTAGTAAGTTGTTTGTACCGTTGTTTCGTTCTGTCATAAGCATCGGGGTGGCAGAAAAATCGCAAAACAATAGAGGAGAAAATCGATGATTAAAAAGCTCGTAACAGCAACAGCCATAGCCGCCCTCTTGGCGGGAGCTGCCAGCGTACAGGCAGGTGTGGGTGAGGCAAAGAAGTGGGTAGATAGTGAATTTCAGCCCTCGACACTTTCCCAGGCCGACCAGATGAAAGAGATGGAATGGTTCATTAAAGCAGCTGAGCCGTTCAAAGGAATGGAAATTAAGGTAGTATCAGAAACAATCACTACCCACGAGTATGAATCCAAGACCCTTGCCAAAGCTTTTACCGAAATCACCGGTATCAAGGTCACCCATGACTTGATCGGTGAAGGTGATGTTATCGAAAAACTGCAGACCCAGATGCAGTCCAATAAAAATATTTACGATGCATATATCAATGACTCCGACTTGATCGGAACTCATTTCCGCTATCAGCAAGCTGTTCCACTCACCGACTGGATGGGCGGTGAAGGTAAAGACGTGACCAATCCCGGTCTGGATATCGAAGACTTCATCGGCATATCATTTACCACCGGCCCAGACGGAAAACTCTACCAGATCCCCGATCAGCAGTTTGCAAACCTGTATTGGTTTCGTTATGACTGGTTCAAGCGCCCTGACTTAAAAGCTAAATTTAAAGACATTTACGGTTATGAGCTTGGTGTGCCCGTCAACTGGTCCGCCTATGAAGACATAGCCGAATTTTTCTCTGAAAAAGTCAAGGAAATCGATGGCAAAAGGGTTTATGGCCATATGGACTACGGTAAAAAAGATCCATCACTTGGCTGGCGTTTCACCGATGCATGGTTCTCCATGGCCGGTGGCGGTGACAAAGGAATTCCTAACGGACTGCCGGTTGACGAATGGGGAATTAGAGTCGATGGCTGTCAACCTGTCGGTTCGTCCGTTTCCCGTGGTGGAGCAACTAATGCTCCTGCCGCAGTTTACGCCCTCACCAAGTACATCGATTGGTTGAAAAAATATGCCCCACCAGAGGCTGCAGGTATGACTTTTTCTGAGGCCGGACCAGTTCCCGCCCAGGGCGCCATTGCCCAGCAGATCTTTTGGTACACTGCCTTTACCGCCGACATGGCCAAACCAGGCACCCCTGTTGTTGATGAAAATGACAACCCAAAATGGCGCATGGCTCCATCTCCCCACGGACCTTACTGGGAAGAAGGTATGAAACTTGGTTATCAGGATGCTGGTTCCTGGACCCTGTTGAAGTCCACTCCGGTTGATCGTCGTAAGGCAGCATGGCTGTATGCCCAGTTCGTCATTTCCAAGACAGTCAGTCTGAAAAAGACCCATGTTGGTCTCACCCCGATCCGTGAAAGCGATATCTGGGATGCTTCTTTCACTGAACGTGCTCCAAAACTTGGTGGTCTCGTGGAATTTTATCGCAGCCCTGCAAGAGTTCAGTGGACCCCCACCGGTACTAACGTACCTGATTACCCAAAACTTGCTCAACTCTGGTGGCAGAACGTAGCCGATGCGGTAACCGGCGACAAGACTCCCCAACAGGCATTAGACTCACTGGCCACCCAACAGGACAAGGTTCTTCAGCGTCTTGAACGTGCCGGTATTCAAGGTGATTGCGGACCAAAGCTCAATAAAGAGCAGGATCCATCCTACTGGCTAAACCTCCCGGGATCTCCTAAGGCAAAAGTTGCCAACGAGAAGCCAAAAGGCATGACCATCGATTACGATGAGCTCGTTAAGAGCTGGGCTGCTGCTGCCAAGAAGTAATCTGTGGATAAAAGCTCCTTCTGGAGGATAATCTCCAGAAAGGAGAGGTTGTAAAAAGACAGGTTACGGCTTTGGCCGCAACCTGTCTTTTATTTTGTAGACCAGGCTTCACCCTGAAGCTATTGTCCGAAGTCTTTAGTACATACGAGTCCCCGGACGGGGAGAGAGAAGGAGATTAGCAATGGCATCGCACATCCTCGCAATCGATCAAGGGACCACCTCCAGCAGAGCTATTATTTTTAACGACCAGCTTGAAATCGTTGAAGTAGCCCAGCAGGAATTCGAACAGTTTTTTCCCCAATCTGGCTGGGTAGAACACGAGCCCGAGGAGATCTGGAGTTCAACACTTGCCACCTGCAGAAAAGCCTTGGAAAAATCTAAGCTTAAGGCTACCGACATAGCTGCAATCGGCATTACCAACCAGCGCGAAACCACCATTATCTGGGATAAAGATACCGGAAAACCAATTTATAGAGCAATTGTCTGGCAGGACCGAAGAACATCTGAGTACTGTCGAGAGCTGCAAGAAGAGGGTCATGATCCAATGATCACAGCAAAGACAGGTCTCCTGCTCGACTCCTATTTCTCCGGAACTAAAATTAAATGGCTCCTCGACAATGTGGCCGGAGCCCGTGAAAAAGCAGCCAATGGCACACTTCTCTTCGGCACAGTAGATACTTTTCTACTATGGCATCTGACCGGCGGCAAAGTTCATAATACCGATGCCACCAACGCATCACGCACCATGCTGTACAATATTCATGACAACTGCTGGGATGCAGAGATACTGGAACTGCTGGATATTCCTGAATCCCTTCTCCCTGGAGTCAAAGATTGCTCTGCCGACTTCGGCCTGAGCGATCCAGTGCATCTTGGAGCTGCTATCCCCATAGGCGGCATTGCGGGAGACCAGCAGGCAGCTCTTGTAGGACAGGCCTGTTTTCAACCGGGTATGATCAAATCCACCTACGGAACCGGTTGCTTCGTCGTCCTCAATACCGGAGATCAGGCTGTTCGATCAAACAACAGGTTGCTGACGACCATTGGCTATCGTTTAGACGGTAAAACCACCTACGCTCTTGAAGGTTCAATCTTTGTTGCCGGCGCTGCCGTTCAATGGATGCGTGACGCCATGGGGCTAATCGAGGCTGCCTCAGAAACTGGAAAGCTTGCCCGACAGGCTGACATCAATCAAGATGTCTACCTGGTCCCTGCCTTTACAGGCCTTGGCGCACCCCATTGGGACGGTGAGGCCCGAGGTGCAATTTTCGGAATAACCCGAGCTACAGGTCCTGCTGAACTTTCCAAAGCTGCTTTGGAATCAGTCTGTTATCAGACCCGCGACCTGCTCGAAGCGATGCGGGGTGACTGGCAGAACATGGGAGAGACGGTTTTAAGGGTCGACGGTGGCATGGTTGCTTCCAATTACACCATGCAGTTTCTCGCCGATATTCTCAACGCCCCCGTAGATAGGCCAGTGGTCCTTGAGACCACTGCTCTTGGCGCCGCCTATCTTGCCGGTCTCCACATAGGGCTTTTTCCACCCCCAGAGCAGTTCAGCAGCTCCTGGAAACAGGATAAACGTTTCACCCCCTCTCTTGATGAGTCAATACGAATCAGAAAGTATAACGGCTGGCAGGATGCGGTACGGCGTACCCTGACGAAATAGGAACCAACTCTTCGGGGTATCCTCCTTTTTTTGTGGGGATACCCTCAGACAATTCGCATCAGCAGTTACCCTGCTTTCCTGATATTGATTCACCTGCTAGACAAGCACTATGTTTCACTTTTATGTTTTGTAGGTTTCAGCTGAACCTTTTATCGATTTCACTTGAAGTATTACTCAAACAGGTTTACAACATCTGAATGATTATTCCGGTTATAGCCACCAGCCTTTTCCCTGGGAGGTCTCTTAAAAACCGATAAAATTACTCTATGGCAAGGAACCAGCATCATGACTTCAACCATCCTCGATCAAGCCTCAGGAGCAGGTGAACAAACCATTCAAACCGATGTTCTCATTATCGGCGGTGGTGTCACAGGCGCAGGAATCATGCGTGATCTCGCTCTGCGTGGATTGCATAGCCTCTTGATTGATAAACGCGATCTTTGCGCCGGAGCGTCAGGTGGAAACCACGGCCTGCTGCACTCAGGAGGTCGTTATGTTTCCAATGATCTCCACTCGGCAATTGAATGCAGGGTAGAAAACGAAATCCTCAAACGACTCGCTCCACAGTGTGTCGAGGAAACTGGTGGACTGTTCGTTGCTGTTGAAGGTGACGATCCCGAGTTTGCCGCTAAATTCCCCGATTTTTGTGAAGCGGCGGGTATTAGCTGCAAAGAGATAATGCCCATCGAGGCACGACGGATGGAACCGCTGCTTTCTGAGAAACTTTTCAAGGCTTATCTCGTACCCGATGCAACGATTGACCCCTTCCGACTTGCCCTTGAAAATGTTGCTCATGCCCGAATATTAAACGACAGCATTTATAGACCCCATACCGAAATTATCAGTTTTGATATCAAAGACGGACAGATCGTCGCAGCAATTTGCCGTGATAACCGAACTCAAGCAACCTTACGCATCCAGGCAAAACAATTCGTCAATGCCGGTGGTGCATGGGCCATGGATATCGCCCGAAAGGCTGGCTGCACAGATGTCAACCTGCTCTATTCTAAAGGCACACTGCTGATCAGTCATGACCGGATGGCTGCCCATGTTATCAATCGCCTGCGTCCCCCAGCTGACGGTGACATCCTCGTTCCAGGCGGGACAGTGTCGGTACTGGGAACCACCTCTGTACATACCGACAACCTGGAAACTATCCGCCCGACGGTGGAAGAGATCGACCATAATGTTATCGAAGGTACAGCAATGATTCCGGCTCTAAGCACAGCCCGTTATATCAGAGCATTTTCCAGGGTACGGCCACTCCTGCAGTCATCGGAAAGCGCAGATGCCCGTGATGCAACCCGAGGTTTTGCCCTGCTTGACCATATCTCACAAGGGCTCACAAATTTCTGCACCATAACTGGAGGGAAACTGACCACCTTCCGGCTGATGGCAGAAAAAACCTCTGATCTTGTCGCCAGGCGACTCG
>Ga0070729_10001746_pt1 | contig 31574 bp, 25 predicted proteins | sample tdDd472_FD_66725 | JGI IMG/M metagenome (GOLD analysis project Ga0070729, IMG submission 66725) | Marine sediment microbial communities from the Atlantic coast under amendment with organic carbon and nitrate - tdDd47.2 | ecosystem: Environmental > Aquatic > Marine > Coastal > Sediment | place...
CAAGCTAAATCTGGATTCCATGCCTGATTATTTTTCAGCATCGTATTCAGGATAATCAGCAGTTTTCGCATGGCGGCAACGACCGCCGTCATCTTCGGTTTTCCCTGATCCACCAAGCGTCGATAAAACGCCCGAATCGCCGGATTATGCTGAATAGCCACCAAGGTCGGCATGTACAAAAGCGTTCTAATCTGCGATCTTCCTCCCCCTGTCATTCGCTTGCCCCGAAACATGCCACTGTCGCGGTTGACCGGAGCCACACCGGCTAAAGCGGCTATTTGTCGTTTGTTACAACTTCCGAGTTCCGGCAATTCTACCACCAGAAAAGCTGCTGTTGCATGACCGATCCCGGGCACGGTGGCCAAACGAAACGCACGTGCAGACAAGGCTTCATCTGCTGCCAACATGTTGTCTATGGCTAGTTCCGTCTTGGTGATTTGCTTGTTGAGATACTTGATTGTCTGATTGATGCTCGTCTTAATGTCGTGGGCTGTTGCATGTTCCAGACGGTTTTTTTCCATGCTACGCATTGAGACAAGTTGACGTTTACGAGACACCAAATCCTTTAATTGAAAAGACTTTCGGCTAATCGGCGTTTGCTGCTCAGGTGACAGGAGAGCTGCATAACGAGCGATCATCACCGCATCGATTTTATCCGTTTTTGCCATTTGACCGCTTGCGCGAGCGAAATCCCTAATCCGCCTGGGATTAACAATAACAACACGAAAGCCATGCTCGTGAAGGATCAAGGCCAGCTTGCGCTCATAACCACCGGTTGCTTCCATAGCAATTAGAGCCGGTTTCAAACTTGCCGTGCTTCGAATATATTTGCGAATTCCATCGGCGTTGTTGGGAAATCTTCCCAGCAAATTGCCATCAGTGTCCGCCACATCAAAACATGTTTTAGCGATATCGATTCCCAAATTATATTGTTCCATGGTTTCCCTTCCTTGCGAATACGAGCTCATCTTGTATTATGGCTCTTGCGACTGTTCGGGTTATCCCGGACGAAACGGTCGGCGGATCAGGCTACAGAACGGGTTTCAAAACCCAAGGTCGGAACGATCTCGCCGTCCAACGCCCGCGAGATTTTTGAGGATCTCGCGGGCTCCTCTTGTCGCACGATTATACCAATAAAAGCACTGGAAGGTATAATACAAGGTCGGGCAATTGTCTTGCCCGACATCCATCAATCACATGCAATCACAGCATCCATGTTTCACCATTTGGTTCCGGTGGTTCATGTTAAATTTTCATTCGTTTCAATCATTTCTGTTCGCCGTCATTGTGTCGGGTAACAAGTTTACCCGACCTACTTTGCTGCGTTGGAGCAACGGTTCTTACCTTGTTTCCGTTGGAGCAGGCTTCCCAGCCTGGTTCTTAATATTCCTGATCAAGTTTCTAACCTGATCAATGTCTTCAGGTCAGGATTGTTTGGAAGCATGCTAGAAGCATGTTCCAACACGAGTAAATGATCAATGTAGATAAAAACATTAACATGAATCACCCAAACCAAATGTTGAAATTGGATGCTGCGGTTGCGTGTGTGGTGGTTATGAATGCTGGGTAAAACAATTGTCTACTTTTACTGTTCTAGCTCAGGTTTTCTTCGCAGAAATCCTGAAATAGCTAGTAATTCCATGTTTTGGAGTGTACAATTTCTGCATTTAATAGCTTGGAATTTACTTTCAGATAGGGAGTGATAAAGATGAATAAGAGTCGTTTGTTAATTTTTTGTAGCACGATGGTGTTTCTGTTTTTGTCCGGTTGTGTTTCGGATGGTGGCCTCGATTCCTTCGATTCAGATGAGGATCTGGAATCTTCAGATGGCGATGAGGATCAAGCTGATGGCGATGAGGATCAAGCTGATAGCGATGAAAATCAAGTTGATGGCGATGAAAATCAAGCTGATGGCGATGAAAATCAAACTGATGGCGATGAAAATCAAACTGATGGCGATGAAGATCAGGCTGATGGCGATGAAGATCAGGCTGATGGTGATGAAGATCAAGTTGATGGCGATACTGAAACCACTAATTCCTGCAACCCTGACCCATGTAACGGCGAGGGAACCTGCTCTGAAGGCGTTTGCACCTGTAATAATATTTATATGAACAACGACTGTAGTGCTTGCGATCCAGGTTACGTGGGTTATCCAAATTGCGTGGACGATCCGTGCGATCCTGATCCCTGTTTTGGGCATGGCGATTGTGTCAATGGAATCTGTAGTTGCTATACAGAATATACCGGAACCAATTGCACGGACTGCTCCAGCGGATACATGAATTATCCGAACTGCGTGGAAGATCCCTGTACTCCTGATCCTTGTGGAGTATACGGTAGCAATTGCAACGGCACAAGCGGTACGGCAATCTGTGCCTGCGACATTTACTATTCCGGCAATCTTTGCGATGAATGCGCTCCAGGCTATATGGACTACCCTGATTGCGTGAACGACCCCTGCGATCCGGATCCCTGCGGGGAGTACGGTAGCAATTGCGACAACATAAGCGGCACGGCAATCTGCGCCTGTGACACCGGATATTCCGGTCATCTCTGTGATACATGTGAGCTGGGCTATGTCGGCTACCCTGACTGCGTACCTCAGCCATGGTGGCACGACCCGGATTCCGGCCTTGTCTGGCAAAACCCACCTGCCGAGGACGATATGACGTGGCAGGAAGCGGTTTCCTACTGCGACAACCTTAGCCTCTATGGGCACAGCAACTGGCACTTGCCGTCGATCAACAATTTGCGTTCGTTGATTCGCGGCTGTCCAGATACGGTGACGGGTGGCGCATGTGGTATTATGAATAGCTGCTTGAGCAGTTCTTCATGTTCGGGTGATAATTGCTACAATTGTTCTTATTCTGAAGGTCCTGCTAATGGCTGTTATTGGCCGGACAGCATGGAAGGTCCATGTGACAACTTTTGGTCATCGTCATTCGAAGCGTCCTATCCCGACAATGCATGCTACGTGAGATTCGACTCTGCCTACGTGCTTTTCTTCAATAAAACGTATGAACAGTATGTCCGCTGCGTGAGTAGTGAACCATGAATATTTGATGATTTGCGACGGGTGGCCGTGACAAACTTTGAAACTTTCGGGTTGGAGCATGCTTCTAGCATGCTCCTGAATAATCCTGCCCTGATCGCATTTTGCATTGTTCAGGTTATGAAACCTGAACGTAAATATTGAGGTTCAAGTCGGAGACTTGAACCAACATGTAGATACATACACATTGTACAAGAGTATTACATGAAATCATTACATATTTTTATCAAAATACCAATCTACATTTTGTTGTTTTTTTGTGTAGCATTTACTCTGCTGACTATAATCTATTTTCACTATTTCATACCAGCAAATTTCGAAACGATTATCAGTTGTGCTTTTGAAAAGGAATCTGGACTCAAAACTGATGAAGTAAAACATGTTCCCAAGCCTGAGTTCAAACAATACGATTTGGTAGGCAATATTGGTGATACTATCAATCAAAAGAGTTGGAAATTTGAATTACCTAGAGTAACATACCTCGAAACAAACTCAGATTTTAAAAAGGTTTTGGTGAGTATCAGTGTATCTTATCAAGGGGTATCTGCAATAGGATATTATGCAAAGCCTTCCCTTGTTGACGATTCTGGGCGCACTTGGATACCGGAAAAAGCATCTTTTCCAGTAAACAGTGCATATGGTTATTCAGCGTTTGGTTTTCAACCATCTCAGAAAGAATCGTTTGATATTGAGTTCTTAGTTCCTTCAACAGCTAATCCTGAAACTTTTAATTTAATCTGGTGCAAAAGCTTCTTGAAAGATCATGGAGCTTTTTACAATCTGACTTTTGATATTAAAGAGACATAGCTTATATTCGCTTGATTCAATGGTTAGAGCATTCTTATAGCATGCTCCTGAATAATCTTGCCCTGATTTCATTTAGCATGGTTCAGGTTATGAAACCTGAACGCAAATATTGAGGTTCAAGTCGGAGACTTGAACCAACAGGTGATAATGTTTATAGTTCCCAAAGTAGTCGTCCTATTAAACAACAAAGTACTTGGTGCATCTGTTGTGTCGGGAAAGACAATTGCCCAACCTGCCAACTTACCAAACTACGCATTCATATTCCAACAAAAAAGGTGGTTATTGTTTATATTTTATTCAGTTTTATTATGTTCGTTCGCCATCATTGCCTTTTTGGGTAACAAGTTTATCTGACATATTTTTATTTATGTAAATAAAATGTAATTTACAGAAAAAATGTTACACTACTTATCGCGCTGTATATTGGTAAATATTTGTTCTAAAGAAAGAAGAGGTAAGCATGAAGTTTTCTATTTGGTTGTTTTTTACTTTTGTGATGATGGTTTCATGTACAGGCAGTGATGCTGATGATCTAGACAATTGCACTTGTGATGGAGATGTTGAAACTAGTACGGATGGAGACAATGAAAATGTAATAGACGGTGATGGAGATACTGACAGTATTGACAATATTGAAGATGTTGAAGAGGTTGAAGAGGAAAGCTGTCCCGAAAGCAAGTGCTTTATAGATGGTGAATGTATTGATGCAGCTACAAAACACAATGAATATTTGTGTGCTGTTTGTGATCCTGACAAGGATCGTTTCAACTGGAGTGCCATCGCTGATGGAACAGTTTGCAGAGAAGGCGGATTTTGTGATGAAGCAGAGGCCTGTGATGGTTTGAGTTTCAGATGTCCGGCGGACAGAGCTGCTGCTTATGGAGAAAGTTGTGATGATGGTGATGACTGTACCGCCAATGATGTTTGTTCAGGAAGTGGCAAAGGTGGTGAGAACTGTAAAGGCATCACATACCATTGCAGTGGTCATGGTTCTTGCAATGGAGACGATTACTGTAACTGTGACAACGGTTTTGGTGGAGATTATTGTGACCAGTGTGCAGATGGACACTATTTGTATCCCCAATGCAAAAATGATCTCGTTTGTCGTGTTACAAAAATGTATTCTGGAGCAGATTGCACCGGGGACTCTTTAATGGTGGAAATCATAGTTAAGGATTCCGATGAAAAAGAATACATTACCTTCTACGATATGAATGGGAATTCCGATTGTTTAGAATATTATTACGATGAGAATGGATATCTTGAAGCAACGGTTATAAATCCATACTGTGCCAACTATGATGATTTTAGTCATAACGAACATTGTAGATTATTTATCAATGATAACAATGGTAATGTTTTGACAAAAGGCAGGGACAGTAATTGTGATGGTAATCCTGATGAGGATTGTTATTACTACGAATGGGATATTAATAATAATTTGAAATTGGAAAGCTATAGCGAAACATGTTCTGCAAATTTGGTTACAAACTGCAATAGTTACGAATATGATGCAGATGGTAACCGAATCTCAAAAAACAAGGATGATAATTGTGATCTAACTGAAGAGTTTTGTTATGAATACACTTATGAAAATGGTCTGTTAACATACGAAACCGCTGATGTAAATTGCGATGAATCGATTAACTCCTGCTATACAACAGAATACAATCAGGATGGTCAGCAAACAGCTTACGAGAATGACTATAACTGTGATACCATTGTGCAGAATTGTGAATATCGTGTTTATGATGACAAGGGCAATCTTGTTCTGAAAGGTTCTGATCCGGGTTGTGGTGGTACTCCAACGGAAAATTGTTATTACAAAGCATATGATGATCGCAATAACTTGATTTCTGAATACGAAGATCCCAGTTGCTCGGAAACTCAGGTGGAATACTGCAGCAGTTATACTTACAATGATAATAATCAAATGATCAAAGGTGCATACAGTGATGATTGTACAGAAGACAAGAAATCCTGTTATACGGTTTCACACAGTTGTGAAGAAGCTTTTGGATTTCTTGAAGTAGAATAAAAAAAATAACAGAAAAAAGCCATGCCGGTTATTTGAAACGGCATGGCTTTTTCCAGGTTTGAGCAAGCTTCTAGCTTGGTCCAGAATAATTCTATCCTTAATACAATGAAAAAAGTAAAATGCTGTTTGGTATATTGTATGAAGGATTATTTAGTAGAGTAGTAGAGTAGGATGGGTAACTTGTTACCCATCTTCATGTTGTAGCATGCTTCTTTTCGTGCTAAAACATGCTACAACTCACCAGATAACAACTATCCTCCCAGAACAAACTTACACTCAATCACCAAATCGCAATTTCAAGACCTGCAACATGGCTTCGAGGAAAATTTTGTTGCTCATTTTGGATTTACCGGCGACACGATCCGGGAAGACAATCGGGCTTTCGATAACTTTCAAGCCTTCTTTAACACATCTGTATTTGATCTCAATCTGGAAGCCGTATCCGGCGGTTTGCATGCTGTCGAAGTCAAGGTTTTCCAAAACTTCACGCCTGAAACCGTTAAAGCCTCCGGTGAGATCCTGCACACTGATTCCCAGAACTGTCCTGGCGTAAAAGCTTCCGCCCCATGAAATAAACTGGCGCATAAGCCCCCAGTTTTCCACTCCACCGCCTTCTATTCGTCTGGAACCAACCACAACATCGTTTTCCTGCAACAGCCCCAGAAATTCCGGCAAATAGATCGGGTTGTGAGAGAAATCGGCATCGAACTCGAAAAAGTACTGGTACTCTCTCTCCAGTCCCCATTCAAAGGCAGCCAGATAAGCCTTGCCTAAACCCTCTTTGGCTTCTCTGTGTAAAACATGAATTCTATCGTCTTTAGCTGCCATATTGTCAGCTATTTCGCCAGTTCCATCAGGAGAATTATCGTCCACCACCAGTATGTGCGCTTCCGGTACCTGCTCAAACACTGCAGGAACAATCAACTCGATGTTTTCTTTTTCGTTATAAGTCGGGATACAGATTAAAGCACCTTTACCACTATGTTGTTCACTCATTTGTTACCCCCTTATCCTCTCCCCAGGTCCAGTAATAATTCATTAAAAAGTTCCAGAACGTTGCTACACTTATTCCGGCAAGCTGCGAAATATATTTCATATAGCCAACATCAGGTGGATCTACCACCGGATGTACGACCCATTTCTCGAACCATCCATTAAGCAATGCATGATAGTTTAGCACATCCTGATCGCTATACAACAAGATAAGCCAAATAACATTGAAAACAACAAAAATTGCCCATTGCATAGATGCACCAAGCAGTGAGACCACATTGAACTTGAAACCCCTCATCAAGAAAGAGACATCGCCATTTCTTTTGTCTTTAAAGGTCCAGAATTCGTTAATGGCAAAATTCGACAAGATAGACAATTCAATAGACAAAGCACTGGCAACATTGACGTGCATTTTCATAACATCTGCAAAAATGAACAAAAACAACAAGTTAACTCCGACACCGCTAAAGCCCACGCTGCAATACTGCAAAAAGCGAACGGATAATATCGGACTTAACATCTGTTTAACTTTATCAACCACTGTTTCACTCCTCAACAAGAAGATACGGCTCTATCTTCCTGATCATCTTCGGCCCCAAACCGCTTATTTTCAACATATCTTCAATCTGTTCAAACGAGCCGTTTTCTTCCCGATACTTCACAATTCGTTCTGCTAATACCGGCCCTATTCCGGGCAGACTGTCCAACTCTTCTATACTGGCGAGATTGGGATTTATCCGGGCATTAGGTCTTATCTGCACGGTTTCGCTGTCTTTCTCGCCACACAAGACAGCATCGTTATTCATGCGACCATGCTGAACACCTAACAAATAGGAAGCAGCAGCAACGATCACGATCAGGACAACCCAGGCTCTTTCTTTCATCAGCTATTTCAAACTTTCCAGCTGTTCAATTCGATCAAGCCAGCTTTTCCCCCGGAGGGTAAATTTCAACTCCCTGCCAGAATCGGTTTCCGCAAAATCAATACGTAAAAACTCTTCCGGCCAAGCCTCGGGCATAGTATCGAACCATTCGATAACACAAATAGCACTCTGTCCCAAAATATCATCGTAACCGGTTTCTATCAACTCACTGGAATCCGACAACCTGTAAAAATCAAGATGATACATCCTGGGTACAGTCGGGTACTCGTTGATAATAGTATATGTCGGCGAGTTCACATATACTCCATCAGGAACCCCAAGACCATTTGCAAGCCCTTGGGTAAAAGTGGTTTTTCCTGCTCCAAGCGTTCCAACCAGGCCAATTACATCTCCAGCCTTTAGAAAGCCTGATAATTGTCCTGCAATATTTTGGCTATGTTCGGCATTGGTGGCCAGAAGAACTACAGTTCCCTCTGCATTATTATTGATATCACTCATGCAAGCAAACCCCATGTGCCATATTCTCAGTTGTCACTTCCTGCATCCCTAATACACTAATTTGTTATACAAAACAATAAAACTCTTGATAAATGCTGCGAATTATTTTAGCGAAAAATATCCTGTTCAACACTTTTTGCGCTCACCCTGAGTGAATTTTAGGTGATTTATCACTTAAAATTAGTATCGAAGGGTTAATGGCTCGATACAATCGCCTTATCGTCGATCACTCGCCATGAGCGAGTTACAGCCATGAATTGTCCAGAAAATACCGCAAATTAAAATTCAAAACTCTTGATAAACTCAAGCAAAACTGACTTAGAGGATATCCTCGTCGCTCTCCCATGCCAGCCATATTTTACCGAATTCTTCTACCATATCAGAGGCGCAAACGCCACGTTCTCCATTTAATTCTTTTGCCAAATCGCCAGAAATACTATGAAAAACAACACTGCAAATTGTTTCCTGCCAAAAATCTTCACCAGCGGCAATTCTGCCACCCAAGAAACCGGCCAAGATATCTCCGCTGCCTCCAGTGGCCATAGCAGGCCCACCAAAGGGGCAAACATATATGCCATCATTTGCGGAAGCAATAACAGTTGAGGCACCTTTTAAAACCACATAAGCACCACTCAACTCTGCAAGTTTGGTCGCAGCCTCCAATCTGTCTCCCTGAACTTCAGAGGTTTCAACCCCTAAAAGATTCGCAGCTTCTTTCGGATGCGGGGTTAAAACTGTTAAACCACCAATATCACTTCTCTTTTTGATAATTTCCAGACCAGTTTCAGCCAGAATTGTCAGGGCATCGGCATCAAGTATAAAGGGTACCTCAGTAAACTCTTCCAGTAGAATATTGAGTATTTCCTTGTTTTCGGCACTAACTCCCCAACCGGGGCCAATTACTACAGCATTTTTGCCAGAAATTGCCTCTTTTAGAAGATCAAGTTGCTGTTTCACCGAATCGCCGTTACAAACCACACTCATGCTTTCTGTCACAGTTGTTAAAAGTGCAGCCTGTGTACTTTGACTCACCGCAGCGGTCACCAGCCCAACACCGGAACGCACAGCCGACTTGGCAGCCAAAATTGCAGCACCACCTTTACCCTCAGAACCACCGATTATCAGCAGATGACCAAGGCTTCCCTTGTGGCTCATGCGATCCAGTTTGCCAATTTTTTCTCTTGCTTTCGCTTCCCATAACTCAGTGGCACAAATTCCCACCTCGTCTACGACTTCGCCGGGAATGCCGATATCCACCACAACAACTCTGCCACAATATTCTTTACCCGGATAAAATGTCTGTCCGATCTTTTTCAGGCCATAGGTATAGGTAACATCAGACTTAAATGCACAGCCTAGAACCTGTCCGGTATCGGCAGAGATTCCAGAGGGAATATCAAGCGCAACCTTAAAAGCGTTTGAACTATTTGCCATTTTTATTATCTCGGCATACCTTCCACTAACATCACGCTCCAAACCTGTTCCAAGCATTGCATCAACGACAGTTTCGGCAGACCTGAATAATGTCTCCACATCTTCCTTGGCATCAGGATTATCCAGATAAACCACCACACCATCCGGTAATTGTTCATAGTTGGTTTTAGCATCACCCCTTAATTTTTCCGGATCTGTCATCAGTAAAACTACTACGCTGTAACCTTCACGCGCCAGATATCTGGAAACTACAAAACCATCACCACCATTATTTCCGGAACCACAAAGTACCAGCACCCAACTCTCGCTGCCGAAGTTCTCAATTACCTCGTTATATGATGTCAATTGAGGTGGAAGAATGTCCAGCATTCCATCAACAGTGCCTTTACCAGCGGCTTCCATAAGCTCCAAACCGGCAATATTATGCTGTTCTATTGTAGTTTTATCCATTTTTCGCATCTGGGATGCGTTTACCAGCAGAAACGGATTCATACTCATCTTTACCCCTTTTCCATTCTGTACATCATATCTCCAACGGCCTTTGTCACTCCAACCAGCATTGATCTTGCCACAATTCCATAGCCAATATGAACCGCATCCAGCGAAAGTCTGGAAAGCCCTGAAATATTACGGTAGTCAATGCCACCCGCTGCATGTACTTCCATGCCTAATTTTTTTCCAAGTCGAACACAGTCTGAAATATTGTTACTTAAAATTTTTATTTCTTTTTCCGTCTTGGCTCTCGAATAAACGGTTGTATCAAGGGTGACGATTCTTGATTTCAAACGATGCGCCCACCTGACGGAATCAATAGAGGGTTTGATAAGCAACGCAGAAATAATGTCGGCCTCTTCCAACTCCTGTATCATAGAGGCAATGGCTTCTTTGTTATCGGAATTTAAGGGCCACCTGTCCGATTTGACATCTTTCGGTTCCTGCACCAGAGTCACAGAATCCGGTCTTAAATCAAAGGCATTCTGCTTGTTTTTAAGACCAGGTGATAATTCAAGATTCAAGGGTACCGAAAGAGTTTCCTTCAAAACCTGTACATCCCTTATCTGAACGCTGGAGCGATCCTGATGCAGATGGATTGTAATTCCGGAGGCTCCCTCCAACTCCGCTAGAGATGCAGCAACAGCAGGCTCGGGTTCTTTACCACCACCTGTAGAACGAAGATGGGCCACATGATCCAGCTTAAAATATAGTCTCACAAAACCCTCCTCATTTACCAAGGTATATCAAACCATCTTTGGACAGTTTATCAATATCATCCTCATTGTAACCCATGGTTCTAAGAACTTCCTTTGTATGCTGTCCCAGTCTGGCAGCGTTTACCAACTTTTCACCGGCTTCATGTAAAGTCGGCACGGCCACAGCTTGCTTTATAATTTTTTTATCCTTTAATTGCTGATCAACAAATAAATTCCGGCTATTCAAATGAGGATTTTTTTCTATTTCGTTGGGAGCCAGCACAGGTTCACAACATGCATCAACGTCTTTTAAAAGCTCAATCCATTCTGCACGGGTCTTGCTTTTGAAAATTTCACACATGGTTTCATATGGCTCACTGTTTTCATCCGCAGAGGCATAATGAAAATCCATCATGTCTGTACGCTCAACAAGTTTGCAGAAATTCATGAAGAACTTGGGCTCAAGCGCTGCAAAAGACATGTGACATTTATCTTTGGTCTCGTAGATGTTGTAGCAAATATATCTGCCCTGCAAAATCGTGTCTCCCCTTAAGGGACAGGTTCCACCGGCCAAAACCTCTGCCATGGTAATCGGTTGCAGTGCCACAAGGTTGTCACACATGGCAACATCCAAATGAGCCCCTTCTCCCGTAGTTTGACGACCGATAACAGAGGCCAGAATTGCAATTACAGCAGATTGAGATCCACCTGCCAAATCAGCCACCTGCGCCCCAGGAATTCCCGGAGGGCCACCACGATTGCCAGTCATTTCCACAACTCCGGTCAAAGCCTGATAGTTCAAATCGTGCCCGGCTCTGTGCTTATAAGGGCCGGTCTGACCATAGCCAGTCAGCGAACAGAGGATAACTCCTTTATTTGCAGCTTTAAGCTGTTCATAACCAATACCCATTTTGTCAATGACGCCGGGTCTGAAGTTTTCAAGCACAATGTCATATTCTTTTACCAGCTCTAAAATAATCTTTCGACCGGCATCCGAGTTTATTTTAAGGCAAACATTTCTCTTACCCCGATTAAGAGCCATAAACAAAGCGCTGGTATCTCCTGCCAGGGGTGGAACATGTCGAGCGTAATCTCCATTTGCAATGTCTTCAACCTTAAGAATGTCCGCTCCCATCTCCGCCAAAACCAGCGAGGCATATGGCCCAGGCAACAAACGAGAAAGATCAAGGATCTTTATATTTTTCAATGGTTCGGACATGCTGAAATCCTTCTGTTATTTTTCCATCAATTAAGTATTGAGCTACTATAGCTAATCTGGCTAACTTACGCAAATTGTTTGGTAATTTATCACTATTATCATTGCATATCTTTAAGCACAAGATATACTGAGGTGTTGATTGTGTTTAACTTATATTGTTCTCTTGGTTGACTGGAATATCAATTACATGCTATAAATCAGAGAAATATCAATACTACAAATATGCTGTTTAAAGGAGCCAACATGAGAGCTGCATTAGAAGAAGCGGCCAAATACATCGCAAATTCAGCAACAACTATAGCTTTAAGTGGTGCAGGAATATCAGTAGATTCTGGCATCCCGGACTTCAGAAGTTCAGGCGGTTTGTGGGAAAGATTCGATCCAATGGACTATGCCCATATTCAATCTTTCTTGCAGGATCCCATGCGCGTCTGGGGAATGCTTGCAGAAATGCGTGATCTGGTGACAAATTCCAAGCCTAACCCGGGCCATATAGCCCTTGCGAAACTACAGGAACTTGGCAGAATGCAGGCCATTATCACCCAGAATATCGACAACCTGCATCAGAAAGCCGGTAACAATGAAGTTATTGAATTTCATGGAAATAGTCAGCATCTGACTTGTCTTGTTTGTGGTACGAAATACGATGAAAAAAATCAGCCAGAAAATAACCCACCAACCTGCACATGTGGTAATATTTTAAAGCCCGATATTGTATTTTTTGGTGAAACAATCCCCCCTGAAGCCTATCAACGTTCTGTAATCTTTGCGGAAATGGCAGATGTCATGCTTGTTGTGGGCACCAGCGCACAAGTGGCACCAGCAAATATGTTACCTTCGATAACACGAAATCAAAATGGCATTATTATTGAGGTAAATCTGGAAAAAACCCACCTCAGCCGTGATTATGGTGCCATTTTCCTAGAGGGAAACACCTCCGAAGTCCTCCCTGAACTCGCAAATAAAGTAGAGATTTTACTAAATAAATAACCCCAAAACGCCGATATATATAGATGTTGTAGAGTATTTTATAGGGGCTTTGAATGTAAGCTGTTAACTTGAGTGAAGCACAGTTTTGCGATGCGGTTAGTTGAAATTATACGCTATTAACAAGCCTGTATTTTGCCTAAACAAATGGGAAAACAGTCAGGACAAGCAGGAACCAATGAGCAGGAAAACCCAGACCATAATTTTACTTATCATGGGTTTTTTCGCATTTGTTGGTTTTTTCTCCTATCAAAAACTCTCTCAGATTGAAACCGAAAGCATTCTGACAGAATTTAAACGCATCGTTGAATCTGAGGCAGCAACCATCGAGCGGGAATTCACTATAAATATAGAAACCTTACGCGCCATTAAAGGTCTTTTCATTGGTTCATCACATGTCACTTACGATGAATTTTCACATGTAGCAGCAGATATCCTGGCGGTTCACGATCAAATTCAGGCTCTGGAATGGATACCAGTAATAAATCAAGAAATGCGAGACGATTTTGAAGCGGATCTTAAGCTACAATTCAAGCGAAGCATGATAACAGAGCGTAATCCACAAGGTAAAATGATACGTGCAAAAGCCAGAGATAAGTATTACCCGGTATTTTATGTGTTTCCATTGGAAGGTAACTCCAAAGCAATTGGGTATGATCTAGGCTCGAACCCTAAAAGATTGCGGGCTATCACAAGAGCCATTCTAAGTGGAAACATCTCAATTACGGCCAGTATTTTACTGGTTCAGGATGAGAATGAACGAAAAGGCTTTCTTGCAATTTTGCCAATATTCAAAGGGCCACACAATACCAAAGCAGAAAGATCCAGATATATTTCGGGACTTGCAGTCGGAGTTTACTTCCTCGAAGATGTTATCAATAGTGTGCTTATCAGCAACCGACATCCCAACATACATCTGGAATTAATCGAACAAAAAAACATGAAAGAAAAACTTCATGTTTGTACACATGTAAGCTCATTGAGCAAGTCTCTCAAGTACGAATTTAAATACACCCGACCTTTAAACATTGCAGGAAATCGCAGTTTTTCAATTTTGGCAGTACCAACCAAACATTTTGTTGATAGCAACAAAAACCTGGTACCGGAACTGATTCTGCTGGTTGCTTTTTTAAGTTGTTTGTTTATGATCTACTATGTTGTAATCAAAGAAAAAAGAACCATCATAATCCAGAATCAAGTAAACCTGCAAACAGAGGAACTGCGAAAAAGCGAACTCAAATGGAAATTTGCACTTGAAGGAGCCAAGCAGGGTGTCTGGGACTGGAACATTGAAAAAAACACAATACTTTTTTCGGCCCAATGCCGATCCATGCTTGGTTATAAAGCCAGTGCCTCAATTACAACGATCAGGCACTATAGAGGCATACTGCACCCGGATGATATCAACAAACATTTTGCGCAGGTGAAAAAACATCTAAGTGGCAATACCAACAGATTTTTCAGCGAACATAGAATCAAGAAAAAAGACGGAACTTATATGTGGGTTATGGATGTAGGAAAAATCATTGAGACCAGCGAAAACGGCAGGCCAACCAGGATAATCGGAACCCTGACCGATATCACTGCACGAAAAAAATATGAAATTGAACGTGAAAGATTGCTGAAGAAACTGGACAAGGCAAATAAAAAACTGACAGAAATCTCTCTGACAGACGCTCTTACCGGAATATCGAACCGGCGACATTTCAACAAAGTGTATGAAACAGAATGGGAGCGTGCCCGACGACACTCGCGCAATATCTCCATAATCATGATCGACATTGATTTTTTCAAAGCCTACAATGATCATTATGGACATCAGAAAGGCGATGAGTGTTTAAAAAAGGTAGCCCTGCTAATCAAGCAGAACGTTACCAGAACAGGTGATTTGGTGGCTCGCTATGGTGGCGAAGAATTCGTGGTAATAATGCCCGATACAAACGGTGAGGCCGCAGAAGTGGTAGCGGAAAAATGTCGTAACTCCGTCGCAAAAGCAAGAATACAGCATGAATATTCAACACAGGCAAATGTTATTACCATTAGCATGGGTATAGCAAGTCTGATACCATCGGAAGATGACAATCAGTACTCAATGATAAAATGTGCAGACGAAGCACTATACAGTGCCAAAGGAAAGGGGCGCAACCAAGTAGTTAGTTGCACCCCTTGTAAAGACAAATTAGCCTCATACGATATCTGATTACTTATCCAGCACAATGGCATTCGCCAGAAGTTTCCACATGTGAATAGGCTCCCAGCTACAATCGTAATCTTTGGCCAGATTGTGCAGTCCGTCGTAACAGTTAACACATGGCGAACAAACCATCTCTGCACCAGTGCGGTTAACCTGATCTACCTTGACACTACCATAGTGTGTGCGAGCATGTTTAAATCCTGCAATCAAAGCACCACCGCCACCAGAACAACAATAGTTATCTTCACGGTTAGGTGTCATTTCGGTAAAGTTTTCGATAATATTATTTAAGACGTAGCGAGAATCTTCTTCTATCGACTCAAAACCAGCCATAGAGGCTTTGCGCACAGCATTACAGGGATCGTGCAGTGTGATCAGTTGCTTGTTTTTTGAAGGATCGAGCTTGAAGCGACCTTCTCTGATCCACCTGGCGTATAGTTTAACCACGTGTGTGACATCAAATTTCGGCTGGATACCAAACTTGGCATAGCCTTCCATTGTAGCAAAATAGCCATGACCACATTCGGTATAGGCCATATGTTTGCATCCTAGTCTTTCGGCTTCGGCAACCTGATTTCTCAAAGTCTCTTCCCAGGTTTCATCATCACCGGTAAACATGGCATAATTTGTACCTTCCCACCATTTCTTAGGCAGGGTCCAGCTTACTCCGGCAGCATAAAAGATTTTAAAGATATCCTGCAAATCACTGGGGTAATACATTGGAAGTTTGGAATTGATGGTTACAAAAAAGTCAGCGTTTTCTTTCTCTATCGGCAATTCAAAATCCGGTATCTCGGACTGCAACTCTTCAGTCATCCATTCCAGAGTGTCGATCCAGTCCTCTTCCTCAATATTCATATTGTTGGAAATTGTTCTATGAAGATTAGCTGTTTTCTGGATGCCACCGGGTGACTCATCTTTGGGAACCAGAGATCTGGCCATACTGATAATAGCCTGCAAGTCGACACCTACGGGACAATTATAAGTGCAGCGACCACAATTTGTGCATTGCCAGATCCAATCCTGTTCTACCAGAAGCTCGCCCTGCCCTATCTGAACCAGCCGTATCATGCGTCTGGGGTCAAGTCTCTCTTCGCTCCAGTCCGCAATAGGACAACCTGTTACACAAGCCCCGCAGGATATGCAACGGTCGCCACCTGCATCAACGACAAGCTTGCGCAGATTTTTTCTGTCTTCCAAATGTTTATTGTCTTTTTTATCGTTTGTCATGTTACCACCTATTCCGCTTCAACTTCAGAAGAAGACAACAATGCATCCACCGCAGCATATCCGGTAGCAATGGAAATTCCGGCACCGGATTTCTCACGAACCCAGTCATGTCCATCCAGAATAGCTCCAGCGACCGAAATATTTTTATACAAAACCTTGCCATCAGAACCAACAGGTCTGAGGTATTCATCTGTTTTGACCCCCACCCGGTTAATAGGATGTCCGGGCGCACCAAGAAAAGTCTTCATGTGCCAATCATCACGAGAGGCCGGAACTTCAAGCTCTGTATTAAGCAGTGGTTCAACAATTCGATGCTGTTCCGCCACCAGTCCACCACCGAAAAATCTTCCGGTAGCCATAACCATCATCGAAACAGGAATAGCCTGATCCACTCGCCTGGCCTGACGATGTGCGACAGTAACTTTGTCACCCTCGAATTCCAAACGATCAACCGGTACACCCTGACGATATGAAATACCATCTGCCAACAGATCATTTTTAAGCATGTTGGCCAGTCTGGTACCGGGCAATGCGGGAGATAAAAGCGGTATCTCGAAAACCTCGACTCCAAGCCTGTTTTCAAGATCGGCCACAATATCCATCACCTTGTCCATGCCTAAGATTGCAGGCAAACCAAGAAACTTTGCCTGTCCAAGCATAGGCTTGACCAATTTGGCAAACTCGGCCCTAAAGGCAACTTTCTCGAACTCGGAAGCGATATTAGCCACAGTAATTCTGCGCTTTTGATCAACCAGACCGGTAAGGTCTAGTCTTTGGGCCACCAGTCCAGGCCATCTGTCCTGAAGATTTTCCACAACCTGTTCGGGTGCAAAATCAGTCAAACCTTTAAAGCCTGCAATCAAGGTGGGCTTGCGCTGCTCCAAAGCGAGCACATTGGCCTTCAAACTGCCTTGCACCGCATAGGTCGGCTTGATGGTACCGGCACCGGTAATAATCGCAATGTTTTCATTTTCTCTGCGATAATATTTCAAAGGGCTATCTTCCAGATAGCTCATAAAATCATCAATGCTATCTTTAACACCTTTAAGGCCAACCTTGGAGTATGGATGATCAGGCTGCTGGTTCAACAGATCCGACAAAGTCTCCCAGGGCTTTGAATGATAGAATTTTGTTTCAGTGGGGTAAACCGCAATCAGATCCAAAGCACCTGAAGTATAAGGTAAAGAGCCGGTAGAGTTTGCGATCACGCTTGTTTTCAGTCCAAGAGAATTTGCTCTTCTGGCTGCGGCCATTCCGGCAAGTCCACCACCAATAATAAGTATTTCAGCTTGAGTAGTCATGATTAGAGGTTCCCATCTATGTTAAGGCTGCCACAATAAATCGCTTCAAGAAGTTGTTCCTGCCTCAGTTGATCTCCCCAGAGTACCGGCTTGGTACCGTGCCAGCGACGTTCTAGAAATTCCATCAGCATTTTATTGCCTTCTTTTTGCTTCACGACTCCTTCTTCATATAAAAATCCAATTGTGCGATATCCGCAGAAACCGCCCTGACAGGAACCCATGCCCAGTCTGGATCTCAACCTTAAAGTGTTGGGATCTATCTTGGATCCATCTTTCTGCAATTCGGTAATCAATTCCTGTAGCTGCTTTTTGCCAACGAATTCACATTCGCAGATAACTTCACTCTCTTCAGTAGATGCTTTCAGTTTGCTCAGGCGCAATGCGGTATCCAGAGTTTGTCCATCTTCGCTACCCGGCAAACAGACAGTATCTGTCTTGCATTTTTTGCTCAGTCCCATTTTGGCAACAACCAAATCGCTGATTTTTTCTGCCATCAATCTGTAAGTGGTAAGTTTACCACCTGCAATAGTACTGAAGTTATCAATACCGTCTTTTGCATGATCGAAGATGGTAAAGGTTCGGCTGATGCCTCTGTCGCCATCGGTATCATCACTTAAAACCAAGGGACGTACCCCGGCATAGACCCTAATGTACCTATTATCGCGCATGGCAGGAACCAGTTTTTCGGCTTCGTTTACCAAAAGATCCACTTCGGCTGCGGGAGTGGTCAGATAGTCAAGGTTTGAAACACGAATGGAGGTAGTTCCTGTAATGGTCACTGTTTCACCCGGCACCACAATATCGCCATTTGATGGCGGACGCAATCGGTTGATTACGTTATTGACCAGTCTGGCATTGGTGATCAAGAGGCTGCCTTTGGAGTATGCAATTTTCACATCGACCCCGGCCAGTGCGCCAATCTGATCCACCCACGGCCCGGCAGCCGAAACAACCTGATCCGCCACTACAGTTATTTTTTCGCCCGTAGTGCGGTTGATGGCTTCCACTTCAACAATTTTTCCGCCTTCACGTTTCATGGCGATAACCTGAGTATGTAAGAACACTCTGGCTCCATCCTGTTTAGCGGCTGTCAGGTTTGAGTTGGTTGCCAAAAATGGATTGATCGAAGCATCCGGCACTCTTATTGCGGCTTTAATATCCGGGTTGACATATGGTTCGTCTTCCAGTGCTTCTTCAACATCAAGCTGTTCGGTATTCAATCCGACTTTTTCAGCAGAATGCAGAAAGTCTGTAACATACTCGTCACTATCTTCATTCAAGGCTATGAAAAGTCCGCCACAGTCTTCAATGCAACCAGAGGCCACGCGCTTTAAGATAGCATTTTCCTTGACACATTCTTCAGCGGATTCGGCATCATTGACCACATAGCGACCTCCGCTATGCAACAAACCGTGGTTGGCACCGGAAGCCCCTGCATTAAAGTCGCGTCTTTCAAGCAAGACCGCGTCTATACCTCGCAAAGAGAGATCCCGTAAAATTCCCGCCCCGGTCAGGCCACCACCAATTACTACAACCTGAGTTTCAACTTTCATTTGATTTTCCTTCTGAGAGATCGGATAATGCAAAATCTTTCGCGAATAATAACATGAGCTGATTGTTTGTAAATGTCTGATGTACTTTTACAGATATTTTTTTGTTTTCAGTATGGTTGCTTTTCAACCACAATCAAAGCTCATTTGTATAACGGATGTCCCTCTACCCCGGCTCCAATTCTATAAACTTCATCGCCAAGCAGGGATGTAACATAAATAGAACAAGGATCAAATCCTTCGCCCGCTCCAAACGCTCCACTAGCCGGGAAAAATAATTTCTCAACAAACAGCTCAAAAGTTCCGTCTTCGGCAACCTTAAAAATCTTGCCGGCTTTATTGGCAATAACGTAAACAAAACCATCGGCATCCATAAAGACACCATCGTTCCAGCCATCACCAAGTGTGGCCAGTTTTTTTGTCTCACCGGCTTTGTTTTCTGCAATTGTTATTTCGTAAAGCGGGCCATCATCTTCAAAGGTTCCGGCCACGTAGAGTTTGGTTCCATCCTGCGAAAACACCATACCGTTTGGAGATATAACATCCTCACACCAGAGGCTGGTTTCTCCAGTATCGGTCATTTCCCAGATTTCGGGGATCATGTCGTCACTGATTAGCCAGGTGTCCCAGGGGGTTCTGGAAATAAAGTTAGAGTTGGCAATTACATTCTCGCTCAAAGTTGTTATTTCTCCGGCGGGTGTAACCTTTAAAACACTGCCATCACGATCAGCCTCTTCGGTGCCATCAGATTCGCCCCAACCACAAAGCATAGCATTGCCATCTGAATCAAAAGCCATTCCAATGCTTTTAGGTACATCGGCCACCAGATTTTCGCTGGCATCTGCTGAATATTTCAGCAGTTTTGTACCTGAAGTTATGTACATTTTGTCAATACCATCAAAGGCGATGCCTTCAGAGCCACTTAAGCCCGAGAGAAAAACCTGCACCTCGCCAACTTCAATATCGGTATGACAGGCAGATACAACATCAAGTTCTTGCTCGATTTCCACTTCTTCATCACCGTCGGGCATTGTTTCTTCATCCGTATCACCATCAATAACAGACTCATCATCGCCGTCTTCGGTAGAATCAATATCACCGTCTACAGTATTATCATCACTCGAACACCCGGTATTAATGGTAACGAGTAAAATAATTGACATTGCGAAAATCATCAGAACGCTTTTGCTCATTGTTTTCTCCAGATTTATTACCTATGTTTAGCACAAAACGGCACCTTGGGTCACAAGCATACTCAACATCGTCTAAATGTCAATGTTCTAGGAAAATTATCCTAACCAAACAGAGAATGCAGCGCGTTATTTGATTTTAAAATCAACTTTTTTATGTGAGTTATTTTAGATATTTAAGTCATTTTACACCAGAAGATGTTCAAAATTATAAAAGATATATTTGCACTAACACATCATGTCATGATATTCTTCCAATCAGCGTGATTATGTAAAGCAAACCAAAGAAGATGTAAGTTCTTTCAACCACCTTAAATCAACGAGGTATCCATGCGTGCACATTTCTATTTACCCATTATTGTCCTGATTACATCACTTAGCTGTTTTTCATGCGATTCTTCCGGTGAATCTGATGATACAAATATCTACAATCTTCTAACCAACGCCTTGTATCTGGGCCAAAGCTCGGTCAACGATGGCGCATTGCCAGCAGGAAACGCTGATACCGCCGTGCCACAAATCAGCACCTTCAACTTTCCGGATACGGTAGTTTTTCAAACGCCCAATACAGTAACAATTACAACTGATTATGCAGATGCAAGCCAAATTTCAAAGCTTTACCTTCAAATCGAAGGTGCCACCCAATATCTTTCGATAGTTCTGCCTTTTACTGCTGGAAATCAAACCAGTACCTCCTCTTTTGCTTTTCAGTTGGTAGAAGACAGTGCTTTCGCAGGCAAGCAATTCATGGCCAAATTTGCCCTGACAACCGCCTCGGGTGCTGTGGGCGAATACAAAACTGCCACTTTTACAATAGCCCAGATTAGCTCAAGCTGCCCTTCAGACCAATGTTGCGATGCAACTGGAACCGCATTGCAAGCGGGCACAAACTGCGACGATGGCAACCAGTGTACCACAGAGGATGCATGTACTGCTGCTGGAGAATGCACCGGCACGGCCATAAATTGTGGAGAAAATGCCAGTTGTGAAGCTTCAAACGGCACTTGTTCATGCAACACAGGCTATGAATGGGACGGAGAAGCATGTGTTCTTTCCGGTTCTACAGATGGCGATGTTTTACCTGACGGTGATACAGATGGCGACATTATCGACGGTGATGAAGATCCAATTGATGGTGATGACGACGAGGATCTTTCTGCGCCAAGCTTCATCTGTGATTCAAGAAACTACCCCATGCAAAAAGGTGTAAACAGCAATTTCCAGTCTGCCGGTTCAAACAGAGAATTCACCATAATACTGCCTGATGACACATCCTTGCTAAATTCAAATCTACCGATAATTTTCTATTTCCACGGCTCAGGCGATTCCATGAGCAACTGGGCAAACAACATGGGCATTCAGAATATGGCCAACAGACCAGAATTCCCCTTTATCGCCATTGTTCCAAAATCCCTGCAACTGCAACCATCCATGTCAAAGATTGCTTTTGACTGGGATTGCCTGCAATTTGACTCCAATAATCCCGGGGCCAATCTGGACACCAACCTCTTTATCGACATCCTGACATGTATGAAAGAAGGATTCAATATTGACGAAGACAGGGTTCATATCATGGGTTTCAGTGCCGGCGCAATCATGACCGACCTGATTTCAGTCGCTCACAGCGAACAGATTGCCAGCATCGCAGCCTTCTCGGGGGCTTACTTCTCGGATCAGACACAACAGGAATGCATCTATGGACTTTGCGCCCAGTGGACACCTTACAATTCATCCAACAAATTCCCGGCATTCATCAACTGGGGTGGCTCCGCAGATACCTATGACTTAGGTGGATACCTTACCTTTGACTTTGCTTCAACGGCACAAAAAACCATCACCTATCTCAACAACTATCATCATGATGTTGTAAGCTGCGACAACGGCGGTGGTCACACCTTTAACGGTACAGCTCTTTCAAGAATCTATCCGTTTTTCAAGGCTCATCCAAGGGGAACCATAAATTCGCCTTATGCCGCGGGCTTGCCGGATACATTCAGCACATGCAACTTCCACGTCAAGCAGTAAATAATAATTTCAGGGGAATCACATGACCTATAGACATTTTTTCATCTTTATTGCATTTACAAGCCTGCTGCTATTTTCCTGCGGTGGCGACGAAGCCAGTGTTACCGATGGCGATCTTGATCAAACAGAAAGTGAAGTTGAGCTTTCCGAATCCACCGATGGCGACCTTGATCTCGAAGCCGAAGCAGAACCAGAGGCTGAAGTAGAAGAAGTTGAGGAAAAAATTGTCAGCGAAGCCTGCCAAGCTCTGGAATATGGCTTTAACGAAAACTTCATGGTGGACGGCGAAGCACGAGCCTTTTTGCTTCATTGGCCGGATTATGCCTCTGTTACCGGCCCCCACCCGGTGATCTTCAACTGGCACGGTTTGGGAGATACAGCCGGAAATATGGCCGGTCTTTTAATGCACGACATCAACAACGATGTGATGCCCTTTATTCTGGTGACTCCAGACGACGACAATCTGGTGCCACTTGACGGACTGGACTGGGCCATCTTGACGGTAAATGATGAAAACAAAGACGTGCGTCTGTACGATGAAATCATGGTCTGCCTCAAACAACGTTTTGATATCGACGAAAATCACATTCACACAACTGGTTTTTCAGCAGGTGGAATCATGTCGGACGCACTGGCAGTTGCCAGAGCAGACGAGATTGCCTCAGTAGCCACCTACTCCGGAATCTACTTTTCCAACCCGCTAAATGACACGGGTATTGACAACTGGGCAGAACTTGAAACAGATAACAAGTTCGCTCAAATGCTGGTGCATGGCGGAGCTACAGACAGAATGCAGGTTTCACTGCTGGATATCCGCTTCAATGAGATGGGCATAAATGATGTGGGTTATCTGGCCGGCAAAGGTCACGATGTAGTCCATTGTCCACATGGCGGTGGCCACACCTTACCAATAGGAATCAGAGCCGAACAGCTAATCCAGTTCTTCAAGGATCACCCCAAGGGTTCAAACGGCACACCATACAACACAGACGGAATACCGGAATCGTTTCCGTCCTACTGCACAGTGGAAAGCAAAAACTAGTATTTAGTTGTTAGATTTCTTTTGAGGTCTGAAGGGGTTTACCCACTGGACAAATCCTGCCGGTAGTCTTGTTTGCAGGTATAATTTTCCCACACCGGAAAACTCGCAAACCAGTCCTTCACCGGAAAATAGCAGCGACTTTAAACCACCCACAGATTTAACCCTGAAATCAAGGGTGTCTTCAAAAGCCACAATTGCACCGGTGTCCACAATGTAGCTGCCTTCGACATCCACCGTGTGAACAGCCCCATAGGTCGAAAACCACAAGTCGCCCTGCCCCTGACACTTAATCATGAAAATCTGCTCACCGCCGAAAAAGGCTTTGGCTCCGCCCCATTTGGTATCGGTCTCCACACCGTTGCCTGAAGCAAGATAGGAACCGGATTGCAGAAACACGGTATTACCGTTTAATTCAAGATGCTCGATATCACCGGGAGTGGATGGTGCCAGTAACAGCTCACCTGGTTTGTTAGTTGCGGTAAAAGTGTTGATAAACAATGACTCATCGTTAAGCAGTTTACGCTTAAAGCCTTTAAGCAATCCACCTTTGACAGATGTTTTAATATCCACATTGGAATCCTTGCCAAGCATGGCACCACTTTCGGCAGAAACAGACTCATCCTGCTCCAAGGATATTTTAAGCATTGCGAAATCAGGTTTTTGTATTATTTCATGCTTCATAATTTTTCCTTATTCTCTCGGTGGTAGATGGCTGCCCAGAAGTTTTCCGTATGCATCGGGGTTTCTACTCTGTATCCAGAGTTTGCCTTTGCCACTAAAGCGACTGATAAGCCCTTCGCCGGAAAACAGTGTGGCCATAATTCCACCCACACTTTTGACCTTGTAATCCAAAGTAGATTCAAAGGCCACCACGTGACCCGTGTCTACAATGTATTCGCCGTCGACCTCTACCGGGTGTATGGCACCAAAGCAGTTTACGAGAATATTTCCTCTGCCACTGGCTTTTAACATGAACATACCTTCACCGGAGAACAGACCTTTAAAACCTTTGTATTTGGTGTCAAGGTCAATCTCGGTATCGGATGCCAGAAAACTGGTACCCTGAATAATCAGCTCTCCGTCCATGGGAATATTCACGATATCACCGGGCATGGTCGGTGCCAGACAAACTTCACCTGGAGCATCTTTGGCGGTAAAGACATTTGTAAAAAAAGACTCTCCGCCCAGTAATGCTTTTTTAAGTCCCTTGAATACTCCACCAGACGACGTAGCGATATCTACATTGGAAGACATGCTTAACATTGCACCGCTCTCGGCCTTGATAGATTCTCCTTCTTCGAGATTACAAACGGCCATGGCGTAAGATGGTTGATGTGCGATTTTAATATCCATTGTTACCTCTTTGTATCAGGATTTTGGCAAAAGTGGAGAAATCCAGCCTGTAAAGCCATCCAGCTTTCGAGTTTGTACCCAAACTTTCCCTGTCCCCTTGAACCCGATGGAAAGACCTTCACCGGACAACATGGTCGATTTAAATCCGCCGGTGGTTTTAACTTGATATTCAAGGCTTGGTTCAAAGGCAACCAGATGCCCGGTATCAACATCATACTCTCCATCAACCTCGATAATGTGTATGCCACCATAGGAGTTGATCCACAAATCGCCCTCGCCAGAGCATTGAAGAAAAAACAAGCCCTCGCCCGAAAGCCAGGCCTGAAAACCACCAAATTTCATTTTCAATTCAATACCGGATGTGGAAGCAAGATAAGATCCGGCCTGCACCATAATCGTGTTGCCATTCAGTTGGTGATGCTCGATATCCCCTGTCACAGTGGGCGCAAGCAGCACTTCGCTACTATCTGCGCTTGTGGTGAAAGTGTTGACAAACATCGATTCGCCACCAACAATTTTCCGCATAAACGCAACAAGTATGGAAAAGAAAAAAGCAAAGATTTTGCCAATAAAGCCTCGATCTTTTTTCCCTCCAGCATTTAAAGAGGTTGTGACATCTACCTCCGGCGACATGGAAACCAATGCCCCGGCCTCAGCCTGCAAACTCTCGTTTGTGCCAAAGTCAACCTTCAACATAGCGTATGAAGGTTTATACAAAACTTCATGTTTCATCCAGTATCCTTCTTTCTGCAAAAAGTCCTTTTAATTGAAAAACCTCTTTCAGAGTGTTGATTAACCCTGCTATTAAAAGATAGTGCTGTTTTCATAGGGTACTTTTTGACAATGGTGATAAGCAGCTTGCACCATCAACTTTTTGGCTGCTCACAAGCATGAAGTAAAGCCAAGCACACTATGATTTAGACACCGTGTTAACAACTTTTCCCACACAAGTATGATATCAGCAGTTTCAGCAAGGTATCATACAACAATTATTTTTTGGAGAAATATTTTGTATTTTTTTCAGACGGGCAAAGATATGAATCTATAGTAGGAATCTCCAGCACTGTAGGTGGATAGTATGGCGGTTTTCTAAATGGCACAATAGTATTTTCGGCCTCGGGTATATCAACACTCACCGTGATTGAACCTTTCGAATTCTCTCCACCTTTCAAGACAATTCTCGTCCCCGGCAAATCTCCGCTGAACCCAATGCCCTCAACATCAGTAATTTCCCAGGCTGCCTGATAATTTATTCCCAAAGATGGAATGCAAATCAGCCTTTCCTTTTCATCTTCTGCAACAATTGGGAAAGTATACTTTACACTGCTTAAAGAATTGTGCTTATATTGCTCCACCTGCGACAAATCATTCAAATCCATATAACTCATACATTCCCAGCTAAATTTATCTTCATTCATACATTTTCTAATACTGTTATTATAAATGCTTGTCACAATCTCCACCTCAAACATTTTATCATCATCATCAAGTATCCCATATACTATCTGCATCTGGTTTCTCTTGATCCACGGTGCCATTGACCAGAAAAGCAGCAACTGTCCGTTATAATCCCCCACAACTTCTACATCAGGATGCCTTTCCGGCAGCCTTTCCTCATTCATCAGGGAAAAATATGCATCTTTTTCAGGCGGATCAATTCTATATTGTTTGCTGTCGGCAATTTGTTTTGAAAACAAGACAATGGAATTAAGCATTTCCTTTTCCTGTCTGACTGCTCCAATATGAATATGCTCTAAATGCTCCAGATAGATAAAGCCATTTTTTTCAAGATGTGCATGTAGCATCCCACTGATTTTATCGGTCATAAAGAACATTGGTAAAATATATCTCAATAACAGCAGGGATATTATTATCAATACTGAAAAACCTGCCCATATGCGGTATATGCATTTTCTTTTAAGCTTACACTTGTCATAAGCCATACCGATCAACAAGCATATTCCGGGAGTAGCCGCAAAGAAATAATAGGCACTGAACTGATGGCCCAGAAAAATCAGCAATCCCAAGATAATCAACCATTGTAATGCCGTGAAAAACACCAGCAAAACTCCAGGATATTTTTCAAGAACAAGAAAATCACGATGCACACGACAGCGCCAGCCAATAATAACAGCAACCATATTACCCAGAATAAAAGGCAATAGCAGATTGTGAGCTATCATGCCCCTCAAATCATTATCCAAAGCTTCATAAGAGGACAAAATCCAGACTCCAAACACCACCGACACCGCCAGCAAGACCCCAAATACACCGTTTCTGGCACAGTAAGCCACCAGAAAAGAAACAAATGGCAGGCAAATCAGAAACACCAGATGTGTCTCTACACAGATTGCAGCAATAAATGCAGTGACAATAATTGCAAGACGAGATTTTGACTGCATCAACCAATATGAAGAAAGAAGAAGCAACATAAATGGCAAAGGAGTAACAATACTGTTTTGCAGGGTTGGCGAATCAATTGTTATCAGCCCAAAACTAAGAAAGATACAAAGTCCCACAACTGCCGCAGAAACACTGCGCAATCTCCAGATAATGCCATACAGTATTGCACCAGCCACCGAGATACCAATAAACACAAGCTGCTGAATCCCGAACATCTCAAGTCCAAACCACTGGGCTGCAACAAGAAAATGTATCCAGAGAGCTCCCTGATTCCCGAGAAAACTGGACGGGGGGCCAGCGAAGTGACAGTTAATCCCAGCAAGGCAATCTTTGGCCAAAAGAAAGTCCCTCACCGTATCCTGATCAGTGGCTACATCCCACGAAAAAAACACTCCCGATAACAAATTAAGATAAACAAACGACAGCACAGCCACCAAAACCGCATACGGGATGCTGACCTTCTGGCTGGTCTGATTCATGGTGTTGGCCCACATGGGAAAACGTTTGATACAGGCTGCGATAAAGTTCATCACAGGTTTTAACAGCCAATCCATAAAACCGCTTATGCGAACACTGAAGTTGTATAAAAACTCAGGTGCAAACTTTTTCGGCAACATTCCCAAAAAAATCCCGGCAATGGCGATAAAGAACATTTGCAACCAAACCGGAAAGCCGTTTTGATATCCAGTAACAATTTCTTTGAGAGCATACAAAAAACCGCCGTCATCATCTCCATCCGGTGGAAGCCATTTCTGGCTTTTGACAAACGGTTCATGTCCCCATTTTTCTTCCCATTTAAAAAGCTGTTGCTGAAGCTCATCCATGAATTCCGGTTTCTGCTTCACCCCCGGTAAAGTCTGGATAAGGTAGTATTTTGTTTTAACACAGTTATTGCAATCAGTTACCGGAACTATTTCCACCGCATGGGATATTTCATCTTTGTTGCAGTTTAGCTGAACAAATTCGGTGTGACGTATTATGTTACTTACACGATAACCGGCACCACAGTCATCACCAATCTTCCAGGGTATACCACTCGCATCTTTCTCACTATCTGCAAATGACACAGAAGGCAGAAGAATAAAGAGCACAGCAATCAGCAGGACTGACAAGTCAAATCTTGCAAACAAACCGCTCCCTCCTTCGTCACATCGAAGTAGAGAGAAACAAAATGTCCCGTTTCCTGTTTCCATTGCTGCTTAAATTGCATTCCCATCTGTAACCATCTTCAACACATTTGAGTGTATTTCATGATTACCTCATGCATATACAGCGGGCATATACAACCTGCAAACCGTGCATATAGGGTTATGAATTTTGTTTTACTTTTGAATATGCTGTTGGCGGCCCGAAACAACAATGCCAAATAGATGCCAGATTCTACACTTGAAAAGTTAAATAAGTAAAGTGTTTTCAGAATGTTTTTTGTATCCAAAAATAAAAAAACGCCGCATAATATTCATGCGACGTTTTATATGGTACTTACTTAAGCAGAAATTAATCGGCTAAAACCTCAAACAATTTCTCCACTGCCCAGTCAATTTCCTCTTTGGTAATGGTCAGCGGAGGAGCAAGGCGGATAGTAGTTTCGTGGGTTTCCTTGCAAAGCAGTCCTTTTTCCATTAACTGTTCGCAGTATTTCCTTGCGCCACCGGCCTCTTTTTTCAACTCAATCGCAAACCACAAACCACGGCCACGAATCTCGCTGACCAATGAACTGTTGAGCTCTTTCAGTTTTCCCGCCAGATACTCGCCCAGATCATGTGAACGTTCGACCAGTTTTTCATCTTTCAAAACAGCAATGGCCTCGCGAGCAATAGCAGATGCCAGGGGGTTTCCACCAAAGGTGGAACCGTGCTGACCTGGAGTAAACAGGCCCAAGGTTTCCTTGGTTCCAACTACTGCCGAGATGGGATAGAAACCTGCCGAAAGTGCTTTACCAATGGTAATCATATCGGGTTTGACATCTTCCCAGTCGCAGGCAAACACTTTACCGGTGCGTCCCAGACCGCTCTGGATTTCGTCAGCAATGAAGAGAACATTGTTGTCATCGCAAATCTGACGCACGTCTTTCAGGTAACCATCTTTGGGGATGATAACACCGGCTTCACCCTGAATGGGTTCCACCATAAAGGCTACAGTATTGGGAGTAATGGCATCCTTCAAGGCATCGGCATTGCCGTATTCGACAATCTTGAAGCCCGGGGTGAAGGGGCCGAAGCCTTCTTTGTATTCTTCATCACTGGTAAAGGAAATAATGGTAATGGTACGACCATGGAAGTTGTTGCTGCAAACGATGATTTCGCTTTTATCTCTGGCTACGCCTTTAACTTTTTCGCCCCATAATCTGGCGGTCTTCAAAACGGTTTCGACCGCTTCGGCACCGGAGTTCATCGGTAGCATCATTTCAAAGCCGGTAAACTCGCAAAGTTCCTTGGCAAACAATGGAAGCTGAGTATTTCTGAATGCTCTGGATGTCAGGGTGCATTTTTTGGCCTGATCCACAAGCACGTTCAGGATGCGCTCGTGTACATAGCCCTGGTTCAGTGCAGAGTAGGCAGCCAGAAAGTCCATATATTTATTACCTTCAGCATCATATACCCAAACACCTTCTCCTTTTTCAATTACTACATCCAAAGGTTTGTAATTGGGAGCAACATATTTGTTTTCCATTTCAATAAGTTCATGGGATTTCATTTGACCACCTCGCTGGATTCAGATTGGAAAGTAACATGTCAGAATGACGAAAATATCTGCGGCAGTATCGCTATAAGATTGGCGAAAGGCAAGCAAAAAATCATAAAATATGCACTTCTGAATAATGCCCAAAAGCAAACTATAACCTTTGCTTATAACCAGTCGACCAACCCCCAGCAACCTTGCAACAACATGCTGTTTTTACAGCTGTTTTCAATCTAGCCCAAATAGCCTTTATCGAAACAGGATTCTACAGAAACAGCACTGTAAAAGAAGTTTGCACAAGATAAATTCCCATTTAAATAGAAACTTGACGATCAAACACCAAATTGTGTATATTTTGGGTGTGTACAAGAAAATCTAGACTGCTTTACAAAAAATGATCGTGGATTGATATTTTAGCGTGTGTTCATTTAAAAAGTATCTGGCAAGGGTTTGTCTCGAACAAATCCATTGACATCGAAATTCTGAAAGGAATCAAATTGGAGATAGGAACTCAGAAACATTACCTCTGGCTTTCGTGGATAGTAGCTTCAGTCTTTGCATTAAATATTGCAGATGGAATCCTTACCATGTACTGGGTCTACAGTGAAAAGGCTGTAGAGTGGAACCCGCTGCTGGTCAGGCTGGTCAACGAAGAGCCGATTCTTTTCATGCTGGTAAAGATCTTTCTTGTTTTTCTGGGTTCCTTGCTACTCTGGAAATTGAGAAAAAACTCCTTTGCAGTAGTGTCGATTTTTTTGATGTTTATGGTCTATTACTACCTGCTGCTTTATCATTTGAGTGCATTAAATTTGCGCCTGCTGGAGAGGTTGTTTGCTTGATGCACAGCTGGTGATTGGGATTTCTTGATTTTAAACACAGTCGCTACCACACTTGTTAGCCAAAATGCAAGAATTAAGAGAAGATGGGTAACAAGTTACCCATCCTACCGGACTTACAAAACTACTTATCCCTATCAGGAGCCCTCAGCCAATCAGCAATAGATCCTTCAATCCATATTTCCTTATATTGCTTAACTGTTAGCTTGTTTGCTTTAGCCAATTGTTTTTCTATTTTCTTTTCTTGTTTTTCATAATAAACATTCCGCTTTTTTTTCTGCGAAATTGTATTTGTTTTATACTTCTTATCTGCCCGAATTCTTGCATCTTGTATTTTATCTGTGTACTGATAGTAAATTGCTTTACGCTGGTTTATTGTAGATCCAAACTTCATTTTAGGAGATTTGGAATCATCTAGGTATGAAATAACCCCCGTTTTGATTTTAATATTAATTTGCTCCCCTTTGCCAAGTTGCTTTAAATGCGCAATAAATTGTCTTGATTTCGCATGTGCTTCAGATAGAAAAATAACAATTGAAATGTTTCCTGTATAACCATACTTATAATACAGCCTGAATTCAACATTGAAGTGCAACTCTCCAGATAAAACTTGAGAGGTTAGCTGCAATATGGCAGCCTCTCAGGTGCATGAAAAAAGGAGAG
>Ga0070729_10001747_pt1 | contig 31571 bp, 19 predicted proteins | sample tdDd472_FD_66725 | JGI IMG/M metagenome (GOLD analysis project Ga0070729, IMG submission 66725) | Marine sediment microbial communities from the Atlantic coast under amendment with organic carbon and nitrate - tdDd47.2 | ecosystem: Environmental > Aquatic > Marine > Coastal > Sediment | place...
TGGGAACAAAAAAAAAAATAACACAAGTATGCAAGCAGGCGACCAATCGCCCGATCCACCAAACAAAGAAGACGCGGCCCGCGAGGACGACGGGCGCGAAGGCGAGCGCGAAGGCGAGCGCGAAGGCGAGCGCGAAGACGAGCGCGAAGGCGAAGGCGACCATCAAGTGCCCAAACTCGACCTTCCACCGGTCCCGTCCGACGATGCCGACGACGCCGGCAATGCTGACGACGCCGGCACCGACAAAGCCGAGGCGCCGGCAGCAGCGGCGGCAGAAGAGGAAACCCCGAAGGGCGACACTGTCCCGACCGAGCGAGAACCGGCGGCGGAGCCGCCGCCGCCGCCCGCCCTGGCAGAAGACCATGCAGCGGCTGCCGCGACTCGGCGACAGGAGATGCTCCAGCGACAGTCGGCCGATGCCGAGCGGTACAAGCGCGCGGCCCTGATCGCGACCGGCGTCGCTCGGCCAGACGCCGTGCGCCCCGCGCCGCCGCCTGGCCCGCCGCCTGGCCCGCCGCCTGGCGCCCGAACGGCAAAGAAAGCGGCGCGCGGGCGCACCAATGGCAAGGCGGGAGCGGGGGCGGCGTCGGCCGACAACACGGTGAGCTGCGACGGGAAACTGGAAATGCTGACACAGACGACCAAGGTGGACTGCAAAGGACGGACGGAGATCGAGGTGAACGACGCCGCCATCCAGGCGTTCAACCAGATGCACCCTTTCACGCGCGAGACCTACGGCGTGCTGTGCCTTGCGCTGAAAGCCCTCGAGCCCAAACAGCTGGCCGGGGCGCCCATCCTGCCCGTCGAGACCTACCCCGTGCCGTGCCCCCGCTACTTCATCGGGCCCTCCACGGGGCTCAAGCGCGTCAAGCCCGACATGCCGCACACGTGTGTCTACCGCAACGACCTGCCGCACATCGAGGCCATCCTCCGCCGGGACGCGCGCCGGCACTTCAAGTCGCACAATGTCGACACGGTTGTCCGCGAGATTCCTCCCGGGCGGTTCAACTTGAACTACCTGCTGCACGACATGGTCGAGTTCCACGTCTGGCTCGTCAACACCACCGCCCTGGACGCGCAGCGGCGGAACGCGTAAAGCCGCCAGGACACCCGAAAAAGATCCAAGAGAGAGAGAGAGAGAGAGAGAGAGAGAGGGAGAGAGAGAGAGAAAAAGAAGACGAGTCAAAGTAGTATATCGGGTTGAATATATTATTATTATCTGCTCATTCCAACTTGGCATAGAAGAACGGGTCGCTGAGCAGCGTGTGCGCGGTCGGGCGCACCTGCCAGTCGACGGTGAGCATGCGCGACACGAGGTCGCGCACGGGCACGGGGATGTGGGCCATCTCGGCGTCGTACTGGGGCGATGCGCTCCATCCGCCCTCGTAGTCGACGCTGACGGGGTGGGCGGCCGCCTCGCGACTGCGGTTGTACTGGGCAAACCACGGGGGCAGGGGGCCGCTGAGGTGCCGGATGAAGTTGAGCTGGTCCTGGGGGGCCTCGGCGCAAAAGGGGGGACGGGCGCCGGGGAGCAGCGCGGGGTGGTAGAGGAGGCAGACCAGGCAGCCGAGCGCCCAGATGTCCGGCTCGAAGCGGAAGGAGCTGTGCAGGAGCAGCTCGGGCGCCTGGTGGGACAGAGGATTGACGCTGAAGACGGGGACCCGTACGCCACCGGTACGCGGCAGGCGGATGGAGTTCTCAAAGTCGGTGAGGGCGACGCGGCGGCCGTCGGCGGACACGAGGACGTTGGCCGGCTTGACGTCGGCGTGGAGAATGAGGTTGGTGTGGCAGAAGGCGAGCGCGGCCAGGATCTGGCGGGTGACGCGCTGGGCGTCCGCCAGCGACGGCGCGTGCCCGCCGTCGATGACGTCGTGGAGCGACCCGCCAAAGACCTCCATCACAATCACAAGATCGTCCGACGGCGTGAGGAGGATGGTGTGGACCTTCACGACGTTGGGGTGGCCGCCCCCCAGGCCCTCGATGACGTGCGCCTCGTTGAGCAAGGCCTCCCATGCATGGCCGTCGTCGCGCGCCGGCAACCGCTTGATCTTGATGGCCGCGTCGTAGGGCTGCTCGAGCGGGGCGCAGTACCGGCCCCGGTACACCGGGTGGCGCGCCCCGCCCGTGCTGATCTTTGCCGCGGAGGGCATGGCGAACGCGGCTGCGCGGGCCTTGGACACCATCAGCCGCCGGCGCGTCGCCGCCGTGTGCTGTTTCTGGGCGCGCGCCCAGTGCTGCGCCGGCGTCTCCAGTGGAATGTTTTCCAGCGCCTTCGTCACTGTGGCCAGTTGCATTGAGACGTTCTTGCTCATTTTCTTTTTTTTTTTTGATTGATTGATTGATTGATTGATTGATTGGTTGGTTGTTTGTCGAGAGGGAGAGAGAGAGGGAGAGATAGAACGAGAGAGAGAGAGGGAGAGATAGAAGAAGAAGAGGAAGAAGCGACATGCTAGTCCCGGGCAGAGGCGCGGAGGCGACGGCGGTGCCAGCGGACGATGGCGACGTTGGCGAGGCTGAGCGTGGCGGCGAGGGGCCACGCGGCGGCCGGCGGGAGGTAGAGGAGGACGGCGCACTTGGCGGCCTCGTGCGGTACGGGGACGATCTTCTCAAAGCAGACGCGCTTGCGGTTCTCGGTGACGGCGAGCGCATACCAGAGACCGGCGGTGACGGCGACCTGCCACCAGCGGATGGCAAACACGCCGCCGGGCGCGAGCGGGACGGCAATCCACACGAGCAGCGGCACGGCGCCGACGCGGCGATACTTGTAGACGAGCGCGTGGGCGCACAGCGTGTCGTACGTCAGCTCCGGCGGCGCCGGCAGCATCCGCTCCTCGGACCCGCCCATGGCGCCGGGGGCCGCGGACGGGGGCCGGGGCGGAGGCGGGGGCGGGGGCGCGGCGGCGGCGGCAGAACTGGTGATGACAAGCTGGGTCCCCCGGATGATGAGCGTGTTTTCAAAGGCGAGCTGGAGAGCGACGGCGGCGACGGCGACGGCGACGGCCCACGGCGGCGCGACGAGGTCGCGCGCGGAGAGGAGGAGCTGGTAGAGCATGGCGGCGCCGATGACGGCGAAGTGCCAGACGACGCTGGAGCCGGGGCGGATCTCGGCGTAGACGCACGCGAGCGCGAGGACGGCGTTGGCCGCGGCGTAGGCGACGGCGGCGCTTCGGCGGAAGGCCATCTTGGCGACAACGGCCAGCACGGTCTCGAAGATGGCAAACACGGAGCCGTACACAAAAAACTTGGAATTCCACGGCAGGCCGGTGTTGGCGCCGGAGCGGTCGGGTTCCATTAGTAGGTATCTTTTTGGGAGCGTGGCTGGCGGGCGGCCTCTTGTCGGGCCGTTATGCTGAATGGGAAAATTTGGCGCCAAAAGACGGGGTGATTTATGGAAGAGTATGCTATCTCTCACGTCAAAGGGCACGGACCCGATGGACGTAGGGCGTGGCCACGGCGAGCTCGGCGTATGTCGCGTCGATGGTAGAAAAGAGCGCGTCGAGGCGCGCGGCCAAGGCCTCGGCGGTCCGCGCGGCGCCGGCGGCCAGATTTTCGTTGGTGACGACGATCTGCACACACTTGTCGTAGATGGCAAAGGCCTTGTCGACCTGGCTGTGGTCGAGCACGCCCTCGCTCGCGGCGGCGGCCATGGCCGTGATCTTGGCGAGGTCGACGCGGCGGAAGACGCGGTAGGCGGCGTCGCGGCGCGCCGAACTCGGGCGGCGCGCGGCGGTCGCGGGCGCGGGCGTCAGTGTCGCGCGCGCCGCGGCCTTGAGGACTTGCATGCGTGCCGCGGCCACCGCGGCCGCCGAACCGGCGGCGCCGCCGCCGCCGCGCCGTCCCCGGCGCTTGCCAGGCGGCTTGCCAGGCGGCTTGCCGGGCGGCTTGCCGGGCGGCTTGCCGGGCGGCTTGTCTTTGCCTCTGCCTTTGCCTCTGCCTTTGCCTTTGCCTTTGCCTTTGCCTTTGCCGTTGCCTTTGCCTTTGCCTACGGCCTTCTTGGCCGCGCTGACGAGAGCCGGCGAGGGCGAAGGTGCCGATGACAGCAACGGTGACGGTGACGGCGACGGTGACGGCGACGGTGACGGCGAAGGCGAATGCGAATGCGACGGCGACGACGACGACAACGACGGCGCGGCGTAGTGCACACCCAAGTCGGCGATGGCCGGGTCTTCGAGGGCCAGCACGGTGTCGTCGCAAACAGAAATCCACCCGGGGGCTATTAGCCGGTTGTCGTACGGCGCGCGGGGCATGATGGCCGGGAGGGCGTCAGCGGGCGGCGCGGCACCGTCGGCGTCGCCATCATCGACACCGGCACCGTCGCCATGTCCGTCGCCATATCCGTCGTCGCTGTCGCCTACGTCGCTCCATTCGTCCGGGTGCTCTACGACCATGAGCGCCATCCCGGGCGCCGTCCCGGGCGATGACGCGCCCAGATCATCCCCGCTGTCGGCCCCGGTGTCGGCCCCGCTGTCGGCCGCGCTGTCGGCCGCGCTGTCGGCCGCGCGCGCGTCGAGGAGCTGGGCGCCCTCGGTGGCCTCGATCTTGCGAACGATGATACGGATGCCGGCGATGCTGTGGAGCGCGGCGGCCTGGAGCGTGTCGATCTCGGCGACGATGCCGGCGTGGCGGTCGTCGACGACGCGGTAGACGGCGCTGTCGCTCTTCTCGGACATGGCCACGCGCCGCAACCCCGCGATGGCGCTGCCGGCGTGTTTGCTGTAGTCGGCCGCGGAGAGGACGCCGACGCGCGCCGCGCGGCGCGCGACCCCCAGCGCGAGCTCGACGCGCGCCAGCGTCGCGCGGTGCGCGGTGCACGCCAGCGCATGGTACGCGGCGCTCTCGGACGCGCCGTACGCGATGGCGGCGGCGATGTGTGTGCGCGCGGCACGGAGACTGGTGCGCGCGCGGCGGATGAGCGCCTTGAGCGCCGCAAGGTTTTCGACGGTCTTGGGGATGCGCTGCGAGACCAGGCCGCCGCCGCGCCGCGTGCCGAGGTCCATGAGCGGTGCGGCGCCGAGCATGATGGCGTCGGTCTCGGTGCGGCGACTGCGGCGGCGGCGGCGCTGCTTGGGCGGCGGCTTGGACGACGCATCGTCGTCGTCGTTGTTGTTGCTGTTGTTGTTGCTGTCTCCCATGATGCGCTCTCTTGCGAACAAAGAAAAAAAAAAGTTGAACCAACCAAAAAGGGTGTCTTGTGATTGCAAGAGACAGACAAACAAAGAGTGATGAATCCTCAAGCGAGTGCGAAACTTCTCCAGCAGCTGCGCGTCGCCCAGGGGCGCCTGGCTGCCGCGAAAATCAAGAACGTGCAAGTCACGGCCAACTCGACGCTGCGTGCCTCGGACGCCAATCGCGAAGGGTTTGCCGATGGCGTCGTGGTCTCCATGTTCCTGGGGGCTTTGGGGGTCTTGGGTAAGTACATGTATGACTTGGAGTAAGCCACGGCATGGAACAAAATAAACACACACATTTATTCATGTCGCCCTTCCATCCTCCTCCTCTTCAGTGAAAAACACAAGCCGCAAGGCCTTACAATCGACGCCGGCGCTCGGCATAGACTCAAACCAAAACACGCGCATATCCCAGTTTGGCGGGCGTGCGGGGCGCCACGTAGCGCGCGACGCGTACGCGAGGTCTGAAAACATCTGCCCAAGCTCGCCCGAGACGCGACTGGAGATCATGGCCTGGAGTAAGCGCCGCTCGTCATGGGGGACCGACGCCATCTCCTCGTAGAATGCAGCATCCGCGACGGTCGGCGCGATGAGACGCGTCGAGGGGTTGAACAGGACGAAGGCAAACACATAGATATCTGGCTCAGACGGATCGAAGATCGTTTCCAGGAAGTGCAGGCGGTCTCTGAGAAAGGCATCCCGAATGACGCGAACGCCGGTGTCGGCCAAATGCTGACGCATGGCGTGGCAGTCTCTCATTTCTCCGGTTCTCCGTTTGGCGTGTATGGGGTTGCAACCAGCAGGGGATGTATGTTTTTTTTTCTCGAGATGTTTATTTGGGGTGATGTACGACAAAGAGAGAAGGTACGACAAAGAGAGAAAGTACGACAAAGAGAGAAAGTACGACAAAGAGAGAAAGCATAGATCAGGAAGAGTCGGTCGCCGGGGGAATCCGCACGATGCCGCTGTCGGACCCCTCCGCCGGCATGGGACTGAACAGCCTGACCAATTTCATATTGTCCCCCTCGCCCACCAACTGGCTCTTCCAATGGTGCTCGATCGTGGGAAACTCCTGCACAAGGCTGGCGGTGACGCGGCGCGACACCAGGCCCTTCCACGCCATCTTCTCGAGCGGCGTGAGGCCCGACGCTTCCAGCTCGGTCCTTAGCACAGCCCCCGCATCGCGCGATGTCGGGGGGTAGTTGTTATAGTCAAAAAAATTGAAATAAAGCACGGGGACGGACGCGCCGTCCGCCTCATAGATCGTGTATGCTTCGCAGACCGCCGCCCGGACGACGCCGTAGCCGCGTTTGACCAGCGCTGGAGAGATATCGGAGCTCATGCCGTGTGTTTTTTGTGTTGTCAGGGGGTTGCGATCACGGTCGACACGCACGCTCTTGGGTGTGTTTTTCGAGATTGTTTATTGTTGTTGTTGTTGTTGTTGTTGCTGGGGGTAGGGAGGGATGGTAAAGAGAAAGTCGGCGAGCCCCTGCATGTAGAACGCGTGGAACTCGGCGGCGCACATGTTGTTGTGGTCGGCGCCTGGCACAAGCACGAGCGTGAGGCGGTCCTGGTTGCGGCCCAGCACGGCGCGGAACGCGATGGCCAGCTCCTCGCCGTGGAGGTGCGGGATGATGCTGTCGGCCGTGCCGTGCATGATCAGGATCGGCGCCGCGCCCGCGCGCACGACCTCGGGCGCCTTGTCGCGGTTTGCAAACATGTTGGGAAACCCCGGAAAGTACGTGAGCGGCCAGGCGCTGCTCATGTCCAGGATGGAGAGGAAGGGCGCCTCGAGGACGACGGCGTGGACGCGCCCGTGGAGGCGCGCGCCCTCTATGGCCATCGAGCACCCGAGGCTGCGCCCGAAGAGGATGATCTGCGACTCGGCGTACTTCTTGGCGGCGACGAGGTACTGGAGCACGGCCTCGGCGTCCTCGTAGCATGTCTGCTCGGTGGGGTACTTGCCGGGCGCGCGCGCGTGACCGTACCCGCGGTAGTCGTAGGCCATCACCGCGCAGCCCAGCGTCGCGCACAGGTGGAAGATGTACGGGAGGATCGTCCCGAGGTCGTCGGCGTTGCCATGCGAGTAGAGGATGACCTTGTCGGCCAGCGGGCCCCCCGGCTGGCGGCCGGAGAGCAGCAGCGTTGGCACGCCCACTGCCGAGTTTGCCACCGGCAGCAGCACAAACTCCATGTCGACATTTTCTGCGAGCACGCCCGGCGGCGCCGGCGTCGTAAAGTGCACACACCCGTCCGCGGTGTTGGTCACCACGTACGTCGGCTCGCCATCCGGTGGCATAAACACGCGCGCATTCACCTTGGCCGCGATCGCATTCATCTGTTCTGGTCTTTCTCTCTCTTTCTCTCTCTTTCTCTCTCTTTCTCTCTCTTTCTCTCTGTCTCTCTCTCTAGTGTCTGTATTCCCGTTCCGTGCAAACTTGGCGTGTATATTGGATATCAATTCACGTCCTCCTCCTCTTATTCTTCTCCTTCTTGGTATTCTTCTCCTTCTTGGTGTTCTTCTCCTTCTCCTTCTTGGTATGCAAGCAAAAAAAGGAGAGAGACACACAGCATATAGATAGCAACACAATGCCGCCGGCGCACGCGCTGCCCGATGACGCGCGCATCGACTTTTCGGTGTACCGCATCGCGTCGGTCGCGCTGTCGTTTCCAAAACGGGGGGCACTAGATCCCCATGCCTCGTTTTTCATGATGGATGCCATCGTCGTCATCGAGAAGCAAGTAGCGCGCGGCACGGCAGCGCGGAGAGCGGCGGAGGAGGCCCACGCGGCGGCGGCGGCACAGGCCGAGCGAGTAGCCGCATCCAACGTCCGGCGCGCGGTCGCCGAGCTTGATCGCGCCATTGACGGGGGTGCCGACGAGGACGAGGACGAGGACGAGGACGAGGACGAGGACGCAATGGACGAGGACGAGGACGAGGACGAGGACGAGGATGCGATGGACGCGACCGCGCCCGACCCGCTCGCGGCGCTCTTTCTCGAGGAGCACACGGGCGCAGACCTGGGCGTGGGTGTCAGCGCGGTTCCTGGCGGACGGAGCAGAAATACTATGGCCGGCGACGACGACGACGACGACGACGACGACGCCGAAGGCGTCGACGAAGAGGATGACGACGACGACGACGACGACGAAGATGGGGGCGGCGGAGGGCGCCCCCGACGCCGGGCGGCGCCGAAAGTGCGCGTCGCCGTGCGGATTGGCGTCCCGCGCGAGCGGCTGTTGGCCGTGTCGCCGCGCGTGACGTATCTCGCCGAGGCCGTCGAGGGCCAGTGGCCGCTGACGCACCACAACCTGCGGATGATTGCCGTCCGGCGCAAAAGGCCCCAGACGGCGCGCGCCGTCCTGCGCGCGCTGGCCATCCACGCGCCCGCGCCCATGCGCGCTGTCGGGCTGAACCGGCGCACGGTGCTGTGCGAGACGGGGATGACCGGCACAGTCACGACGATGCGCCAGATCCTCTACATCGGCAACACCCGCCTCCGCGCCGCCGTCGCGGCCGTCCACCGGCACTGCTTCCGCGGCGACGCGTTCTACCGCGCCTGGCCGGTGATGCCGCGCGCGCGCCATCTCGCCAGCACCGACGACGACTGCGCCGCGCTGCTCGCCGACCTGGTCCACCACACCAGCGTCACCGCGCACCTCTTTGGGCTCTACGAGGAGCCGCTGGCCTACGACGCCGTGCTCGCGCTGGCGCGGACTGACCCGCGGTTCCGGCGTCTGCTCATGATGACGCCCGAGGCTGCCGAAGAGGGCGGCGCCGCCCTCCCCCAGCACGACGACCACTGGAATGCGCACCGCGCGGAGCTGCGCGCCATCGCCCGCCAGGGCGGCGGCGGCGCCCTGGTGACCACGGCCGGCGGATGCCCTTACGCGCGGGCGGCGGCGCTGTGGGCGCGGCTGTGGAAGCATGGCCGCGCCCACAATGATTGGGTGTGGGACGTCGAGGGCGAGTCGTTGGAGATTGGCGGCCGCGACGCCGACGCCCTCGCCGACATGGGCCTCGTCGCGCGCATGAGCGCGCCGGCCGCCGAGGGCGCGCCCGCCCTCGACCTCATCACGCCGGCCCGGCTGGTCGCCGACCTCGACGCGGTCCTGACGCGCGCGGCCGCCTTGCGCGGGTGCGTTATCTGGATGGAGGGCCGCGTCGAGCACGCCGCCGCGCTCTCCGTCGACATTTTCTCCGAGGGGGAGGCGGCACTGCCGCCGCCCGACCAGCGCCTGGTCGTCAGCCCCACCTGTGCGGGACGGGCCAGGGCTGCGGCGCTGTGCGACTGTCCGGTCGTGTCACTCGAGAGCGCGGCGGCTGCGGCTGCGGCTGCCGCCGACACTGCGGGATCTCCGCTGCGTGTGCTGATTATCGACGCCGCGCATCTCATCCCGCTGCGCGACTGGCGCCTCGTGCTAGCGCTCGTCGACGCGTGTGTGGCGCGCGCGGCGGATGTCCAGATCATCGTGTGCGGCGCGGCGGCGGCGCCGCTGGCCCCGGCCCTCCTCGGCTCGGTCGCCTCGCCGTTCGCGGCCATCCTCGGCATCGACGAGCTGGCGCGCGCGTGCGCGCTGCCCACCCTGGATGGCGCCGCCCTGGCCCGGGCCTCTGCCGACGTCATAGAACCCGGGGCGCCGGCGACGGCCACAATCAAGTGCATCGGCGTGTTCAGGCACGCGCCGCCTGCCCGAGACGCCGATGCGCACGCCGCGGAGCTGGGCGCGTTCTACACGGCAGTGGCCGACAGCCACCCCGACGCGCTCGTGCTGTACGACACCGAGGGCGCGCTGATCAAGAGCGCAGGGGCCGTGTATCGCGCCGGGTCGGACATGCCGCGGATGCGCCTGCGCCGCGGCGTGCTCGTGCGCGAGCCCGACGGCGGCCAGCGCGCGGTCGCAGAGCTGTTTGTGCGCGACGCGGGGCAGACGCTGGTGCCCTACGACGCGCTCGCCGTGAGCGACCACCCGCTGGAGGCCGTGCTGTGCCGCCTGGACGGCGACGACGCGCCGGTGTCGCTGGCAGACCGTGCGGTGCTGCCGATGGGCCCGGACACGGTCGCGCGGTGCCGCTTTGCGCCGGCGCCGCGTGTCGTTGTCGTGTCGACGCGCGCTGCGGTGTCTGAGGGCCTCCTCGCGACGGCCGCCTACCTGGCGACCGAGACGATCTTGGTGGTTGTTCCCGCCGACAGCGCGCCCACGGTCGGCTACCCCGGCGCGACGGTGCGGCCTTTTGACTTTACCGCGTTTGCAGCGCGACGCGGCGGCCCAGGGACCCGGAGTGTCGACATCGATGTCTGAATCTAACAGAGAAGCCAAAGCAAACAAAAAATAAAAAAAGAAAAAGGAAAAAGGAAAAAGGACCAAAGGACGGGAAGACCCCTTTGCACAGACCGGCTTAAAAAACTGCAACCCGATGGACTCTCGGCCGCGCGACACGAATAACGCGCGCGAGCGCATTGTCCGGCATATCTCGGAGCGCAGCGCCGCCGTCGCGTACGCAAACGAGCCCGTGGCCGACACGTGCGCGGTGTGCACCGACGACATCCAGCGGTCCGCGCCCGTGACCGTGCTGCCGTGCGGCCACCTCTACCACACAGGGTGCTTCTTCGAGTGGGGCGAGAGCGGCTCCGTCGCCAAGGGCATCCCGTGTCCCGAGTGCATGGGCGTCGTCGCGCTGGTGTACTGCATAGACCCGTCTACAGGCCCTGCGACAGGCCCTGCGACAGGCCCTGCGACATGCACCGCGGTGTTTGTGGGGCGCGACGCGCCGGTCGCCACCACGCTGGGGGCTGGATACGAGGTGTGGGCGCCGCGGCGCCCCCGACGCGTCCCCGAAGGATCCGACGAGTATCGCCGGCGGGCGGCGGCGGCGGCGGCGGGGCATGTGCAGATTGCACAGATGCCTGCCGGCTGGCGCGCGCCGGCCGACCTGCTGTCGCCGCCGGACCCGATGCCCGGCGACGTGCCGTTCACCTCGTTCCCCGGCGGGCGTGTCGACTACGACGACGACGCCGACGACGCGGCCATTGCCGCTGCCATCGCCACGCTCGAGCGCGACAACGACGCCTTCTCGATGGCCCGGGAAGAGAACGCGCGGATGCAGGCCGACATTGCGGCCCGCGTGCGCCTGGCGCATGCCCACACCGAACAGATGCGCATCGTGCGGCGCAACGAAGAGTGGCGGTCTCGCGCATACAATGCCGCACACCCAAACCCGAGAGTGGCCCCGTCGCGACCGCCGCCTCCGCCGCCGCCGCTACCCCGCCGTAACTTCCAATCGCTCGGGCAGCGCCAGCAGCAGCAGCGCCAGCAGCAGCAGCAGCAGCAGCAGCAGCAGCGCGCTCGGCTGCAGGCAGAGTACACGGCGCACGTCGAGCACGTCGAGCACGTCGCAGCACGCGCGGCGGCACAGCCCATGCCAGACCCCCGTGCCAACCCGCGCGGTCTGCTCACCACCGAGAGGGCGCTGGCGGCTGCACACCGGCTGGGCCACGGGCTCCACCGCATGCCCGACGCGGCCGACGGCACCGCCCAGATGCTGTCTGTCCAGATGCCGCGCCCCCGCACGCGCCGGCGGCCCCCCCCGTTCGTGGATAATTCATCGGGCGACGACGACGACGACGACGACAACGACGACGACGACAACGACGACGACGACGACGACGACAGGAGCGCACCCGCCCATCCACGTTACTCTGCCTGGTCGATCAGGCACGTGGTGTCGATGATTCCTCTGATAGGGGGCCTTGTCACACACCCGACGAGCCCGGCGGGGCATGGGGCTCGCGGCCCGGCCCGTCGTTCGGCCCGTCGCCCGACTCGTCGCCCTGTCACACAGGAGCGCACCGCGGCGGGATTTGCACAAAGTGTGCGAACAGGGAAAAGACCGCGTAAGAAGTGAGCCCCGTGCCATAAGGACAAACAACAATAACTCGTTCGCTCTCTCTCTCTCTCTCTCTCTCTCTCTCTCTCTCTCTCTCTCTGAAAAAGGTGATAAAAGTGATAAAAGTGAAAAAATACACGCTCCTTCTTCTCTCGCCCCCCCCCTTGCCGGTCTCCCTTCGCCCTTTGCCCTTTTGCCTGTCTTCTCTGGCCTACAACAAGAAAAAAACAAAACAAAAAAAAGAAGCTAACACACGCGCCATTTGCTTGTCTGCAACACCCTGCACGGCACTACTACCACAGAAAAACACACACACGCAAACGACTCCAAGGAAATGACGGACGACACCAAGATTGACACCCATCCCCCGCCCGCCGGCGGCGCCGACGCCGACGCCGACGCCGACGACGGCGGCTCGGAGCGGTCGGCCGGGAAGAAAAAGCGGGGCGGCGCGGCCGCCAAGGCCAAGGGCCAGCTGGCGAAGACGGGAAAGGCGGCGGCGGCGGCCAAGGCCAAGGCGACGGGAAAGGGAAAGGGCGCGCTGAGTGTCGTGCGGCAGCGCCGCGACTGGCGCGACATGTCGGTCGACGAGACGGCGGCCGAGATCTCCGCGCCCGCCATCCGCCGCCTGGGCCACAGCGCCAACGTCGCGTGCGTCGCGGGCACCGCGATCGGCCCCGCCCGGCAGTTCATCAAGCTCTACATGCGCGCGGTCACGCGCGTGGCCATCCAGAACGCGACGCACGCCAACCGCAAGGTCGTCAACGAGGACGACATCGACGCCGGCCTCCGGGCCGTGCGTGCGTTCACGGTCTAAATGGAGAGCGAGGGAACGGAGAAAGAGTGCAACGCGCCTCATAATCTTATATATTAAAAAAACAACAAATGCAGTTTTTTTTATGGCTATCGCCCCCCTCCACCCTCGGGGAGAGGTTCAAAAATCATCATCATCGCCAGGCAGAAGGCTTGGCATGTCGTCGTAGTCGTCGTCGTCGTCGTCGTCGTCGTCGTCGTCGTCGTCCGGCAAGATCGGCGAGGGCGACCGTGTGGCTTGGAGGGGGAGCGGAGGCGGCAACGCATGAACCCCAAGAGCCATCGAGAGTGTTCGGTCGGCATCGTGGAGCGACCTGACGGCGTCGCTCAGCAATAGAGGCTCGGGCTCGGGCTCAGGCTCGACGCCGCCATCGGGCTCGCCATCGGGCTCGGCCTCGGCCTCGGCCTCGGACTCGCCATCGGCCGGCACGTGCGCCTTCATGCGGGCGAGAGCCTCCTCGGCGTCAGGAAACACGGTCGTAATCAGCTCCATTGCCGTCGTCAGGCCCCGGTCGACACCGTCCAGGTCGCTGGTATGTTTGCGGCCGGCTTCGCCAGACGTCTCGTCCTGCGCCCCGCGGACTGACGCGACGAGGTCCGTGACGTGGGTCAATGCCGCGTACGCCCCCACGACATGGCCGGCGGTATTGGCAACCGCGCCGTCGACAGCGGCCGTGGCTGCCGACACGCCGCGCGCGGCCGATGCGATCACGGCGTCGTCAGCGACCCCCGGCGCGGCGCTGGCCTTGGCGGCAAACGCCAGGGCGGAGGCCTCGATGCCCGGAATATCCTCGCCAACGTGAATGGCGGGGGGCACGCCCGCCTGGCCACCGGTCCCGATCGCGACGCCGCACAGCAGCAAGGGGTGGAGTCCAGCGCGGACGCATGCCGCGATGGCCAGCTGGATGTGCTCGTCCAGGCGCCGCATGAAGCCGACAAACCGGCCGCCGAACGCCCCGTCCAGGCCGCTGCCTTCGCGCATGAGAGCATGCATGCGGGCAAAGTCGGCGGCCAGGCGCGCGGCGCGCGACCCCTGCGCGCTCAACCGCCCCATCCCTTCGGCCACCCGCCCGAGGTCGGGGGCTATGCGTGTGAAGATGGCCGAATACGCGGCGAGGATGGGCGCCGCGCGCGCGTACGGGTCGGCGGCCCACGTCGCGTAGAGCGTCGTGGCAAACAGCAGCTGGGCCGCGAAGAGCGAGAGGAAGGCGTCGTCGTCTCCGCCGTCGACGCCGCCGCGGCCGTCCGTGCGGGTGCGGCGGCGGCGCGACGCTCGTACAGCGGCACACGCCGCGCCGAGCGAGCCGACAGTGGGGGTGTCGCCGCGCGGGGGGACATCGGCGCCGAACGCGAACGCGGGGAGCCGCGCGAGGAAGCCGATGCCGGGCGTGCGCTCGCCGCCGGCGACGCGCGCGCTTTCGGTGTACAGCAACCTCAGAGCAGGCCAGGCAACGGCGAGGCTGGCGGGGCGGCGCAGCGCCACGGCCGCGGCCCATCGTCGGAAGACACGCGCGCCGTCGCCGCCACGCGCCCTTGGCGCTGGCCCTGGCGCTGGCGCTGGCCGGGCCAGCGCCCTGCGCATCAGCCGGTCTCGCAGATCCCCGGCGTCGTGCTGTATCTCCGAAGGGTCGTGTCCGGTCTCCAGTCCCGGGTCGCCGCCAATGCTGTCACCGCGCACCGTCAGCCCCGCAGCCGCGCGGACCAGGCAGGCGGCCTTGCCCAGCATCCACGCAGTCTCGGCGGCATCGGCGCGGGACTGTCTGGTGGGAGCTCCGTCGGCGCCGTCTGCGGCGTCGCCGTCGATGCGCGCCCTCGCGTCAGCCGCCACGCCCTGCTCCACCTGCACGGCGTACTCGGCAAAGAACGGCAGGATGTCCGAGGCCGTCAGCGCCCCCGCCTCGACCGTGTGGATTGACATTTTTTGTTGCGGGTCGGGTGAATGGATAGATAGGTGTAATCAAGATGCATACTAAACGAAACTATATAAATGAGAATGGCCCTTACGCAAACAGGGCCGTGAGCGCGGCGTCCTCTTCATAGGTGATATTTGGGCCCAGACGCTTGGCCACGACGTTGCGCAGTTTGCGAAAGATGTCTTTGGCGTCATCTGTAAAGAGGTGAGCGGACTCTATGGCGCGCGCGTACAGGCGCATGCGGCCGTCAACGTCTGTGTCATCGAGCTGGAGGACGTCGCCGCCGAAGCGCTTGGCCCACGCCCTGGTGCCGGCCGCGGCGGGCGCTGCGGGCGCGTACGCGCCGTCGACAACGCCCATCCTTTCGAGATGGGCGCGGCTGGTGACGAGCCTGGCCGCGTCGTCGTCGACGACGGCCGTCGCTCCCGGGCGCTCCCAGCGCGCGGGGGCCCAGTACGCCGTCTCGGACGCCACGACCAGCGCGTCAAAGTTGTCGTCGGCGTCGTCTTCTGCCAGAGCGTCCGCCAACGTGCCAATGTTGGCGCTGTCAACGACGACGGGCTCAAAGACCAGCGATTCGCGGAAGACGCGGAACATGATGTCGGCCATGCGCCGGACGAAGGCGTTGTACTTGCGGATCGCGCCGCCAGCGGCGAGCGGGTGGAACTCGCGGGTGTCCGTTTCGCCCGACGCCGCGGCAACGCCGCCGACAAGCACCTCGCCCCCTGAAGCCCGCACGGACTCTGAGAAGTCCGCCTGGTAGAAAAACAGACGGTGCCAGTTGCGGAAGCTCCACGGACTGACGCCCTCGGCGTCAAGATCAAGCGCGGCGCCATCGGGGAGCAACGGCTGGAGCGTGGACTGTTTGGTGCGGGTCGCGCTGTCGGGCAGGAGCAGCTTGCTGGTAAAGTAGGCGTCAAACACGTCGCGGTGGTCAAACATGCGGTGCCGCACGGGGTAGAGGGTGTCGGACCCGGCGCGGCGCACGTAGTAGTGGCGGAACATCAGCGGATGGAAGGCGCGCGCCGCGCGACGCGCGGCGAGGGGGGTCTCGGGCGTGATGCCGACGGCCGTGTTCCAGTAGAGGATGAGGTCCTCGATCATGCGGCGCGCGAGCTCGAAGAGGACGGCCGCCATCGCGCGGATGTCGCCCCCATACATGTCGACGTTGAAGAGCGCCTCGCGGGGGTTGGTCTTGTCCTCGTCGGGCAGGGTGAGCGCGGCGCGGAGCACCTCGTTGGTCGACTGGAGCCTGTAATCGACGGCCTTATCGAGCCGCGCGTCGCGCGGCCGCCGCTCGATCTGACCAGGGGTCCTGTGCACGACCCGCTTGGCCACGTGCGCGGGCCACCGGCCGAATTTGGACGAGGCGCGCACGCCGTCCGCTCGCCCCTCCGCTCGCCCCTCCGCCCGGCCGGTGCCCCAGGTCTTGAGAATGTAATTGTAGAAGGGGTTGGTGTCGTCGGACCTGGGCGCCGTAAACTGGCCGGCCTGCAAGGTGCCGGCCATCCCCGCCGCGTCCGCCGGGAATTTGATGGTGTCCAGCCCCGTGCGCCATGCCTTCTCGTGGTCCATGCGCCGTCGGGCGAGATCCGGGTCGACGAAGATCATCATGCTGCGAAAGTACCAGACCTTGGGGTTCACGGCGGGGTCAAACAGCGCCTCGTCGGTGCCAAACAGCGCGGGCCGCACGTGGCTGACGTAGGTCGGGTTGGCCACGTCCGGGAACGGGCCCACGATGTCTATCGCGCGCAGGTGCTCGGCCGACAGCGCGCGCTGGGACAGCCCCCACGACTCGTCGCTGGCGCCCAAGAACGGGACGATCGCGGCCATCGACGGGGAGGGTGTCGTCCCGAACGCGATGCCGTCGTCGTTGCTCGCCGTAAACACGCCAGGCGTGTCCATGGCGTCGACGACGGCGCCAAGCGTGTCGGCGGCGGCCGCGGCTCTGTCGGCGGAGGCGCCCGGCACGTCGCCGCCCATCCGGATCATTCCATGGCGTGCGTTTTCCAGGGCGCCCACGGCCGCACTGGCGTCGCGTTTTATCCCAGTCACAGTGGCATCGCCGGCCGCCCCCCCGCGTCGCTGGAGATCGCTGACGCCGTCCAGAATCTTCGTCAAGCGGGCACGGACGACGTCGAGCTCCTTTTTGCATGCAGCCAGCGCCTTGTCCTTGTCCTCGCCCGCCGCCGCGCGCTCCTCGATGGCCTTGTTGGCAATGGCCAGCGCCAGCTCGTGCTTGGTCTCGGCGATCGCCATATCGCTCTCGAGAAGCTTGATCTGCACGGCCACCGCGTCTGCGCGCGTCCGGCGCTCGGTCACGCAGGCCGCGGCCTTGGCTGCGAGCGTCTGCAATATCCGCGCGACCACCACGTGCGCGGCGTCGTCGTCGCCGCCGAGGAGGCTCGCGCCGGGCTCGGCGACCTTGTACGCCTTCCACGCCTCATCGGCCGCGGCGTCGAGGGTCGCGATAATCCGCCCGAACTCGGTCTCGTCGCCGTCCTTCTCGGCCGCAAGCGCCTTCAGGCGCGCGGCGCTCTCGTCCAGCTTCAGGCGCAGCTCGGCGAGCTCGGCCTCGCTGGTATCTTCCATCTTGATGCGCTTGCGCGCCTCCTCGGCTTCGCGCTCCTTCGCCCCCTCCTCGGCGAGCCGCTTTTCCATGTCGCGGCTATCGGCCAGACGCTTCCTCGATTCCTCGCTCCGTGCGCGGAGCTGCTTCTCTTTCTCGCCATCGGCGGCAGTCGCTGCACCCGCCGGCGGCTTGGCGGGCGCGCGCGCAGCCAGCTCCGCCCGGCACTTGGCCAGCGCCTCCTCGCACTCGGCCACCCGCCGGCGCAGGTCGCGGTTCTCGTCCGTCAGCGCCCGGACGTCCTCGCTGTCGTCCGGCGCATCGCCCGGCGTCCCCTCGAACAGGTCGAACGCGTCGTACGCCGCCAGCATTGCCGAGTGGGTCGTCGTCGTCGGGATGGCGGCGAAGGCCACGAGCCCCGCGAGATGCATCGTCGCCGCGGGGCCGGCCGGCGCAAACCACGCGTCAATCAGCGCGCGCGCCGCCGCCTCGACCGCGTACACGCGCACGGCCTCGTCGACGATCGTCATGAACTGGAGCTGGCGCGCAATCGACACCGCGTCGCTGCTGCTCGACACCGCATGCATCCCGAGCACCGGCGCCGCCACGCGCCGGAAGAGCCGCGCGCGGTCCAGCGGCGTGCGCGCCGGCGACCCCGTGACGTCCTCGAACTCGTCGCCTGCGCGCTCAAAGAGGTCGGCCACCACGACGTCGTTCAGTCCACACGCGGCCAGCGCGCGCAGATTGGCCGCCTGGGTCACGGGGCTCGGGTCGACCGCCGGCGCATTCAGCCGCTGCCGCAGCGTCGCTCCGACCCGGCTGAGATCAAGCTTCTCCAGCGTCGCCAGCGCAGCCAGCGTCCGCTCGACGTCGGCCGCCGTGACGTTGTCTCGCATGCTACCGCTCATTTTTTACCCTTGTAACCTCTTTCTCTCTCTTTCTCTCTCTTTCTCTCTCTCTCTCTCTCTCTCTCTCTCGGTTGGCCAGGCGCCAACTGCGCCGCGGTTCATAACGCCTGGACGGTGTCCGAAACTGGCACCCCGCGGAATGCGCCCAGTCGCCTTTGTTATCGTTCCTTATACATACATATACATCCACCGAGCAAATTTATTTATCTCAAAGAGAGAGAGAGTAGAGAGAGTAGAGAGAGAGAGAAGGAGAGAGGGAGAGAGAAAGAGAGAAAGAGAGAAAGAGAAAAATCACTGGGCACTGATGGCCACATGGTACTCGTACAGCTCGTCTACAGCGGCGAAAAGCGTGTCGGCCTCGACTGCCGCCGTTGCGGCCATGTCCAGATACACGTCGTCGTCACCGTCGTCGCCACCGTGGTCGTCGTCGGCGTCGGCGGCGTTGCGCGTATGCAGGCGCTCGTAGTGCGCGACCACCTTCTCGGCGCTCGTGATGCGCGCATACAGGCGCTCCAGGAGGTCCTCGACGGCCGCGCAATCGGCCTCGTCGCCGCCCCCGTTTATCAGCGCGCGCGCGGCGGCAACGTCAGCGTCCTCGTTGCCGGCGCCGGCACCGGCACCGGCAACGGCACCGGCAACGGCACCGGCAACGGAAACAACGCCTCCATCCAGCGCGCGGCGGTACACAGCAAGGGCCTCGCGCACATTGCCGGCCGCCGCCCCCGCCGCCGCGATGTCCGCCGCCTGCTGTGCGTCTCCGGCGTCGTCGCCGAGCGCGAGCACGCGCGCGTGGTGCCGCATGTGCTGCTCGGCCTCGTCCAAGTAGGGCAGGACACACAGTCGGAGGAGGCGGGGACGCGTCCGACCGACGGCTTGCGCGGCCTCGGCGACGGCCACGCGCAGGTCGGCGGCGTCCATCGGCGCGCCGGAGCCATACCGCGCCGCCGTCGTGGGCGGCAGGGCGATACGCTCGCCCTTCACGTCGCGGTGGGCGCGGATCACGACCATCATCTGGTAGGCCGAGTTTGCGGCGGCGGCAAGGTCGCCGGCATGGGAGCGCAGCTGTTCGCCACGGGGCCGCAGGATGGCGGCGGCGCCGGGATACAGCCCCGCGTAGCGCACGGCTGCGCGGCGCATCTGCCGCATGAGCACCTCGGCCTCGCGGATGCACTTGGCGATGGCGACGGCGAAGGTGCCAAACTCGTCCAGTGCCCCCTCGTAGTTGAAGCGCCCGCCCGTGCGCAGCGCACGCGTGTAGACCTCTTCCAGCCCGCGGTACTCGCGCAGCTTCATGGCACAGTCGACAATCCCGGCGGCGATCCGTGTCGCGAGGCCGACGAGATCGGGCGGCGGCTCGCGCGCGAGACGGGCGCGGCGCGCGGCGGCCTGGCGCACGGCCAGCTGGCGCGCCTTCTCGTCGGCCTCGGCCTGCGCGCCCTGGCGCTCGGCCATCAGCTTGGCCATCTGCGCGTCGTGGGCGTTTTGCTGCTCAACGGCGGCCTCGCGTCGCGCCAGCCGGCGGTCGGCGGCCCAGTCCCTGGAAAGAGCCTCGGCGCTGATCTTTAGGAGGCCCTCGAGCTCGGCGACGACTCGGCGGGTTGACGCGAGCGCGCGCTCGGCGGCGACGCGCTCGCGGACAAACAGCTCGTTGGTCCCGCGCAGCTGCTCTATGACGGCGGGGTCCTCAGTGCGCGTGATTTCGCTCTGGAGCTCGGTGATGTCCTTGTCGATGCGGGCGATGCAGAGTTTGAGTTTGCGCACCAGGCTCGTGAAGCCGAGGACGTCGTCGAGGTCGCGGAGGAGGCGCGCCGCCGCGCGCTGCTTCCGCATGAGCAAGATGACATTGGAGCCATGCTTCTTGTCCAGCAGCTCGCCGGCTTCGGCAAGGAGCTTTGGCAGCCGCGTGCCGATGATGGGGTCGCACCGCGCAATGTGTTTGCCGAGCTCTTTGGCGAAGAACGCCGCGCCGCGGCGCGAAGCAGGCTGTGCCCGGGCATCGTCGTCGTCGCCGTCGCTGTCGTCGTCATCACTGTCGCGGGGGTCGGTGGCGTCCGACTCCCCCCCGTCGTCGGCGTCGCCGTCGCCCATCCGGCCACTGGCGTCGCGTTTCTTGTCCTGCTCGGCAATGGCCGCGATGGTGCGCTGCGTGGCCAGGTCGTTCATCCTTTTGGTGTGTTCCGCCGCCTCGGCCTGGACGCGCTGCTCCTCGGCCTGCTGGATGGCGGCGGTGCGCGCTGCGGCCGCGACCGATCGCTGGTGCTGGGCTATCATGTCGCTCATCATGCGAATCAGCGCGTTCTCTGCCGCCCCCGCAACCGGCCCCGCAACCGGCCCCGCAACCGGCCCCGCAACCGGCCCCGCAACCGGCGGCGGCGGCGGCGGCATGTTGATGGTGATGTGGATGGGGAATGCCGGGTCGCGCACGACGGGCGGCGGCTGGACGGCCGGGCCGCCGCGGCGCCCCCCGGGCACGGTGGCGACCACGATCTCGCCCCCCGCCTGGGTCCCCGCCTGGGTTCCCGCCTGGGTTCCCGCCTGGGGGCGCGCGGGCTGCCATCCAGGCTCGCCGGCCTGTTGCTGCTGCCGTGGTGGCGTGGGCGCGGACGGGGGCGCGGGCATGGGCACGGGCACGGGCGCGCGGGCGCGCGTCATTTCGCGCGCAAAGTCGCGCAAGATGTCAGAGCGGACGGCCTCGGTGTCCTGTGCGCGCTGGCGCCGGATGGCCGCGGCGACCGTGTCCGTCAGCGTGTCGCGCATCTCGTCAAAAAACCGCCGCCGGTCCTCGCGCAGCGCGTTGCGCGTATTGGCCAAGTTTTCGAGGAGCACGTCGACGCGCTGGCGGTCGGCCTCGGACAGCCCCGCGTCGTCGCGCCGCGTGCGCTGGCCCGCAATCAGCGCGTCGAGCCGCGCCGTGTATGCACCCAGTTCGGCGCGCAGTGCGTTGGCGACGGCGTCCATGTGTGCGCGCTCGGCCGCAAAGTCGGCTGGCGCCTCGTTTCGCTCGCGCAGCGCGTCGACAATGTCCTGGGATCCTTGGCGGTACTCGTCCATCAGGGCGTCAATCAGGTCGCGCGGCACGCCGCCCCCGTCGCCGCGCACCGGCGGCACCGGCTGCGGCGGCACCGGCTGCGGCGGCTCGGCGCGGCGCCGCTCTCCCGCGAGCCGGTCTTGGCGCGCCTGGGCGTTGGCCGCCGCGAGGTCGGCGCGGATCCGCGCCGACTCGGTCTGCACGGCCATGAGCGTGCGGTTGGCGCGGTCGAGCGCGGCGCCGAGCGCCGCCTGCATCGCCGGGATCTGCGGGTCGCCCACGGGGGGCTGCGGCTGTGGCGGTTCGAGGACGGGGTTCGCCTCGGCGACGGCGATGGGCGGCGGCGGCGGCAGTGCGCCAGCCCTGCCGTCCTCGAGCGTGATGGGAATGAGCTCCTCCAATGTGTGCTGCATCAGCTCGATCTGCTCCGTAAGGACGGCGGCGCGGGTCTGCTGCTCGGCGCGCGCCGCCTGGGCATCCGCCTGCTGCGCCCGCAGCAGCTCGACCTGCGCCGCCGCGGTGCGCTGCTGTGCAGCGAGCGCCGCGCGCTGGTCTCCTGCCGCAGTCGCCAACTGCTCAAGCAGCGCGTTGGCCCGCTCCGACGCCGCGAGCTGCTCCCGCGCCACGCGCTGTGACTCCTCGCGGGCGCGCCCGTCCAGTGCGCTCGCGTTTGCAAGGTCTGCGCGCAGGTCGTCGATGACGGCGAGCGCGTTTGCCGGCGACGGCACCACCACGTGGTTGACGATTGCCTGCGCCGCCTCGGGCATGCCCTCGGGCGTGTGATCGGGCGGCAAGGCAAACGCGCTACTGCCGTCGGCTCCGCCGGCGCCGTACGACACCGGCGCCGCCCGCGACGGACGTGGCCCGCTCCGTGTCTCCAGCGCGCGCCCCTCTATCGCGACGGCCCGCCGGCGCAGATCCGCCTGCCGCGCACGGACAATGCGGACAATGCCCGCCAGCCGCTGCGCGCGGATGCTCGTGCGCGGGCCGTCCCGTGCCATGGCCTGCAACAGCCGCGCCTGCCCGACCGCCAGCGCCGACATCCGGGCAAACACCGGCAGCCGGCCCGTCTCGAGCACAGCCGAGACCGCGCGCTCGTCTCTGGCGGCGATGAACGCCGGAAGAGGGTGGTCGGGGCGGCGGTCGCCGACGCCGCCGAAGATCCGCGCGACCTCGGCGCGCGCCGTGGCGTTGGGCGGGCGCGTCGTGTCCGCCGAGTCCATAAGCACCCCCGGCGCGCGGAACCGGGCGACGTCCGGCGGGATGGTGCCGTCCCACGCCGCGTGCGCCTGGAGCAGCGCCAGCCAGTACACGACATTGTCCACGGCGGCGCGCGGCACCTTGGCACAGTGCAAGAACGCGTGCATCTCGCGAAACCACCGCGGCGCAAACTCGTGGTATCCGAAGAGGCCGTCGCCGACGCAGTCGACGAGCAGCGCGGGGTCGACAATGGACGACGGCAGCCCCGCGCGGCGGCGCGCCTCCAGGCGCTCGTGGGGCACCCATGTGGCGTAAGGATTGCGGGTCGTCGCCGAGTGCCAGCCGTAGCACGTGATTTCGGTCGTTGCCGGCCTCACGCGCCGCGCGGCCTCGTCGGCGCGGCGGCCGAGCCGCTCCATCCGCAGCGTGTATTTGCGCATCTCGGTCGCCGACACCGGCGCCTGGCCCCGGTGGGACCGCAGCGCCAGCGCGCTCTCGATCGCGACGATCTCGGCCGAGTGCGCCTTGGCGACCTCGCTAGCCTCCAGCGTCGCGAACGACGGGCGGCCGTCCGGGTCGGCGCGCGTCACCGTCCACTTTGCCGCGCCGTAGTGGTTGCTGACCTCCTCAAACAGCTTGCCGGTGCGCACGCAGCGGAGCACCACGCGGACGCGCACCGCGGGGGACTGGCGCCACCCGATGCCGGGCGCGCCCACGAGCAGGCGGTACTCGCCCTCGACGCCGTCACGGACCGGGACGGTCAGCTCGTGGACGCCGTCGGCATGCAGAAGAGGCACGAGCGGCACCGCAAACCGCATGATTGCCGTCTCGTCGCGCGCGGGCTTCCAGATCCAAGCCACGAGGAGCGGTGCCGCGGTCGCTAGTGTGCGCATCGGGCGGGGCACGCGCCGCGCCAGCGTCGCCCAGCGCGCGGAGATGGGAGGGTCTGCCGACGTCACCACGCCGGTGTCTGCGTCTTCTTCCCCTCCATCTTTCTCGTCGCCGCTCAGCGCGCGCACAAGTGCGTGCAGCTCGCGCAAGAGCAACGCCTCGGCAAACCGGCGGCTCATGTGCGCGTTCCCGTAGGTGAGGGGCATGTGCACCGTGGCGCCCAGGAGGAAGGCGGATCCGTCGAGCAGCCGCTCGAGCGGGCGCATCGACGCGCCGACGTCCAGCCGCATCAGCTTGGCGTGGTCCAGCGGTACTTTCCCCGCATACGTCAGGCGAAGCAGCATACTGTTGACATAGAGACGTACCCAGCTGCTCAGCGTCGCCGCCGAAACGTGCGGCTGGCCACGGCGACGGAGACGGCGACGGCCATGGCGCCCGTTGTGCGTCTGCTCTTGCACAGGCAGCGCGTCTCGCGCCGCTTCCAGGTGCCCCCCGATCACGCCGCTGCTCAACAGCTTGATCAGCCGGCGCACGGCCGCGCTGTGCCGCTGCATCATCGCGGGGAACTGCTCGGCGAACTGCCTCCACCACACGCTCCAGTCGGCATGGTGCGTCGCCAATATGTCGAGGACGATGGACATGTGCGGATGGAGCAGCGCGGCCGGCACACGCGCGCCGTCGACGAGGATGTCCTGGAGTGCCGCGTGCGTGTCGAGCGCCGTCGTCGTTGTTGTCGCGGGCACCAGCGCAAGCAGCGCATCGGCGAATTGGGGCGGCAGCTTGACATAGTCCAGCAGGGTGCGGAGGCGGCTGGAGAGGTGCGGAGGCAGGGGCGGCGGCGCGGCGGGGTCCGGCGCGGGGATTCCGGCGAGAGTGCCGCCTCGGACGTACGCCGAGCTCGTCTCCAGCGCCGCGCGCACCTGCCGCACGGCGGCGCGGTATGCTCGCGCGATCTCGGCCGGCGGCGCACCGTCGACGCCCAGGCCCGTGCGCTCCGTCCACTCGTAGAACGCCACGGCGGGGTCGGTGGCATCGAGCACAAACGCCCGTTGGTCGTCGCCATCGATCTCCAGCAGCCGCGCGGCGCGACCTGCCTGGAGGAGGATGAGGTGCGTCGCGGGCTCGACGGCATCTGGCACCTCCAGCGGCGCTGGCCGGAGGACGTCCGCGGGCTCGATGCGGCTCTGTACCCGCTTCAGCGTTGCGATAACGTGCGCTTGCTGTGCGCGCGCCGCAAACGCAAAGTCGCCATGCATGAACGCCGCAAAGGTCGCGGCGCCCGACGCCGCGGCGGCCGACATGGCGGTCGCAAGGTACTCTGGAAGCACCCCGCCCATCGCCGCCGCGCTCGCCGTGTACGCGCCCGACGCGAGAAAGGCGCGCCACACGGCGCCGGGCGTCACCCGCGATTCGCGAAAGTACGGGCCCAGGTCGGCCGCGACGGGGGCGTGCCAGGGGTTGGCCGCGAACGCGCGCGCCGCCGAGCGCGCGCGCTCTGTAAGGACCGCCTCGGCCAGCTCGGGCACGAGGGGGTAGGCGTGGTAGCTGCCGCGTTTCAGGACTGCGGCCGCCGCGCCTACGGCGTCGGCGACGAATAGCGAGTCGCGGAGTGCCGGGGGCAGCTCCGTCGACAAGCGAACGGCATAGTAGTGTGCATAGAGCTCGCGCACCACGAAATCGCGGATCTGGATGTGCCGCTCGTACGCACCCTGCCAGTCCTCCCGGGCTCCCCTGGGCGCGCGCACGCCGGAGAACAACAGCTCGCGCACGCCCGGTCCGTACACCGTCGCGAGATAGTCCACGGCTGCCCGGTCGCCCCGGTCGGCCGCATCGTACGGGAAGTGGGCACGCGGGGGCAGCACGGCCGCGGCCGCGGCGATCTCCTCGACAGCTCTGGCCGCGGCCGCATCGCCTCCGGCGAGTACCGTGTTTTGCACCAGGGTGAGCATTCTCCGCGCCTGGCGCCGCGCCGGCAGCTCACCGTCGCCGGGACCGTTGCCGGGGCCGGCGGCGGGCGCGCGCATAAGATCGACATCTTCGGGTGCATACGGCACACCGTCGTGTTGGGTGTAGATTGCCACAAACTCGCGTGATAGCTGGGTGTGCAGCGTGTGGGTCTTGTTGTAGGCCGTCGTCGAGACCCCCGCCGCCTCTGCCGCGTGCGCGGACCAGAGCCCCAGGGCGGCCGCGGTTGCGACGGGGTCCGCATCGTCGTCGTCGCCACTGCCGGCGACGACCACAATGGCCGAGTTGGCCGGTGCCATCGCGTGCGTCGCCGCCCCAACCTCGGGGTAGGTGTCGTACACGGGGTATGGCCGCGGCGTCATGTACGCGCGCGGCGCAGCCGGCGCGCCACTGTTGTCGTGGGGGGCCAGCGGGAGCTGCACGGGGTTTCCGAGCGCGTCGCGCCGCGTCGCGCGGAACACGACATCGGCGTCAAACGGCATCACGCGGCGCCGTTCGTCGTCGCCGCCGTCGCTGCCGGTGCCCGCCGTCGTCATTCTTCTTCTTCTTCTTCCTCTTCTCTTTTTGTCCAATCTTCCTCCTGGCCTCCCCTCGGTCTTCCGGTCGTCCATGTACATCGCCCTTTGTCTCTGCTCATGGAGGAACCCACTACTGAAGAGTGAAGAAGAAAGAACAAAAGAACAAAAGAACAAAGGAAAGAAGAGTTACGAAAGAGAGGCGAGTGTGCAACATGGCGTCCTCATCCAGGCGATTTACGCGCGTGACGGCAGGGCCAATGACCCGGAACGGGCACGGTGCCGATGACGACGACGATCACGACGACGGCGGCGGCGGCGGCGGGGGCATGAGAGCGCGCCGGGCCGAGGTCGACGACTTTTTCGCGCGGTGGGATGGGCCGGCTGTGGAGCCGGCACTTGACAAGTACGCTCAGATGCTGGCGTATGACGTGACTGGCCGCGACGCCGACACCGACGACGACACGCGTGCGCTCCAGCAGGCGTTTCCGGGCTCGCGGCACGTGAACATCAACGGTCGTTCGCGCTATCTTGTGCCGATTATTCCGCTTCAGCGCGCAAAGGCCGCCGCCACGTCGCCCCCTGCCAGCCCAATGGCTGCCGTGCTGACCGCCGCCGTCAATCTTGCGTGTGTATTTGTGGCGGGCTACGCCCTCCTGTACGTCGTCTAACAAAAAAGGATGGATGGAGATGAATGGAGGGCGCGCGGGCGCGGGGAGGAGGGGGGCACGGTCGGTTTATATGCCAATAATAAAAGTATGACCTTTTTTTGTGCTCCACGGTGGTATAAACACAGAGAGGAAGGGAGCGACGACGAGTGGGAAAGAGAGCGAGAGAGAGCGAGAGAGAGAGTGAGAGAGAGCGAGAGAGAGAGAGAGAATGAGCAAACCAGGACATCACATGACGGCGACACCTGTCGCGACGGAAAAACGCGAGGCGCCGGCGATCTGGGATACGCTGGCGATTCTGGTGGTGGTGGTGTGGATACTGGCCCTGATGTCCATGATCGCCGACACCGCCCTGGTCCTGGTCATGGGCTGGCCGTCGGTTTTTCATGACGAGCTGTGACCTGTGAGCTGTGAGCTGTGAGCTGTGAGCTGTGAGCTGTGAGCTGTGAGCTGTGAGCTGTGAGAGGGCGTTAGCGTGTAAAGAGTATAACACTTCCCGGTCGCGGATCGCGGATGAAAACCAAATAAAAAAGAGAAAAAGGCAGAATGAACACGGCCCTCATCAACAAATTTTCGAGGACGGTCGAGGCGGAGATGAAGCTCGTGCTGGCGGGTCGCCATGTGGCGGCGTCCCAGAGGGCGTTCCAGGCCTTCGTCCGCGGACTCGGCGACACCGAGTACGACATCAACCAGACGCTGCCGCCAGGCGGGTATTCCGTCAACGTCCACGGCTCGAAGGCAAAGACCAAGCACGCGCTCGTCTTCCACAACGTGCCGGCCGTGTCGATGCGCGCGATCGACGCGACACTGGAGCATGTCGAAACCGTGAAGGGCGTGACCGTCGCGCCCAAGGGGCCCCAAGACAGCGACAGCGACGTGTTTGCCTTCGACGTCAGCGTGACGGTGGACCCCGGCACCGAGACCGTCGCCGAGACCAAGCCGCCGCCGCGCACGCTGCGCGTCGACCAGAAATTGGTGCGCAATCTCGGGTTCACCGGGGCCGACTTTGCGCCCGTGTGCGACATCATGGAGTGTGTGATGAACCTCCACCAGCTCGGGCGCGTAATCACATGGGCCATCGGCGACGAGAACGACACCGGCGACGACAGCGACACCGGGACGTTCTATCTCTTTGCGTACGGCGTGCCGTCGGTGTCCCTGGCATTCTACCGCTTCTTGCGCGCGCGCCACCCCGCCATCGTGCGCAACGTGCTCTTCGTCGGCCCACCCTTTCCCGACAACGCCGCGTCCAGCTACCGCATGGAAATCCACTGCGCGCGCGCCCCGCTCACGCGCAAGCGCGGCGGCGGCGGCGGCGGCGATGGTGACAACAAGCGCGTCGCCATCGATGGCGCTCCGATGCGGCGCGCCCCCTGGAACGGTACAACAATCGCCGGCGGCGACAACGGCCGCGACAACGGCCGCGACGACGACGACGACGACGACGACGACGACGCGCCCGCCCGGCCGCCCCCGCGCAAGCGCTTCCTCGGCATCTGGTAATCGATGGCCGACCGGCTACGTGTCTGGGTTGACATAACTTGTTCTTTTATTGCCTTCTTCCACCAGAATAAAAATATATATATATGGCCCACCGAAATTGAGCAGGACCACAGTCATCGCCGACGCTGCCGCCGCCGCCGCCGCTGGCTACCTTTTTCTTAGTTCGTGATGGCGACAGGGGCACGGGAGCGCGGCTTCTGGACAAAGGCCTCCGGCACATGCATGAGCTCGTCGGCGTCGGGGTTCGCGTCGACGTCGGCGCCGGCGTCGACCGTCAGGCCGAGCATCTGGCGGTAGTCGGCGACCTCGTACACGGCGCGGATGTCCTCCCCGGTGACGATCTCGTGCTTGCTGCGCCGGCACACCACGAGCGCCTTGGCGAAGAGGACCTTGACGGCCTTCTCGTTCGCCGCCAGCAGCTTCTCGACGGCCTGGCGCTGGAACTTCATGTCCTCGCACTGGGCCTGCGCGACCGCGCGCACCAGCCGCAGGGCCTTTGCCTTCTGGATCATGTTGCCCGTGTGCCGCTGATACCCCACGATCTTGCGCACCGCCAGCGTGTCGCGGCGGAGCCGGCGCTTCTTCTTCTCCTCGCTCGCGTGGACCACAATCTCATTTCCTTTGGCGGCGGTCGCCGCCGGCGCCGGCGCCGTCTTCTGGCTCTTCGGCCTGGTAGCGGGGGTGGTCTTGTTGTCGGTCTGTCCCATGGTTGCGAGCACGCTGTTTTGGTGTGGGTTTGGTGTTGTTTACGTTTTTTTTTGTTTATTCTTCTTTTCCTGTTGAGAGGGACTCTCCATCTACATCCGCTTATCGGGGACCTTGGTCGTCGTCGTCGTCGCCGTCGCCGTCGCTGTCGCCGTCGCCGCCCGGTATACCAATTGCCACTGTCAGAAGGGAGTGACGAATGAGACATCCAGCACGGCCACCAGCATCTTATAAAACATGACACAAATCCCCCGCGCCATGCCGCACATCGCCGTGGCAAACGCGCCCATAGAACAGGGCACGTGAAGCACCGCCATACCAAAGACGATGATCACGATCACGAGCGGTATCATGAGGCGAATGAGAACCACTGACAACTCTGTCTTTGGCAGCCGCTCTGGCGTGCGGTGGCCGTCGTCGTCGTCGCCGTGAAGCGCCGATGTCGGCAGTGCCACTGGTGCCACTGGGGCCACTGGTGCCGCTGGGGCCGCCGCCGCCGTTTTTTTTCGCGCGGTGCCACCCTTGCGTCGCGGGTTGCCGACAGCCGTCGTCGCCCCCTTCTTGGCCATGATTGATTCTTTTCTTTTCTTTCTTTCTTCTTCTTTGTCTCCTTCTTCTTCTTCTTCTTCTTCTTCTTCTTCTTCTTCTTCTTCTTCTCAATCTCTCTTGTATTGCCTCCGTGTATCGCCCCGTGTATCGCAGCCGTCTCTTTTTTCCGCGCCATTCTCGCCGTTGTGGAGCGGTGGCGCGGTCGCTCTCTCTCTCTCTCTCTCTCTCTCTCTCGACACCAAAAAACAAGAGAAAAAAAACCCAACACCGGCGTTTTCATTCTCCCTTCCAGCAACCAGCAAACAGCCTTGTGTGCAACCGCGATACACGAAACAAAAAAACAAAAAAACAAACACCAGACATCAAGCAGCAGCAGCATGAGCTTCATGGCATCGAAAATGGCGGCCCGTGCCGATGCGGCCGCGCACGGGGGCCCGAGCGGGTACAGCGGGTTTGGCGGCGGTAGCGGCAGTGGCGGCGGCGGTGGCCACTTCTTTGCGGGCGGCGGCGGCAGGCGCAACTACCAAGGGGGCGCCGGCGGCAAGCGCAACTACGGCGAGATGGACGCGGACGAGAAGGCCAAGATCTCGCACCGCTACAACAAGCGCATCCGCCAGCAGGCGCGCAGCGGCGGCGACGGTGGTGGCGGCGGCGGCGGCGGCGCCTCGCGCAACTTCTGGGACTTTTGCCCGGACGCCGCGACCATCGAGGTCGCGCCCGCGCAGAAGGGCAAGGGCTTCGACTTCCTCGGCTCCGTCCCGCTGACGACGACCGACACCGAGGGCAAGGTCCACAAGGTGTACAAGCGCGACGACGCCGGCGAGATCGTCAAGGACGCCGACGGCGAGCCCGTCCAGGCCATGGCGTCCGGCGTCCGCGCCACGGGGTACTACGCGCCGGGCATCATCCAGTTCGCGACCGACGAAGGCGTCGGCTTCCGCGCGAATGGCAGCGGCGGGTTTGCGCACCAGTTCTCCATCACGCTCATGTACGGGGACGTCAGCGACGTCGTCAAGACCTGCAACGCGGACTGGAAGAAGGCCCAGGACGGCACCTACGCCTTCATTGACGCGTGCGCGGACGCGCTTGCCAAGTTCATCATCGACAAGTCGCCGTCGGAGATGTCGGGCTACATCAAGGAGTGCCGCAAGAAGGCCTCGACGTGGCGCAGCGAGATCAAGAAGCGGGCCGAGGCGCGCATGGCCGCCGCCAAGAAGAAGGCCGCCGCCGCCGAGAAGGCCGGCAAGGAGGTCCCCGCCGACGTCACGGCCGACCTCGAGATCGCCCTGCCCACCGACGCCGACGAGCGCGAGCAGTACCACATGAACGTCCGGTCCAACCTCCAGGTCCACCACGAGGAGCTTGCGCCCGAGGAAGGCGGCGACGAGGACGGCGAGGACGGCGAGGACGCCGTGCCCATGCGCGCGCTCAAGTTCACGACCAAGGCGTTCATGGATGTCGACGGCGAGGTCGAGCTCGACCCCGACATGGTCGCGTATGCCAAGGCGTACCCCAGCACCGCGCGCGGCCAGGCCTACCAGACGATCATCAACGCCGCGAACGCCGCCGCGACGACCGCGCCCGGCCCCGACGGGAAGCCCGTCAAGAACAAGCAGTTCAAGCGCCTCAACTGGAAGGTCGCGCAGGTCGCGGCGGCGACGGACACCGCCGCCATCGCCAAGGCGGGCGAGGATGCCGACATCTTTGTCGCGCGCGCCAAGCCCGGCGACACGGGGCACGCCTTTGGGCGCGTTGCCGCGTGGGCTCACGAGGGCCAGGCCGGCATCAGCCTCTACATCTACAGCGGCGAGACGCTCGTCACCGGCAACCACGAGTTCCAGGAGCGCGACATGGAGACCACCAACATGTGGGTGCCCAAGGAGCACGTCAACACCTTCGACGCCGCGGCGGCCTCGAGCGCGGCCCCGAGCGCGGCCCCGGCCCCGGCCCCGGCCTCCCCCAACGGGGGCGCGGACGGCAATGCCGACGCCGGCGCCGACGCCGACGCCGACGCCAGCGGGACCGTCGGCGACGTCCTGCTCAAGAGCATCGACGCGTCGGCCAAGGCGGACCCCGGGGGCGACGGCTGGGTCTCCATCCCGGCGCTCGTCAAGCAGATCCCCGCCAAGTACACGCCCGCCGACGCGTCGGCGTCGCTCGCCACGATGTGCGACATCAAGGTCATCGAGAAGGACGACACCGGCATGCGCTGCCGGCGCCCCCGCGGCGACGACGACGAGGCGAAGGCGGAGTGAAGAGCTGCATCATGCAGTCCATCGGGAGGGGG
>Ga0070729_10001748_pt1 | contig 31557 bp, 15 predicted proteins | sample tdDd472_FD_66725 | JGI IMG/M metagenome (GOLD analysis project Ga0070729, IMG submission 66725) | Marine sediment microbial communities from the Atlantic coast under amendment with organic carbon and nitrate - tdDd47.2 | ecosystem: Environmental > Aquatic > Marine > Coastal > Sediment | place...
TAGTCTGGAACGCTTTTTTCGATGGAGATTGTGGTGGGACTATGGAACTGGCCTTGGTGGCGATATGCTCACACATGAATATGATTGTATCAACCAGGTGTTGGATATTGGTATTCCAAATAGTGTTATGTCTTCAGGAGGGATTTATCATTTCAAAGATGGACGTACCGTGCCGGATGTATTCAATGTATTGATGGAATACGAGAAACGTGATTTGACCCTCATATATAGTGCTTCTCTAGCAAATGGTAAATATCGTCCGAGAACAATCATGGGAACTGATGGCACAATGGAACTAAGTAATGGGTTTACTGTAACCATAGATAACCATTCACAGAAATACAGCCACCAGATTGAACAGGGAATTATTGATACTGATAATCCTGTATATTCATTCTCACCTGGTTCTGAAAAAGTAGATACAATTACTTCTGCTAGTACAAAATATTTTGCAAAACGTGGTTTGATTTATACTTATAGGCAGGGGAAAGCAATCGATACAACTTATTTACATTTCAAGGAATGGTTGGATGCAATTCGTACGAATTCTCAGCCAAGTTGTAATATTGATCGTGGATTTGAAGAAGCTATAACTGCTCAAATGGCGACAATTTCCTATCGTAAAGGGAAAAAAGTCTTTTGGGATGATGAAAAAGAGAAAGTACACTATTAAAAATTTCTGGAAATATTTACAATGTCTTCAGACAATTGAAGGCATTGTAAATTATTGGAACACTTAGTGATTCTCATAATATTATTGGTTGTTAACTTTTATAAAGCACAGTTTTAATTCATGTAAAATAAACACATTTCAATAACAAATCCATTGCTTATCTCATTCTACTATTTTATGTTAACATAATTATTATGGTAAGTTGATAAAATTTAAGAAAGGGAGACTTGAATGAGAATTATTAATGAATTCACAAAAAGAATTGTCTATTTGCTGATTGTTTTAGCATTTACAAATATTCTTTTTGCTCAGGAAGAAGCAAAACCTGAGGAAGAGAAGAAGGCAAAACCAAAATTTCAGAAATATGAGGAAGTGATTCCTGATACTGCCATTACAAAAGATGGTGTGTTTAAAGTTCATGAAGTGGAAGATAAACTATATTATGAAATTGATCCAGCACAGTTTGGTAAGGATTTCCTCTGGGTAACTCAGTATTCCAAAATGCAAACAGGTTTTGGATATGGTGGAGTTGAAGTAAAAAGACGCACAGTTCGTTGGGAAAGATTACAGGATCATATTCTTCTACGTGATGTAAAATATAAATTACGAGCAGAGGATGGAACTCCGGAAAAAATCGCTGTAGATGCTTCAAGTGTCGAAGAAATAATTAAAAGTTTTAAAATACTGACTCATGGTGAAAATGATGCTCCGGTTGTTGAGGTAACAAGTCTGTTCAAAGATGATGTAACCGAATTCAGTCCCAAAGATGAATTGGGAGCTACAGCTCGTGATAAAGAAAGAAGTTTTATCACTTCAGTAAAAAGTTTCGAAAAAAATATAGAGACAAAAGTATTGGCAACATTTAATCTAAAACCAAAAAAACCTACAGAAAGACAACGTGATTTCGGTAGTGTTACTGTGGAATTGCATCACAGTATGATCTCACTACCAGATCGATTGATGCAACCTCGTATTTTTGATCGTCGTGTTGGATTTTTTGCTGGAACACACGAAAATTATAGTTCTGATAGACATCATGTAGAAGAAGTGACATATATTCGCAAATGGCGTTTGGAAAAGAAAAATCCAGGTGCAAAAGTCAGTGAACCTGTGAAACCGATTGTCTATTACGTAGGACGTGGAATTCCTGAAAAATGGCACAAATATGTAAAAGAAGGAATCGAAATGTGGCAGCCGGTTTTCGAAGCAGCAGGATTTAAAAATGCTATCATCGGAAAAATGGCACCAACTCTGGAAGAAGATCCTGATTTTGATGCTGAAGATGTCAGGTATTCTACTGTTAGATGGCTTCCGTCAACTGTTGCAAATGCTTACGGTCCTCATGTACAGGATCCTAGAACAGGTGAAATTCTTGAAGCAGACATCCGTATTTTTCACAATGTTTTAAGCCTTATTCGTGACTGGTATTTTGTACAAGCTTCACCTAGTGATAAACGTGCACAGCAACTCCCAATGCCTGATAAACTAATTGGTGACTGTTTGCGGTATGTTGTTGCCCATGAAGTTGGACATACACTTGGATTGCGTCACAATTACCTGGCAACAGCAGTATATCCTGTTGAAAAATACCGTGATGCAGCTTTTACTAAAAAATATGGAACTGAAGCATCAATTATGGATTACGGACGTTTCAACTATATCTCTCAACCTGGTGATAAAGCCAGATTGATCCCGATTATTGCACCTTATGATTACTTCGCAATTGAATGGGGATATAAAGAGTTCAAAGGAACAAAAACTGCTAATGAAGATATCAAACATCTAAACAAAATTGCAAATCGTCAGTTGGATGATCCTTTTGTAAGATTTGGTGGCGGACGTGAAAATGGCAGTGTCGGAGCTGCAGATCCAAGAGCCAGAGCAGAAGATCTTGGCGATGATGCAATTAAAGCCACGGAATATGGTCTGAAAAACATAGAACACATCACTGGATACATTGTCAAAGCCTGTGGTGAAAAAGATAAAGATTATAAGATGTTGGATCACATGTATGACCAACTTGTAGCACAGATGTATCGTGAACTTGGTCAGGTGGCTGCAATTGTTGGTGGTATTGAAAATGACAACTATGTTTATGGTCAATCAGCAGATGTTTTCAAACCTACTCCTGTGAAAAAACAGAAAGAAGCCGTTGAATTCTTATTTGCAAAGGGGTTTACTACTCCTGAGTATTTATTGAAAAAAGATGTTGTTTCAAGAATTGGTATGCATGGCGTTGCAAAGAAAATTTCTGCTCGTCAGAAAATGCTTTTGACTACAATGCTGAGCAAAAATGTAGCTGAAAGAATGCTCGATCTTGAAGTAACAGGATATGAAAATTATTCGGTTGTTTCTTTAGTCAATGACCTGAAAGATGGAATTTTTGCAGAATTGACTGATGAAAAAGCAAACATCGATATTTTCAAACGAAATCTTCAAAGAGCCTATATTGAACAATTGGCTAGTTTTGTTGGTGAAAAATCACCTGCCAGAAACGACCTTCAAGCAATTGCTCGTGGAACTTTGAAGGAACTCAAAGTTGACCTTGAAGAGCAAAGCAATGCCAACAAAAAAGATATGAATTATTATCATTATCTTGATCTTGTTGATGTAATTGATACTGCTTTAGACGATTAATATTATTTTTGCCACAGAGGAACAGAGAGCACTGAGAATTATATTTAATTAATTTTCTTCGTGCTCTTTGTGCTATTCGTGGTAAATTATTTTATCTCACACAAAAATCCCTTGCTCATTCGAAAATCATTTCGTAACATTTTTTGCTGTTAAAATATAAGAGAGTAAAAATGTTAACCATTAAAGACATAGCAAAATTAGCAAAGTGTTCACCATCTACTGTTTCGAAAGCACTGAATGATAAGTTCGATGTCAGTGAAAAAACCAAAACTAAAATTCGGAAAATCGCTGCTGAAAATAATTTTCATCTTCATAAAATTGAGCGAATAAATCAAAAAACTGAGAACATCGGGATCGTATTTAGTCGGGAAGAAAAACCTCTATCCGGTAATCCGTTTTATTCAAGAGTTTTGGAAGGTATCGAAGGCGAATTGGTAATCAATAATTATAATCTTATCCTAACACTATTAGTAGAACCCTTCAATGGTCAAGTTCCAAAAATGATAAAAGAGAAAAAAATCGACGGATTGATCATTGTAGGAATAATGGACAAAGAGTTTATTGGAATATTAAAATCACATAATTTGCCAACTGTCTTTGTTGATCCCACAGATTACAATATCGGGTATAAAAAAGTGATCATTGACAATGAACAGGGCGGATTTCTGGCAACAAAACACATTATTGATAATGGACATAAGAAAATCGCTTTTGTGTCAGGAAATCTCGAAAGAGCAAGTTTTAATCTTCGTTTCGAAGGTTTCAAAAAAGCGATGGCTTTCAACAATATTCCTATTAAGGAATGCTATGTAAAAACCGGTGGTCTGGAAAATGGTTATGAGTTTGTGAGCGATCTATTGAAATTGGATACACCACCAACTGCTATTGTTTTTGGCAATGATGCCAATGCTCTACTGGGATATAAAGCAGTCAATGATGCCGGACTGAAAATTCCTGATGATGTAAGTGTAGTTGGTTTTGATGATATTGCAATGGCTAAATTCTCTGATCCACCACTGAGCACAATTATGGTTTACAAAGAAGAAATTGGATCTATTGCTGTCCGTAAATTATTAGATGAAATCAATGATCCAGCACAAATTGGAATTACTATTACTACAATGATGCCAGTTAAATTTATTCAACGTGAGTCGGTAGCAAAACTTAATAAATAACGTGAGTCCAAAAAGGATTCGTTTATTTTTTAGGTGAAAGTTTTACCACGATTACATCATGTGCTGGAAGGTTCGCTTTAAATCTCTTTTCTGTTGTTCCAATATCTTTTTTCTGCCATAAATCTCGGATTTTGTACTCTTTTTTATTGAAAAAATATTGATGACCAAATTCATCATCTTTGATTAGATATTCATGCCAGTCATAGTCTACTTTTACAGTTTCCAGAGTACGATTCAAAAAACATAGTGCCAACTCTCCATTTGATAGAGGCTTGCCCCAGATTTCCCAGTTATCTTTTGCAAAACATTTAAATCCCTGAATACCGAGTGCATCCTGGTTAACTGCAATAACCTCTTTATTGGTGAGAATTTTTATTGTTGCTTCATCCATATCACAAAGATCATTACCAGCCATTAGCGGTGCTGCCAGCATACACCAAAGTGAAAAATGAGATCGATCTTCACTAATTGTCATGCCATTCCCAACTTCCATCATATCAGGATCATTCCAATGATTTGGACCAGCATATTTGCGGATACCTTTTCGTAGATCAAGAATCTGTAGAACACCTAAGGAATTCCAGGAGCCATGACCTTCAATACCATCAAAAATCACTCCAATATCGCCTGTTGTTCGCCATAAGTGTCCAATATCCTTGGCCCATGTCCAGGGTTCACTCTGTCCCCATTCACACATACGAAAAACAATCGGACGTCCAGCAGAATAAAGTGCATCTCTCATAGTAAGATAGGCACCCTTTGCATTCAGGCCTTCTGTATTACACCAATCATATTTCAGATAATCAACTCCCCATTTTGCATATTGTAGAGCATCCTGGAATTCATATCCACGACTACCGGGTTTACCGCCACATGTTTTCCAACCAGCATCTGAATAAATACCAAATTTTAAGCCTTTGGAATGGATATAATCAGCCAGGGCTTTTATTCCAGAAGGAAATCTTTCAGGATCTGGTTGGATGAAACCTAGGCTATCACGTTCACCATGCCAGCAATCATCAATAACTACATATTCATAACCAGCATCTTTCATTCCACAGTTTACCATTGCATCAGCAGTTTCCATAATGAGTTTTTCATCAACATTGCAGGCAAACTTGTTCCAACTGTTCCATCCCATTGGCGGTGTCGGAGCAAGGTTTTCAAACTTTTGTCCAAATAGAGAAATTGTGAATAATATTAGGACTAATAATTTTTTCAATTTGTTTCTCCTTTTCTAGGATAATAATCATAAACAAATTGCAAGTTGCTTCTTTTGAATAATTCGCTCTAAGAAACGACCTTTAAATAGTATCTTAATATATAATAAAAAGGCCCAATTACAAATTGGGCCTTTTATGTTAAAGGAGGAGAAAGTTATTCTAATTCTAAAATGAATCTGGAAGGAACATCATCCTGATTTTCCCAGAATCCCCATCGATTGATCATTGCAAAGTAATAGGGAAGATAGTTCTGGATTTCCTGAGGGTACTTGGTACCTTCTTCCGGACGCCACCAGTTTATGTAATCCAATTCTTCACCGGTAATCCATTCATCATTAAAAATAGTGTATGCCATTGAAGTGTCAGCTCTCATTCCCATCCAAGCACTTTCACGAAGTTCAGCATTTAGTGTATTTACGAAATCGTTTTCCTCCTGAGACTGGATTGTTACAAGATGTCCACCACTCTGTTCACATTCCCATTTTGCTGATCCCCATTTGGATTTATTGATAGAATGGAAATAGTCATGACCTTCGAATTCACCGATGTGGATAAATTTTGTCATATCAGGCCAGAAAAGTACAGTGATTCTAATGGTTTTTTCACCACCATTTACTTTGTCTTTCACAGTGATTTCTGCTATTTGTTCCAATTCACCAACTGCTTCAATCAATACTTCATCATTATTTTCAGTAGCAATAATTTTCACGATATTTTCATCTGATGAACTCCATTCATATTCCGGAGTTTCATTAGGGTCAAAAGTGCTTGCTATAAGTGGTTTTTGCTGACCTGGACCGACAAGCAGGGAGTCAATTCCTAAAACTTCAATAGCAGTTCTATTGATGAAAACCGGTGCTTCACGTTTTTTGCCAGGTCCATTTGTATCATCGCATTGTGTGAAAAGCATTAAAGCCAGTGTCAGTAAAAAAGTAATTTTAATGTATTTCATATTTGTATTCTCCTTATAAGTTTTAATCAACTGTAACGTTGCAGTCTCAATTAAAACATTATTCCCAAATCATAGGACATTGTATTTCCAAGGATTCCATAACTACGATAAGCAAAATCCAGTTTGATTGCAAATCCCGGTGTAATCGTATTGATCAATCCAACACCATAAGTTGGACCGTAAACTGCATTGTCCATTCTTTCTTTTTCGGAAATACCTTTAAAGCCTCCGCGCAAGAAAAAATCACCTGCAACAGGAATTGTCATTTTGTATTCTGCACCAATATTTACATATTCGTGATTGTTATTTGGATGCAGTGCATCGATTGCCAGTGTCACTCTCTGATATTGTGTAATGTGTTTATGGGCAGAGATTCCAATACGGAAAAGTAGTGGCAGCTCCCATGCTGTGAGATTGAATTTTCCAGATACATCGGAGTAATTTCCACCTTCATCTTTGGAAATATCAATTGGCTCCAGCAGATCCATACCGTCAAATTTCATTCTTGTACCGTAATTTGAAATACTCATACCGATTTTCAGGCCATCTTCACGATATTTTCCAGCGAAGAAATTGGAATGCACAATTGCTCCAAGATCAAGTGCCATTGCACTTCCTGATGAATGCCATATATTGGAATTTATATACTTGGCAGAAGCTCCAAAGGCAAACCATTGAACCAATCTACGAGCAAAGGAAATAGTAAAAGCATTGTCACTAGCACTATATTTTTCCCCGGTTCCTTCAGGTCTTTCTAGTGTTGTCACATCCATATCATCACCATATCCAAGATGTGTGAAACCGAGTCCTACAGTTCCAACACCAGGAAGGACAAGTCCAACTCCGGCGAATTGCATTCCAATGTCAGCAATATATGGCTGGTTGATAAATTTGGCTTCGCTTTGTCGCATAAATGCCATTCCAGCAGGATTCCAGTAGATTGACATCAAATCAGTGGTATATGCAACTTGTGCATCTCCCATTGCATTTCCCGAAGCACCAAGTCCAATTTCCAGAAAGTTTGCAGTTGTAGTTCCATAGCGATATGGTTCCTGTGCAAAACCCTGAGTGATCAATAAAGAAATCAAAAGGACTATTGAAAATTTTATATTTAGTAGTTTTTTCATTTTATTTACCCTTCAATTCTTCTATTTAATAATTCCAAACTTGCCGACTTTCTCTTTGCCGGTTCGTTTGTCTTTTACGTGATAAATGTACATTCCAGCCGCTACTTCCAGCCCTTCACTTGTCAATAAATCCCAATGAATTGTTCCAGTAGAATAGTCACCCAACCCACTAAAATCCACAAGTCCATCTTCAGGAGCATGAATTGTTTTTACAAGCACACCACTTACAGTAAAAATCTTGATTGTACATTCTGTTGGAATGTGTGTGAACATGATTCTACGTTTCTGGTTCAGTTGTGTATTGGATACCGCAGGTTCCATCATGTTGGTTGCAACATATGGATTTGGTACAACCTTGATGTCGTTCATGTCTTCTTTTAACTCTTTTTCATCAACAGAATCCTGACCACTGGCAGTAAAAGTGATATAATCATCACCGCCGAATGGACGGTTGAAAGTAACTTTGTAGACATCATTTGGTTGCGGTAAATCTGCTTCACTTGTGACATCGTGGAAATCCATATGAAAAATAGTACCACAAAGTGAAATGTTTGTTCCACGAGGTCCTACAATAAACTGATCTTCCATGAGATCAACCTGACGATTTCCATTCAAGTCCCAACAAATAACGGCCATACGTTCATATTCACCTGTTGCTGAATCTGGTGGAAAACTACGATTTTCTACATAAAAATTGAATTTTGTGATCTGTGGATTAAGACATTCTGTGAAAACATCGATGGATTCTCCTTCTGGAGTTTTTGGATGTCCACCATATACTGAAACAATGTTTCCACGGTGTTCTGCTTCTTCAGTAAAGATTATATAATAATCCCAAGGTGCACGTACTGCATCACGTTCATAATATTCGATATTAATTGGTGCGTTTCCTGTCATCCAACCACAACCTTCAGGATTGAGACTCGAAGTCAGAGCACTCATTTTTACTCTCAGTCTAATTCCATCGAAAATATCAGAATATTTCCCTTTTTCTGTAATTGGCAAGTGATAGAACTCTCTATCTGGATCTATATATTGTGATAGCATTGTGTTGTAGTTGTTTGGAATCAAATTCCCCGTAGTGTTTTCAACAAGTTTATCTTCAAAAACCAAAGTTTCACTACCATCAGTTACATCATATACTGAAACACCTGAAGCAGTAAACAATGTTCCACGATCTTCATAAAATTTGATTGCTTCTTTCATCTCAGGATAAATAATACTGTTCAAAGTGGAAGTATGAAATTTTACTTTGTAAGTGTGATCTTCTTTTACATTTGCATTAACCACAACTTCCGGAACAATTTCACCAGTTCCCATTACTAATCCGGAGTAATCAACATCAGCACTACTGCTATTTGAAATACCAGCAGGATCTGAGCCAGGAGTAACAATTGCTACATTTTTACCAATGAATTTGACAGTTTCTGATTCATCCAACTCGATTACAGAATTGTTTTCTGAAGGTCCGATTCCATATTTTTCATCACTGAGATTTGTAATGTTTCCACTTGAGATTCTATCAGGAGAAATACCATAATCATAAGCAACAAGTGCATAGTAGTAAGTTCTACCATTTAGTACTGTTGAGTCGACAAATGAGTGTGATATTCCGCTGTCGTCACCAAGGTAATAACCTGTTCCATCTTTCAATGCAAAATCGGTAAAACCTTTAATACCATTAATTTTATCACATTGATAGATTGGTTTTTTATATGTTGGTGTTCCATAACCATCTGTAATAAGTTCCGCATCAGCAAAATACTTGTCAGTTGCACGGAATAGTTTATATCCTTCGAAATCATTTTCACCTTGTAGAAAGGGTTCACGTGTTAGTTGATCGGAACGATTGTCCCAAGTCAAAATCACATGTCCATCACATGGAGTTGCAGTCAATGATGGCATCTCTGGTGGTTGTGCAAAACGATAATCTTTTTCATAAATGATCTGTACTGTTTTTTTCAGTTGGAAAAGTGCAGGTGCAGAGTGGTCAGAACTGATCAATCCAGTCTGATCTTCAAAAGAGTGCAATTCCGCCATAGAAATACGTTCAGTCCGTCCTTTATAAAGTGGAAACACTCCTGACGCGAATACTTCTGCAAGGTTGGTAATATCTGATGATGACAGAGACATAGAATCACCACTGGTTAAATCCCACATTGATTCATCATTACGAAACCAGTTATCATAAGGAACAACATGTTCAGGAACTTTAAATAGTCTAAATGTTGTCAAACCGAGCATATCAGATTCAGAAATATCTACTGTACCAAAGTTTGGTTCGGATCCGATACCTTCTTCATAATCTGGTCTGTGATTACATTCACTACCATTGGCATCAGGACCATTATAATTCAGATCCGCAGGTCCAACACCATCAGTACCAATATCATCTCCTGCATATTCATCGGCATCATAAACACCATTTTCATTGGCATCAATTCCGTCAATCCAATCCTGATCTTCATCAGCATTCCAATGTTCTTTCAAGTCTGATTCTTCGTAGCCGTAATATTCAAGAAATTTTCCCAGATCAGTAATGCCGTCATAAGGTCCGATTTTGGAAGTAGCAACATTGTCACGCGCTTCATCAGTTAGACCATCAGCATCATTGTCCATATTATCATTTGAGACTCCGGGAGATTCAAGATATGCAAATCCCTGGATTCCAGCTTTTAGACCACCAAGTCCAACGCCGTCTTTGTCCCAGGCATAAGAAAGGTTCAATGGAGCATCACGGAAATAGGCATCTTCACCAAGTCCGTCACCACCGATATTATTGTCTACCCAATATCCAAAAGTCATTTCAGGAAGATCATAATCAGAAATATTAGCAATAGTATATTCCCAGAACACAGCGTCTCTTGCATGTGCATTGTTCCATTGGAATCCACGCATTTCCACACGTACTCCAAGTCCACCCCAAGGTGCACCACGTTGTGTTGTGATATCTTGTTTTTTATCACCGATATAAACACCTGGACGAGGATAATATTTTACTGGTGCATCTTTCACAAGATTTTCCTGGTCTTGTGCATCATTGGCAACTACAAAAGATTCTAAATCAGCGTATGTTACACCACGACCAAATCTTCCGTTCCATTCACCAGCCCATTTTAATTGTGAACCAGATGCAGGCCAACCAATCATAGGCCATGAGTTATTATCATTGCTGAGAGCTGGAGTTTCACTGTTTATATTTGAATAACCATCTGCTGGATGTAATCCCCATTCGATTGTTCCAGTTGGATCCATATCCATTTCTTCACGATAGTTTGTCTGACTGTAAAAAAGTTCATTGATCGTATGTCCTTGTGCAACATAGCGAGAGATATTGGCTTCACCTTCTATAGGTATCGAATCTCCGGCAATATAGACATGGGCGCCAAGCATTAGACCGATTCCATCGTTCATTTTGGTTCCCTGATTGTTGTTTGGCCAACGGGATGCATCAGGTAATGGCCAATCACCAAGTTCAGTATTATTTTTAAATGCGATCAGAACACGGTTTCCTGTCATTCTACCGAGACGTTCCAGGTTTGGATCTCCGGCAGTGTCATCAGGGCCATTGTATTGCTTGCCCTGACCCCATAATGATATAACCATTATCAAGATCAATATAAGGCTGTATAATTTTTTTAATCTTTTCATATTCATCTATCCTCTACTATCAGAAGTTTATTTCCAGACCAACTTTGATCTGTCTTGGAGTTGAATAGGCACTTGGATTGAAGATTCGCTCATCATAAGTGACGAAATCAGATTTGTGTGCCAATCTATCTTCATCTCTGATAATTGCCTGGTTGGCTCTTCCTGTATTACCATTTACCCCATTTTCATTGAGTTGATCAAATAAGTTGTAAATCTGTACTTTCAATCTCATATTGAGTCCAAACATTCGTGCAAAATTGTAATGTGCTTTCAAGTCGGTAGTGAATGTCTGAGGTTTGTAACTGTTGTTTGGCATCAGGTTGATTCTTGCAAGTTTATTGTCGGAAATTGGACTCCATGTATAAACACCACCACTTCCGTAAAATGATGTCAATGTAGCTCCATATTTTTTAGTATTATATCCGAGAGTAACATTCAATGTATGACGCTGATCCCAACTCATTGGAATCAAAGTAGGAACAGGATCCTGGCTATTTCCAGCACGGCTGAAAGTAAATTGAGGATTGTCAGCATTACCTCGAGTGTACTGAAGTGTGTAGTTCATATTAAGGTAAATGTCATTGTAATGTGCATTGTATTTCAATTCCAATCCACGAGCATTACCATAATCTTTGTTTCCGTAAAGTCCAAACCATACGTTGTTATAGGTTTGTACCATATTTACAGTAGAAAGATTATAGATATCTTTGTAGAAAAGCGCTACTTCGAAGTCCATAAATTTATTCATTTCCATCCAGTAACCCACTTCATAATTTACTGTCTTTTCAGGAAGAACTTTTGGATTTCCAACAACTGTTTCATAGGATGTTGTTCCAATTACATAGGAATTATTCTGATACATCGTACTGAAAGGTGGAAACTGTGTAAAGTGTCCATAACTAAATCTCAGCAACGCAGAACTTCCTAATTGATATCCAAGTCCAAGACGAGGAGAGATTGAGGTCTTTACATCAGCATCAGGATATTCCGACATTTTTTCTGGATTGTCCGGAAATTCTAATTGGTTTCCTGGATTTCTAGGTTGTGTAGGGTACACTGTATTTGGATCAAAGTATTCATAGCGAAGTCCAATATTTAATGTCATTTCTTCGAATTCCATTTTGTCCTGAAAATATGCAGAAATCTCAATAGGTTGTTTGTCATACATATCAGTATATATAGTAGAATCAGGAAGTATTTCCGGTCTGTAGAAAATTGGAAATTCTTCAAGAGGAGTATTGCGATATATATTTAGAATTTGTCTGTTTTTTACATCAAAATCATGCGCTGTATAGAGAACACCCATTTTGAAACTATGTTGCTGATTGACCTGCCATGTGAGGTCAAATTTTGCATCACGTTTTATGGTTTCGGAAATATTATGTTGCTTATCCTGACCGCCTGTATAAAATCCTGTGTAACTGGTACCATCGAGATAAGAATCATGAATATATCTGGCATCGAGTGGATCTTCATATACATACCATCCGCTGGTGTTAGAAATTTGCGAAAGTTTAATTTCGTAAAAAGCCCTTCTGGAAAAAGGATGGTTAAACTTTAGTGTAAACATGTCTGAACTACGATGTGAAGTAGGTCTTCCATAAGGATTATACATGTAACTACGATTATAATTATGCCATTCATCCTCATTTTTTAGATAGAGTAATGATGTTCTGGTTGAGCCTAGTCTTAGGGTTAATTTTCCTGATAAGTTGAGGTTTTCGCTTCGATTCATATTTACATATTCATCATCACCAGTATGTTCAGAATAATAGTTATCGGGGTAATCTGCAAAACTACTAAGATTGTCTACTTCAAACCTATTTATACCAGTGAGATGGTTCTGAGCATTTTGATATCGTGCATTGATAAAAAAGAAGAGACGATCTTTTAAAATTGGGCCATCAAGGTATGCCCGGTAATCCTGATTTCTGGCGATTTCTGTATTATCAAGACCTTTCCATATATCATTGTTACCAGTGTAATAATTACCTAAATATCCTGAGACAGATCCGTGATATTCGTTGTTACCATCTTTGGTTACAAGGTTTACAACACCTGACATTGCTTTTCCATATTCAGCATTAAATGTACCTGTGATAACTTCCATATCCTGGACAGCATCAACATTCATTTCTACTGACTGACCTCTGTTAAGTGCATTGTCAATCTGCATTCCATCGATCATATAGGAAACTTCACCGGAACGACCACCACGAAAGTGACCATTTACAACACCAGCCTGCATGTTGACAATTTGGCCAACACTTTCTACTGGTAGCAAAGCCATATCTTCAGATGATACATTACGAATTGAGCCGGTTTGATCTTTTTTTGTTGCAACTCGATTAGCAGAAACAATGACTGCTTCTCCTTCGATCACTTCAGTTCTGAGCTCTGCGTTGATTTGTGTTGTACGTCCTATAGATACGTCCAGATTTTCAACGGTCAGTTTTGCATAACCGATCATCTGAACAATTACATTATAAACTCCTGGAGGAACGTTGAGAATATAGAATCTACCATTGGAATCAGTTGCTGCTCCCAATGCGTGTCCTTCGATAATAACATTAGCACCAATGAGTGGCTCATTTGTTTTTTCGTCTTTTACTGTACCGGAAATCTTACCGGTAGTTGCTGCAAAAGAACTGCTGATGAAAAGACTAATGAGGATAAGTGCCAATAAAACCTTGTGTTTCATAACCTCTTCCTTACGATATATTGTTCATATTTCAAATTGCTTATATATAATTTTTATTTTACGAAACTGTTTTCGAAAATTATAAAACTTTGTTCACAATGCAAATGTTTTTTTTATACTAATTTAGTTTTCTCTTTATAAAAGTGTAATTTTTTTGATGCCTTTACTTGATTTTTAATATCGTCGGAAAGTAGGTCGTATTTTAGCAATTGTGTAAATGGGAAGTTCTTTGTTTTTTTTACTTTCGAAATGATTTCGCTGGTTATTATTTTTTATGCCCTCTCCAGAAAATTTAACATCCAAAAGTGCTCTATCTGTTAATCTGTTATTGTACATCTTCCGAAGGGCGATTTAATAACATCCGATGTTGTTAAAAGTCCGATTTTTTATCAATTTATTTCAATAGTACACACTTTTTGACTTCAACAGCTCCACCAGAAACAAGTTTGTACAGATAAATTCCTGAAGGATAATTTTCAGCATTCCATGTTATATTGAAATTTCCCGGTTGTTGTTTTTCAGAAACAAGTGTCGTCACTTTTTCTCCAAGCATATTGTAGATGCTTAAATCTACTTCACTGATCATTGGTAATTGATAATTGATCATTGTAGAAGGATTGAAAGGATTCGGATAATTTTGTTTGAGAGAAAAGGTCTCAGTTTCTGGAATATCAGCATCTTTAATCGTTAATGACGATCTTTCAACTATTTGGCTTTCAGGTGTATTTTGCTGTGAATAATAATTCCATTCAGAATTTAAAGGAAAAATAATCTCGTTTCTATTATTGATCAATTGTGCATTGAAAAACATTTCGGAGAAATCGTTGGCTGCGTGCATTTCCACAGCAATAGTATTTTCTTCTTTCACAACATGTTCATATCCTGTGTACAATTCTATCATTGTCATTTTTTGCGAATAGTTGTTATTGGTACATTCAGTATTATAACCAATATCCTCCTCTTCAGGAAGGTTTAATCGTCCTACTTCATGGCCATTTAGATAAATTATACTACCACCAATTCCCTGGAGAAGGAAACCTAATCCAAAATATGCATCCCTGTCATCCATTACAAAATTTTTACGAAAATAGATGGTTTTGGATGGAGTTACTTCAATATTGATATTTTTGGTTGTCCCGAAACCAAAGGCTGCCGAATCTGTGATCCATTCACTTTCATCGAACAAAGGATCATACCAATTCAACTGAACCTTGGAAGTATCAATTGAGAAACTAACTTGTAAGGAATTCCGCATCTTATTACCTGACTTATCTGCTCCTCTGATGAAAAGTGAATAGTCATTACCATGATCCCCTGTAAAAGTTGTAACATGTGTTCGTTTTCCGGTTTCGTCAAAAGTGTATTCCATTTCGTCCCAATTTTTATCTTCCAAACTATATTTAATTGTACTATAGGTGTCAGTTGTAAGTTTGATGTTTACTTCTTTTTCATAGGAAATTAATGGTGATTCCGGAGTGGTTTCGAAAACCGGTGGAATTTTATCTAAATATCCAGAAAATGCATTAATCGTGTCAATAGCAGCAATCAACTCTTCAGCAATCCCACTATGAGTTGCAACATTAGGATGTCCATTATTAACATACCAGCCACTATAATAGGAATAGTGGGCGTAAAAAATATCTTCCTGCCCACCAGCATTTTCTGTTTTTACAACATTTCTTACACAATCTCGAATCCATTCTACATGAGGAGCAACAGCAAGAATTTTTGTATCTGGATAATAGTCTCTAATAGTTCCTATGAATTCGTGGTATGCGGCGATATATTCTTCTGTTTCATTGTCTTGAATATCATTTTGATAACCACCATATCCATTATAGTCATTCAGACCTAATCCAATTACAACAAGATTTGGTATCCATTGTTCGAAATCCCATTTTGGTTCCGGAGAATAGGCTAGAGAGCGGTCAAAATAATCGGGCATATTAAAAGAATATTGACTCTGCCAGTCTAAAACCAGTCCAATACCAGAAATGCTACTCATATGATATTGGGCTCCGTAATTTTTTGCTACAATTGGTCCGAAACCTTTATCGATATTAGTATAAGGTTGCATTGGGTTTTGGGGCTTCCTCGGTAGGGGCTTTATTGCCAAAAGCCGATGTGAAGGAATCGCCAATAAATTCGATTTTCAATTCTGGTTTTGGTTTTGGTGAAAGCAATGTTTTTCCATCTTCTAATTCAAATCCATGAAATGTATATTTTGCCCATGAGGTTTCATTTCGTTTTGCCAGAAGAAGCGTATGCTGCGTGTCTTCCAGTCCAGATGCTAATACTTTCGTAACATTTCCATTTTCGGAATTATGAAAAATCGAATGCAGTTCTTCATCAATATAAACATTATAATAGCACAGATTATCATTGAGTCTGACACTAATACTTGTACCGGTAAATTCTATATAAACATAAGTTCCAGGCCAGGAGTGAGTTGGTGCTTTTGTATCGGAGAAGTTCCATCGTCCAAAATATTGGATATTTGGATTATCTGCTGAAATAATCTCTCCTGCAAAATTCAGAGTAACCAAGAGTAGAAGTAAGGTAATTAGCATTATATTGCGTCTTGAAGTCATTTGTTTTGTCCTTCTATCGTTGTTTTGATCAGAAATTTATTGATGTGTTTTCGTAAAATATATATCATTTTATTTGATATTTAAGCATTTCGAAATAATAAATATTAAGATATTGAATATCTTAATATTTTGAAATATTTTTTTAGTGATTGTTTATATTATCGAAATAGTTTTCTATAAAATATATTTAGCATAAACAATTGTTTTTATAGTCTGTGATTAGATATAATGTAAAAAAGTTTTAAATTTTTTTTGGACTTTCGAAAGTGGTTTCGTATATTCGATTCAGAGTTTCGGAATAGGTTGATTTGATAATTTGAAATGATAAAAAGTCCTGAGAATGATTTTGGGTTTACGAAAATCAGGGCAGTGAATCAACAAACACGATCAAAGGGATTTAATGTACACAATCAAAGATATCGCAAAACTTGCTAATGTTTCCCAATCTACGGTGTCAAAAGCACTCAATGATCGGCACGATATCAGTCAAAAAACCAAAGATAAAATTCTCAAAATCGCAAAACAACATAATTTTACTCCCCATAATATCAGTAAGTTAAACATAAAGACAATGACCGAAAACATTGGTGTTGTTTTTTGCCGTGAAGAAAGGCCTCTATCAGGTAATCCTTTTTATTCCAGAATTTTGGAAGGAATTGAAGGTGAGTTGGTTCTGAATAATTACAACCTGATCCTACATCTCCTCCAGGAACAGGTTAATGGTTCCATTCCAAAAATGATCAAGGATCGAAAAATTGATGGACTGATATTAATTGGTATTATGACCAAGGAATTCATGGAAATGATGAGAAATGTTGACATTCCAATCATGCATGTAGATCCGGCAGCAGAATATACAGAATTCAATAAAGTCACCATTGACAATGAACGTGGTGCATTTTTGGCCACTCAACACCTTATTAGTAAGGGCCATAAAGATATAGCCTTTATATCTGGTGTATTAGAACGATCAAGTTTTAGTTGTCGTTTTAACGGTTTCAAGAAGGCAATGAACTTACATAATATCTCAGTAAAAGATGAATATGTGATGGCTGAAGGTGTCGAAAAGGGTTATGAACAGGTTTGCGAAATACTAAAACTAAAAAAGCGTCCTACGGCAATTTTCTTCTCCAATGATGAAAATGCATTGTACGGGTATAAAGCAATCAATGACTTTGGATTGAAAATCCCTGAAGATATCAGCATTGTAGGATTTGATGATATTTCCATGTCAAAATATTCATCACCACCACTTACAACTGTTAGAGTTTATAAAGAAGAAATCGGTTCTGTAGCAGTTCGTAATTTATTACCATTAATAAAAAATAAACCGGTTTCTCCGCTTCATGTACTTGTACCTACAAGATTTATTGAGCGGGAATCAGTGAAAGATATTCGATAATACACACAAGCAAAATAAAAGTAACAATTATTTTTAACTCATGAAGGAGGAAAACATGAAAAAGATGTTACAATTAGCAATGGTTCTGACCATTTTATTGGTTGGTAGTTCATTCGCCCAAATGTACGCAGATTTTGAAGATGCAACATTGGGTACAATGGGATTTGTTGATGGAGATTGGGGTACAGCCGTCTCAAGTATTGAACAGGTAACAGACCAGACTGGCAGATCAGATGGGGCACTGGGAATCAATTTTGATGCTTCCGGGGACAAAGATGCTGTAATGGTTACAAAATTAGAACTACCTGGCGCACCTGCAATGTTGTCTATTGATATTTGGCTACCTGCAGATTGTCCTGATAGTGTTTATTTTAAAGTGTTTAATCAGGATGTAAACTGGTCTTGGCAGGAAAATGGTTATTATGCCAAAAGTATCCCAAAAGAAACCTGGTATCCGATATATTTTGATTTCAGAATTGGTGGGATGAATGGAGCTGATTATTCTCAAACTCTCGAAAGATTGGGACTTGAATGTCAGGCCTATTATGTCGCCGCAGCGAATAAAACATGGACTGGTCAAATACTAATTGATAATGTAAAATTTATTGGTGCTGAGCCAACTGTTTATGCTGATTTTGAAGATGCTACATTGGGAACTTATGGATTTACTGATGGTGACTGGGGAACAGGAATCACAAGTATTGAAAATGTAGATGGTGCTTTGAATATCAATTTTGATGCAACAACTGTTTCAAATGATCCAATTATGTTAAGTGATGTTACTGATATTGGAAATGTTGATGTAATATCTTATGATATTTTCTTACCAACTGGTACTCCTGATTCATTACTTTTAAAGATTTTTTCACAGGACGATCCAAGTTGGTTATGGCAAGATGTACCTGTCTATGCTGTAAATGTACCAAAAGACACATGGTATCCTATAACTTACAGCCTGGCACAGAAAGCAGCTGAAGGTGGAAATTTCACTACAAAAATTAATAGACTGGGTATAGAATTTGACGGAAGAGCACTTCCAGCAGATCAACAATCTTTTGTTGGAACTATTAAAATGGACAATGTTCTATTCATGAATACTGAAACTGGTTCAAAATGGGTACTTGCCGATTATGAATCTGAAGTTGCCGAAACTTACTTTGAAAAAGGTGGCTGGGGTTCTGATGGTAATGGTATTCAGGTTCTTGAAAGAAGAGATGATCCTACCGGAACAAGTGCCGGTGTATTATTTTCATCATGGCTTTTTACTGCAAGTGCAACAGACCCAAAAGATGCATTGACAAAAACTCCGATTGATCTTGGTTGGTCTGCTGATGAAGATGGAGCAACTGCTATAACTATTGATGTACTGGTTCCTGAAGATTTTCCAACTACTGCTACTCTTGAAATGTGGATGCAATCTCATGATTGGGGATGGTTTTCTAGCGGAACAATTATTGCCGATACTGGTGATGTAGTTCCTGGACAGTGGAGTACAATGAGACTTGAACTGGCCCAAAATGTTGATGCATTGAAATTACGTGAAGGTAATCCTCAAAAATATGGTGTTCAAATAAGAATTATTGCTGATTGGTCAGGGGATATATTATTTGATAATCTAACATTGGAAGGTCTTGAAGCACCAGACGCTGTATTACATACACCAACTATTGTATCTACATACAATGACACAACTTTTGTTACTGGTAAAGTAAACATGAGTGTTGATCTTGAATGGGATGATAGTGATCAACCAGGAATGGAAGTTTTTGATGTTTATTTGAGTGAAGCACCAATTTCTGATCTTAACGCTGAAGGCGTTATCAAAATTGGTTCTGATGTACCTCATGGAACAGGTTACTGGTCACACAGACCTTATACTGCAACTGGTGAAGCTAAAACATTTTACTATACAGTAATTGCAAAAATGGGCGAAGATGTAACTGAAATAACAGCAGAAGGTTCAGCTGGACCAATTGAATTCACAAAAACAAATCTTCCTGCAATTGCTACTTATGATCCGGAATTCGCAAGTAAATTTACGCTTGACGGACTTGACACTGAATTTACAGAAGAATACAAACAACACAGTATGGTTCCCGAATTAGCAGGAAATGCTGAAGCAGATGCATGGACATTGGAATCTACTGATTTAATGTTCCACAATACTTTCGTAATGGATGATGACTATCTTTATATTTCTGCTGACGTAACTGATAATAGTGTACTGACTGAACAAGGTGTAAGTCAGGCTTGGCAGGGTGATGCTTTGGAATTTTTCTTCGGTGCTTATGATATCAGGGAAGAAACCGCATGGCATACAAAAGGATCTGTTGGTACTGCTGGAACAGGTGACCATAGATGGGCATTTACAGCCTGGGGTACAATTGAACTCAATGGTTATCAAGCTGTTGAAAGTTATGCTGGTGTTGAATTTATCGTTTACCAGAAATGGGGCGGTGATGGATATATCATTGAAGCAAAAGTAAACCTTGATTCACTTTCTGCTGATGGTAATTTTGAAGTTGCTGAAGGCATGATGCTTCCAATGAAAATTGATTGTAACGACAGAGACCCTGAATCAAATGACGATGGCCGTACACTTTCTTGCCATGCATTTACCGTAGGCAATACTGAAAACTGGCTACGTCCAAGTTGTTGGGGATACCTATTGGTTGGTAATCCTGATGTAGCGATTGATGATGAAGAACAAGTTGCTGCAAAATTTGAATTGCAGGACAATTATCCAAATCCATTCAATCCAACAACAAATATCAGATTCCAAATCCCTGCAGTTGGCAATGTACAACTTGCTGTCTACGATATGCTTGGTAACAAAATCAAAACTATCGTAAATGAAACCCGCTCTGCTGGTGCATATGATGTACAGTGGGACGGAACAAATGAAATGGGCATTAATGTAGCAACAGGTGTTTATTTCTATAAACTTAATACTAAAAATAATGTTGCAACTAAGAAAATGATGTTTATCAAATAGACTTAATTTCTTTCTTCCAAGGGCGGTTTCGGCCGCCCTTTTTTTAATACTTTGAAGAAAGATGGATTTGTGAAAAAGAAGAATTACTTAATCTGTTTTGTCAAGAACTTCTCTGGATATGTTTAGGAGTAGATCCTGACCAAACATCAAATCCTGAAACTTGGTGAAAATTATTACAAAGATAAATTCAAATTGAGAGAATTAAGAAATATAAGGCATTGTTATAATGCGAGTTATGACACTCTTTTATATTTTTTTTCAGAATTCTTTCGCTTTGAATTGGAGTCTAAATGAGCAAAATGAAATTACATTTTTTACTATTGTTTCTACTGGTTTTGGTAACTCGAGTTAATGCTGGAGTTACTGGAAAGATATCAGGAAAAATAACTGATGTAAAAAACGGAGATGTTCTTGTTGGGGCCAATATCATGATCATTGAAAAAATGGACAATGGTAGGTATTCGCCTGTATCTGGTAGTATGCAATTGGGCAGTGCGACTGATGTTGATGGAGATTATTATATCCTCAGCATTCCTCCCGGCATATATTCCCTAAGGTATTCATACATTGGGTACCAGACAATTATTCAAAAAGACATTCATGTTTCATCTGACATGACTACAAAAGTTGATTGCCAATTATCAGCCACAATAATTGAAGCCAGTGAAGCAGTAATTGTTACATCCCAAAGAAAAGCAATAAAAAAAGACCTCACATCTTCAGAAGTATCTCTGGGAGCAGATATGATAGAAAATCTTCCAGTTCGAAGTGTTAGTGATATGATTACCTTACAAGCAGGCGTTATCAAAGATGCTTCCGGTGCGTTGCATATTCGTGGTGGTCGATCTTCGGAAATCAGTTATATGATTGATGGTGTCCAGATTGTGGATCCACTGAATCGATCCGCCGGCGTCAATATCGACGACCAGTCTATCGAAGAATTGAAAACCATTACCGGGACATTCAATGCGGAATATGGGCAGGCACTCTCAGGTGTTGTAAATATTGTCACTAAACAAGGTAGTGATAAATTTAAAATGAATATTACCGGATATTTTGGTGATCATCTGAGTTTTGATGATGATCTTTATTATGTAATGGATAATACTGATTGGGCAAATGCTGCAGGGTTTGCTCTTTCCAGAAAAGACCGCTACTTGCCTTATTATTTTTACAATGAGGAATTGGAAGAAGACTACATTGCTGATAAAAAATACCATACAAAAGAGACCTATCTCAATAAATTTAATCCAATAGAACATAAAGATATTCAGGCAAATATCTCTGGACCTGTCGCCTTTACTAAAAACAGATTAACCTATTATATATCTGGTCGATATACGCAAGGTCCCGGTTATTCCTATGGAAAAAGATATTTCATGCCCTGGGGATTTCAATCGCCTATCAGTGATTTGGAAAATGATTATGATAAAGCGGATAAGGAAATCGTTCCATTGAGTTGGAATAAAGGTTTTTCATCACAATCCAAACTTTTTTTGGAATTGACAAAATCTATGCGGTTGAGTTATGGGATATATCTCAATTCGAGTGAATACTACAGTGTCGGTAATGGCTATAAGTATGTACCCGATGCCGGAAAGAATAATTATAACAATAGCTGGACACAAATTCTATCACTGAAACATTCATTGTCTCCCAAAACGTTTTATGAAGCAAAATTCAGCAGGTTTGATAAAAAATATGAAGGTCACCTCTATGATGATCCTTATGATTATCGTTATATGCCAACACAATCCGGTGATCTTGAGCAATATGTTTTTGACAAAAATGAAGATGATATCACCTCTGTCACAACCCGCAGTAATGACTTCCGATGGTATGGAAACAATGTGGAATTCAATGATGATGATGTCAGTTATTATTCTCTCAAGTTTGATATTACCAGCCAGGTGAATAAACGCCATATGGTGAAAGCCGGAATATCCTATACAGACAATGATATCAAACATGATTATTTTCAACTGCAATTTTCTGATGATACATACAGGCCAATTGTCCCTGATATCAATTCACCATTTCATGTAAATTATAAAGCCACGCCAAAAGAATTTGCGGTCTATATTCAGGACAAAATTGAATTCAATGAATTGATTATCAATCTTGGAGTTCGATATGATTATTTTGATTCCAGGGGTAAAATACTGGCTGACCCGATGGATCCACAGATTTATTCACCCTTTAAATTCGATCACATTTACAGCAATTATGAGGAAGGAAAGCCCGACTCATTGTTGACAGAATATACAATCGCAGAAAGAGAAGAATTCTGGTACAAAGATGCAGAAGCAAAATCACAAATAAGCCCCCGATTCGGATTGTCCTTTCCAATTACAGAAAAAGGTGTGATTCACTTTTCCTACGGGCATTTTTTCCAGAATCCACAATTGCAGTATCTCTATGCAAATCCCAACTTTTGGGTCAGTGGTGCCGGATCAGAAAACCTTGTAGGAAACTGTGATATTGGTGCCGAAAGAACAGTGATGTATGAAGTTGGCCTCCAGCAGGAATTAATGGATGGCGTTTACATTCATGTAACCGGATTTTATCGTGATATCCGTGATTGGGTAGGTACAGGAATTCCAATTGATACTTACCGTGGTGAAACTTATGTAAAATATGACAACAAGGATCATGCAGCTGCCAAAGGTATCACACTTACCAATAATTATAGATTTGGGCATATTTCACTCAATATGGACTACACTTATATGACTGCTGTGGGAACTTCATCTGATCCACGTGATGCTTACAATGATATGCAATCTGACAGAGCACCTCGGGTTTCTTTGATCAATTTGAATTGGGATCAGCGACACAGTTTTAGTGCTGTTTTGACCTATTTCAGAAATGGTTGGACAGGCACAATGATCGGAACGCTGAATTCTGGTTTACCTTATACGCCATCTTTTGCCAGAGGTGAAACTTCAGGCTCAGGAACTTTTGTTGGCTTACGAGAAAACAGTGAGAGAAAGCCTTCAACCTATAATGTAGATTTCAGACTTTCTAAACGCCTGAAAATCGGGAAAATCAATGGCGATATTTTCTGCAACATCCAAAATTTATTTGATGTTAGAAATGTTAGAAATGTATATACAGATACAGGCAAGGCTGACTTCACACTTGATGGTGTTACCCAGGTAGATCGAGATGGTGACCCAAATTCAGCAGATGTGGAAATTTCCAATGTAGGTGAGTACTTTACTCGTCCCGGAAATTTTAGTGCACCGCGTTTTATTCAACTTGGTTTCAGACTAAGTATATAGAGGTGAAATGATGAGAAAAATTATACAAAATATATTACTTATTCTGATAGCAGGTGTAACATTAGTTAATGGACAAACTGTAAGCAAAGTTGGTACAACAGCAGGAGCATTTCTAAAAATCGGTGTTGGTGGTCGTGGCCTGGCAATGGGAGAAGCCATGACAACCCAGGCAAATGATATTACAGCGATGTATTGGAATCCGGCAGGATTATCCAAAATACAAGGAATGCAGATGCTGGTGAATCATTATGACTACATTGCTGAAATGAATTTTGATTATGGAGCTTTTGCTATTGCAGTTCCAAATATTGGAACAATAGGATTGCATTTCTCAATGCTCAGTATGGAGGATATCGAACGGACAACTATTCTGGAACCCGAAGGAACTGGTGAAATGGTGGAAGCCTCCTCGTTTTCTGCAGGATTTGCTTTTGCCAGGATGTTGACTGACAGATTCAGTATCGGAGCAAATGTAAAATATATTCGTGAAAACCTCTGGCATACATCAGCAAATGGTATGGCTGCTGACCTTGGAATCCAATATGTAACTATGTTCAAAGACCTCAAAATCGGTATGGCAATTACAAATTTTGGTTCTGGATTGCAACTGGAAGGACGTGATCTGCTGATTCAGCATGATATTGATCAGACAAGCAACGGAAATAATGCCAACATCAATGCAAATATGTCTACTGACGAATATAGTTTACCAATCATGTTTCGTGTCGGTATATCATCAAATCTCACTAAGGATTTCTTTGGAATAAAGAATAATGACCTGATCATTGCTGTAGATGCAGTTCACCCAAATGACAATAATGAATACATGAATATTGGAGCAGAATATGTTTTTCGCAATCTATTGTCAGGCCGAGCCGGTTATCGACAATTATTTTTGGAAGAACATGAAGGTGGCCTCACTTATGGTTTCGGTTTGAAACTGAAAGTAGCAGGCAAATCACTACAAATGGATTATGCAGTAGCAGACTACGGAAGATTAGATTTTCAATCCAAAATATCCTTGATATTAGCATTGTAATGGAGTTGAATGATGAAACATAAAATATTATTAATTTTAGCAATTTTTACAGGACTACTCTTTTCACAGGATTCACATGGTGATGCTAACTATCGTGCAAGAAATGTCCATGCAGGCAATTTGATTCGTGTTACTTATTACAACCATGGAATGATGGGATCAAAAAAAGGTGACGCCAGTCAGATTTATGCAGGTGAATGGCCAATCAATTCCGGTAAAGTACAGATGGGTAATGCTTCCAGCTATGTCTCTACTGAAATGTATGTTCCAAAAATCGACAGCACTGGTGACACAACATATATCTATATCACACCTACTATTATGTGTGAAGGCTGGGATGCTAATATTTTTTCTCATGATGATTCTACTGGAAAATTTCAGGGTTTTGAGCCTCTTCCGGGATATTTGAATGTATCACAAAAAGAAAAAGATGTGCAAAATGCTATTGCCATGAGCCACGAAGCCTTTACCTGGCCTTCCTATTGGCCGGATAAAATGGATGATGCCAATGATCCCGGCTGGAAAGGACACTGGAATGGATACTTTGGTATGGATCAGAAAAATGCCGATGAAGAAAGTTATTACGTAATGGATGACTATCAATATGATAAAAAAATTGATGGAGCTGATATTCCATTTCCAATAAAATCAGATCCTACGAGACACGGCCTTGGACTTCGCCAGGCAATCCGTGGGATGCAATGGTCAAATCCTGATGCAGAAGATTGTATCTTTTGGATTTATGATATTGAAAATTTCAGTGAACTCAATCATGTGAAAACCCTTTTTGGAATCAATGTTGGTGCAGGAATGGGCGGAGCTATAAATGCCGGTGGTGACAATGCTGATGATTGTGCTACCTTTTTTCGTGAAATAAATTTGACAGTAAACTATGACTGGGACAATATCGGTGCCGGTGGATATTCTCCGGTTCCCTGGGTGGGATTTGCATTTCTCGAATCTCCGGGAAATCCCTATGATGGAATAGACAACGATGGAGATGGTCTTTCTCATGGTAGCGGAAAAATGATCACTGAAGAAGATTTTGATACAAAATTTCTTGGTGAAGGCGATGACATTGTAGTGATTAATTACAACACTTATGAAAGAACTGTGACAACTTTTCCTGATACTGGAATTACTGTTGCCTACAATGGACATACACGAAAATTTGATCCAAATGCTCCGATTATGGAGATTCCACGCAATGGTTTTGATGACAATCTCAATGGTATAATTGACGAATCTGATGGTGCTTATGATCAGGATTCAACTTATTACTACCTCTATATCCGATCTGCATACAATGATCGTGATTATCTATGTATTGATTATTTAACTGGTGCCGGCCTGGACAATCCATTGATAGATGAACGTCGTGATGATGGTATTGACAATGATGGTGACTGGGATGCAAATATCGATGATACCGGACTAGACGGAAAACCGGGAACAGGTGATACAGGTGAAGGTGATGGAATGCCAACAGCAGCAGTTGGGAATCTGCCAGGTGAACCCAATATAGATAAAACCGATGTCGATGAATCAGACCAAATAGGATTAACCAGTTTTATCTTTTATGAATATGGTGATGTTTCCTACAGCAATGACGCCCAAATGTGGGATGTTTCCAGACCGGGATATTTTGATGGTGTGATGGAAAATGTCGATGCTGATTATATCTTTTCCTGTGGTTATTTCCCATTGCTTTCACAACAGAGCGAATTCTTTTCAGTGGCAATGGTTTACGGAGAGGATGAAGAAGACATTTTACGTAATAAAACAATTGTACAAAAAATATATAATTCCAACTATAATTTTGCTGTAGCACCGGAAAAACCTGTTCTTCAGGCTACTGCCGGCGATGGTAAAGTTACCCTATTTTGGGATGACAATGCTGAACAGAGTTTTGACCGGTTTTTGAAAGTACATGATTTCGAAGGTTATAAAATTTATCGGGCAACTGATCCGGGATTTTCCGATGCAGGTCAAATTACAGATGGTTTTGGGTATCCAAGGTTTGTGAAGCCAGTTGCCATCTTTGACAAAGTTGATTCAGTATTTGGATTCTACGAAAAAACCTTTGGCCGTGGAGTGGAATTCAACCTTGGTAGTGAAACCGGATTGGTTCACACTTTTGTAGATTCCGGGTTGACAAACGGTGTAACATATTACTATGCAGTGACCGCTTATGACAAAGGTGATGTCGAAAAAAATATAACTCCTTCCGAAACCAACAAATATGTTTCCGTAAGTGCTTCCGGTGATATCAAAACTGGTGTTAATGTAGTGGCTATTGTTCCTAACGCACCGGCTCTAGGATATATTCCACCAGAATTCACAGAAAAACCAACAATGGTAGGAACCGGCTACACAATGGGAAAGGTCGGTGTTCGCTATCTTAATCCTGATGTAATGGTAGATGGAACAGAATATGAAATACAATTCCTGGATCATTCAGTTGATAAAAGGGACAATGATTTTGATGGGTTGGTTGATACTCTGGATGTTGACGAATATCTGCCAAATGTTACAACAGGATTTGTTTTAAAAGATATTACAGGCGGAGGGACCACTATTCTGGATACTGTTTGGATCTATGACTATATGAACGGAGCCAATGGTCAGGAGATGATCAAAAACCTCTATGATGATGCTGACAATGATCCCACAACTTTTACTGCAATTTCCAATGGAATGGAGTTTTTTGTCAAAAATCCTACCAGCGGATTTGTAAATCTGCCTGAAAAGGAAATCTATAGTGGTGTCCAATGGTCAAAAAATTTAGGAAGCAGTAATCCCTATTTCATGAGATTCAGACTGTTCAAGGTAGGCAATCTGGAAGGAACACCTTATCCTCGTCAATACAGCATAGTCTTTCATGATGAACCGATTTATGATACTGAAATGTTTTTTGTGGTAGGTGCTCCACCATTACCTGCAACCAAAATGAATTTTGAGATTTTTGATAAAATGACAGGGGAGAAGGTGCATTATGCTGTATGGGATGAAGTGCCAAATGAAGAAATCGCTCCCAAAGGATATTTCTCAGCCAAAGATCGTATTATTTTCTTTGAGGAATCGCAGGACGGAAAAAGTAAGATACCGACCTGGGATATATTAAATGATGCTGTGGAAGATGAGACCTTTTATGAAATCTATGGACGTACCTTTGGAGAAGGTGACACACTTCATATTTATCCTGACTTCCCTTTTATGAATTCTGCCAGATATAGATTCAAGGTACAAGGTGAAAGTATTGATGAAATTTATGCCAAAGAGCATCTCAACAAAATCAAAGTTGTACCAAATCCCTATGTTGTAACAGCAGGTTGGGAACCGCAAAATCAATACAGCAATGGACGGGGAACACGGTCTATTCACTTCACTCATTTACCTCAGAAATGTACTATCAGGATTTATGCTGTTGACGGAACCCTGGTGAGAACATTGAAACATGATGCTCCTATGAACGATGGGATGCATGATTGGGACGTAATGACCAAAGATAATATGGAATTATCATATGGCGTCTATATCTATCATGTTGATGCTCCGGAAATTGGCGAAAAAGTTGGAAGATTTATCATTATCAAGTAACAATGAAAAGACTAAATAAAAATATAAAAAAATTCTATAAAACCTTGCGAATGGTCCAAAAGACCTTCGCAATGGTTGAATCACTTTCAAAGCCACTTAACTACTGTCATCCTGAGGCCCTCGAAGGAGACAGTTTATGTTGAAAAATATTTTTACATTTAATCTACCATTTCAAAGGTCTTGCAACCATTTGAAAGGTAGAAATATAATAACATTCCTAATTAAAACTGTATCTGGATTTGCCCTTCTGGGTACAGTTTTCCTCCCTTTGATATTTTTTATGTCATGCACAAAGGATAAAAATATCGTTGCAAATTTTGGTGATCAACAAATTACATTAGAAGAATTTAAAACCGCTTATATCAAAGTATTGAAACAGGCTGATGTATATGATTCTGTAAAGTTGAGAGAGAATTTTCTCGATGAAATGATCAATCGAAAATTATTAGCAAAGGAAGCACAAAAAGTAAAACTGGACGATAATGAAAAATTCCAAATGCGGGTTGAGAGTTTCACAAACAAAAACTTGCGGGAAGAACATTTTGAGAAAGTGATCCAACCAAAAATTGATATTGATTCCACATTGGTTGATCAGGTGTATGCTTTCACTAAGCAGCAACGCTTAGTCAAACATTTGTACTTCATTAATAAAACTGATGCTGATAGCGCTTATCAATTATTGCTGAAAGGTGCTGATTTCGATGAACTGGCTTCACAGATATTCACAGACACTGTTCTATCAAAAAATGGTGGTGAATTGGGTTGGATTTATTGGGATCAACTTGACTACAATCTGGCAATGACAGCATTTACTCAAGAATTATCATCTTTTTCTAAGCCTGTGAAATCTTCCTTTGGTTATCATATTGTGATGCCTATTGATTTTCGTGTTAATCCATTACTCTCGGAATATGAGAAAAAACTCAATCGTGACAATGTTGAATCATTACTGGAATACAAAATTGGTGACCAGTTGGCTGCGGAATATGTATTTGATTTGATGACCAAAAAAAATATCCAAATCAACACTGAACTTGGAAACTTTATCTATAGCAAATTGCAGGGGACATTTAAAAGACTACCCACACAATATGATGGAATGAGCGAGTTACAAATCAATGATCAGGAACTTGGACAAGTCGAGATCAATCTCTGGGATCGTCGCCATGAACAATTGCTTAACATTGATGGTGGGGAATTGACAGTTGGGCAATTCATCGGCTTTCTGGCTTATGTGCCTTATTCTACAATTTATCATGATTTTAAAGGAACCCTGGATTATGTGGTTCGGGATTTTGCAATTACAAATGAAGCAAAAAAAATGAATTTAGCAGACAATTCTGGTGTAATCAGAATGAAAGAAGGAATTTATAGCGATTATTTATTGCAGCAAGCAATCAAAAGTAAAATCGTCAGGTCAGTGACTATTAGTGAAGATGAAGTGCAAAAAAGATATGACGAGAAAAAAGAAGAATTATACAAGAATATAACTTACGAAAAAGCCCAAAAAGTGATTCATGATGACCTACTGAAAAGCAAACGTTCAAAGGCTGTAAATATTTTTCTCAATGAACTTAAAAATGATATAACAATAATAAAAAAATGTGATGTGATACATGAATACTATGAGAGTGTGTTGCAAGGCGAAGAAACGGAAGGATGAGTTAAGAAATGAAACTACATGCAATTGATATAATCATTATGTTGCTTTATATGGTCACCATTACGGTCATCGGTTTTCTGATGAAAAAACGTGCCGAAGAAAATGAAAAAGAATACTTACTTGGCGGTAATCGTCTGCCATGGTACATGCTTGGTTTATCAAATGCCTCTGGTATGCTAGATATTTCCGGTACAATGTGGTTGGTGACAATTGGCTTTATATACGGATTGAAATCCATCTGGATTCCCTGGCTCTGGCCGGTATTCAACCAGATTTTTATGATGGTTTTTCTCTCAAAATGGCTCAGAAGATCTGGCGTAACAACCGGTGCGGAGTGGCTGAAAACACGTTTTGGTGAAGGTAAGGAATCTCGTCTTTCTCATATCATCGTGGTAGTTTTCGCCATCATCTCATGCTTGGGATTTTTGGCTTATGGATTTATCGGTCTGGGTAAATTTGTGATGATCTTCATCCCATGGGAAACTGTTGCGGGATTTGTCGGATTTGATCCTGGGATCATTGCTCCAAGGTTTGTACCACACGTCTATGGAATTATTTTTACACTATTGGCTGCCGGATATAGTTTGATGGGCGGAATGGCCGGAATTGTCTGGGCAGATGTTATCCAATATACAATTATCACAATCTCTGCAATTGTTGTAGCAATTATCGCAATGACAAAACTCGGTTCAGTCGGATCATTGAATGTTCCTGAAGGCTGGATGAATCCTTTTGCCGGAGCAAGGTTAAATATGGATTGGTCCAATATCATTCCGCAAGTGAATGATGTCATCAAATCCGATGGCTATTCGTTGTTCTCTGTTTTTATGATGATGATGCTATT
>Ga0070729_10001749_pt1 | contig 31545 bp, 18 predicted proteins | sample tdDd472_FD_66725 | JGI IMG/M metagenome (GOLD analysis project Ga0070729, IMG submission 66725) | Marine sediment microbial communities from the Atlantic coast under amendment with organic carbon and nitrate - tdDd47.2 | ecosystem: Environmental > Aquatic > Marine > Coastal > Sediment | place...
TGGTTTACGCGCGTTAATGCTGCATTCAGGTAGGATTCGGCTTGGTAAGAAGCTGGCAGTTTTCGAGTGGCCTCATTGCCGGCTTCCGCTGCTCCCGCTACCCCTTGCGGGAGCAGCACCTTCTCAAGCAAAGGTTCGACCTACGCCCGCCTTGCCCCAATCGACCTGCTATCGGCCGAATCCGAACAAGCGACGCCAAAACGATGGACCGGCAGGTCGCGGCCCGGCAGCAGACGGATCGTCCTCGTTCGCTTCTTCGGTGTCCGCCCGCCCCGGCCGCGAAGCTCCGTGCATGTCGTACATCACGCTCAACAGCAGCCAGGCCAGCTTCTTCTCGTCCCAGTCGAAGACGTCCTCGGGACTGTCGAAGCGTTCGAGCTCTTTAGCATGATCCGCATGGATGGCGTCGTAGTCGAGTTCCGGGAACGATATGCCGTATTCGTCGCGAAGCCAGAAATAGTCTTCGGCGGAGCGGCGGACCGCCGAGACGACCTCCGGCTTCAACCGCAATCTGGTGAGGATGCCGTCACGGTCCTCGAATCGGGTGAAGCTTTTTCTGATGACGTCGACCGCCTTGTCGGACCGGTCCTTTCCGATATCCTCGAGGAAATCGCCGTAGTGCAGCAGAGCACGCGTGGTTTCAGCGCTCAGGGACGTATTTCGCTCGATGCGCGGCAACTTTCCCTTCAGGTGGTCGAGGCCGAGGACGTCGATGCAGAAATCGTCGAGGATGTCGCCGCCGGTCAATTGCGCGCGATCGAATGCGCGCACGACGGGCTTACGGCCGAAGATCTCCTCGAAGATCCCGTATCTTTCCCGTATCCAGGCAGTCTTTTCCGGCCTTCGGAAGCTGAGGCGTTTTGCGCGCTGTTGAAGCTGCGACTTGTACAGGCTGGCCGGCTCGCGAACGTAGACGACCGGTTGGATGTCGGTCGAGAGTTCGCCGAGGCGGTCACGCAGCCTGAAAAGTTCCTCCCGACTCCCCGAATAGATCAGCTCGGTGCTGAGAACGACGGTGTGGCAGCCGGAAGCTTCGGCGTCGGAGCGTGCATCCGAGACAAACCGTATCGCGGTCCGAAGCGTTTCGTCGAAGCTTCCGTATCGCTTCCGTTTCCGGGGCCCGATGGCGTCGGGTCTCTCCAGCAGGCCGAGCAGGACGTGATGGTAGTCCTTGAGGCGGCCGCGCGGTTCGGGGACATGGAATCCGGCCTGCCGAAGCTGCGGCCTGATCTTGTCGAGACCGGCTTGCAGAGACGTGGTTCCGGTCTTGGCCGACCCCATATGCAGGATCACTTTCATTGCGTATTTACCGGCATTCGCGGACTCGACAGGCAATCGGTCAGGCGGCCTGGTGTTCGCGCCTGAGGTAGAATTTCCCCGGCCCCACCGAGGCGACGCGGCCAGCGTCGACATCGTCCCGGGCCCAGTAGTGGGTCACCAGCGACCGCCTGGTGCGCGACCGATCGGCGATCGGCAGCCCGCCATGCAGCAATTGCCCGTGCCAGAGGAAGACGTCGCCCTTCCTGCCGGTGAAGACGACCTTCTCGAGCCCGTTCTTCTCGATCAGGTCGCGGACATAGGCGAAGCATTCGGTCATGTCCGCGTCGGCGGCGTGAATGCCGCCATGGGGGAACCTGAAGGGTTCGAACAGGTGGCTCCCCGGATAGTAGAACAGGGGCCCCGCGTCCGGGTGCACGTCCTCGAGGCAGACCGAGGACACGGCCATGCGTCCGCGGGTCGGCGGCGGCATGTACCAGGTGTCGAAATGGCCGTCCTGGGCCGAACCGCGGATGAAGTTCAGGGAATTGCAGATCATCGGCGGGCCGCTCAGAAGATCGCCCAGGGCCGCGACCAGATCGTCGTGCAGGTTGACCTGCCGCACCACGTCGGACTCGAGATAGAGGTCGTTGATCTTGACCCGATGGCGCATTTCGGCCGGATCGACATCGGCGAGCCGCATCCGTCGTCCGGCGAGTTCGCCGTCGAGCACGTCGATCGTCGCATCGCCCGCAAGCCGGGTCTCGCCGCCGGCGATGGTGTCGATCAGCGCGTTGACCGCATCCGCCTGGTCTTCCGAGATGAGGCCTTCGAGAACGAGAAAGCCGTCCTTCTTCCACTGCCGCATCTGCCGCCGGGTGAGATAGCGCGGCGGATTGAGAAATCGATCCAGGATATCGAGCATCGGCGACGGTACGGCTTTCGGGGCGGATTTTCGCAACTTTCGGGCGACTATAAGGCAATCGTGGGGGGTGGACAACCAAACGGTCCGAGAGCGAAACGAACGCGCATCCCCGGGTCTGTGGACAATAGGGATTGCGGTGCACTGAGGACCGAGCCTAGCGTCTTTCGACGTAGCCCGCCTCCCACGGCACGGGACACTCAACCAGTTCGACGATCTCGGGCACCGGTGTCGCCGGTCCCGACAAGGCCGCCATGAAATCGGCGAAGCCTTCCGGACTCATGCCGATGAGCCGGGTTTCCATCAGCACGTCCTCGGCGGCGCGCATGGCTGCTTCGCGCACGAAGTCCGTGCGAGATAGGCCGCGCAGGCCGGCGGCGCGATCGATTTTGACAATGTCGGCCTCGGAAAAGCGCATCGAGATCAGGTGTCGCTTACGTCCGGTTTTACTGATCGTGGACTTGCTCCAGCCGGAAAGATAGGCGTGCACACCTCAAGCTACGGTACGACAGGCTGAGACACACAACATGGCGCCAAGGCCCGTTCCCCCTATTTCGGAATCTTCGGATCGAACCAGTGCCGGAGCCGCGCCTCGATGCGGTTGTAGAGGCGGACGAGGATGGCGCCGCCGCCCGGTTTCGGCCAGGCAAGCGCGCGCGGATCGGCCCTCACCGCCTCCATGCGGGAGACGATGTCCTCCGCCGCGCACGGGATACCGGTCAGCGGATCGACATAGCGCGGATAGAGCAGCAGCGCGCCGGCGACAAGCTGGTCGAGGGTCAGTTCGCGCTTGCGCCGCTGGAAGTCGAGCCGGTCGGAAGTCAGGCCCCAGCCGGCATAGAACGGGCGGCCCCAGGTGACCACCGGCACCTCCCGCAAAAGCGCCTCGAAACCGGTCAGCGAGGTGAGCGTGTGGACCGCGTCGACGGCGCCGAACATCGCCACCACGTCGCCGGACTCGATCGCCTTGTCCGCGAATTTCAGGATTTCGGAGCGTTTCAGCCAGCCCGCGCGATTGCGGCGGACGAGATCGGGGTGCTCCTTGTAGACGATATAGGCGTCCGGATGGGCGGCGCGCACCGCTTCGAGGAAACTGAGATTGCCGGCGAGCCCCTTGGCGCCGTAGCGGATCGAGGCGTCGTCGGGGACCTGGCCGATCACCAGCAGCACCGGACGCTCGCCCGCGGCGGAGCGGAAATTCGCCGTTCCCCCTCCCGCCGCATTGTACTTGCTGACGCCGCCGGCGACGATCCGCTGCCGCAATTGCGCCGCCCGGGCGAGAAGATCGTCGGGGAACGGATGGCCGGCCAGCAGTGCCTCGAGGTCGCTCGGCGCGGAAGGGTCGAAATACATGCCTTTGGCATCGACGCAGAGCGAGGCCGGCTGGACGATGTCCGAGCCGAGCCCGACCGAGCGCAGGAAGCCGTCCTCGACCCGGTAGAGGGCGACGCCGGCTTCCGTCGCCTTCTCGCGCAGGCGCTTGCCGCCGCGCATTCCCCAGACCGCGAGGTCGGAACCGGTCGCCTTCGCTTGCGCTATCGCCTTGCGGGGCCCGGCGAAGCGGACCTCCTGCCCGCCGGCGCCAAGAAACGCACGGGCCAGCGGCCGCTTCCAGCGCGAGAACCCGGCGCAGACCACTTTCGAAGGCGGCAGCGACAGCTTTTCGCGCCAGTCGGTCAGCCGGTCGATGGCGGAGAAGACGTCGCCCGGCCGGCCGGTAATCGGATCGGCATAGTTCTGGTAGGCGATATGGCTCGCCCGGAACATCTGTTCCAGAGTCGGCCGCGCCGCCCGTCGTTCGCCGAGATCCGGATCCGGGTGCTTGTCCTCGGTCAGGCCCCAGCACGCATAGAACGGCACCCCGTAGCAGCGCACTTTCCTGCCAGCGAGAAGAGCCTCGTAGCCGAGCTGGCTCGACACCGTCCACACCTCCTCCACCCGGTCGAGGAGATCGTAGGGATTGAGGCTTTCGGAGAGGATCTCGATCCCCGCCTCGCGGGCGGCGTCGGCCAGATAGCCGCGCTTGTCTCCGCTCAGCGTGTCGGGATGCACCTTCAAGGCGATCTTGTCCGCCCCGGCGGTCTCGAGCGCGTCGGACAGCATTGTCGCGAAGGTTTCCGGGCCGGCCAGCGCCCCTTCGATCGACATGTCGCCGAACACCTGATCGACGAGCAAGACCTTCCGCGACCAGCCTTCGGCCATGCCTTCGCCGAGCGGCGGATTGTACTTCGACAGCCGCCGCTCGCGGATCATCTGCATGGCGCTACGGGCCGCCCCGGTCTTTTCGACACCGGCGGATTCGGCGATCAGCCGTTCGAGCCGCGAGGGCTTGCGGGCGTCGTAGTAGATGCCGAGATCATCGAGCGCGACCGCGACCGGCGGGCCCTTGGCGCCGCCGGCACCGGCCGAATGCAGGAAGCCGTCCTCGACCGCGACGAAGGGCAGCTTGTGGCGTCTGGCGTAGCGCCGCGCCCGCTTGGTCGTCGGACGGTTGCCCCAGCCGGCGATGAAATCGAGCCGCCCCGCCTCTCTCGCGCGCGGCCTGGCCACGACCTCGCTGGCGCCGAGAAGCGCGGCGAGATGCGTCAGCCGCAGCATCCCGCCGGAGAAGACGCCGACCCGATAGCCGTGCGATGTGCCGTTCGATAAATCCATCAGGGTTTAAATTTCCGCCCGGTTCATCCCGGCACGCCGAACTCCCTGTCAAAAACGGCCCTTGATACTGTATCCCGCCGCAATTCCGAAGAAGGATTGCGGCGGGCGTCGAAGGACGCAACCGATTCCGGGGGAAAAACCCTTCCGGCACGCACCCGCGCGTGTGCCTCGCAGGCCCTGCAAGAAGGGCGTGTGGCCCATCACGGCGTCTTACAATCCCGTACATATTTTGAAGACGGAATTTCCTTGTTCGTCAAGCGCTTAGCGTAAGCCGTCCAGGGTGCCGCCAATTCGCTTTGGCCCCGCTTGCATAAAACCAACCCGTCACGTAAGTGTCAGATAAACAAAAGGTTAAGGGGCAGGACGGCGCATGACTTGGGGGCGTTCGTCCGGGAACGGGGCAACCTACTCTCCCCTCTTTGGTTTTAATGACGGCGCGGCTTGGGGCGGCGTGCGTTTCGGCCTATAAGGTTTGGGCCGATAAGGGTTTGGACGGGGCCCGGACTCGGGCATAGTGGCCGCTGGTTCCGAAACCGCCTTGATGCACAAGGCGATCGGGGTGCACAAGACGATCGGGACTTGAAGCGGTTCGGACTTGAGGCAAATGGGGCTTATTGCGATTGGGGCTTAGGGTGATTGGCAACGTGTTGAGTTCAAATGGCCGGATCGACTGACACCGCGATCGTCGGATATGCGTGTCGGCTGCCGTCCGCGTCCAATCCGAAGGAATTCTGGGATATCCTGACCCAGGGCCGTTGTGTCATCACCCAGGTCAATGCGGATCGCTGGGGCCTCGAACGCTTCGGCCATCCCGATACCAGCCAGCCGGGCAAGAGCTATACCTGGGCCGCGGGCCAGATCGACGATGTCTGGGGATTCGATCCGGGCTTCTTCGGCATAAGCCCGCGCGAAACCCTGCAGATCGACCCGCAGCAGCGGCTGCTTCTCAAGGTGGTCTGGGAGGCGCTGGAGCATGCGGGCATCCCGCCCTCCTCGCTGGCGGGCACCAATACCGGCGTCTATGTGGGCGCCTCCTCGCTCGACTACGCCAACCAGTTCTTCCCCGATCCGGCCGCCGGCGACATCCAGTTGATGACCGGCAACACGCTGTCGATCATCTCCAACCGCATTTCCTACATCTACGACCTGCACGGGCCGAGCTTCACCGTCGACACCGCCTGCTCGTCGTCGCTGGTCGCCCTGCACGAGGCGCTGGAGGCGATCCGCGCCGGGCGCATCGACACGGCCATCGTCGCCGGCGTCAACCTGCTCCTGAGCCCGTTCTCGTTCATCGGCTTCTCGCGCGCCTCGATGCTGTCGCCCGACGGGCTGTGCAAGGCGTTCGACGAAAGCGGCAACGGCTACGTGCGCTCGGAAGGCGCGGTGGCGATCGTGCTGCGCTCGAAGGAGAGCGCGCTTCGCAACCAGGAAAGCGTCCACGGCGTGCTGGTCGGCTCGGGCATCAATTCCGACGGCCGCACCGCCGGCATGTCCCTGCCCTCTGCCGAATCCCAGGCCGACCTGCTGCGCGACGTCTATGCCCAGTTCGGCATCGACCCCAACGATCTCGCCTTCGTCGAGGCACACGGCACAGGCACCAGGGTCGGCGATCCGCTGGAAGCGCACGCGCTCGGGACCGTGCTCGGCCAGCGCCGCAACGACAAGCTGGTGATCGGCTCTGTGAAGACCAATATCGGCCATCTCGAACCGGCCTCCGGTTTGGCGGGCCTGCTCAAGTCGGTGATGGCGCTGAAGGAGAACGTGGTTCCCCGGTCGCTGCATTTCGACAATCCGAATCCGGACATCGCCTTCGACGAGCTCAACCTGCACGTCGCCGGCGAAGCGGTGCCGCTGAAGAAGAACGGCAAGATCCGCTATGCCGGCGTCAATTCCTTCGGCTTCGGCGGCGCCAACGCCCACGCCATCCTCGCCGACGCGGAACCGGGCGAGGCCTGGTCGCCGGAGCGCACCGTGCCGCCGGCGCCGCTGGTGATCTCGGCGCAGTCGAAGGAAGCGCTGAAGGCGCTGTGCGCGGCCTATTCGAAGCAGCTCGAGGGCGCCCCCGAGGCCGCCGCCTTCGCGATCAATTCCGCCGCCTATTCGCGCGACCGGCTGTCGCATCGGCTGGTCGCCTTCGATTCGAAATCCGGCAGCGTCTGCGACGCCCTGCGCGCGCATCTCGAGGAGGAGGCGGATTCCACCGTCATCACCGGACGCGCCATCGGCGACCAGTTGCCGATCGCCTTCCTGTTTTCCGGCAACGGCTCGCAATGGGCCGGCATGGGCCGCGACGTCTACCAGACGAATGCGGATTTCCGCCGTTCCTTCGAGGCGGTCGACCGGCATTTCATCGGCGTCGCCGGCTGGTCGCTGCTGACCACCCTGTTCTCGGAGGATCTCGAGGCCGAGATCGAGCGCACCGAGGTCGCCCAGCCGCTGCTGTTCGCGGTGCAGGTGGCGATCGTCGAGGCGCTGGCGGCCAAGGGCATCCGCCCCGAGGCGGTCACCGGCCACAGCGTCGGCGAAGTCGCCGCCGCCTGGGCGTCCGGCGCGCTGTCGATCACCGACGCGGTGCGGGTCATCCACGCCCGCAGCACCTACCAGGAGGTCACCCGGCATCTGGGCGGCATGGCGGCATTGCTCCTGTCCGAGGAAGAGGCTCAGGCGGCGATCGACGCTTCCGGCTTCGACGGCATCGAGCTCGCCGCGGTCAACTCGCCGCGCAGCGTCACCATTTCCGGTCCCTCCGAACAGCTCGACGAATTCGGCAAGTTCGCCCGCAAGAACCGCTGGGCACTCAGGCGGCTGAAGCTCGACTATCCGTTCCATTGCGCACTGGTCGAGCCGATCCGGGCACCGCTCGAGGAAGCGATCGACGACATCGTACCGACCGCCGCGAGCGTTCCCTTCGTCTCCGCCGTGCGCGGCGCGGCGATCGACGGCAGCGAACTCGACGCGGCCTATTGGTGGGAGAACGTCCGCCAGCCGGTCAAGTTCATGCGTTCGGTCGAGGCATTGGCCGAGGACGGCTACCGGGCGTTCCTGGAAATCGGGCCGCGGCCGGTGCTCAACACCTATGTCAACGACACGCTGCGCGCCCATGACGTGTCCGGCGCCATGATCGCCTCGCTCGACCAGACCGAAGGCGACATCATCGATCCGATCGACCGCATCGCCGCCTCGGTGCTGGTGGCCGGCGGCAAGATCGCCATCGAGCGCTTCATCGGTCCGGCGCAGAGGCCGGCCGTCGACCTGCCGCAATATCCCTGGCAGGACGAGCCCTACCGGGTCGAGGCCTCGACCGAAGGCTTCAACATCCTCTATTCGGGCGACCATACGCTGCTCGGCTACCGGCTGCGCGGCGATTCGCCGGAATGGTTCAACCATCTCGACACCACCATCAAGCCGTGGCTCGGCGATCACGCCGTCGACGGCTCGGTGCTGTTCCCCGGCGCCGGCTTCATCGACATGGCGGTGTCGGCCGGCATGGAATGGCTCGGGACCGACCAGGTCGAGGTTACCGATCTCGACATCTACCGGCCGCTGGTGCTCGAGAAGACCGTCACCAAGGAAACCCGGTTCCGGCTGTCGCCCGACGACCTGGTGTTCGAAATCTGCTCGCGCGAACGGCTCGTCGACGAGGACTGGTCGCTGCATGTACGCGGCCGGCTGAGTGGCGGAACCGGCAGTACCGAGGCGAAGCCGGAACCGGCCGGCGAGGCGTTGCGGCACGTGGACCGCGACGCGCTCTACGCCACCACCCGCCGCTTCGGGCTCGAATACGGCCCCGCCTTCCAGGGCGCGAACGGCGTTGATATCCTCGACGAGACGACGGGGCGGATCACCCTCGAACCGATTACCGATGCGGTCCGGGGGCGTTTCGCCATCCATCCCGCCCTGCTCGATTCCTGCTTCCACGGCCTGTTCGCGATCATCGAGGCGGGCCGCGAGATCCCGCGCAACACCAGCTTCCTGCCGGTCAGGATCGGCGAAATCCGGGTCTTCGCCGCCGACGCGGTGCCGGCAAGCTGCACCGTCGAGATCGTCCGCGGTAGCCCGCGCTCGATCGAAGCGCGCTTCACCCTTCTCGACGCCGACGGCGAGGTGCTGGCGACGCTGTCGGGCGCCCGCTTCCGCGCCGTTCCCTTGTCGCAGGCCGAGCGGCCCGACGACATGGTCTACCGGACCTCGTTCGTGGTCATTCCCGAAGAGGACGAAGGCTCGGCGGCGGCCGGGCTGTGGACCGACGGCTGGGCGGACAAGGCGCGCGAACTCGACATCACCGTGAGCGAACCGCCGGAAATCGACGACGCGTCGCTGCTGATCGAGGCGGCCGCCGATTCCATCGCGCTCAGCGTGGTTCGCGAGTTGGCGGATGCGGAAACCGGTTCCGTCGACGCGGGCCAGCTCGTCGAGGACGGCCGGCTGGCGGCCGGCGCTCGGCCGCTGTTCGCCCGTATCCTGCAGGCGCTGGAAGAGGCAGACATCGCCCGCTTCGACGGCGAACGCACTCGCCTCGACGCCGACGCCAAGGCGCCGGACGCCGCCGAGATCATCCAGACGCTGGTCTCCGAGCATCCCGACCGCACGGCGGAGGCGGTGCTCCTGACCCGGCTGGGCGACACCATCCGCGAGGTGCTGGCCGAGGGCCTGAGCGAGAAATCCGCCGACCGCTTCTCGACCGGCCTGCTCAACCACCTCGAAACCGGCTCGCCGATGGCGATGCCGCTCTACGAGGCGCTGGTCAAGCTCAGCGAAGCGGTGTCCGACGCCTGGCCGGCGGACCGCCAGCTCCGCATCCTGCAATTCGGCGCCGCCGCCTCGCCGCTGACCCGGGCGCTCGACTCGCGCCTCGACAACCGGCGGGTGAGCCTGACAGTGACCGATCTCGACGACGCAAGGGTCGAGCGCGCACGGCTCAACGCGTCGACCCGCAGCCATGCGCATTTCGTCACGCTCGACCAGTTGGCGAAAACAGCCGAGGAGGACGGCGGCTACGATCTGCTGGTCGCGGCCAACAGCCTCTACCTGCACAATAACGGCGAGGCGAGCCTCGCCCGGCTGACCGGCCTGCTGGCGCCGGGCGGACGGCTGCTCGCCGCCGAATACGGGCCGAACCTGCTGCTCGACCTCGTCTACGGGGTCGGCGAGGCGTGGTGGAAGGAGACGGTCGACGCCGACATGCCGATCGGCCTGCACCGGACCCAGGAGGAATGGCTCGAGGACGTACAGGGCGCGGGGCTCGAGGACATCTCGGTCGAACCGCTGGCGACGCCGGTCTGCGAGGCCAACCTGATCCTCGCCGCCGCTCCGGCCAGGCCCGCGAAGGCCGGCGGCAAGGGCAAATCGGTCGCCTCCGACGAGGAAACGGCGGCGGGAATCGCGGAACGGACCACCGTGGTCATTCTCGGCGATCCCGACGGCAAGGGCCGCGCCCTGGGCGACGCGCTCGCAGCGACGCTCGACAGCGCCGGCCGACCGGTGCATCTCGCCGAACTCGCCAATCCCGCGAATGCCAACGGCGCGGCGAAGAACGGCGCGAACGGCGGCAAACATCCGGCGATGCTGTCGCTGCGCGACGCCGAGGAGGACCGCAAGGCCTTCGCCGAACTGATCGAAAGCCGCCAGGTCGAGGACATCATCTTTCTGTTCGGCGGCAACCTGCCCGAAACCGATCCGCTGGAGGCGACGACCACGCGGACCACGGCGCTGACCACGCTGCTGCATGCCATCGGCACCAGCCCGGTACGACTGTGGATCGTCGCGCCCGGCGCCCAGCAGAGCGTCGCCGGCGGCCGCCTGCACCGGCCGGTGCAGACCGCGACCTGGGGCTTCGCCCGGGTGGCGATGAACGAATATCCCGACGCCGAAATCCGTATGATCGACATCGCCCCGACCCTGCAGCCGGGCGAGGCGGCGAGCCGGCTGGCGAACGAAATCGGCAATCCGGGCACCGAACGGGAACTGGTCATAGACGCCAACCGGCGCTGCGGCCTCAGGGTCGTGCGTGGCGGCGTGCTGCCCGATCCGTCGGAAACCGGGCTCGGGGACAAGGCCAGCGGCTATCGCCTCGACATCACCCGGCAGGGCTCGCTCGACGGACTGGTCTGGCATCGCACCGAACGGGCGGCGGCGGAGGGCGACGCGGTCGAGATCGAGGTCGCGGCGACCGGGCTCAATTTCCGCGACGTGATGTGGGCGCTCGGCATGCTTCCCGACGAGGCGCTCGAGGACGGCTTCGCCGGGCCGACGCTGGGCATGGAATGCGCCGGCACGGTGGTCTCGGTCGGCCCCGACGTGAGCCGCTTCAAGCCCGGCGACCGGATCCTCACCTTCGCGCCCGCCTGTTTCTCGAGCCACGTGGTCGTCTCCGAACGGGCCTGCGCGCCGGTTCCCTCCTCCGTCGATCTCGAAGAGGCGGCGACCATTCCGGTCACCTTCCTCACCGCCTATTACGCGCTGGTGCAGCTCGCCCATCTCGACGAAGAGGAAACCGTGCTGATCCATGGCGGCGCCGGCGGCGTCGGCCTCGCCGCGCTGCAGATCGCCAAATGGCGCGGGGCGACGGTGGTCGCCACCGCCGGATCGCCCGACAAGCGCGACTTCCTGCGCGTGCTCGGCGCCGACCACGTGCTCGATTCCCGCTCGCTGCTGTTCGTCGACGAAGTCAAGAAAATCACCGGCGGAGACGGCGTCGACGTGGTGCTGAACTCGCTTTCGGGCGAGGCAATGGAGCGCAGCATCTCGGTGCTCAAGCCGTTCGGCCGGTTCCTCGAACTGGGCAAGCGCGACTATTACGCCAACACCATGATCGGGCTGCGCCCGTTCCGGCAGAACCTGTCCTATTTCGGAATCGACGCCGACCAGTTGCTGGTCTACCAACCGAAGCTCGCCGGGCGAATGTTCCGCGAACTGGTCACCCTGTTCGAGACCGGCGTGCTGACGCCGCTGCCCTACCGCAAGTTCGATTCCAACGGGCTGGTCGACGCCTTCCGGCTGATGCAGCAGTCGGGCCATATCGGCAAGATCATCGTCACGCCGCCGCGGGTTGCGGGCGAGCCGATCGCCATCCACCCGACCCCGGTCCGCGACGACGCCTCCTACCTGATCGTCGGCGGCTTCGGCGGCTTCGGGCTGAGGACCGCCCGCTGGCTGGTGTCGCGCGGCGCCCGCAACCTGGTGATCACCGGTCGCCGCGGCGTCGCCACCGACGAGGCGCGCGAGGCGGTTACCGAGCTCGAACAGCAGGGCGTCACGGTCAAGGCGATCGCCGGCGACGTCGCCGACGCGGGCATGGTCAAGCGGATGTTTGCCGAGGTGGCCGAGGAAATGCCGCCGATCCGGGGCATCTTCCACACCGCGATGGTGCTCGACGACGTCCTGATCCAGAGCCTCGACAGGGGCCGGATCGAGACCGTGCTCAAACCGAAGGTGCTCGGCGCCTACAATCTCGACCGCCACAGCCGCGACCTCGAACTCGACCTGTTCGTGCTGTTCTCTTCGGCCACGACGCTCATCGGCAATCCCGGCCAGGCCAATTACGTGGCCGCCAACGCCTATATCGAAGGTCTCGCGCGCCAGCGCCGGGCGGAAGGGCTGCCGGCGCTGGCCGTCGCCTGGGGCGCGATCAGCGACGCGGGCTATCTGGCGCGCAACAAGGACGTCAACGAAGTGCTGAGCACGCGTCTGGGACGCAGCTCGCTGAGCGCCGAGGACGCGCTCGACGGGCTCGACCGGCTGCTCACCTACGGCAAGGCCGACATCGCCGACGGCGCCATCGGCTTCGCCCGGATCGACTGGGCGGCGGCGCGCAAGGAACTGGCGATCCTCAAGACCGACCTGTTCGACGAACTGCATCACGCCAATGAGGACGAGAGCGCCGACGGCGAGGCGCAGGTTGACCTTTCCGGCCTGCTCGAAGGGCTCGACGGCGCCAAGGCGATCGACGTTGTCGCCAAACTTCTGACAAGCGAGATCGCCAAGATCCTGCGGCTGCCGAGCGACGAGATCGAACGGCACCGGCCGCTGACCGAAATCGGTATGGATTCGCTGATGGCGCTTGAATTGAGGATGGCGGCGGAGAGCCGGCTCGGCATCGAGATCCCGCTGATGTCGCTCGCCAACGGCGCCTCGCTCGGCGATATCGCCGGCAAGATCGTTGCCCGCTTCCAAAATCAGGACGAGGCCGGCACGGGCCTTTCGACGGATGCGGAAATCCTCGCCGGCCGGCACGTGGAGGGCCTGACCACCGAGTCGAGCGCGGATCTTGCGGACTTCGTCCGCTCGGTCGAGGAAAAGAGCGAACAGGTAAGGAACGTTCTCAAATGAGCCGGCAACGGGGATTGAGCGGTCTTTCGGGCGGCGAGAAGGATCAGCTTCTCGCCGATCTTCGCGCGGCCAAGTCGACCAAGCGCGACAGGAAAAGCGCGCCGCGGCGGCAGGCGGGTTCGGGAAAGAGCCAGCCCAAGGCCTACGATTTCAGCCAGCTCGAGGACTACCGCCAGATCCGCATGCAGGCGGCGGCGGCGGAGATGATCGGGATCGAGAACCCGTTCTTCCGCGCCCACGAGGCGCTCGCCAAGGACACCACGCTGCTGGGCAACCGGACGCTGATCAACTTCTCGTCCTACAACTATCTCGGCCTCAACGGCCACCCGGAAGTCTCGGACGCCGCCAAGCGGGCCATCGACCGCTACGGAACCTCCGTCTCCGCCAGCCGCGTGGTCGCCGGCGAGCGGCCGATCCACAAGGAACTGGAGCAGACGCTGGCGCGGCTGCACGGCGTCGAGGACTGCGTGGTGATGGTCAGCGGCCACGCCACCAACGTGACCACCATCGGCCACCTGCTCGGCCCCGAGGACGTGATCTTCTGCGACGCGCTGAGCCACAATTCCATCGTCGAGGGCGCCAAGCTCTCCGGTGCCTCACGGCTGATGTTCACGCACAACGATCTCGACGCGCTCGAGGACATGCTGCTCGCCAACCGCTCCGCGCACCGGCGGGCGCTGATCGCCGTCGAGGGCCTCTACTCGATGGACGGCGACATTCCGGACCTGCCGAAGCTAATCGAGCTCAAGCGCCGCTACAATTGCTGGCTGCTGGTCGACGAAGCGCATTCCATCGGCGTGCTGGGCGCCACCGGGCGCGGGATCGCCGAGCATTTCCATATCGACCCGAACGAGGTCGAGATCTGGATGGGCACGCTGTCGAAGACCTTCTCCGGCTGCGGCGGCTATATCGCCGGCAGCAAGGCGCTGGTCGAATATCTCAAGGTCACCGCACCGGGCTTCGTCTATTCCGTCGGCCTCGCCGCCCCCCTCGCCGCCGCCGCGATCGCCTCGACCGAGGTGTTCCTGCGCGAACCGGAACGGGTGGCGAAGCTGAAGGAAAACGGCCATCTCTTCGTCAGACTCGCGAAGGAAGCCGGGCTCGATACCGGCGAAAGCGCCGGCTATTCGGTGGTGCCGGTGATCGTCGGGGATTCGGTGCGGGCGGCGATGCTGACCGGCCGGCTCAAGGATCGCGGCTTCAACGTGCTGCCCATCATCTTCCCCGCCGTGCCGGAAAAGAGCGCCCGGCTGAGGTTCTTCATCACCTCGGAGCACAGCGAGGAGCAGATCCGCCAGGCGGTCGAGGCGACCGCCGAGGAACTCAAGGCTCTGCGCGAAGCGGGTCCGCTGGTGGTGGGCCGTCCGGTCGCGGAATAGTCCCCGAAAGTCCGGCTACGGCCATAATGGCCGGAACCGGGACTTTGGTCAGATCGCGTCGACCGCTTTCGAAAGCATCGTGCCGACCTGGCCGGCGACCGATTTGAGGTCGTCATTGTCGACTGCCGCCATCGAGGCGGCCGGGTCGATGGCGCTGACCTCGACGCCGCCGGCGACTTTGCGCAGGATGACGTTGCAGGGCAGCATCGCGCCGATCCGCGGCTCCATGCCGATGGCCTTGTGGGCCATGTCGGGATTGCAGGCGCCGAGGATCAAATAGTCGTCCATGTCGACGTCGAGCTTCTTCTTCATCGTCGCCTTGACGTCGATTTCGGTGAGAACGCCGAAACCCTGGCCGACGAGCGCCTCGCGGGTGCGGGCGGTGACGTCTTCGAAGGATGCGCCTTCGATGGTGCGATTGATCGTGTAGGACATGTGGGGCCTCCGTTTCGCCGGATGTGGGACGATGCGACAGGCAAATCAATGGCGCTGCGACATTATGGGCAATCCGTCGCGGAACGGCTTTCGGCCGTCGCGATCAGCGGTCCCGCAGCGGGCTATTCCGCCGCCACGACCTTGGGCGGCACCCGACGCGGACGGTCGATATGGGCCCAGGCGGGACGTTCGAACAGGAACGTGCCAAACCCGGTCCGCTTGACGATCCAGTAGAGGACAGCCGGGCTCGCGGTGGCGACCACCAGCACCGCCGTGCTCAGCAATCCGGTGTCGGTGATCAGGTCGGCCCGCAGCATGGCGGCGCGGAACAGCGACATGGGGATGGTGAAGGCGAGATAGACGACCAGCGAATGCTCGCCGAGCCAGCGCAGCCATTCCGCGGAGCGGGCCCCGGCGACGAGCGCGCTGAAGACGCAGATGGCGAGCGCGCCGGCGACGGCGAGCGCCAGATGCAGCGGCGGGAACGCGGCGTAGCCCATCTCGGTGTGGCTCGGCAGCACCTGGAAGCCGGGCGAGAACACCAGGACGCCGTTGACGAGCGCCCAGGCGACGAGGGCCGCGGCCCCCTGCCCTTTGTTGGCGATCGCCCAGTCGGCAACCCGGAACACCAGGGGCGCGAACACGTAACCGGCGTAGAAGAACACGAAATAGGCGGCGAACTGGGTAACGACATAGCTCGGCGACTGGATCTGCGCCATTTGCAGGAGCGCGGCGACGGGCAGCACGATCCAGTGGGGGACGTTCGCCTGGCGGATCAGCTTGGCGACGAGGCCGAACACGCCGAGCATGTAGATGAACCACAGCACCCCGTAGGGCTCGACGACCGCGGTCGCCAGGTCCTGGGCCATCTGCACCGGCGCGCGGGCGAACAGGCCGACTTTCAGCGCGATCATGATGAAGGCCCACAGGGCGTAGAAATAGAAATAGTGCACCCCGCGCCGGTCGGCGTAGCGCCGCCACGGCCGGTCGATGACACGCGACAGGAAAAGCCCCGAGATGAGGAAGAACTCGGGCATGCGGAACGGCGTGGCGAAGCCGATGACATAGTGGAGGAAGCCGGTCTCGCCGGTGTACTCGCCGGTATTGTAGGCGGAATACATCATGACGACGAGGATGATCGACAGGCCTTTGGCGATATCGATCCAGGCGGTGCGTGTCGACGGGCCCATATGCCTTGCTCTCCACGGAGGAACGGATGCGGCGAACTGTGGGGTATTTGACTTAAAAATAACAAACCGGCGGCCGGATTTCGAAGACAAAGGACCGTCGTGGTAAACGCGGGGATACCGGAGGAGTGTTCCCCCTGCTCTCGCTACCGCCCCTATCCCTTGGTGCGGTCCTCGTGGATGTCGGCGTCGAAGGCCTTCATGAACCAGTCGCCCCAGCGCGCCGGAAGCAGGTTCTGCAAGTAGACCAGCCATGCCAGTTGCCAGGGAAAGGCGATGATCGCGCGGTTGGCGGCGAGCTTCGCACGGATGTGCCGCGTCGCTTTCTCGAGAGGCCATTCGAACGGCTTGGCGCCCTGGTGACGCGACGACATCTCGGAGGTCACGAAACCTGGAAAGATGACGCACACGGAGACGCCGAAAGGCTTCAGCCAGCGCCGGCAGGAGGCACCATAGGCGGCGATGCCGGCCTTGGCGCCGCTATAGGACGGCATGTCGGGAAGCGGCGAGATCGCCGCGATCGAAGCGGTCAGCGCGATCTGGCCGCGGCCGCGCGTCCGCATCCGTTCGACCAGGCCGGAGACGGTGGCGATCACCCCCATATAGTCGACCTGGGCGAGCCATTCGGCGTCCGCGTCGCTCTCCTTCGACTTATTCGGCCCGAGGCCGGCGGAGACGCCGGCATTGGCGATCAGCAGGTCGACCGGATGGGCGTCGTCGAAGGTCGCTAGCCATTCATGCAGCGCCGCGCGGTCGCGTATGTCGATGGCACCGGTCTCGACCGTCGCGCCTTTCGCCCGGCAGAGCCCGGCCGCTTCGGCCAGGGTGTCGGGATCGCGGGCGATCAGCCCGATGGTGCGCCCGGGCGCGGAATATTCCAGCGCCAGGCCGCGGCCGATGCCGCGGCTGCCGCCGGTGATGACGATATTGGCGGGATTTCGGATCGGGTTCATTTCGAACGGGACGCGGTCGGCCGGGAAACGGTCGGACGGGGCGCGCTGCGCTGCGGGAATTTGGCGGCCGGGATCTCGGGCAGTTCGTAAAGCGTTCCGTCGAGCCGCTTCGCCGCTTCCTCGGCCGCCGCCCGCAAACCTTCCTCGGTGTAGTAGCCGCCCTTGATCTGGGTGGTCCCGGCGAGCGCCCGGTAGAAGGCGGTGAGCAGTTCCCTGTCCGGCGGCCCGGAGTCTGTCCAGAAGCGGTTGACGTGGCCCTGGAAGGCAAGACCGGGAATATCGAAAATCGCATTGCCGAGCACCACCAGCGGCTTCATGTGCTGCAATGCGGCGGTGCCGACGGTGGAATTGACGGTGACGACGCCGCGGCACTGGCGCAGGAGGATGTCGAGATTGCCGCCGTCGATATAGATCACCCTGTCGGGCACGCCGGCGCCGAGCGCGGTGCGTTCGACCAGGTTGCGCCAGTTGATCATGCCGCTGTCCATGGGATGGACCTTGACCACCAGGCGGCTGTCGGGCGGCGCGTAGCGGGCGAAGCTCTCGATCACCTGCCGCGCCGGGGTGACCATGTCGGGATAGGGAGAATGGGCGCGGATCTGGTAGTCCGTCTGCAATTGCAGCGGCAGGACGTAATAGGTCTTTTCGGAACGGATCAGCGCCTTGATCGCATGCCGCGCCTTGCGATCCTCGTAGGAGCGGAAGAAGCTGCGGCGGACCCAGCCGAAATATTCGGTCAGCGGATGATAGATGGCGTGCCAGCGATAATGCGGGAACAGGAACCACAGGAAGACGTTGGAGAGGTTGTAGCCGAGATCCCACATCGCCAGTTGCCAGAAGCTCGAGGGATAGCGGGTGGTGAAATCGGGTTCGGGGAACTTCTCGGCCAGGTCCTTGATCGCGGCGGGATCGCGCGGGAACCGGCTGTAGGTCGACATGCCGTCGAGCTCCATGGTCACCCAGTCGGGCCTCAGATAGCCCAGTTCGGTGACGATGACCCGGATGCCGCGTTCGCGCGCCTTGGCCTTGGCGACCTGGTGATAGGGCCGCTGGTCGCCCAGGAACATGATGTCGGTGATCCGGTGCTCGTCGAGGAATTTTTCGATGAAGGCCGGCCAGGCCTCGCGCCGGCCGCGGAAACTGACCGCGTTCGGATGTTTCCAGAACAGCTTGTCGCCGAAACACAGGTTGATCTTGTAGGCCTTGTGGCCCATGGCGATCAGGTTGTCGGCGATGTAGCTCAGGAACGGCGATTGCGGTCCCTGGAGGAACAGAAAGTTTCGCTTGCCGGACGCGTTCATGGACAAATGTCTGGTGACCCTGGCTCCAGGCCCCGTCCGACGGCGGGCGGGGGATTTCCGGCATTCCGGCCGGAGCGCGTTCGGGCCGGTTTCGAAACGTTTCGGCCTTTCCCATAGCAAGGCTTGTGGAAGCTGTCGAGCAATGCCATTAGAGCATGATGTGCTCAGGTTTGCCCATTCCGCCGTTTGAATTTCTTCCAGGATCAAGTGAAGGCGCGAAGGCCATATCCGGCGATACGGTCGAGCGGCTTCGCGCCGACAATGGGAAAAATTCAAGCGGCCCGAAGGGTTCGCCCCAGTGGCGTCCCGGGGCGGCCGCCTGACGGCGAAGAGATCTCGACCGGTACGCCGGCATCGCCCTTCGATCTCTTCACCGCCATCCGACTCGTCAGGGACGAACGGAATGGATAAACCTGAGCACATCATGCTCTAAGGCAGCAAAAAGCAAGGCAGGTCGCCCGGTCGCGAACCTGAGAGCCAACCGGATTCCGATGCCCAGCAGTCGTCTCCCACAATCGCGCCGACCGCGTGTCCGGGCAGTCCGCCCGGATCTGCGGGTGAGCGGCCGAAGACGCGCCGGACGGGCGAACGACGAGGCCAGCCCGTGCAGGCGCTGATCGCATGCTGGCTGGCGATGCTCGCGGGCGGACAGGCGATCGACACGCTGGCCGCTCCCGTGAACCGCAATCCGCTCCTGCCGCCGCTCGCCTTCCTTACCCGCATGGCCGCGTTCACCGGTCTCTACCTGTTCTGGTTCGGCCTCTCCTGGCGGCCGCTCTTCGCCCTCGTCGCGGCGCTGATCACGCTTTCGGTGCTGCAGCTCATCTCCAATTTCAAATATTCGGTGCTGCGCGAACCGCTGTGCTTCACCGACCTGTTCCTGCTGCCGCAGATTCTGATCCATCCGGACCTCTACTGGGCGGGCTGGCTGCACAATCCTTGGTTCTGGAGCGGCGTCGCGGCGCTGTTCGCGGTGATCGTCGGCTGGTACGGATGGCTCGAGCCGAGCCTGGTGCCCGCCGGGCTCGCCGGCGGCTGGCTCGTCGTCCTGCTGCCGCTGCCGCTATTGGCCGGACTGGCGCTGACCGTCGGGCTGTTCCTGATTGCCCCGACGGCGCCGATGCGGGCGCTCTATACCAGGCTCTGTCCCGATCTCGACCAGGTTCGCGACGATCCGCGCTTCGGCCTGTTCGCGACGCTGATGATCCATGGCATCCGCTGGTTCCAGACGGCGCCCGACACCACCCTTGCCCCCGGCGAGCCGGCCAATCCGCATTGGCCTGGCCCGGCGCCGATCGCCAAGCCGGCAACCGATGCCGGGCCGCCGGTGGTCATCGCCATCCAGTCGGAATCCTTCGCCGACCTGCGCGGCCACGGATACGGCGCGCCAGACCTGCCCAATGTCGACAGGCTGACCCGCGACGGCTTCGCCGGCGGCCCGTTGACGGTTCCCGCCGAGGGCGCCTGGACGATGCGCTCGGAGTTCGAATTCCTGACCGGGCAGCCGCTCAAGAGCTTCCTGTTCGACGGGCTCGATCCCTATATGCGGGCCGCCTTCGCCCCACCGCAGACGCTGGCCCACTGGTTCTCCGCCTGCGGCTTCGAAACCGTCTTCGTCCACCCGTTCGATATCCGCTTCTTCCAGCGCTACAAGGTGTTCCCGCGCTTCGGCTTCGACCGAATGCTCTGCCAGGACGATTTCGAAGGCGCCGAACGGGTGGGCTACTACATCGCCGACGCGGCGGTGACGAAAAAGCTCGGCGAGCTGGTGGCGGCCGCCGACAGGCCGCTCTTCGTGTTCGTGGCAACGATGGAGAACCACAATCCGTGGGGTCCGGGCCGGCTCGACGACATCCACCATCCGGCGGAGCAGTATTTCCACCACGTCGTCAATGCCGACGCCATGCTGGGCGATCTCGACGCGATGCTCGGCTCGCGCGACGGCCGGTCGCTGCTGTGCTTCTACGGCGACCACGTGCCGATCATGCCGGTGCTCGCCAATCCCCTGCCCGATGTGAGGACCCGCTACGTCCTCAACGGCTACGGCTTCGACGCTGGCCCGCGCGATCCGGGCCCCAGGACGCTCTACGGCCTGTCTCGGGATCTGGTCGGGATGGCCCGCAAGCTGCTCTGAATCGCAGCTTTAACCGGTCGCCATGCAGGGACCTGCGAAACGCAAGCTCCGGGCCGGGCCGGCTCGTTCAACCGGCGCGGACTACTTGGTGAACAGGTTGTTGGTCGACTGTGCGGCGGAGAGCAGCGGCTGGATGATGCGCAGGAACTTGCCGAACTCGGCCGAGGGCGAGTTGGCGACGTAGATGATGTCCTTGTTGCGCATCTCGAAATAGCGGGCGAGGAAGAAGCCCTTCGGATCGCGCAGATTCAGCCGGTAGACGATCGGCACCCGGTGATTGGCCGGCAGGTGCATGTCGGGCCGCAATTTGGCGACCACTTCCGGTTCCTCGAAGCGGAACAGGAAGATCGAGCGCGGATCGGCCTTCTCGTCGAACAGGCCGCCGGCGCCCGCGAGCGCCTCGGCCAGCGTGACCGTGCGGCTGACGAACTTGAAGACCTGCGAATTGTTGACCGCGCCGAAAGCGGTGTAGCTGCGCGGATTGTGCGCCAGCAGGATGCTGTCGTCGGCGCGCAGGTAGACGTTGTTCTCGGAGAAGTCGAAGAGGTTTTCGAGCACCGTGGTGCCGACCTCGCCGCGCCGCTTCAGGGTTATGACCGTCTCGTAGGCCGGGAAGGCCGAACCACCCGCTCCGGCCACCAGGTCGAGGACCCGCGTGCCGGCCAGCGACAGCGGATAGCGACCGGGCTTCTTGACATCGCCGACGATCACCGAACTGTTCGCCCGGTTGCCCTTGACGATGACCTGGACCTGCGGCTGCTTGGCCTTGTCCTCGAGATTGTTCTGGATGTTGAGGCGCAGGCTCTCGACCGTGCGTCCGGCGGCGCGCAGGCGGCCCGCATAGGGCACGAATATCAGGCCGCGGTCATCGACCACGGACTGCAATTCGGTGCTCTTTGTCTGGGTGTTGGAGAACAGACCGTTGTCGCCGGCTTCCCAGATCTTGATGTCCAACACGTCGCCGACGCCGATCAACTGGCCCTTGCCGGACCGGGAAATGCCGAAGCGGCGGGCGAATTCCTTGGCCTTGTACTGGCCGGCGATATTGGCGACCTCGGTGTCGATATGGATCACGAGGTATTCCTGCTTGCGCAGATCCTCGATGCTCTTGGCGGAAATCGCCAAGGGTGCCGGGCCGGACCCGGGAAGCACCGCACATCCCGCCAACACAAGCACACCAAACAATGCAGGGAGTACCGTAAGCCGCATTATCTCTTCGCCGAAACCTGAAAACTCATTACCACCAACCCGTTCGACACGCCACCGCAACGAATCGAAAATCGCATTTCTTTCAACCGTTTCCCGAAGGCCCCTGCGTAGCAGACCATGACGGCGAAGGTGGATTCCGGCGATTGTCCCCCTTTTTACGTCCCCTGACGGAATGAGCGTCCGCCGCCCACCTGGGGCAGTCCCACATACGCTACGCTTCGCGTCTCAACAGCCCGTTAACCCGCCCGGAGGCCGGCAGTTGACATCCCATGCTCTATCCGACCGTTCCTAGCACGGCAATGGGATTATTGTTTGACCGAATATGGTTAATGGTTAATTTCCCGACCCCGCCCGAGGCAGGCCTGAAAACCTCCGCCGTTTCGGCCGATTTCCGAGGCGTCACGCCATGTGTTCCTTCACCGCCGCGACGCCGAGCATCAAAATGCCCCAGGCCATGAAAGAGCCGAAGGCGACGATCAGGATCCAGCGCAGCCGCTCGGGATACTGGGCTTCCTCGGAGACCCGCGGATGCACGATGGTCGCAAGATAGCGGTTCTGTCGCATGGCCGTCATCTTGGCGGCATCGAGCGCCGCCTGCGCCTGAACATAGGCCTTCTGCGCGAATTCCTGGTCGACCTTCAGTTCCTCGTATTGGCTGAGCACCTTGGAGAGCACCGCGCCGGAGCCGCCCTTCTGCAGGGCAAGTTTGCTCTTCTCGTCATCGAGCTGCTTCTTGACCGCCCCGATCTGCTGCCTGATATCGATGACGCGAGGCGACTTCTCGCTCATGGTCGCGAGCGCTCCGTTGAGTTCGGTCCTGAGCTTGACGAGCTGGCCGTCGAGCTGGCTGAGGATCGTCTGCTTGGTCTCGGCCAGCTTGACCGGGTCGACCGTGGTCTGGTTGTTGCGGAACTTGGCGATCGCCGCGCGCGCCTTGCGCAGGCGGGTCTCGGCGAGACCGACCTCGATTTTCGAATCGCGCACCGCGTCGTCGCGGGCCTTGCGGGAAATCTCGTTGACGAGCTTCTCGCTCATCTTCATCACATGGGTGGCGACGAGATGGGCGTCGTCCCGCCGGAAGGCGCGCACCTCGAGCTGGATGATCCCGGTATAGGTGTCATAGTAGACGGAAACCCTGCGACTCCAGTACTTGACGAGATCCTCGATCGACACCTTGGGATCGAGGGCGGCGAAATAGTCGGCCTCGGGCCGGCTGAAGATCTTCCTCAGGTCGATCTCCTTGTCGAGGTCCTCGACCAGCTCGCGCGACAGGATAAAGGTGGTGACGATGTGGGAATCGGCCGAGTTGGCCGTGCTGGTCGAGGGCATGCCGGACATCATGCCGAGAATGTCGCCCGACGGCGCGTCCGAACCGCGCACCGAGAAATCCGCGGTCGAACCGTACTGGTCGGACGCGATCAGCAGAAAATAGACGATCGTGAGAAGTGTCGGCAGACCGAATATGGCGGCGAACACCGCCCAGGACCGCTGCGCTTTCCGCCTCTTCTTCTGCTGGCGGGTCGGTTTCTCGGCCTTCTCGATTTCGCGCTTCTTGACCGAAGCGACGATCGAAGCCGGATCGAGGGAAAACCGCTTGAGCTTGTCAGATGTCTTCGGAATCTGAAGCATTTTCTTCGTCTCGCCGTTCTTCGTCCTCGATTGCCGGATAGTCTGCAGCCAGGTCCCCGGGTGGGGAAAAGTTCGCGATCGCTTCATTGACGTCATCGTAGAACGTCAGCCGGCCGCGATCGAGGATCGCCGCCCGATTGCACAGTTCCAAAATCTTTTTCGGATCGCGCGTCGCCATGATCATGTCGGACGTTTCCAGACGCTTCCTGAACAGAGTTTCGCATTTTTCCTTAAACTCGTCATTGCCGGGAGCAAAACTGTCGTCGACCAGATAGCAGTCGAAGTCGAGCAACAGGCAGACCGCATAGGCGAACTGAACCCGCGACTTGCCGCGGACGGATCTCAGAACCCGGGTGAAATCGCGCCCCATTTCCGAGAATTCCAGCACCTGGTCGAGGTATTCCTCCTCGTCCACACCGTACAGACGGGCGATGAACTTGCTGTTCTCGCGCGGTGTCAGGCGCATGTTGAGGCCCTTGTGCGAGCCGACCGGCCAGGACATGTTGCCACCCCGGAACACCCGTCCGCGACTGGGCCGGTCGATACCCGTGATCAGACTCATCAGGGTGGATTTGCCCGTTCCCGCCGCGCCGAGAATGCCGAGCTTGGTGCCGCGGGGGATAGTGAAGGACTGATTTCGAACGATCCAGATCGACCGGTTCTTCGTCACGTAACGGAAATTCACGTCCTGGAATTCGAGGATCGGCGGACGCGGCCCGGCTTCGGAAGGTTCGCGCTTTCGGCCCGGGAGCTTGCGGTCTCTGACGATTAGCGACAAGTGGCCTTTCCCCTTTTACCGGTCACCGGCACCCTCGCCCGTGGCAGGCAAGAAACCCGAACCGGGCAAGGCGCCCCGCTCAACGCGAGTCTCGAGGACAACGCGAGTCGCGGGTAACCCGTTCAATCGTCCCATTTCCATGCAAAAGTGTCAAAATCCTGTTCGTCGCGCCACAAAACCAGTTTTACGCCGAAGTGTGGCTTTTCCGTTATGCTACGCGAATCGTTCGGATTTTACCCTGCCCGACTATCCGGATTCAGGGACATGCTCCAGGATGTGGCGACACTTCAATCCGGGGCGTGGTGGGCGTGCCAGTGCCAGGCGATGTCGAGGCGGCGGGCCAGCCAGACATTGGCGTGGCTCGAGACGTGGTCGAGGAACCGGGCCAGCGCGGCGGTGCGCGCCGGTCGGCCGGCAAGCCGGCAGTGCAGGCCGATATTGAGCATCTTCGGCGCGCCGTTCACCCCTTCCGCGTAGAGAATGTCGAAGGCGTCGCGCAGATAGGCGTAGAACTGGTCGCCGGAGTTGAACCCCTGCGGGGTGGCGAACCGCATATCGTTGGTGTCGAGCGTGTAGGGAATGATCAGGTGCTTGCCATTGGGGCCCGGCACCCAATAGGGCAGATCGTCGGCATAGGCGTCGCTTGAATACAGGAAACCGCCGTCCTCCATCGCCAGGTCGAGGGAATGGATCGAGCTGCGGCCGGTATACCAGCCCAGCGGCCGAGAGCCGGTGACCTCGGTGTGGATGCGAATCGCCTCGCGCATATGCTCGCGCTCGTCCTGCTTGGCGAAGTCCTTGTATTCGATCCATTTCAGCCCGTGGCTGGCGATCTCCCAGTCCGCCTCCTTCATCGCCGCGACCGCTTCCGGGTTGCGTTCCAGCGCAGTGGCGACGCCGTAGACGGTCACCGGGATGCTGCGGGAGGTGAACAGCCGCCACAGCCGCCAGAATCCGGCGCGGGATCCGTATTCGTAGATCGACTCCATGTTCATGTGGCGCTGTCCGGGCCAGGGCGCGGCACCGACGATTTCAGAAAGGAAGGCCTCCGACGCCGCGTCGCCGTGGAGGATGCAGTTCTCGCCGCCTTCCTCGTAGTTGATCACGAACTGAACCGCGATCCTGGCACCGTCGGGCCATTGCGGATCGGGCGGAGTGCGGCCATAGCCGACGAGGTCTCGGGGGTAGTCCTGGTCCATTTTCGCGTCCCCGCTGGTTCCGGTATCGTGTCCCGCGTCCCTCGCCGTTCGGGACCCGGTCGGGGTAACTCGCCCCATCGCCGGGACAAAGTCAAACCCGCGACCGGTTTTTGGTTATCCGTCTTGCCTGTCCCGCCTCGTTTGTCCCGGTTTGGCGCGCCGGAAAATCCGGCCGCCTTCCCTGTTGCCGGAAAGCCACAAGCGCGCGGGCAAGGCCGCTAAAAGTTACCCGCTCATGTTGAAATCCGCCCGGCACGGGCCATGTGCATGAAACAGGTGCGTGCTGCATTGCAACAATCCGCTTATTGGACCTTGAAGTATGCGGGCTCGATATATATTTACCCGTCATATATCCAACCGGCATATAACGGACCGGAAAGTCGGGGTGGATCCCGACGGGCAAACAAGGGAACCGGAACCTGGAGACCTCGCGAGGGAACGCCGGCAAGGCGCGCCCGCAGAGGAACCGGGGGACGGACATGGGGCGATGAACGTACGCACGATCTGTCTGGCGATCCTGTCCGGAGGCGATGCCACCGGATACGAGATCCGCAAACAATCGACCGAAGGGCATTTTTCCTTCTTCGTCGATGCCAGCTACGGCGCCATCTATCCGGCGCTGGCGCGGCTCGAAGAGGAAGGACTGGTCACCTGCAGCGCCGAGGCGCAGGCGGGCAAGCCGTCACGCAAAGTCTATTCCATCACCGAGGCCGGACGCCTGGCATTCATCGAGGCGCTATCGGTACTGCCCGAGCCCGACACCTTCCGCTCGCAATTCCTGCTGATCGCCAAATACGCCGAGTTGCTTGAACCGGAGCAGGTCCGCATGGCGATCGACCGGCGGATAGCGGCCTTGCGCGAAAAGCTCGATCTGATCGAGAACCTCTGCTGCGAATTCGCAAGTCCGGGGGCCAAATGGACCGCGAATTACGGGGTCACCCTGCACAAGGCCTCGATCGCCTATCTGGAAGAACATCGCGACGAACTGGAAAAGATCGCCGGCACGAAGAAGCTGCCGGAACCGGTCGCCGCGACCTGAAACGAACACGGCCGGGGGGCCGGAACGGGAGAGCAGGATGGGCCTGAAAATCAAGTGGTCCTATATCATCGCGATCGGACTGACGGCCGGTATCGCCGGCTGGATGTCGACGGGTGACGTGGTCATCGGCGGAGAATCCGATTCCGGCGAAGGAACCAAACCGCCCGCCGAGCGGGTCGCGGACGCGGACGCCAAGCCGTTCCGGGTCGAGGTAACCGACTATACCGCCCGGGAACGGCACGCGGTCCTCGAAATCCGCGGCCGGACGAAGGCGGTCACCAAGGTCAATGTCCGCGCCGAGACCGCCGGTGTCGTCAACGAAATGATGGTCAAGGAAGGCGACCGGGTCAAAAAGGGCGACCTGCTCTGCGTCGTCGACCTGAGGGCCAAGCAATCCTCCCTCGCCCAGGCCCAGGCCAAGCTCATCCAGGCCGAACTCGACTACGACGCGGCCAAGCAGCTTGTCGACAAAGGCTTCACCTCGAAGACCCGCGCGGCGAGCCTGAAGGCGGCGCTCGACGCAGCCAAGGCGCTGCTGAGGCAGGCCGAGTGGGACATCGAACGTACCCGGATCACCGCTCCCTCAGACGGTATCGTCATCGAGCCGCTGGCCGATATCGGCGACGTTCTGGCGGTCAACGGGGTCTGCGCAACGGTGGTCAATCCCGATCCGATGCTGGTGACCGGTCAGGTCTCCGAACGGCAGATCGGCAGGATTCGGGTCGGCATGAAGGCCAGGACCCGTATGGTCACCGGCGAGGTCGCCGAGGGCACCATCCGGTTCATCGCGCCGGTAGCCGATGCCGCCACCCGCACCTTCCGGGTCGAGATCGAGATCAAGAACCCCGACGGCAAGATCCGCGACGGGGTGACGGCGAGCGCGGTCGTCCCGCTGGAGCCGATTCAGGCGCATCTGCTGTCGCCGGCGATCCTGGCGCTCGCCGATGACGGCCGGATCGGCGTCCGCGTGGTGGTCGACACCAACAAGGTGAAATTCGCGCCGATCATATTGCTCGCCGATTCCCAGCAGGGCGTGTGGGTAGCCGGGCTTCCGAAGAACGTGAGCGTGATCACCGTCGGGCAAGACTACGTCACCGACGGACAGGTGGTCGAGCCGGTCCGGGCCAAGACCGACAAAGCCACGGCGGGTAAGGCGGAAGCTGTTAAAGCGGAGACCGGCAAGGCGGAGACTGGCAAGGCGGAGACTGGCCAATGATCGCCATGCTGGAGGTGCTGCTCAGGCGGCCGCGCTCGATCCTCACCATGATGGTGGTGATGATCGGCGCCGGCATCGTCGCCTATATCTCGATCCCAAAGGAAGCGCAGCCGGATATCGACGTGCCGGTGTTCTACGTTTCCGTCCCGCAACAGGGCATCTCGCCCGAAGACGCCGAACGGCTGCTGGTCCGCCCGATGGAGAACGCGCTGCGCGGGCTCGATGGCCTGAAGGAGATCACGGCAATCGCTTCCGAAGGCCATGCCGGGTTCGTTCTCGAGTTCGACGTGGATTTCGAGAAGGAGAAAGCCAAGGCCGATATCCGCGACAAGGTCGACCAGGCCAAGGCTGAGCTGCCCGAGGAAGCGGACGAGCCGCAGATCCTGGAGACGAATTTCTCGCTCATCCCGACGATCATCGTGACCTTGTCGGGCAACGTGCCCGAACGCACGCTCTATCGGCACGCCCGCAAGCTCAAGGACCAGATCGAATCGATCGGCACCGTCCTCGAGGCGACCCTGAGCGGCCACCGCGAGGAACTGCTCGAGGTGATCATCGATTCGATGAAACTGGAGAGCTACAATGTCAGCCAGGAGGAACTGATCAACGCGGTGACGTTGAACAACCGGCTGGTGCCCGCCGGATTCCTCGATACCGGACGGGGCCGGTTCAACGTCAAGGTTCCGGGCCTGCTGCAGACCGCCAAGGACGTTTTCGACCTGCCGATCAAGAAGAACGGCGACGCGGTTGTGACGCTCAAGGACGTGGCCACGATCCAGCGCACCTTCAAGGATCCGTCGCGGGTGACGCGGGTCAACGGCCAGCCGGCCATCTCCATCGAGGTGAAGAAGCGGCTTGGGACCAACATCATCGAGAACAACGACGCAGTCCGCAAGATCGTCAACGAATACACCAAGGACTGGCCGAAATCGATCCGGATCAACTTCCTGCTCGACCAGTCCAACAACATCAAGGAAATCCAGAGCTCGCTGCAATCGTCGATCATGACGGCGATCTTCCTGGTGATGATCGTGGTGGTCGCGGCGCTGGGGCTGAGATCGGCGATCCTGATCGGTCTCGCCATTCCGACGAGCTTCATGATCGGCTTCCTGATCCTCAGCTTCCTCGGCATGACCGTCAACACGATGGTGATGTTCGGCCTGGTGCTCACCGTCGGCATGCTGGTCGACGGCGCCATCGTGGTGGTCGAGTATGCCGACCGCAAGGTGGCCGAGGGCATGCATCGCAAGGAGGCCTATATCGAGGCCGCCAAGCTGATGTTCTGGCCGATCGCCTCATCCACGGCGACGACGCTGGCCGCCTTCCTGCCGATGCTGCTGTGGCCCGGCGTCGCCGGCGAGTTCATGAGCTATCTGCCGATCATGGTGATCATCGTGCTGACCGGCTCGCTCCTCACAGCGATGGTCTTCCTGCCGGCCACCGGCGGTTTGATCGGCAAGACCCGCGCCAGCGAAGACGAAATCGAAAACGCCAAGCTGCTGGGCCCGGACCACCGGTTCGACCCGAAGGAAATCAGGGGCGTGACCGGACTCTATGTCCGTTTCCTGCACAAACTGGCCGGCAATCCGCTGGGCAATCTCGTCACCATCTTCGGCATGCTGGCGATCGGCGTAGCCGTCGTGGTCACCTTCGCCAACAACAACAAGGGCCTCGAATTCTTCGTCGACGAGGAACCGGAGCAGACCGTGATCCTGGTCTCCGCCCGCGGCAACCTCTCGGCGCGGGAAGCCAGCGTTCTCGTCGGCAAGGTCGAGGACGAGGTGCTCAAGGTTCACGGCATCCGCAATGTGGTCGCATCGGCCTTCGCCTCGGGCGGCGGATCGGGTCCGAAGATCATCGGCGGCGTCCAGGACAAGCCCAAGGACGTGATCGGCGAATTGTCCGTGGAACTCACCGACTATTGCTGCCGTCACAAATGGCGCGACATCGAAAAGCAGATCCGCAACGCGACCTCCGGCATACCGGGCATCCATGTGGAACCCCGGATCATCGAGGGCGGCCCGCCGGTGGGCAAGGACATCCGCCTGCAGGTCAAGTCGAGCGACTACGACACGGTGCAGGAGGTCGTGAAAATCGTCCGCGCCCATGTGGAGAAGATGGACCTGGTGAAAGACGTGGAGGATGGCTTGCCGCTGCCGGGCATCGAATGGCAATTGCCGATCGACCGGGTCGAGGCTGGCCGTTTCAACGCGTCGATCGCGTCGGTCGGTTCGATGATCCAGCTCGTGACCAACGGCGTTCTCATCGGCAAGTACCGACCCAACGATTCCGAGGACGAGGTCGACATCCGGGTCCGCCTGCCGCGCGAGGAGCGCAACCTGTCGCGGCTCGACGATCTCAAGTTGCGTACGGAAAGCGGCCTGGTTCCGCTGGGCAATTTCGTGAAACGGGTGGCCAAGCCCAAGGTGTCGTCGATCATCCGCCGCGACGGCCTCTATTCGATGGACGTGAAGGCCAATGTCGACCAGTCGTCAGGCATCACGGTCAACGACAAGATCGCCGAACTCGACAAATGGCTGAAGGCGCAGAAATGGCCCGACAGCGTCCAGTTCCGCTTCCGCGGCGCTGACGAGGAACAGAAGAAGAGTTCGGCCTTCCTCGGCAAGGCCCTTCTCGGCGCGCTGTTCCTGATGTTCATCATCCTGGTGACCCAGTACAACAGCTTCTACCAGACCTTCCTCACCCTCTCGACGGTGATCATGTCGGCGATCGGGGTCTTGATCGGGATGATGGTGACCGGGCAGAAATTCTCGGTGATCATGACCGGCACCGGCATCGTCGCGCTGGCCGGCATCGTGGTCAACAACGCCATCGTGCTGATCGACACCTACAACCAGCTCCGCGCCGAAGGCGCCAATCCGCTTGAAGCCGCGCTGAAGACCTCGGCACAGCGCATCCGGCCGATCATGCTGACCACGATCACCACCATCGCCGGCCTGATTCCGATGGCGACGCAGGTCAATCTCGACTTCTTCAGCCGGACCGTCGCGGTGGGAAGCATCACCGCGATCTGGTGGATCCAGCTTTCCACCGCGGTCATCGCCGGCCTCGCCTTCTCGACGATCCTGACGCTTGTCTTCATCCCGACCATGCTGGCGATGCCCTATGTCTGGGTGCGCAGCGCCAAGCGGCAGATCAGGCGGGTCCGCGTCGCCAATTATCGTCGCTCGGAAAGCCGGCGGGCCAAATTGCAGGCGCGGCAAGCGAAGACGTCTCCGTTGGAGGCAGATCGGGAGGCCGCGGCGGCACAAGCCGGCGGCAAGGTCACGCCGATCGCCGCGAAGCGGCCGAACGAAGCGGATGGCGGGCCACCGCTGGCGGACGCGGCCGAATAGCGCGCCGGCGCGACTCCACAACCGGAACGATCGCGGCGGGCGGCTCCGAAAGGGCCGCCCGCCTTGCTTTTGATCCGGACTGTCATTTCCAGTTCGCGTAGACAGCCTATTTTACAGGTTGCACTCGCGGTAAAAACCGGGTTTGCTTGAAAAAACAACTGGAACGCGAGGGCGCGATGGCTCGGACAATCCTGCTGGCGATCGCAGGGATATTCTTTGCGGGGAGCGCTTTTGCGGACACCCAAACGGTCAACGTCCGCGCCGGGCGGTCGACGGTGATCGGCCATATCGGCGTCTATAACAGCTTCACGTGCCTTTCGATGGCGATGCAGGACATGCGGGTCAGCCGCGCACCCGGACACGGGTCGGTGCGGCTCAGAAGGGTCGTCGGGCGGATGACCAACCGGCAGTGCCGCGGCAAGAAGCTGATCTACTATCGGGTGACCTACACGCCGCGACGCGGCTATCGCGGCTCGGATCAGCTCACCGTGGACTTCAAGGCCCAGGTCAGCGATTTCGACGCCCAATGGGGCTCGCATGCCGTGACCTACCGGATCAACGTCCGCTA
>Ga0070729_10001753_pt1 | contig 31471 bp, 24 predicted proteins | sample tdDd472_FD_66725 | JGI IMG/M metagenome (GOLD analysis project Ga0070729, IMG submission 66725) | Marine sediment microbial communities from the Atlantic coast under amendment with organic carbon and nitrate - tdDd47.2 | ecosystem: Environmental > Aquatic > Marine > Coastal > Sediment | place...
CTGGTCACCGACAACCACTACCTGGGCAATCGGCCGCGTTACAAGGGTGTCATGGAAAAGTGCACCTTCTGTATCAACCGGGTCCGGCAAGGCAGGAATCCCGCGTGTCACGATATCTGCCCCACGGGCAGCCGTAAGTTCGGCAACCTGCTGGACCCCGACAGCGTGATTCGCAAAATCATTGCTACCAAGCGCATTTTCGTACTCAAAGAGGAAGTCGGGACCGACCCGCGCTTCTACTATTTCTTCGATTGAGCGGGCATTCGGTCCGCCGAAACGCCGGAGCCAGCAGCGGAGCAATCATGGTCGATTCACTGAAATGCTACCTGACCTTCGTCTTCAAGTCCGTGCGGGGCATGTTCAGCGGCGGTCCCCGCTACCTGGCGTGGCTGGCCGTGCTCGCGATCGTCATCGCCGTCGGTCTGCTGGCCTATAGTCGACAGGCGACCCACGGCCTGGGCGTCACGGGAATGACGGATCAGGTCTCATGGGGCCTGTACATCGCCAATTTCACCTTCCTGGTAGGTGTCGCGGCTGCGGCAGTGATGATGGTCATTCCCGGTTACCTCTACCACAATCAGGAGGTCAAGGGCGGCGTCCTGCTGGGTGAGATGGTCGCCATCGGCGCCATCATCATGTGTCTGCTTTTCGTGATGGCCGATCTGGGCCGCCCCGACCGCATGTGGCACATGATTCCTTATCTGGGGCGCTTCAACTGGCCGATCTCCATGTTGAGCTGGGACGTGCTGGTACTCAACGGCTACCTGATATTGAATCTGCATGTACCGGGCTACCTGCTGTACAAGCGCTATCGCGGTGAAAAACCGGCCAAGTGGCTGTACCTGCCCTTCGTCTACATCTCCATCGTCTGGGCCATCAGCATCCACACCGTGACGGCCTTTCTTTACACCGGACTGGCCGGACGGCCCTTCTGGAACACCGCGATCCTGGCACCGCGTTTCATTGCCAGCGCCTTCTGCGCCGGACCCGCGTTCATCATTCTGGTGCTGGAGCTGGTGCGGGCCTACACGGCCTTTCCCATGGGGCGGCGGGTCATCGAGTTCCTGCGGATGGTGGTGCTGATCAGCGGCCTGATCAATGTCTTCCTGCTGATCTCAGAGGTCTTCACCGAGTTCTACGCCGACAGTGCCCACGTGGCCAGTATCCGCTACTTGTACTTCGGACTCCACGGCCACAACGAGCTCGTGCCCTGGATCTGGAGCTCCATGGCCATGAACATCACGGCACTGCTGATGCTGGTCTCCCGCAAGTTCGAGAATCGCGGCGTCATCCTCCGCAATCTGCCGCTGCTGATGCTGATTGTCGCCATCTGGATCGAGAAGGGCATGGGGCTGGTCTTTCCCGGCTTCATCCCCACGCCCCTGGGCGAGATCGTGGAGTACCTGCCCTCGTTGAACGAGGTGCTGGTCAGCGCCGGGATCTGGGGTTGCGGGCTGCTGGTGATGTCCCTGCTGATCAAGCATGCGGTGGATATCGAGACCGAAGTGGTGCGCCTGCGGAAATGAGGGTCGCCGTTTCGCGGCACCGAGTTCCCTACGAGTCCTCTGCGACCTACTTTTCCCGCCGGTCCTTCATGGCCTGGGCCTTGGCCTTGCGCAGCATGCCCAGTAGATTCTCGGTCTCGGGCTCGACCTCACCCAGATCGAAGCGGTGCCAGTAGGTGGAGAGTCGAGTGTAGGAATCGGCGATGGCCTGCACCTGATCCTGGTCCTTGGCGTAGGTTGTAACGAAGCTCTTGTAACCCTTGATGATGTTGATCTTGCTGAGGATGTACTCGGCCTTGTCGGGCACGTCGGGCAGGTTGCCGGTTTCCTGGTTGTGACAGATCAGGCAGGTGTTCTTGACGCGTCCGGCGTAGATGAAGTCCATTTCCATGGCGCCGTGGCAGGTCACGCAGTTGGGCGCCGTGCCCTTGTTCTCGAGAATCTGGAAGTGCTCGCTGGTGGTGAACGCGTCGTGTTGCTGGTCGTGGCACTGGCCGCAGGTGGTGGGGATACGATCGTAGCGCACGCGCTCCATGACGCCGACGTGCGCCTTGGTCTGGTCGGTGGTCGCGGCATCTCCACCGTGACACTCGACACAGCCGATTCCCGCCAGACCGTGGACCGATTCCTCGTAGGCCACGTAGTAGTCGTAGAGGGTCCGGTGCTGAACCATGAACTCCCGCGAGCTGTGGCAAGTGACGCACTCGTCAGCCAGACCGACCGAGCCGCCGAGAAGGCCGATCAGCAGGATTCCCACCGGTAGAATGCGCAGGGTGTTCATCAGTGTTCCTTTCCGGTATCCGGCCGCGCGGCCGGCGGCGACGGTGCGTTCAAAACGGAGAATAGTCGTCTTCATACCCCGACATTCCGGTCGGGGTTCCCTCAGTCGTCTTCGGTACAGGTGTAGGCAAACTCGGCGCTGACCACGTGAGGCAGCTTCAGGATCGCCTTCAGCTTCTTGGTCTCGTCGGCGTTGTCGTCGCCCTCGACGGTCACTATGATCCGCCCGACCTCGTCCTCAAAATGTATATCGCACAAACCGCTGGCCACCAGGGCGGCCTTGACCGCATCGCGATGTTCGGGACTGGTCTTGACCACGATGCTGGATATGTTCAAGGGTGTCCTCCGGTCAGCTTGGGACGAATCCTGATGGCACCCTGCGGGCAAGCAGGTACGCACAGACCGCAGCGAGTACAGCGATCCTCGATGACCCGAGGGTGCATCAACCCGACCATGAGTATGGCGTCCTCGGGACACGGCTCCACGCAATCATTGCAAATCCCCCGTCCCCACGCCACACACAACTGCCGGTCCAGTTCGATCTCCGCGGCGATCGGCGGCCCGATGGTGACGTCGAGCACTTCGGGCCCGCATACGGCGGCGCAATCGCCGCAGAACGTGCAGCCGTCCCCGCTGAAATCCAGCCCGGGCAGACCATCCCGATCCAGGCCGATGATCTTTCGCCCGCAGGCATCGACACAGGGCGAGTCCACACAGGCTGCGCACCCACGGCAAGCTGCGTCCGGATCCCGTACATAGGGCAACGGCACCCGGTTCCGGTACTGGGTCCAGATCCCCGGGTTCAGCAGACCCCGCAGCAGGTTGCGTCGCGAATAGTCCACGGCCCTGCCTACTTCACGCCCTCGTTGAGGCTCTCGAGCAGATTCGAGGAGCTACGCCGGGCTTCGTCGCGATAATCCGGTTCGAAGGTGTTCTCCACCAGGTCGCCGGTCTTGGCCTGTGGCGCATGACACAGGGTGCAGTTGTAATTGGCCGGATTCAAGGTCGCCAGCTGCTTGTCCCGTCTCATGTCGTAAAGATGGCTGGCCGGTACCGCTGTCGCCCCTGCGGATTCCGCTTCCTCGGGCAGATGGCACTCGACACAGGTGTTCTCGTCGATGGTGATCGGCAGCAGATCCTCCACGCTGTGGGGAATCACCGGCGGAGCATTCTCGAAGGAGCGTTCCACCAGTTCGCTGTCACCGGGCTCTTCGGCCGCGAAAGAAACCTCGGGCGTACCGGAGTCCGCCGCCAGGGGCTCGTTGCGGTAGCTGAGTTCGTCGTCTGTCACGGCGGCTGCAGTACTACCGTTGCTCCCGGACTCCGAAGCACAGGAAGCGGCAAACACCAGTAAGACCAGGAACAATGAGAGTGTGCTGAACCTCGACATCATAAACCTCCCGTGGTCAGGGAAATCGCTTGCTTGCGATAGGCGAAGCGGAGCGCATCGTCGTCACAGACCTCGATGCAGCGGCCGCAATTGGTACATTCTCCAGGCAGGATCGAACCGCTGGCCTGGCCGACCAGCTTCAGGACCTGAGGCTCGGGACAGACCCGCACGCACTCGAGGCAATCGGTACATTTCCGATGATCGTGGGCCACCCGCAGCAGGCTGAACCGGCCCACCAGGGTGTAGAAGGCCCCCAGAGGGCACAAGTGGCCGCAGAATCCGTTCTTCTGCACGGCCAGATCGAACAGGAAGACAGCAACCACCACCAGCGATCCTGCCGTGGCGCCGAACACGACACCTCGATGCAGGAAGCCGATGGGGCTGATCATTTCGAATGCGGCAGTTCCCAGCACCGCCGACAACACCAGGGTCAGTACCAGCGCCAGATGACGGGAACGACGGCTCAGTAACAAGCCGGGACCTCCAGTGCGCCAACCCAGCCTGGCGGCCAACCAGTTGGCCAGGTCCGTGACCGCGTTGACGGGGCAAACCCAAGAGCAGAAAACCCGGCCCCCGATCAATCCGTAGAACACCACGGCTATCGCCGCACCCAGCAGCGCATCGACGGCCAGCAGCCCGCCGGCAGCCAACAACTGCAAGACAGCCAGGGGATCGGCCAGCGGCACCGTTCCCAGCAGCGACGATTGACTCAGGTTGCCGCGCAGAATCTGCCAACCCCAGAAGTTGCCGCCGGCCATCAAAACCAGCAAGCCAAGCTGCCCCACGCGTCGGGACCAGAGATAGCGATGACGCAGAGGCCTAGTCATCGTCCAGGCCTCCGCTGTTCAGGTAGTCCAGAGCGCCGTCGCTGCCGGGTTCCAGATCCGCCGCAGGCCCTCTGACCTCATCCAACTCCGTCTCGTCGCCGGGTTCCCAGCCCTTGCGATAGTTGAGCCCGACCTGGCCCTGCGCCACATCCAGGGGCAGGACAAAGATGGCGGCTTTTTCGACGACACACGCCCGCTCGCAAAGCCCGCACCCCGTGCAGGCATCGGCCTGAACCCGAGGCAAGAGCACGGCGTGGCGCCCGGTGCGCTGGTTGCGACTGTGCTCGATGATGATCGCCTTGTCGATGAGGGGACAGACCCGGTAGCAGGCATCGCAACGCAGGCCCCAGGCCGCGATGCAGTTTTCGAAGTCCATGACCGCAATACCCATGCGGGCGCGGTTCACATCCAGGCCCGATCCGTCCTCCGCCCCCACGAGATCGGTAGCCAGCGCACCGGTGGGGCAGGCTACCGTACAGGGAATGTCCTGGCACAGATAACACGGCACCTGCCGCGGTTCGAAGCGAGGTGTCCCGGCCGGAGCCCCTGATCCGGCATCTGCCAGTTCCAGGGTATCGTAGGGACAGGCCTCGACGCACTGGCCACACCGTATGCACTTGCCCAGGAAATCCGGCTCGGACAGGGCACCGGGCGGGCGCAGGCAGAGGGGGGCGTTCTTCGCCTCGCGGACGAAGCCGCCCCACACCACACCTGCGGCGGCGGCCGCCGCCGCGCCCTTTGTCAGCCGGCCCAGAAAGGACCGGCGATCGATATTACTGTCAGCAGACATACCCGGTCCGCCCTAGGCCTGGTAGACCTTGACGGCGCACTTCTTGAAGTCCGTCTCCTTGGAGATGGGGCAAGTCGCATCCAGACACACCTTGTTGATCAGCACTCTCTCGTCGAAGAATGGGACGAAGACCATACCCTTGGGCATCACATTGCGACCACGAACCTCGACCCGCGCCTTGACCCGTCCCCGCCGGCTTTCCACCCAGACGGATTGGCCGTCCTGGAAACCCTGCTTGGCCGCATCCTTGTCGTTCATGAAACACATGGCCTCTGGGACGGCCCGATAGAGCTCGGGTACCCGCATGGTCATGGTGCCGGTGTGCCAGTGCTCCAGCACGCGGCCGGTGACCAGCCACAACGGGTAGTCCTTGCTGGGCATCTCCGGTGGATCCATGTAGGGCCGGAAAAAGATCTTCGCCCGATTCTTCAGCGAAACCTTTTCCCCCGCCTTCGGGCCCTTCAGATCGCCCTGGGGCAGGGCCTTGAGCGCCGGCCCATAGAATGCGAACTCATTGCCTTCGCCCAACTTGGAGACATAGGGGTCGTACTTCGCGTTGAATCGCCATTCGGTCTCCTTGCCGTCTATCACCGGCCACTTCATGCCCCGATTGCCGTGATAGGTATCGAAGTCGGCCAGGTCGTGCATGTGATCGACCCCGAACTGGCGATACTCCTCCCACAAGTACTTGTGGACGAAGTGGCCGTAGCCCTCGAAACCGGCCACGTTGCGCGAATCGCCGGCGGACTCGGTATTCAGGCTGCCCTGGCCCACGGGATCGGGCCACTGGTAGGCCCGGGCGTCGGCGTTGTTGAACAGCACGTCGAAGAGGGTGTCATCGTCGCTGTAACCCATGGCCCGGGCGTCGGCCAGGACGTCGGGCAGAGTCAGATCGGCGTTGACCTTCTGTGCCCCCCACACCTCCTGGAGGGTGATCCGCTTGGCAAACTCGTAAGCCTGCCAGATATCGGGCATCGACTCACCCACCGGAGTCACCTGCTGCTTCCAGTGCTGGGTTCGGCGTTCGGCGTTGCCGTAGGCCCCCCATTTCTCGAAGATCATGGCGCTGGGCAGGATCAGGTCGGCCACCTTGGCCGAGATAGTAGGGTAGCAATCGGACACGACGATGAAGTTGTCCATGTCCCGGGCTGCGCTGATCCAGTGGTTGGCGTTGGCCGTGTTCTGCCAGGGATTGCAGACCTGCACCCAGGCCCATTTGATGGTGCCGTCCTCGATATCCCGCAGCAGCTTGGTGTAGTGGGAGCCCGGCTTGCCGTTGAGGGTCTTGGCCGGCAGCTTCCACAGCTTCTCACTGATCTCGCGGTGCTTGGGGTTGGCCACCACCATGTCCGCCGGCAGCCGGTGAGCGAAGGTCCCCACCTCCCGGGCAGTACCACAGGCGCTGGGCTGGCCCGTCAGACTGAAGGCCCCGTTGCCCGGCGTACACTGCTTGCCCAGCAACAGATGCACCATGTACGCCTGCTCGTTGACCCAGCTGCCACGCGTGTGCTGGTTCATGCCCATGGTCCAGTAACTGACCACCTTGCGGTTCTGTTCGATGTACAGATCGGCCAGGGTCTGCAGCTTGGCCTTGAAGTCCTCCAGCGACTCGTCCGGATCGCCCTTGGCCAGCTCGGCCACGAATTCCAGGGTGTAGGGTTCGAGGCCCTTCTTGAACTCCTCGAACGAGATCAACCAGTGGGCTCCGGCCTTGGCCGCATTCTTCATCTCCAGGGTGTCGCCCGCCTTGTAGCCCAGGTGAGCCAGGGTCACGCCCTCGGCTTCGCTCAGGACTTTGGCCTTCTGCTTGGCCACTGTGTCCCGTTCCTCGGGCTTGAACTTGGGATGGTTTGCGTCGCCGCGCATTCCGTAGCCCACGTCCACGTGGCCGGTCGCGAAGACCGCGTACTTATCCACAAACTCCTGGTCGATGGCCTCGGTGTGATTGACCACGATCTCCCGGGCGATGTAGTTCCAGATGGCCAGATCCGTCTGGGGTTTGAAGATGATCTCGAGGTCGGACAGGTTGCTGCAGCGGTTCTTGTAGACCGTCAGGTTGATCAGCTTCACGTTGTCGGGATCCGAGAGCTTGCGGTCGGTGATGCGGGCCCAGAGGATCGGATGCATCTCGGCCATGTTCGCGCCCCACAGCACGGCAGTATCGGTGTATTCGATGTCGTCGTAGTTGCCCGCCGGTTCGTCGATGCCGAAGGTCTGGATGAAGCCGACCACGGCGCTGGCCATGCAGTGCCGCGCATTGGGGTCGATGTTGTTGCTGCGCATGCCGCCCTTGACGAGCTTCGCCATGGCGTAGCCCTCCTGGACCGTGTACTGGCCCGAGCCGAATACACCGATGCCGGTGGGCCCCAGCTCGCCGTAGGCCGCCTTGAATTTGTCCGCCATCACGTCGAATGCCCGGTCCCAGCTCACCGGCTGGAACTTGCCCTGCTTGTCGAATTGGCCATCGGCACCGACCCGCAACAAGGGCTGCGTCAGACGGTCCTTACCGTACATGATCTTAGCGTTGAAGTAGCCTTTGATGCAGTTGAGGCCCCGATTCACCGGAGCGGCAGGATCGCCCTTGATGGCCACGATCCGGTCATCCCGGGTCGCGATCATCAGGCCGCAGCCGGTCCCGCAGAATCGACAGACCCCCTTGTCCCACTTCCATCCCTTTTCGGTCTCCCGGGCCTCGGCGCGAGCCGAGTCAGGCACGCTCATACCGACGGCGCCGGCAGCGCTGACAGCAGCCGCCCGCTTGATGAATTCACGGCGAGACAGTGACATCGCAAACCTCTTTCACTCGGGCCAGTCGCCCCCGTTTCCCGAACGTGGAAACACAGTCGAATCGGCACCTCTGGATTTGATTGTTATTAGAATGGCACCTGGACCCCAGCGGAAGCGGTTTGTTTACAGGACTATATGACCCCGAATTAGTCACAATCCGGGATCGGCTGCCTGATAATAAAATCGGACCTTTTTAACCAATTTATTAAATGCGGGTTTCCGGCCCGAACTGAACCAAAAAAACGCTCCGGGACTTTCCCGGAGCGTTCATGTCATGCCTGTGTAGCCGAAAATCCGGTCCCCCCGGTCCTCCCTCAGGCAGGCTTCTAGTAGGCCTGTGCGAATATCACCCGGCCGATGGAGGGCTTGTCGCAATGAACACAGGTTCCTTCACTCTCGTCCCTCTCGAAGGGAATGTTGCGGATGGTGACCTTCGTCTTGTCCTGGATGGTGTTCTCGCAGGCACCCTCTCCACACCAGTGACAGTGGGCGAAGCCCCCGTCCTGGTTCTGGTAGAGATCCAGGAAGTCCTCCCAGGTGTCGATGACCACGGTGGCCTCTTCGCGACGCTTCAGCGCACGTTCGTAGAGATCCTGCTGGATGCGATCCAGCTCGGATTCCACGGCTCCAACCAGCTCACCAAAGGGCACGGCCTGCTTGTTGCGGTCGTGGCGGGCAGCGAGCATGACCTGCTCGTTCTGCAGATCCCGGGGACCGAGCTCGATGCGCAGGGGCACACCCTTGCGCTCCCATTCGCCGTACTTCCAACCCGGGCGCATCTTGTCCCGCTTGTCGATGTGGACCGGTCCGATCACCGGGCGTAAATCCGCCGCCAGCTTGTCCGCAACCTCGCAGACCTGGGCCATCTCTTCATCATTCTTCCAGATGGGTACGATGACGGCCTTGGTTCCGGCGATACGCGGCGGCAGGACCAACCCGTCGTCGTCGCTGTGGGTCATGATCAGTGCACCGATGATCCGCGTGGACATGCCCCAGCTAGTGGCCCAGACGTGTTCGACCTTGCCCTCGGCGTCCTGGTACGTCACGTCGAAGGCCTTCGCGAAGTTCTGCCCCAGATCGTGGCTGGTGGCGGCCTGCAGCGCCTTCTTATCCTGCATCATGGCCTCGATGGAGTAGGTTTCCTGGGCGCCGGCGAAGCGCTCGTTGGCGGTCTTGACTCCGGGAATCACCGGCATGGCCAGGATCTCTTCGGCGAACCAGCGATAGGTCTCGAGCATCTGAAGTGTCTCGTCACGCCCCTCCTGGGCGGTGGCATGGGCGGTGTGACCCTCCTGCCACAGAAACTCGGTAGTGCGCAGGAACATTCGGGTGCGCATCTCCCAGCGCATGACATTGGCCCACTGGTTGATCAGGATCGGCAGATCACGATAACTCTGGATCCACTTGCGATACGAGTCCCAGATCACCGTCTCGCTGGTGGGCCGGATCACGTACTCCTCGTCCAGCTTGCTGGCCGGATCGGGCATGACCGTGACCTTGCCGTTCTCCGTGACCTGCTTCAGGCGGTGGTGGGTGACGATGGCGCACTCCTTGGCGAATCCCTCCACGTGCTCGGCCTCCTTGGCCAGGAAGCTCTTGGGAATCAACAACGGAAAGTACGCATTGACATGGCCCAGCTCCTTGAAGCGCTTGTCGAGGATGGCCTGGATGTTCTCCCAGATCGCGTAGCCGTTGGGCCGGATCACCATGCAGCCCCGCACCTGGCTGTTCTCCGCCAGCTCCGCGGCCTGGATGACGTCCTGGTACCAGCGGCTGTAGTCTTCGGATCGCTTCGTGATGGCGGCCATGCCGTTCCTCTCTTCTGACAATAAAGGGCGCCCGCGGCCGTCGAGCCGCCGGACAGGATCACTGGGTCGGGGAAAGATAGCACCTACCGGCAACCGGCGAAAGTCTCCACGGATCCGGCTGTCGGCGGGTCAGACGTCAGTGGTCTCGCCGAAGTTGAGGGCCACCTTGTGCAGCCCTTCCAGATTGGAGAGTTCACTGACGAGGATCTCCGATTCGTCCGGGTTCTTCAATGTGAGGTGGAAGGTGAGCTTGATGAACTCGCCGAGACGCTCGGACTTGACGCTCACCAGATGGAAGCCCCGGCAGAACCGCTTGAACACCGGCTCATAGATCTTGCTTTCGCGCAGGTCGTCGGTGGGCAACATCTGGAAGCTGACCATGTACTCGTTGCGGCTGATAGCGCCGTGGCGCGACCAGTGCAGGATTCCGATGTACAGGCCGATCAACAGCGAGCCCAGCACGGCGATCATCAGATTGCCCGTCCCGGCCGCCATGCCGGCGCCGAGGGAGAAGAACACGAAAGCCGTATCGCGGGTATCCTTGACCACGGTCCGGAAACGAATGATCGACATGGCGCCGGCCAGTCCGAATGCCCGCGCGATATTGTTGCCGATGACCATCATCACCAGGGCCATGAGCATGGACAGCAACACCAGGGTGTTCACGACGGAGAAGGACACGGTCATCTGGCGGTGGGTCGACCGGTAGACCCAGGCGATGAACAGGCCCAGGACAAACGCCAACGTCACGTTGACGACGACGTCGCCGGCTGTCCAGGGTTCCGGATGCAGTGTCAGGGCGCGGAGGATATCGTCCATGGTCCCTACTCCGCGGTAGCCATGGGTTGCAGGCCGCCCGACCAGGCGTCGATTCCCTGACAGTACTTGGAGTAACTCTCGGCCTGCAGGCCGTGACTGCGAATGAGTCGGCTCATCCAGACCGGCATCACGTTGTCGAACTTCAACTCGAGGATGAAGTGGTCGTCCTCGAACTGGCGCAGCTCCTGCTCGGCGAAGATCTGGTCCAGGGTCGGGTGCTGCAGGCTGCGGATATTCTGGTCGAAGGTCACCCGCACACGCCGATCTTCGCGGCCCACGAAGGCTTCCCGCTCATAGGCGACCAGAACCGTGGGGCGCAGTTCGTTGACGTGCATCAGGAAGCGAATCTTCTCCAGGGTCTTGCGGTCGCGGAAGTGACGACCCGAGAGGACTTCCGCTGGATCCTTGCCGTTGAGCGCATGATCCACCTTGGGCCAGGGCAACTGCAGACGGTCCTTGCTGCCGAGACGACCGAATTTGCGCTTGATCTCGATGAAGGCCTCGGTGTCGCCGTCGGGCTCGTTGTAGGTCCGGACGCGAACCTTCTTGCGATTATTGAGGCTGTCCAGCTTCTCGCTGTAGAATCGCAGGTCGTCGGTGTCCAGGTAGATGCTGCGCACGGTGTAGCGATGCCCCGGCAGATCGGCACAATAGGGATCGTGAACCACGTAGGGCGTGATGAACCGGCGTACGTCGTCTGCTACCTCCAGCGGAAGGTAGTACTTCAGTTCATAACGCATGGCACCGTAGCCACGAGGCACTTTCAATACTCCTGTCGTAACCATCAACGGTTCCGGGGTCAGGCCGAGAAGAACTCCCGTCTGACGGTCTTCAAAATGTCGCGCCACAGGGCTCCCAGCGGTGAGGAACGGCCGGTGTGGATCCGGACCACCGCCAACATCCCCTCGTCCAGGAGTCCATCACTGTTGTCCACCGTTCCGAAGGCGGTCATGAACGAGCCGCCGGCTGTCACGGTCACACGGCGGTCGATTCGGTTGATCCGTCCCCGGAAGACCTCGTGCACACCGTCCACATGAATCCGCAGATCCTGGCCGGTTCGGGCCGCTGCGGCCTGATGCTGCGGGATCAGGATCCTGACCACCATGGTATCGAGCCGCGTGACGCTCAACAGCGCGTCGTCGTAGCCTCCCAGCCGCATGCGTCCGGCGATGGGCGAGCGTATCTCCTGGGCTCCCTGCATGGCCTGGACCGCGGCCAACTCGGCCTCCAGGGCCGCTGCCGAAACCTCCGCCGCCGCAATGTCCTCGGGCCGCGCACCACTTTCGAGCACCCTCAACTCGGCCCGGGCCAACCTCAGATCCAGTTGCAGCAGGTCGCGATGGGCGATCACTTCTTCCCATTCGGCCTGGCTCACGTTTCCGCTCGCGACCATTTCCTCGTAGCGTGCGTAATGGGGCAGGTACGCTGCCATCGCCGTTTCCGCCTGGGAGACAGCCAGTTGGGCCGCTTCCAGGGTCTCGGGCTTCTCGCCCCCGCGCAACGCCTCCAACCGCGCCCGGGCCTCGCGGAGCGAGGTCATGCGTTCGGCCACTTCAATGTCCATGCTCGTCGACCGCACGGTCGCCACGATCTGCCCCACAGCGCAATCGACGTTGCCGATACCGGCAGGTCCGCCCTCGGACAACTGAAACGTCAGGAACGCCGGGCGATCGAATTGCAGCACCTGGTACTGCAAATTCCGTCCAGCGACCAGGTCCTCGGCCACCGATTGGAACGATCCCGGTCGCAATTCAGCCAGCGTCCAGCGCGACGCCGGATCCAGCACCGCTTCACAACGCAAACTGCGTGGGATCTCCAGAAACGCCCCGGCCACACCCAAGATCCCGATCGCCACCAGGATGACCAGGACGAGATTTCGCACCTTGTTGGGTTCCGGTACCCGCTCCATCACCGTGTTCTTCCCGCGACTGCCGCCGCTCAGGGTTCAGTGGTCGAAGCCCGTTGCCAGAGCTTGTCGAAGATCCTCTCCAGCTCCACAATCTCCCCGCTACCGGTCAGCCGGAACGACAACTCGACGTTTGAATTTCCGCCGGACACCGACCAGTTGTTCGAGCCGGCCAGCGCCAGTTCACGGTCGATGATCACAAATTTCGCGTGCAGCTTGCCCTGCTTGCGCGACCAGAACCGCAGATCGGCTCCGGCCGCAGCCAGCGAACGCCAGAGGCTGCCACTCTTGGCCGCTTCGTTCGCGTCCAGAAGCAAGCGCAGTTTCACGCCACGGGTCTGGGCTTCCTGCAAAGCGACCAGAATCTGCGTGTCGGTAAACTTGTAGATCACCGCCTGGACGGATTCATCCGCTGCAGCGATGGCCTCCACCGCCAGTTCCCGGGGATTGCGTTCAAGACTCAGGTACAGATCGATGTCGGCTCCCTCTTCCGCCGCAACGGCCGGCACCGCCATCGCAATCACTATCGCGATCTGGAGTGTCCAGCGGCGAGACCGTTCCATCTTGTACCATCCCGGGACACCGACCGATCTAAACGTTAATTATTCGTGATAAATTGTAACACTATCCGGGGATCGATTACCACCCTTTAGTCGTTATCGGACACGGGATTCGAGCGAAAACCAACCGCGATAACCCCTTGGAGTGACGCAAGCTCTTTCCTCAAGTCGCCTTGCGGACGACCCAGAATCGTTCCACAGGGTGAATGCCGTACCTCTTGCGATCCTGGCGAGATAATCGTTCCCGGGCAATCTCCTCGGTGACCTGCCAGCCGGGCCGTTCCAATCGACAACCAAAATCCGGCGCGAATTGCCAGGCCCGGGGCCGATCTCCCGCATCGTTTCCGTTCAGTGGCCGACTGTGAGCAATGGTCGGTTCGAGGGAAACCTGGATCCAGGCTGCCCCTCCCGGACGCAGCACGCGCCACAACTCGTCGATGGCCCCATCCAGTTCCGGGATGTGTTCGAGAACGTGGCTGCAGAACAACCAGTCCACCGATCCGGTCCGCAACGGTGCCTGGCGAAGATCCGCCACGAAATCCGGGCTGTAGCGTTCCTCCTCCACAGCGAAGTCGGATCGGTAGCATCTCGTCAGTCCCTCGTGCTCCAGGACAAAACGCATGGCGGTCGACAGGGAAAATCCAACCATCACCTGGGGAGTCCAGCCCGGGCGCTCTGCCAGTTCGGCCCTCACTCCCAGCACCAGGTGCCGGTGCCGATCGAAGGATCCGCAGCCGGGACAGATGCAGTGAGCGAGTACCTCATCGGCAGACAGGTAGTTACGGAAACGGCGGCCGCGCCAGTCGCAAACCGGACACCGGACCCGGCCCGCGGGCAACAGGCGTTCCTCCAGGGGCAACATGAAATTGCGCAGGGCGCCGAATACGAGCCGACCGGCCTGGAGGGGATGCTTCCACAAACAGGCGGCCGACCGGGAATTCAGCAGAGTCTCCCTGGCGAAATGGACAGCGGGCACCGGAACCTCCACGCGAGCGCGCCAATGAAGAGAATCAGCTCCGAGCGGCCCATGATACCAGTGGATCTTTCTTCGAGCCAAGCACGATCAACGTCCCGAGGCGAATTCGTGAGGGATTATCAGGGGCGCCATATCAGGCGCAGACTGCCGAATCCCAGGGCCGTATTCTCGGTCTGCTCGGTGTGGCTCTCGGGCTCGTAGCTGGCAAGAACGTCGATGCTGAAGTGGGTACCGAGGGACCAGGTAGCCATCAACCAGATCTCCCAGTAGTTGAAATCGGTGTATGAGAGGACGCTGTCGCCGAAAGGGTCGGTGATATCTGTAGCGTCGGTGCCGACCGCTACTCCCTGTTCATAGGTCCGGCGACCGTACTCCAGAGTCAACGATCCGGTGAGGTCGGACGCATAGGACTCGATTCCGAACCGCAGCCCGAGCTGGGTGTAGGTTTCCGGCGAATCCCCGGCATCGAGACGCTCGGTCGCCAATCCCAGTTGCCAGGTCGCGGCCAGGATATCGCCCCAGCGATAGAAGAGCACCGGCTTGAGCCGCCATGAGTCGAAGTAGGCGGACATTTCCTCGTCGTAGCGCCAGACCTCACTCTGCAGTTCCAGAACCATGTGTCCCCGGGCGGCTCTGACTGCTCCGCTGAAATCCGTCCAATGGGTCCAGGCTGAAGGACGGACCGTGTCGTCGGCAATGAGCCTGCGTTCACTCTTGTGAAAAACCCGCAAGCCCTGTCCGTCGAGATCCTGTGCCTCGTAGTCCCCCTCGACCGCCCAGCTGTCCCGGTTGATCTCCGCCGTGTCGGGATAAGCCCTTGCCGTATTGCGGATCCCTATTCCCCAGAGCTTGTCGCTCAGACCCGTCGACCGCACAAACACCCCGGCCCCGAGATCCCGGTAGTTTACCTCCAATGTCGAGGGGGTGCCGTATCGCAGGAATCCGCCGTAGCCGCGCACTTCGAGGGCAGCGGTCGCACCCACTACGGGATAGATCCTGGCGTCGAGGCGACTCTCGAGATTGTCACTGGACAGGCTGTACTCGGTATCTTGCCGGTACTGGCGGCCCCAGAGGGAGCCGTTGACTCGCAGACGGGTGGCGCGACCGCCATCGAGCAGGCGATAATCTCCTTCCAGACGTTGGCGATAGAGTTCGGTTCCCACCGATCCCTCGGCCCGCAGGCGCCAGCGATGCTTGGCCTGGCGCTCGGAGCGACCTTCAATCCCGCCCATGAGCATGAATTCCGCAATGGTCTCGGTCGTGTCGGTTGTTGCCAGGGGATAGGAGTGGAGGTAGGCATCGATACCTGTGATGACAAAAGGAAGCCATTGGTTGGCTGCAGGGCGGGCGGTGCTCGTCGGTGCGGATTCCTCCGTTCCGGCATGGGACGCGGAACCATCTTGGAGTCCCAGGACCATCAACACTAGCAGGAGGGTCGTCGATCTCACAATCACCGGGCCAGGTCTTCAGCCTGATTCAACAGGTCGAAGGCTGCCTTGACTTGACGCAACGCCGTCTCCAACTCGTTTCGGTTCATTGATTCACCGGCGCGCTGACGGTGATTCGCAGCCCGGTCGTAAACCTCACGGGCCCGCTCCGACCCGGACTCGCGTACCTGGTCTGCAACGCGACCGGCACGCTCATCCCAGCGCTCAAGCTGCCGGATCACGGTCTCGGAAGTCGGTCCGGTCCCGGCCACGGCGGCAGCCCGGCCGGCCAGTCTCCGCGCCATTCCCGCCATCTGCAACGCGCGGCCCGGTTGCCTCTGGTCCCTGTGGTCCAAGGCACGATCCAGGGCTTGTTCAGCCTCGGCCAGCAGTTTTCTGGCAACCGGATCCGCGTCTTCATTCAGCTGTTCACGGACTCTGTCGATCAACACACGGGTCCGCTCCAGTTCTCGATCAAGCCGCTCCGGTCCACCGGCATCCGCCAGTATTCGCGCTGCCCGGCCCGTCAGGGTCTCGGCTTGTTCAAGTAGCTTGAAAGCCTGGCGAGCATCGCCCTGGCTGTACTGCTCGCGAGCCCGGATTGCGTGGCGCTCGGCTCGCCGCAGGAGATCCAGGGCCGGCTCGCTGCCCGTGTCCCGCGCCCGTTCCATCAATTGATCGTGATTGTCCCGGAATCGCTCCCCGCGAATCCGGACCCGCTCCTCGTAGGTGAGGGCCTCGCGGGCCAGCTTGACCGCGTGCCAAACGGCGGCCCGGGATCGGCGCGAAACATTGTAGGCGCCCGCATACTGTCCGCCGTCCATCCGGCGTCGGCTGGTCTCGTGAAGACGTTCGGCCTCCCGCAGTACCCGTCGGGCCGGTACGCTCTCGGTTTCAGATACGATACCGTGAGCCCAGTCCACCAGCTCACCGGTACGTTCGACATAGGCACGGATCTGCTCTTGTTGCCCCCCCTGGGCCCAGGCGGTGGCAGGCCACAGTCCCTGGCCGAAACCCAGCAGGAGAGTCAGTACCGCCATTCTGGCCAGTGCGGCCCGAATTCGCATTCGTGGCGGGGAAACCGTGGAGTTCAAACTCGTCGTCATGACGAACCTTCCTCAATCAGGGGTCGGAAAGCCCGGATCGTCGTTTACAGTGCCCCGAACAAGCACGGCCTGTGCCAGGGATTCAACGTAGGTCTCCTGAAGGCACAATTCGTTACCAGTCAACATATTGCAGTCTTGTTGATTTCTCCCACACAGAATCTTTGCTCGCCAGTTTCAATCCGCTCTCCAATAATCGTACCTGCCAGTACACTCCCGCCGGCCCGCTGCACCGGTGGGAGCAGGTGCAGATGTATCGGCTGACCGGGTTCATCCGGTCGATTCGTCACCCATTCCCAGAAGCTTCAGCCGGGAATACAGGGTCCTGCGAGTGATGCCCAGCATCGTCGCCGCGAGGCTCTTGTTGCCACCGGATCGCTCCAGCGCAGCTTCGATCAGGCGCCGTGCATTGTTGTCCAGGTCCAGATCCTCACCCACTGCTCGCCCGGGAGAATCTGCACCGCGGGAAACGTCCAACTGGATGTGCTCATCGCCAAGCACGCCCTCTCCCGCCAGGATATGCGCCCGTTCGACGAGGTTGCGGAGTTCGCGGATATTGCCGGGCCATCCATAAGCTCGGAGGCGCTTGATGGTGTTGGCCGGCAGCCGGTTCTCCCGCCGGCCCAGTCGCGCCAAGAAGTGCTCCACCAGGGCTGGAACGTCGGCAGCCCGTTCACGCAGCGGCGGTACATCCAGCGGGAACACGAGTAGTCGGTAGTAGAGATCCTCACGGAAGGTCTTGTCGACGATGGCCTGTTCCAGGGGACGGTTGGTGGCCGCGAGGATGCGGACATTCACCTCCCGCTCCGCGGGGTCGCCAACCCGATTGATCTTCTTCTCCTCCAGCACCCGGAGCAGCTTCGCCTGGACGGCCGGACCGGCCTCTCCGATTTCGTCCAGAAAAAGAGTGCCCCCCCGCGCCGCCTCGAACAGTCCTTCGCGATCAGTGTCCGCACCGGTGAAAGCTCCCTTGCGGTAGCCGAAGAGCTCGCTCTCCAGCAGGGATTCGGCAATGGCAGCGCAGTTGACGGCGATAAACGGACCGGTGCTGCGTCCGCTGGCGGAGTGGATCGCCCGCGCCGCAACCTCCTTGCCAACACCGCTTTCACCGCGGATGAGGACCGTCGCGTCAGCAGGAGCCACCCGCCCGATCATCTCCCGAAGCGTGCGGGTCGCCTGCGCATCCCCGACGAGCTTCTGCTCTGCAGCCATGACTGCCAGGGCCTGCTTCAAGGACTGATTCTCCCGGGCGAGTTCCTGTTCCCGGGCGGCTCGTTCGACGACCTGAGCCACGACGTCGAAATTGAAGGGTTTCTCCAGGAAATCCACCGCACCCCGGCGCATCGCCTCCACAGCGGTCTGTACGTCACCGTGAGCGGTGAGAATCACCACAGCAGTGTTGGAGCCGGTCTCCCTCACCGTGTCGAGCACGGCCAACCCGTCCACAGGTTCCATGCGCAGGTCGGTGAGCACCACGTCGAAACTCTGGTTCTTCACCAGTTCGACGGCTTCGGTGCCGCTGTGCACACCGACGACGTCGTGTCCACGATGGGTGAGTGCGGAACTGAGCAGCATCACGATCTTCTGCTCGTCGTCAACTACCAGAATCCTCGCCACGTGTGGAACTCCTTCGGTTCAATCCCCCGGTGCCAGGGGCAATTCCAAGGCCGCAATGGCGCCGGTGCCACCTTCGCGGTTACGCAGGGTCAAATGGCCTCCCGCTTCCTCGACGATACGCCGTGAGATGGCCAGTCCCAGTCCACTACCCTTTTCCTTGCTCGTGTGAAACGGCTCGAAGAGACGCTCGGCACCAACGTCGCCGAGTCCCTGTCCCGTGTCCGCGATGGTCAGGAAGGCCTTGGTATCGCGAACAATCAGGTTCAGTGTCAATACACCGCCGTCATCCATGGCATCGGTCGCGTTGAGCACGAGATTCAAGAGTACCTGTTGCAAGCGGCGGGGATCCGCCAGCACCGGCGCTTCAGGCAGACCATCGGCGAGCTCCGTTTTGATCCCCGCAGCCGTCAGTTCATCGGCCAGCAAGCGCAGGCTGCGGCGCACGATCAAGCCCAGATCGCCGACCTCGTTCACTGCCTCACGGTCGGTGCCCAACGCCAGATATCCAGTCAGGATATGGTCGAGCCGGTCCACCTCGTCAGGGATGAACTCGGCGACTTCGTCCTGGATTCCCGCCTGGTCCAATACCCGCTGCAGGTGCTGTCCCGCGCCGCGGATGATGCCCAGGGGATTGCGGATCTCGTGGGCTATGCCTGTGGTCATACGGCCCAGCGTCGCCAGATTCTCCTGGCGAAGGATCGAGGCTCGATACCTCTCGATGGCCTCGTGGATGTTGTAGAGCACCACCCCCATCAGCACCAGCACCAGTAGAACAGCACCAGCGGTGAGGTAGGCCCCGCGTCTCAACGCGGTCAGCGAATCGAAGAAGTCCGGATTGCCGCTCACAGTGACTATCGCCACCACGAAACCGTCACCGGGCTGAGCATCGCTGAGGGTCACCGGGGCGTGAGCGGATTTCTGATAGGTCCGCTGCAGCCGGTACAGGTGCGTCGTCTGGGCGAAGCCATCCAGAGCGAGATCGATGGCGGCAGGATCGAGGTGCCAGTAATCGTTGGCCTGTCCTGCTTTCAGGGCTGCCGACGTGCTCAGCAGTACGATTCCGTCGGGAGACGAAAGGGTGACATCTGCCAGAAGGGCACGTCGCTGTACCTGCTCGATGCGATGGGCCAGGGAGTCGACATAGGCGGCCGCACTTGTATCCCCGACCGTGAGTGCGAATATCCGATCCGCCTCCACCATCACCGCCAGCGAGGAAGCCACCCCCAGCAGGCGATCGCCCATGGCCTCGTCCAGGCGGGATCGCGACGCATTGTAGAGTCGGCCCAGTCCCAGAGCTACCGCGAGGAGAATAACTGCGTAGACAGGTGCAACCCGGATGATCCAGCGTCGCCGGGCTGTCACTCGGCAACCGCCCGGAACGAGGGGCCTCGGACCTCCGGACCCAGCGTCTCGGATTGTTCCCGCGCATGGTAGCTGGAACGAACCAGGGGCCCGGATTCAACCCACTCGATCCCCAGATCCCTGCCGATGGCCGCCAGATCTTCGAACTCCTTGGGTTCCACGTAACGAATCACCGGGTGGTGTCGGGTTGTGGGTTGTAGATACTGTCCGATGGTAACGATGCGCACCCCGCAATCGGCGGCGTCCCGCAACAGGTCGACAACCTCCTGCCGCGTTTCGCCGACACCGACCATGATTCCGGTCTTGACCCGGATCGTCTCGCTCATCGCATCGGCCCACTGCCGGCTACGCCGCAGGACCTGCAGCGAGCGGGCGTAGGATGCCTGGGGACGCAGGGCACGGTAGAGCCGGGGAACCGTCTCCAGATTGTGGTTCAACACCTCGGGAGCGGTCACGAGCACCGTCTCGAGAGCCAGGGGATCGCCCAGGAAATCGGGGATCAGGACCTCCACCCCACAGCCCGTGTTCAAGCGCCGGATCCAGCGGATCGTCGCCGCGAAGTGGGCAGCGCCGCCGTCCGGCAGATCGTCACGATTGACCGACGTGACCACGGCGAACTTGAGGGCCAGCTGCCGGACGGTCTCGGCCACTCGGCGCGGTTCGTCGGCGTCCAGGACTGCCACCCGGCCACCGGGAATGTTGCAGAAAGAACAGTGGCGCGTGCAGACATCCCCCATCAAGAGGAAGGTCGCGGTCCGACTGCTGAAACACTCGCCGCGGTTGGGACAGTTGGCGCTCTCGCAGACCGTGTTCAACGCCGCCGACCGCAGCAGGCGTTTGACGTCATTGTAGTCGTCTCCGCCCTGTCGTTTCATGCGCAACCAGGAGGGCTTGCGCAACGTCGGCGTCACCGGTTTGAGTTCCGGAATCAATTCAGGATCGGTCATCCCATGCCCTCGTCCAGGGTGAAGGTGCGCGCCGGCTGGAAGCGGCCTTCCTCGAACTTGACGGTCGCTGCCTCGAATCGGGTGTCGTGCTCGAAGACCAGAATAAACTCCTCTTCCACCGCCCGCGTCAGGAACTGCTTCTTCTCGGTGACAGTCAGCAGCGGGTTCAGGTCGAAGCCCATGATCCAGGGCACGTGTACCTGACTCAGAAACGGTAGCAGATCGGCACAGAACACGACCGTACCCTTGCCAGTCACGAACTCCACCATCTGTTGACCGGGAGTGTGCCCGCTGATGGGAGTGACCCGCACCCCGGGCAGGATCTCGACCTGACCGTCAACCAGTACCAGAGCGTCATTGTCCTCGAGCAACTTGAAGTCCTCGAGGCGGAAACTAGCGCGGTCCCGTTCCGATGGATCGTGGGCCCATTCCCAGTGCCGTTTCTGCACCCAGTGCTTGGCCTGGGGAAAGACGGGTTCCAGCCCCCGGTCCCCCTCCCGGAAGGTGCCGCCGGCATGGTCGAAATGCAGGTGCGTCAATACCACGTCGGTGATCGATTCCCGGGTGATACCAGCCTCGGCCAGCTCGGCGACCAACTGGTTCGGTCGCCGCTCGATAGCAAAGACGCCGGTCTTCTTTTCGTCCCAGCGATCACCTATTCCCGTGTCTACCAGAATGCGGCGATTGCCGTCTTCGGCCAGCAGGCAGCGCAGGTCCAGGTCGATACGGTTCATCTCGTCGGCCGGATGGTGTTTCTCCCAGAATACCTTGGGCACGACCCCGAACATGGCTCCGCCGTCCAGCTTGAAGCGGCCATCGTGGAGCGCCATGAAATTCCAATCACCCAGTTTCATCGTCACCTCACCGGTTGTACATTGTCCGAATCGCTATCAGGATAACCCCGCCGCCGGCGGTGAGCAACGAAGGAGATGGTTTGCAGTTTCCCGATCCACTGGTGCGTGCACGGTTCATTCGGCGCGAGAAACGATTCCTGGTCCACGTTCGGCTGTCCGACGGCAGTGAGACCATTGCCCATACGAACAACACCGGGAGAATGACCGGCTGCCTGTGGCCTGATGCTCCGGTCTGGTTGAGCCCGGCCCGCAATCCGGCCCGCAAACTGCGGTGGACTCTCGAATTGGTCGAACTGCCCCCCGGCGACGGGGCGCTGGTCGGAGTGAACACCGCCCTGGCCAACGTGGTTGTCGGCGAAGCTTTGGCCGCCGGCCGGATACCCTCGTTGGCGGAATACCGCTCGACCGCCTCGGAAGTGCGTTACGGGCAAAGGAACAGCCGCGTCGACTTTCTGCTCACCGACGGACCCGACCCTGAACTGCACACCTGGCTGGAGGTCAAGAATGTCTCCCTCGTGGAGGCCGGACTCGGACGATTCCCGGACGCGCCTTCTGAGCGTGGCCGCAAGCATCTGCGCGAATTGATGGACGTGGTTGCGGCAGGGCAGCGGGCCGCGCTGGTCTTTTGTGTCCAACGCGACGATGCACGTGGCGTCGGACCGGCCGACAGTATCGATCCCGACTACGGGCACCTTCTGCGGGAAGCGGCCTCTGTCGGCGTCGAGCTCCACGGACTGCAGGCGACGGTCACAACCCAGGGCATCTGGCCGGGACCGCTGCTTCCAGTCAGGTTGTAGCAACATTCCAGATACTGAGATTACATTACCATTTCCAGACATCTATGGTACAATTCGTGAAGTATTCTGCTCCAACTACTGATTCCACATAGATCGAGCCCGAAATCGCAATAGACATGATCCTGGAGGGACCCGCCATGAAACCCTGTCGCCCTGTCCACCAGTGTTCTACCGCGGTCGATCGAATCGCGGGCCCACTACTTGCCGCTCTGCTGTTCTTATACCCTACCGTCGTCGCCGCCCAGGACCTGATCGGCATCTACTTCGATGACCAGTACACCCAGGATCAGATCGACGTCACCGCGACGCCATCTATCGTCGACGCTTACCTCGTGTTGCGAGAGCCCTCCCAGCTCGGTGGAATCGCCGGCTGGGAATGCTGTGTCGAGATCGATGGCAATGCCGTATCGCTGAACTGGGATCTGGCCGGCGACACGGTCAACGTGCTCAGTCCACCCTGCTTCATGGTGGGCATCGGTCTCGAACCGTTGCTGCCGGAAAACGATGTCATCCTACTGGCCGCTTTCCAGGTCCTGGTCAGCGATCTGGATCTGGTGACCCTTTCGGTGACTCCCACTTCGATTCCTTCGTTACCCGGCGAGATGGCCTACCTGCCTTGGGACTACCCCGACGAGGAAGTGCCGATGTACCCGGTGACGGGTCAACCGGCCGTCGCCTGGATCAACGAGCCGCAGGGGATCTGCGATATCCAGACGCCATTCATGAACTTCGGTTCCCAGCTCGTGGGCACTGTCACCACACGGATCATCACCGTCGCCAACGTCGGTGCCGGCGACCTCGAGCTGGATGTCACCCTGCCGGATACGGCCACCGCGTTTTCCATCATCCTCGGCGGCGGCATCAACACCGTTCCACCGGGCGAGGAATTTGAAATCGCCGTCGCATTCTCACCCCAGGAGGTCGGTAGCTACAGCGCGCCTCTGTTGCTGGGCAGCAGCTGCGATGACGTCCCGCTGATCGGCGAAGGCGAGCCTCCCTATGAATCGTGCATTGTCACCCCGGAAGCACTCAATTTCGGCAGCGTGATTGTCGGCGACGCCGCGGTCCTCACCATCCAGATCCACAACAACGGCAACCTGCCGTTCGAGATCACACCGGTGGTAGACTGCGACGCATTCACTGTGTTCGGATCGAATTTGACGATCTACCCCGGAGTCACCATCACCCGGGAGGTCCGTTTCGAGCCCGTCGAGGCCGGCGATTGGGACTGCATTCTGAATTTCGGCAGTTCCACGTGTGCGGATGTCACGCTGATCGGCACTGCCGTCGACCCACCCAACTCCGAGGAGAATCTACTCGGTTTCTATTTCGACCCGGATTTCCTGACCAACGAGATTCAGCTCCCGGATACCCCTGTCTTGACTCCCGGCTATCTGGTTCTGAACAACTCGACGGCGACCAGCGGCATCGGCGGCTGGGAACTCTGTGCCGAGCTCACCGGTCCGGCTGACTGGGCCGCCTGGGATCTGCAGGGCAACGCCGTCAACGTCTCCTCGCCGCCTTGCTTCACCGTCGGCATCGGCGGCGAACCGCTGCCCTGGTCCGAGCAGATCCTGCTGGCCAGTTGCGAGATCCTGGTCCAGGACGCGAACTCGCCGTGCACCGTGGTCCTGACTCCCACGGCCACACCCTCACTACCGGGCCACATGGTATTCGTCCCCTGGGACAACCTGACCGCCGAAACACCCATGACCACGATCACGGGAGCGCCGACGGTCGCCTGGATCAACGGGGCCTTGCCGGTCTGCACCGTCGATCCCCCCGAACAGGATTACGGCAATCAGATCGTCGGTTCGGTGACCAATCGCTGGATCACGATCGTGAACACCGGGGGCGGTACCCTCGATCTGGATGTCGCACTGCCCGACACGGCCGTGGGATTCATCCTCACATCCGGCGGCGGGGTGCATCACCTGCTGGCCGGGGACACCCACCATGTCTCGGTCGCGTTCTCTCCGCCGGCACCCGGAGCCTACGCCGCGGTCGTTCATCTGGGTGAGACCTGCAGCGAGTATCCGCTATACGGCATCGGCGAAGCGGCCCTGGTGGACTGCTACGTGAGTGAAGAACTGCTGGATTTCGGCAGCGCATTGGCGGGCGATCCGGTGACCCGGTATGTCGAGGTTCGCAACACCGGCAACGTTCCCTTCATCATGGAAGCGACCATCGATTGTGAAGTCTTCCACGTCGATGGAACTCCCAGGACGATATTGCCCGGCGCCAGTGAACTGGTCGAGGTCACCATGGTCACCGCGCTGGTTGGCGACTGGCAATGCAGCCTCGACCTGGGCCTGCCCGAGTGCGCCTCCGTGGATCTGGTGGGCACGACCTTGGCTCCACCCGATCCGGACGCGAACCTGGTGGGAATCTACTTCGACACGGCCTACACGCAGAATACGGTCGAGGTACCGGACACTCCCAACGTGGTGCAGGGTTACCTCGTGCTGTCGAATTGCAGTTTCGATTCCGGTATCGGCGGCTGGGAGCTTTGCGCAGAACTGACTGGTCCCTCCCTGTGGGCCGGTTGGGAGCTGGAAGGAACGGCGGTCAACGTATTGTCGCCTCCGTGCTTCATGGTCGGTATCGGCGGCGAACCCCTGCCATACGCGGAGGATATTCTGCTGGCGACCTGCAGCGTTTTCGTGCAGAACTTCATGCCGGAGTCGATCATCTCTCTGGGTCCCACGGACACTCCCTCGATCCCCGGCCACATGGCCTTCGTCCCCTGGGAGGATCTGAGCGCGGAGACCCCGCTACTGACCGCGACCGGCACTCCTGAAGTGGCCTGGATCAACCTCGACCTTCCCTATTGCACCGTGGATCCTGCAGTGCTCGGGCTCGGTGACGTGGCCGTGGGATACTGGTCCGACGGGACTTTCGAGATTGCCAACGTGGGCGGAGGCGTCCTCCACGTCGTCGTGGAATTCGTCGAACCGACCACCGAGTTCGAGATCATCGCCGGTGGCGGTTCGCACATGATCCCCGGGGGACAGTCCCGCCAGGTGACGGTGCGTTACGAGCCCACGCAAGAGGGTCCGTCCGGTTGTCTGGTGTCCATCGGGGCCAACTGCGCACCCGTCGAGATCGGAGGCACAGGTGTGCCCGGTTTGCCGGCCTGCCGGCTCGAACCGGACCTGATCGAGTTCCCCAACACTCCCACGAACCTGACGACCTGGCGCGAGTTCACCATCTTCAACGAGGGGAACACCTTCCTGGCGGGTGATCTCGCCGTGACCGGCCCCCATTTCAGCCTGGAGGAACCCGGCCTCTTCGGCCTGGCTCCCACCGATTCACTCACCGTGGCGGTCGCCTTCCATCCCCAGGAGATTTCCGAACTGTTCGGACTGGTCGAAACCGGCCTGCCCAGCTGCCCACTGGTGGATCTGCACGGAACCGGTGTCGAGTATTCACCGGGCTGCGAGGTCGATCCGACCGAGCTCCTCTTCGGCCCGGTACAGGTAGGCACCCAACTGGTCCGCGGCATCACGGTGTCGAACACCGGCACGTTCAATCTTGAGCTGGAGCTGGAATCCGATACGACGGCTTTTCAGGTACTGACACCCACAGGTCCCTTCACCCTCGAACCCGGTGGATCCGTTGAGGCCGCCATCGCATTCGTCCCCGGCGTGCCCGGCGAATACAACGGGACCATCGTCCTCGGCTCGGAGCACTGTGCTCCGGTACCGTGCACCGGACTCGGCGTCAATGACGACTCACCGTGCGGATTCGCGCGACCTGCCATCAACCTGGGCGTCGTGACCCTGGGGCAGCCGGCCAGCGATTCGGTCGAGATCCGCAATCTGGGATCCGATGTGCTGGATCTCTTCGTCTCCCTGCAGTTCGGCGATCAAGGCTTTTCCATTCTCGCCGGCGGGGGAGAACAGAGCCTCCTCCCGGGCGAGTCGATGTTCGTGTCCATCCAGGGTGAGTACAGCGGAGTCGGCGTTTTCAGCGACTACCTGCAACTGGGCGAGGAATGCTGGTCGATGCCCATGTACCTGGTGGGTCCCTCTGGCTACCTCGGTTACTCGGTTGATCCCCTGAACCGGTGCCTGGGCTGCATCGGCGTCAATCAGACGGCATCCGGCTTTCTGACCATCTCCAATAACCAGAACCAGCAGATCTCCGGAGACCTGCAGGTGACCGGCGCCGGCTACTCAAGTGCGGACTCGGGTCCCTTTACCTTGTATCCAGGCCAGAGCCGATCGTTCGACATTCGCTGCAATCCTCAATCGGTGGGATTCCACGCCGGCATCATTTCAACGGGATTGCCGGGCGGCGACGAAGCTTTCTTCGGAGCGAGGGTACTGCCCGGGCGCATGTGCAGCCTGGATCCGCCGCTCCTGGATTTCGGCGCGTTGCATTTCGGAGAGTCGGCGCAACGGACCTTCACGATCACCAACGAGAGCAACGAAGACCTGGACGGGTCGGTCTCCGTGACCGAAGGCGGATATTCCGTCGTCAGTGGTGGCGGTGATTTCATTCTGTCTCCCGGCCAATCCCACGCGGTCGAGATCCGTTTCCAGCCCAGCGGTTGGAACGACCACGTGTCCGAGGTCCTGCTGGGTATGGAGGAATGCCGCTCGATTCCGGTGTCGGGCTTCGGCTTCGGCACTACCGACGGAGGACCACGCCTGGGCCTCTACTTCGATCCCGAGTTCACGGAGAGCATCCACACTCCGGATGCCTCTCCGGTCGTTACGGGGTTCCTGGTCTTGCGGGATGAGGCGGCAGTCACCGGGATCAGCAGCTGGGAGTGCCGGGTGAACATGTCCGGGCCCGCCCAGTGGCTCGGCTGGGAACTGGCGCCCGGCGCCGACAACTCCTCCGAACCGCCGGTCTTCGTTGTGGATTATCCCCAAACCCCTCTCCCGCCGGGCGTCACCCACCTGCTGGGCACGTTCCAGGTCCTGCTGACCCCGGGCAACGATCCGGTGGAATTCACCGTACACCCGGCCCAGTGGCCGGTACTCACCGGCTGGCCGACGCTGCGCAAGACAACGACGCCCTGGCGGCGACATGGCATCAACACCGTCACCGACGGTCACTTGATCGGCGTGATCACCGACGGACTCGTGGGTCTCGACACCCCGGCCCCGACGGTCAATGTGACCGGCGACGCGGTTCAGCTGAGCTGGGCCGCTCCCGGGTACCCTCATGATGGCTACCTGATTTACCGGCGGGATCCCGGCGGCCAGACAACCCTGTTGAACACAGAAACGCTGCCGCCGGCCAGCGATCGCTTCCTGTACACGGACTATCCCCGCGGCCACGAACCCGGCACGACTCTGTACTACAGCTACGGTATCATCACCGGCGGTACCGAGACTGCACGCAGCCCGGAGACCGCAATGACCCTGTCCAGTCCGCCTGTCCGCGTGACCCGATTGTTGTCCAACGTACCGAATCCGTTCAATCCCCTGACCCGCATCCGCTTCCAGCTGGCAACAGCGGGTCCGGTCCGGATCACGGTGTATGACGTGACGGGTCGTAGGATCCGCACCCTGTTCCAGGGCGACCTGGGTTCAGGTCTCCACGAGTTGAACTGGCAAGGCAGGGACGATCGAGGTCGGACGGTCCCCAGCGGCGCCTACTACGTGCGGCTCGACGCCGGTGGCATTCTGGACCACCACAAGATCATGTTGCTGAAATAACGCCGACAGCGGTTACAGCATCACAAATGAAAGCGCCGCCCGGCCAGCGGGCGGCGCTTCTCTTACCAGGTGGGCAGAGGCCAAACGTCTCTACTTCACTTCCCAGCAATCGGGAGTGTAGAGCAGGTCCTTCAACTCGCCCTCACCATTCTTGGCGGTGACATCATTGATCTGCTCGTGGATCAGTCCCCCCAGAGTCGGTCGCTCGACCTGGCGGAACACACCCATCGGCCGCGGCAACGACGGATCGTAGTCGAGCTGCGTCATGAGAAACGCCGGACCCGCCGAATCGACGGTGGGATCCCAGTTGGTCGCCTCGGCTGCCGGCACCACGCTGACATGGCATCCCTCGGCCTTGAGCCCCTTGTCCTTCTCGGCCCCGAAAACCATGGGCTGCCCCGCTTCGAGATCAATCGTCAACTCGTCGCGGACCTTCTTCTCGGTCCAACCCTTGAAAGCACCATCGTTGAAGATGACACAATTCTGCCAGACCTCGACAAAGGCCGCGCCCTTGTGCTCGGCCGCCGCCTTCAGCACTGCCTTCATGTGCTTCGGACGCACATCCAAGGTGCGCGCCACGAAGGTCGCACCGGCACCCAAAGCGAGTTGCAGCGGATTGAACGGGGCATCCACCGAACCGTAAGGCGAGGTCTTGGTACGCAGACCCTGCGGCGAGGTGGGTGAATACTGTCCCTTGGTCAGACCGTAGATCTCATTGTTGAACAGAATGATCTTCATATCCACGTTCCGGCGCAGGGAGTGGATCATGTGGTTGCCACCAATGGACAGGCCGTCGCCATCACCGGTGATCACCCACACCTGCAGATCGGGATTGGCCGCTTGCACACCCGTAGCGATGGCGTTGGCCCGACCGTGGATCCCGTGGAATCCGTAGGTGTCCATGTAGTATGGAAACCGGCTCGAACAACCGATACCCGAGACCATGACCAGGTTCTCCTTGGGAATTCCCATCTCAGCCAGCGTGGACTGGACCCCGCTGAGGATGGAGTAGTCCCCACAGCCGGGGCACCACCGCACTTCCTGATCAGACTTGTAATCCTTGGCTTTCAATTGCTGGACTTCACTCATGACTTCTCCTCCAGGATCTTCACAAAGTGATTCTTCAGTTCAAATGCCTGGAAGGGTTTGCCCTTGACCTTGCTGTAGGTTTCGAAGCGGAACTCCGGGTACTCGCTGGTCATGATCCTGGCCAGCTGTCCCATGTTCAGTTCAGGAATGATGATCCGCTTGAAGTTCGCGAAGATCTCCTTCAAACCATTGGGGAACGGCCACAGATGCCGCATGTGCATGTGCGAAACGGCTGTGCCCTCGGCCTGCATGCGCTCGACCGCGGCACGGGTCGCACCGTAGGTCGATCCCCAGGCAATAACCAGCAGTTCGCCGGAATCGGGACCGTTGACCGCCGGTGTGGGGATGGAGTTCCGCACACCCATGATCTTGTCCTGGCGGAGCTGAACCATGTGCTGGTGATTGTCCGGATCGTGACTCACGTTGCCGGTTTCACTGTCCTTCTCCAGCCCGCCGATACGATGCTGAAGACCGGGAGTACCGGGCTTCGCCCAGCCTCGGGCCAGCTTCTCGTCCCGGTTGTAGGGAGTGAATCCCTCGGGATCGGTGACGAACTCCACCGGGAATTCCGTCAGCGATTCCATCTCGGGCAGCTTCCACGGCTCGGCCCCGTTGGCGATGTAGTTGTCGCTCAGCAGGATGACCGGAGTCATGTACTGGGTGGCGATGCGGCAGGCTTCCACCGCACATTCGAAAGCGTCGGCGGGGCAGCGGCAAGCCAACACCGGAATCGGCGCCTCGCCGTTCCGGCCGAAAACGCTCTGTAGCAAATCGGCCTGCTCCACCTTGGTCGGCAGTCCCGTCGACGGTCCGGCACGTTGCACGTTCACAACCACCAGCGGCAACTCGGTGATCACAGCCAGACCCAGGGCCTCGGTCTTCAAGGCCAGGCCCGGCCCACTGGTCGTCGTCATACCCAGCCGCCCGGCGTAAGACGCGCCGATGGCAGTACAGATACCGGCAATCTCGTCCTCCATCTGACAGGTGATCACGTCGTAGTTCTTCATCAACGACATGTACTGCAGGATGTCGGTGGCCGGCGTGATGGGGTACGAACCGAGGAAGGCCTTGAGACCGGCCAAGTGAGCACCCGTGGCCAAACCGATGGCCAGTCCCTGATTGCCCATGATATTGCGATAAGTGCCGGGCGTGACATTCTCGACCTTGGGGACTTCGTAGCGGCCCTGAAACAAACGCAACAATTCGCCGTGGTTGAATCCGGCCTTGAGCGCACGCTGGTTGGCGTCGGCCAGCTCCGGTTTCTTGGCAAACTTCTTATCCAACCACTCGAAGGTCGGCTCGCAGGGTCGACTGAACAACCAGTACATCATGCCCAGAGTGTAGAAATTCTTGCAGCGTAGGACGTCCTTCTTGCCCAAGGTCGTCCCCTCGAGAGCCTCGATGGTCCGCTGGTTGATGTCCTCTTCGATGACCCGGAAACCCGTGAGGGTTCCGTCGGTCAGCGGGTTGCTGTCCAGGCCAGCTCGTTTCAGGTCACGTTCGGTGAACGACCCCGTGTTGACCACGATGATCGCACCCGGTTGGATGTCCTTGTAGTTCTCGGCCAAGGCCGCCGGATTCATGGCCACAAGAACCGAGGGCGAGTCACCCGGCGTGTAGATATCCCTGGAACTGAAATGGATCTGGAATCCCGAAACGCCGGCCCGCGTGCCCGCCGGTGCCCGGATCTCGGATGGGAAGTCGGGGAACGTGGCCAAGTCGTTGCCGACCTTGGCCGTCGTGTCCGTGAACTGTGTGCCAGTCAGCTGCATGCCGTCGCCCGAGTCGCCGGCAAAGCGGATCGTGACATCGTCTTGCCTGATGAGTTCAGAAGACATGACGTTATCGTCGCCTCCTCACCCTCGATTCCGCCGCTTATTACGTCACGGACGAGGGAGTCAGGGATAATGACTGACCTGGCATCTTCGCTACCAGGTGGGGTGCAGATCCGGTTAAGAATCCGCTTCATTGAACCGCAATAAACAAAGGTATACCAGCAATTTTGTAACCGCCAGAAATTGAACCCCTCCCAGTCAATAAAAAAGCGCCCCCGATCTTTCGATCGGGGGCAGCACCGGCCCGACATCGGAAAACTCCGTCTTCCGGATGTTGCTATTAATCCTGTATCTGACTACTTGGCATAACCTTATGCAGCTCTTCGGGATTCAGGACCTTGAACTCCACTCTGCGATTCAAGGCGCGTCCCTCTCGTGTCGAATTGTCGGCGATCGGGTTGCTCTCGCCATAGCCGACTACCGTGAACTGGTTCGGGTCGATATCCGGGTACTTGGCGACCAGATAGTCCAGGGCTCCTTGGGCCCGCTGTTCGGAGAGTTTTTGGTTCAGTTCCTCGGATCCCGAGCTGTCGGTGTAGCCACCGATTTCGATCATCAGTTCGGGCCAGTTGGACAGGGTCTCACCGATCTCGTCAAGGACCTCGTTGTCAGTCGAG
>Ga0070729_10001754_pt1 | contig 31467 bp, 17 predicted proteins | sample tdDd472_FD_66725 | JGI IMG/M metagenome (GOLD analysis project Ga0070729, IMG submission 66725) | Marine sediment microbial communities from the Atlantic coast under amendment with organic carbon and nitrate - tdDd47.2 | ecosystem: Environmental > Aquatic > Marine > Coastal > Sediment | place...
CAGCAGAGTAAAATTTGGAGCAATACCCATTAAACTGGCAGTAACAGCGGTGATAAGTGGTGTGACTATGACCAGGTAACGCATGTGAGTCCTGTCAGCCAGTATGCCCAGAAAAGGATTTAGAAGGAAAGGAACTCGCTGGATGACATTCAGTAACCCAGCCATTGAATAAGAAATGCCGAGTTTTTCAATCAGCAATGGAAGCAAAGGTGCCAAAAATGAAGAATAGATATCATGAAGAAGGTGGGCAAAAGAGATGAGAATTACATTCCCTGTTTCAAATTTTCCTTTAGGCATTATTGAATTTGTAGCAACTACATCAGGTTAATATGACAATTGTGTTGGCTATTTTATATCCAGTCTGCTATTTTTCAAAAACATCATCGAGTAAAATGGACAGATCAACGGCACGGAAGGGCTTGCTGATATAATTGTCCATGCCCGCATTCAGGCATTTCTCACGATCTTCTTTCATAGCATTTGCCGTCATTGCAATAATGTTCACCCTTTTAGAAAAACCCATTTTGCTTTCATATTCACGGATGAGTCTTGTCGATTCAAAACCATCCATTACAGGCATTTGAATATCCATCAGCACAACATCATAGCGATTCTTCTTGTGCATTTCAAAGGCAATTTTACCATCATTGGCCACTTCCATCCTGTGCCCCATTCTTTTTAAAGTGGCAATTACCACCTTTTGGTTGATGAGGTTGTCTTCAGCAATTAAGATTGAATATTTGTCTTTGTCGTCAATGAAAAGAGTGTCTTTATCCTGGAGGCTATAGGGTGGCTCTTTTCCGATCGAGAGAACTACAGTAAACCAAAATGTTGATCCTTTACCTACATTGCTTTCAAAACCTATTTCCCCATTCATCAGTTCAACAAGTTTTTTAGCAATGGGAAGTCCAAGGCCGGTGCCACCAAACTTTCGGGCTGTAGCTTCATCTGCCTGGAGGTATTCGGTGAATATCCGGTCTTTGGCTGATTCCGGGATTCCTATTCCTGTATCGATTATTTTAAACAGGTACTTTCTGTTGCTTCTGTCAGCGTCAACTGTTGTAACTTCAATTCGCACCGAACCTTTATCTGTAAATTTAATGGCGTTATTACTAAGGTTTATAACAATTTGCTTTAACCTGATCGGGTCGCCTTTAGCGTACATGGGAACCGACGGGTCAATATCAGCAGAATATTCAATAACCTTTTCCCTAGCCTTTGGCATAAGTAGTTTAAGTGTCTCATTTACTACATTATGAAGGTTGAAATCGATGTATTCAAGTGTGATTTGTCCGGCTTCAATTTTCGAAATATCAAGGATATCGTTGATAATGGTAAGCAGGTTGTTAGCAGAATAGTCGATAATATCCATGTAATCCTGCTGGGTTTCATCGAGACGGGTATTTTTTAATAAACTTGCTGTACCGATTATCCCGTTCATAGGTGTGCGTATTTCATGGCTCATGCTGGCAAGGAAGTCACTTTTTGATTTGGTGCTTGTTTCGGCAATTTCCTTTGCCAGCCTTAGTTCCTTTTCCAATTTACTACGCTCGCGCATTTGTTTTTTGAGTTGCCTGTTGGTCTTCATACTCTCATCGCGTGATATTTTTAATTCGATGTGAACTTTTGCACGGGCAATAAGTTCCTCAGAGTTAAAGGGTTTTTTGACATAATCGACACAACCACATTCGAATGCCCTGATTATTTTTTCGGGTGATAGACCATCACTTAAAACAATGATTGGAATATGATGTGTTTCCTGGTCCTCCATTATTTTGCTACAAACATCAAATCCATTTAACTCTGCCAACCTGGCTTCCAGAAGTATTAGGTCCGGACGTTGATCCTCAAGAATTTGATATCCGTCCTGGCTGTTTGTAGCAGCCAATGGAACATAACCATGGGTTGAAAATAGCGAATTTAGTTCCTGGTTAGTTTTATCATCACTGTCGATGATTAGTACTTTTGTAGCAGTTTTCTTTCCCATCTAAAGAACCTTTTTTTATTGAACATCCAAAAATAGAAACTATTTTCAGATTAATGGCCTATTTTTAATTTATTTTGGCACACAATGTTTTCGGTTAGTAGCTTGTTATTGCTGCATAACTGAGCATTATGTTGTTAATAAAATAACTTAGAACTGTTAAGACCATTTTTTTATATCTGCTTCAGTGTTCACAATTTATATATTTTTGTGCAGGAATGGTGTACTGAATCAATACAGATTTAGTCATAATAGGGAATCCTGTGAAAATCGGGAACAGTACCCGCTGCTGTAAGCTCTTAAACATACTTTTCGATAACCTCATGCCACTGTTTTGATCCAGGTATTTCCTGAAGAATGGGAAGGCCGTCGAAAAGGGAGTAAGTCAGAAGACCGGCCATTGTGATATTAACGAATCAAAGCTTTCGGGATAAAAGCCTGAGTAAATGTGGAAATCCAAATTTATTCCAAGTAGTTTTCCTGCAAGTTTTAAGATGATGATTCATTAGGATTCAATTTTTTAATCTTAAAACTTTTTTAGATGAAATTAAAAGAAAATGTAAAATTGATGGTGCTGCTGTTGTTGGTAACACCATTGATGCTATCAGCACAAACTGTTACCAAGAGTATCGCCATTTTAAATGGAGGTGCCTATTCCAATCCTGACGATTATGTTACCCTGGCTACTTTTGATCCGCTTACTGATGTTACTCAAACAAAGGCAACGATTTATACTCAGTCTGTACAGGGTATGTTGGTCCACAATGGATTTGCATATATTGCTGCTCAGGATTCGCTGGCTAAGGTCGAACTTGAAACAGGTATTATAACAGCTGTTGTAGCTGTGACAGGGGTAAATAAAATGGCTGTTTATAATGACAAACTTATTGTGAGCAGACAGTTCCCTGTAACTTCAGGTTTTGTGCAGATCAGACAAATTGAAGACCTTTCTCTACTCTCCACTTTTGATGAAATTTCGGACGAATCATGGGAAATAACTGTGGTTGGCGATTCGGCCTATGTTTCAGTTGCCGGAGGTTGGGCTGCTACCGAGGGAAAGCTTGCAGTACTCGATATGAAAAATACTGCCTTTATCAGGGAGATAAACCTTGGAGCGCAAGCGCAGGGAATTGGGCCTTCATTTCGAAAGAACGATCATATATTTTTTGTTTGTAAAACCCCCTGGGGTGGAACAACTGGTACAATTGTAAAGTACAACATCGCTTTTGCTTCGTACACCCTTTATCAAAGTGAACATGTTTATGGTAAAGCAGCTGGAATTGCTGGCAGTAATCTTTATTTGTTGATAAATCAAAATATTGGAATTATTGACCTGAATACAGTTAGTGTACTTGATGAGACATTGGTTATAAATCCATTTGCCGACCTTGATATTACAGCACTTTCAATCGATACTGTTTCTGAACGGATTTATGTCAATTATTCCTATTGGATAGCTCCTGATGGAGTTGGTAAGATTTATGACCTGAATGGAAATGAAACAGGAGAATATGAAGTTGGGATTTCCGCCGAAGAACTCGCAGTTAATTATACAGATGTTACTTCAATACCTTTTAACGATGAGAAGCAGCATGCTATAACGATATTTCCTAATCCATGCTTCGATCAGTTGACTGTAACAGGAATATCAAAGTATACTGACATTGAAATATTCGACATCATGGGGAAACAAATATCTTTTAATGGAAGAGGAACCGAAACTTCCAGTACAATTGATGTTTCAGCATTGCCTCCCGGAGTTTATTTTATTAAGGTATCTACGTTTGTTAAGCAGCGATTGGTTAAATTTATTCGTAAATAGATACAAAACAGGTGGTTTGAAAAGGCAATAGGTGATATTTCTAAATAGTAAACTGGTAAAAATTAAAAGCAACTTAACAATGCATTTATTTGAAGAAGCAATACCTGCCGTTTGGGTCACTGTTCTGTTGTACTTAAGCTTGTTTGTGTTTTACCCTAACAGTGCCATTGCCCAATATCCGCCTCCTGCCGACCAATCCGGAACTACCGCAATACATAAAGACAGTAGCGTATTTGTTGCCTGGGCAACAGCTTGCGAAGTAATTCGCGGGCCAATAAATATTATGGATTTGCAGGGAGAGAAAGCCTCGTTTGGTAATGAATCTGAGGCCCTGGGAATGGTCGAAGGAAATTCAGTGGATGTGGTTAGTCTGGGGGATATGGGACAGGCTACCTTAACTTTTGATGTGGAGATTGCAGATGGTGAAGGTTGGGATTTTGCAGTTTTTGAAAACTCTCTGGACGATACTTTTCTCGAACTGGGCTTTGTGGCGGTGAGTTCAAACGGTGAGGATTTTTATATGTTTCCAGCAATTTCGCTTACCGGCCAATTTGTTCAGGTGCCTACATTTGGAGAAATTGATTGTTCTAAAATAAATAATTTTGCCGGCAAATACAGGCAGGGCTTCGGAACTCCGTTCGAGCTTGCAGAACTGGCAGGCCAACCAGGACTAGATCTACAAAAGATTACACACGTCAGGATCATCGATGCCATAGGTTGTATCCAAAACCAGTTTGCATCTTTCGATAGCCAGGGACATGTTGTAAATGATCCGTGGCCAACACCATTCGACATGGGTGGTTTTGACCTTGATGGAGTAGGCGTGATCAATACATCAAACACTGGTATTCACGTAAATGATGCATATGTATCAGTGTTCCCGAATCCGTTTGTCAACCAATTTACTGTATTGCCGGGTATTATTGAAATTCTTTTAATCGAAGTCTATTCATCTGAGGGAATGATGCTGGTGAGGAGATTCATTAGTTGCAAAACTGATTTTGATTTTACTTCTTTTCCTCCGGGGTTATATTTTATTAAAATTCAATCTGATGAAAAAGTACTTACACTAAAAATATTAAAATCGAATTGATTATTCGAAGTGGTAAAAGTTGATAATAAAAAACAAAGAACCATCACAAAAGCGGCCTCCATATTTATAGCTTTCTGGATATTGATCCCTGGTTTCATCCGTGCCCAGATGCTTTTCGATACCCTCGATCTGCAAACCGTGGAAATTTTTAGCAGCAAGCTGGACAATTCGGCAGCCTACAAAGTTGTTCAAATCGATACCAATCAAATAGGCCTCTTCGAATCACAAAGCCTGTCTGAATTAATTTCTTCAAGCACACCTGTGTTTGTGAAGTCATATGGGCAGGGTAGCCTGGCTACGAGTTCTATCAGGGGAGCATCAGCAACTCATACACAGGTGCTGTGGAATGGATTAAATATCAACTCACCCATGCCTGGCCAGGCTGATTTTTCTCAGGTTCCTGTTTTTTTTATCGACAAGGCGTCAATTTATTATGGTTCAGGTTCAATATTTCAAACCTCGGGTGGTCTTGGTGGAAGCATAAGCCTTGGAACCAAAACCGATTGGCAAAACAAATTGAATGTGGAGGTGTTGCAACAATTTGCCAGTTTTAATACCTTTGGAACTTCAGGAAAAATAGCGTTAGGCAATCAGAAGTTTCAGTCTTCCACCCGTATATTTTATACACAATCCGAGAACATTTACGACTATTACGATATTTCGATGAATAGGGAAAATCCACCCCTTAAGCAACGGGAGAATGCAGCTTATAAACAAAAAGGTTTATTACAGGAGTTTGCCTGGAAACCTGTGAATTCGACTGTGTTGTGGGCAAAGTTTTGGATACAGGATAATTACCGCGAGATACCACCAAACATGCTTGTGTCGGTTCCGGAGGGAAACGAAGATACACAGGAAAAACTTGCCCGTGGGATTGTAGGTATAAACCAATCCTTTTCGAATTCAAACCTGAAAGCTCAGGTGGGATTGCTTTATAACTTTTTAAATTACAAGAATGAAATTTCACAAATTGATGATGATAATATCGTTACCTCTTCTGTGAATTCATTCAAATACACCTGGCATGGTATCGAAGATTTGGTTTTAACCACATGCTTCGATTTTAATCACCACAGAGCTAACTCAGATAATTATACCGATACGAAGATCCGCAACGAAGGAGCCCTTTGCGCCGGCGCAAATTATTCATTTCACGAAAGGATGTTTGTTAATCTATTGCTCCGTCAGGAATTGATTGACGGAAAATTCGCTCCCTTTACCCCAACATTGGGTGTAAGTTTTAAGCCGATGTTGAGATTGGGATTGTTGCTGAAAGCAAATGCTTCCAGGAATTTCAAAGCCCCTTCGCTAAACGACCTTTATTGGTCACCCGGTGGAAACCCTGACCTTGACAACGAGTCTGGTTATTCCTATGAATTAGGAATTGAATATAAAGAGCAGGTTTCTGAAGTAAATTTAAGTACCCAACTTACCTGGTTTTACAATAATATCGATAACTGGATTATGTGGCAGCCTGATTCTGTGTTTAGTTACTGGACACCATCTAACCTGAAAAATGTAGTATCAAAAGGAGTTGAATTTATGATGCGGGTGGATGGATCATTTGAGAAATTTAACTGGAATTATTCCTTACAATATGCCTATACTTCCGCTGAAAATATGAATCCTGTATCTGAGGGGGATTTAAGCGAAGGCAAACAATTGATCTATGTTCCGAAACATTCACTTAACCAAGTAGTTGGTCTGGGTTATCACGGATTTGATGTAAACTATACGCTGAATTATACAGGCGAAAGGTATACAACATCTGACAATTCACGCTATCTGCCTGCCTTTACCCTTCACGATTTGTCGATTAGTAAAAATCTTGTTTTTAAAAAGAATATCTTCAGGTTGCAATTTACAATAAATAACCTTGCGGACAAACAATACCAGGTAATTGCGTGGCAACCCATGCCCGGTAGAAATTTTAGTTTTTCAATCAAATATGCGTTTAGCAAATAAGCAATGCCTGAAAAAGACTTCTTCAACATATGAATAAAACTAAAAATATATATCTGTTTATTATTGCGTCATTGTTATTTGTAATAATTGCCTGCGACAAAATTGATGACTTTGGTGAAGTAACGCCAGAAGGGCCCGACTATAAACCCGGGAAAGGTGTTTTTGTGATCAACGAGGGGAATTTTGGGAATGGCAACGGATCAATCTCATTCATTAACGATGATGAGTCAGAGGTGTATAATGATATTTTTTTCCATGCCACTGATCGTCCCCTGGGAGATGTACCGTTATCGATGACGAATATGGGCGATAGTGGATGGATAGTTGTAAATAATTCCGGCAAAATCGAAGTTGTTGATTTATATGATATGTCTTCACTGGCAACAATCAGCGGACTGAGTTCTCCGCGTTTTGTTGTACCGGTATCACCGGATAGAGTCTATGTAAGTGATTTTGTGGAAAGTAAAATTTCAATTATAAATACATTGGATTTTAGCCTGGAAGGCAAGATTGAATTGGGCTGTTCTTCGGAGCAGATGTTGCTTGCCAATGGAAAGGTATTTGTTGCATTTTGGTCAAATTACGGGTTTTCTCATCTCGAAAATAACCAGCTCAAAATTATTGATATTAATACTGATCAGGTTGTTGATTCGGTGGAAGTTGGTAAAGAACCCAATTCGATGGTACTGGATAAAGAGGGTAAATTGTGGGTGCTTTGCAGTGGCGGTTTTGGTTCAGAAGAAAAGCCATCTCTTTGTTGTATTGACACAGAGAATCTTGAAATTATTTCCTGCCTAAAGTTTCCTGATATCAATTCTTCACCTACGTCGCTTTGCATCAATGGGGCAGGGGATATGTTGTTTTTCCTGAACAAAGGTGTATTCAAATTTACAATTACTGCCCAGGAATTGCCGGTGCTTCCATTAATTCCAGAAGGTGAACATTTATTTTACAGCCTGGCAATTGATCCGCTAACTACCGAAATATTTGCAACAGACGCCATAGATTACCAGCAGCGTGGACTTGTTTTAAAATATAAACCTGAGGGTACTTTTATTGGTTCATTCCGGGCAGGGGTAATCCCTGGAATGATGGTGTTTCGGTAGGATATGAGTTCTATTTTGATATTAGCTTTCAGGTATTTTGCATAACCCTGGAAATAGTTAGTTTTGCAGTATGTCGACGAAAATACTTTTAAATTGCCTGCCTCCGGCTGATGTTTACAATCCCTCTATTTCACTTTCTATCCTTAAAAAGTTCATGGTAAATCATGGGTTTGAAACAGAAATAAAGTACTGGAATTTTTTATTGTCGGTCATGTTTGGTTATATTGAAACTGAAAATACAGAGGTTAAAATCTTGCCTTTTCTTTCAATGCTTAATGATGGTGAGGCGAATATAAAGGGTAACAATCGGATAATTTCATTGCTTCAGAAATTACAACCTTCCTGTAAAATTGATGATCCAAATTACTATTCAAAATTTCTGCAAAACAAAAAGGAGAAGATTTATCAAGTCATTCGTCGTGAACTTAAAGCGATTAATTTTAACGAAGTTCTGCTTTTTGGTATCAGTGCAAAGTACAATCAATGGATTCCGGGCATGGTTCTGGCAGAAGAAATCAAGAAAATTGCCCCGGGTGTAAAAATTATTGTTGGTGGATTTGGAAGTGACAAGGTTGCAAATGAAGCCCTGAAAATGTGTAGGTATTTCGACTTTGTAACCTGGGGTGAGGGTGAATATCCACTCCTGGCTTTGGCTGAGCAATTGAAAAAGGAAACTCCGGATTTCAACATTGTACCCCGTCTGATATATAGAGATAACGAAACAATTAAGCAGTCGTCGATAAATAAAAGTGAATATTTGGATTTTGAAAATTATATTTTTCCTGACTATGATGATTATGTAAATAATTTCCCGGTTCATTTTGATAAGGACAGGATTAATTTTCCAATAAATACAATTCGCTCCTGCCATTGGCGGAAATGCAAATTTTGCGATTTTAATAAAGGCTATAAATTAAGAATCAGAAAACCGGAATGTATAGTTAATGAAATAGAACATCTGACCAATAAATTCGGGCATACAACCTTTACTTTTGTTGATAGCGATACCTTTGGCAACCTGGGGCATTTCGAAAAACTGCTCGACATGATCATAGCGCTGAAATACAAAAACGAAGAGGATTATGTGTTCTGGGCCGAGATTATTCCTAATGTTCAGTTTAGTGCTACCCTGATGGAAAAAATGGCCATAGCTGGGCTTAAGAACCTTTTTATTGGTTATGATGCGCTTTCAGATACATTGTTGCAAAAAATGAATAAGGGCAACAGTTTCTCTGACAACCTGTTTTTTGTGAAATACTCGCTCAAGAATGGGATTAACCCGCTGGTAAACGTAATAATGCATGTCCCGGAAGAAACCGAGGCGGATGTCCAGGAATGCATTAACAATCTGCATTTCCTGCGATTTTTTTATAACAATAGCATTGTTTCGTTTTCGCATACATATGTGGATTTGGTTTTATCCTCGATGACAAAATACCATGCACAGATGTCTGACGATGAAAGAAAAGAATATGACGCTGATGGATTATCCTATTTATTGCCGGATGCTTTCTCAAGGGGTGAAGGTCGTTTTAATTTACTGAGATGGAAGAAAAGTTCACCTGCCAATACAACGGAGTGGGAAAAGTTGATTGAGATTGAGGAGTATTATAAAAGCAACAAGTTTAGTTATAAGGTTCAGGAGAACAATGGTACCTGGTATTACACCGAGTTCTGTAACGACGAGGAGGTAGCAAACATTATTTTTAGCGAGCCCGAATATGCACACATTGTAAAAATTGCTGAACAGAAGGTGCGTACATTTGAAGAACTATATGCCGAAATGAAATCAATCTTTAGTAAACTTACTGAGCGAAGATTGAAGAAGATACTCACCCGCCTGAAAAATGATTACCTGATTTACTGCAATACGGAGTTTACCAATATTGTCTCGGTAATTGAGTTGAGAAATTGATGTCAGTATTAACCTGAATTCGATATAAGAAATTAACTAACTGTTTGACAGCATGAGTATTTCAAATCTATCCAGACATGGAAAGTTGGAAAGTTGAAAAATTGGGCATAATAAACGATAATTTCTTACACTTTTCCATTCTTCCAAATTTAGAAGTGAAGTTTTATTTCTTGGTTATCAGTGTTTTACTATTTCCCTTATCTCAAACTGACGTTATTATATTCTGTTTTAAATTTCAAGTGCAAAATCTACCGCCGCCATTGCGTGTATCTCGGTGGTACTGAAGAGTGGGACATTAGCGTCCTCCGGTTTAATCAGCAAAGGGATTTCGGTGCAACCCAGAATTATACCTTCTGCACCGGCATCGGATAAGCGATTTATTATCTCAAGGAAAGCTGATTTAGTCTCAGGCCGGAAATCGTCCTTGAGTAACTCGTTCAGAATGGCCTGATGAATATATTTTCTGTCGTCGTCTCCGGGGATCATCATTTCGATACCGGCCTTATTGAGTTTGGTCCTGTAAAAATCCATTTCCATAGTAAATTTTGTACCGAGTAAGGCAACTTTAGAAAGCTCTTTTACATTGATTTCCCTTGCCGTGGCTTCGCCAATATGAATTACAGGAAGCTTGATTTCTGCTTTTAATTGATCTGCAAACATATGTGTGGTGTTGGCACATAACATCAGGCCATCTACTTCACAATTCTTTAGTTTACGGGCTGCATCAGCAACCATTTTATAAATGGATTCGAAATCGTCTTTTTGAACAAATGCATCCACTTCCCCGTAATTCAACGAGTAAAGGGCCAGCCGCGCAGCCTGCATGCCACCAAGCCGCTTATTGATCTCCTGGTTAATTAATTTGTAGTAATCTATGCTGGATACCCAGCCGGTGCCACCGATAAGTCCTAAAGTTTTCATTTTTATTTTTATTACAGTTTTCTGTTGTTATTACAAAAGAGATTAGATGTCAGGCTATATACTCACCCCGCATAGGCGGGATTTCGCTTCGCTCAACATTCCATCATTCTTTTCTTGAGGCATTGCCTCATTACCGCAACACTCCCCAATCCTCCAAATTTACATTCCCTATTTATCTGTAAACCAAAAAGTGCCTGATTCCCTTTCCCGGGATAACGACATCCTGTGACACTGCTTCCTTACGGTTTCCCCAAAAATCAGCTGTGAATAGTTTAGAGGAAAGGTTTTTGTAATTGAGTGTTTCGGGATTATCTGAATAGTTTTGCAAGCTAATCAACAATTCATCCTCATGTATCCGACTGGCCAAAATAATGATATTTGGATTCTCGATATAAATGCCTAATTTTTTATTCTCACCGGTGTTACCGGCCGGAAAAACTAGAAGAGGTATTCGTTGCTCTAGTGCAATTTTTTCAGCTTGGGCAGGGTCAAAACCATCATTTGCCTCGATGGAATACTTAATTGACACGACTCCTTCCTGGGCTGCCAGGTAGTTGGTTTCCCAGTAATTGTTCATTACATACGAGAAAAAAGTTTGCGAGGGTTCCAGGTGGTCAATGTAACCGTAAGAAATGGGGTCATTCATGATTGCACCTACTTCAACCAGGGGAGCATCAGGACTTGACCAGGTGATGCCAAAATTATTGTTTGAAATATCTACCCAATTTTCGATTGAAATGAAATTTTTATTCGAGCCAGGCAGTTGGTCAGTTTCAGGTCTGCAATCAGCCAGCGCCATATCATAATGCATTTTTCCATTTTTAACAGAAAATGGAAATGCGAAATGTACACCTTCCGGGTCATAAACCTTCGCTTTAAAGATGTTGTTGGTGATTTCAATCCTTGGGGCAAAGTCATCCAGGCTGATGATTGATTGCAGGGTTTGGCAACCTGGCGCTTCAAATTTTATACTCAGTGTATTTTTATCAACCTGAAATACATTTTTTACTGTGGCAAATTCCGGATCTTCAGGTGAGCGCCCGGCAATATAAATGTATTGATTTAAGCCAAGCCCAGAATCATGATTTACAAAATCTTCTCCGGTCTTTTTCCAGACCAATTTTTTGATACTTCCGTTTGCTTTATCGATTAACAGGCTGAAATAATCATTTTCAAGCCGCAACTGACCTTCAACTGCCTTTTGTTTTTTATGTTTATCTACAGGTTTAAGAAAATATTTCCTTGACGAAAATGCCGGTAAGTCAGTCACGTAAAAGGCAAGTTCATTTTTGTGTGTAGTCATTGTTGAAACAGATTGTTCCCTGCTATCAAATACCCTGTATGCATTTTTGTTAACATCAACCGGATAGCTTGCCCAGCCCGACCGAGTCCATGAATTGGTGTTAACTACTTCGAGGATTTCCACTTCGCCACCTCTTGGCAGACTGCTCTTAAATGCTGCTTGTATCAATTCCTTTGATGCTTTTTCGGCTTCCAAAGCAAAAGATCTTTTTGTTTCCCATTGCTGAGTTGTAAAAGGAGCTTCAGGCTCGGAAATCGAATTCCACGAACCCCAGGTGTGTTCGTTGTAGAGCATGATTTTATTCCATATCTTGTCGATTTCCAGTGCGGGGTATTGATTTGCCTGACCCATCGAAAAAAGTACTTCAGCCTGTCCCAGCCGTGCAGCATTTCTGCGGTTTACCGTAGTTTCATAGGCTGATGAAATTGCTCCGTCTTCCCAATATCCTGTGATGTCGCCACGGTATTCGGGAATAGTTTCGCGAAACCGTGCTTCGATGGTACCAAAGGCTTCAGAAACGGTAGAGATAAACAGCTGGGGTGATTCATATTTTTCGTTCCAGGCCTCGACAAGTTCACACAGGTTATCGTCGGGCGGGCCATTGTCAGACCCGATGTTGTACCTCAATACCGTCATATCGTATGGGTAGTTATTTTCAGCAAGCCAGTTGAGGTAGGGGAAAATCTTTTCTTCCGAAAGTAGGTTTTTTTGTACATTTCCGCCCAGCCCTGTATGGAAAAGTGAATAGCCCTCCTGGTGTATCCATGTAAATACTTTCTCTTCACCCGAAGGTGATACCCAGTAAAATGGCTTGTCCCCCAATTCTTTTACAATGCTTCCAATGCGATGGCCACGATTGGTGCCAGCAGAAAAGTACCTGATACCACTTTGAGCCATTGGAGCAACAACACCCCAACTCCAGCCCGGAATGTCAGTGATCATGGCTGATTTGAGCCTTACACCTGCATCATTGCTAATGTCTACACCTGCATCAAATAAATGAAATAATTCTTCTGAACTGCATAAACCAGTTAGCATATTGGCAAACATACCATCCAGTTCTATCCATCCTTTTTTTACAGCATCAAGAAATTGCTTTCGCTTAATGTTATCTGCATTTTTAAGGTAGGATTCCACTGCCCACATAACTTCTGTATTCCACCTGAATCGGCTGCCTGGAGGATTATCCTGACTGGCCTCTGCCAGTTCAATGGCTTTCTCGAGGTGTTCCCATTGAAGCTTTTCCACTTCTTCCTGCACATGGGTGTATCCAATATCAACATGCGAATGATGCAACAGGAATATTGTCATTTCTTTTACTGGCTCCAGGCTCACTTTTTCGTCCACTAAAGTTTCATTTGCAATAACCGCTTTAACCGGGATGTTTGTTTTGCGCTTTATTACAGGAATCTCCAGGTAATGTACATTGTATCCAAAATCCAATTGTTTTTCAAATTCGTCCTTACCAATTGTAAAAACAGCAACTTCAGGCTGGCCATAATAGATGGCTTCAGTTTTTAGTACCTGGGTTCCTCCTTCAGGGCTTTTTCTAATTGCATTTTCTGCTGATACTCTTACATGGTTTCGTGTTGTGTATTTAAAGACCATAAACCAGGTTTGACTGCCAGCCGACTCAGTAGGCTTAACTTTGATAGTAACAGATTTACCTGGTGTGATTTTTTTACTGTTTAGTGTGAGTTTCAAATACCCCATCAAATCGCCATATTTATCAACTTCTGTTGTTTTAAATTCCAGTACAGAGGCATTTAATCCCATCCATTTTAATCCTTCCTGGTTTATTTTGGTAGGAGTGGAGATTGTGAAATATTTGAGGCCATCAATATAGACATCCCAACTGTGAGCTTGTTCTGCATTTACATCTATACCTGCAAGCATAAGGAAAGTCACGCTTTCGCTGCGGTTGTTATAGGGCACGGGCGCTGTTTCCCATTCGATAAAATCCCTGGCATCCTGCGACCTGATGAGCATGGAAATGCCGGCATCGGGTTGTGGTGAATGATAATTAAAATCATCTCCTTTAATGGTCTTTGTATAGCCGGGAGTAAATTTTTGTGAGAAAGCAATTAGGCTGAAGGAAATAAGTATTGAGAGAAAAAGTGATCTTTTCATTGATTTTCGATTTTTTCCAAAAATAGATTTTTTTAAGGAATTGCAGACTCAGACTTTTAACATTTTTGGTTGATGAAGATGGGAGGGATGTCATCCCTGGATTGTTTTAAATATTCCTGTTCCCCTGAGCAGAATAAGTTTTGGATGAGGGTAGAGGTTTACAAGATGGGCAAGGCATCCTTTCTGAAAAACAAAAACCCCAAAGCTGGATTGCAATGGGGTTTCGAATCTATAGTATTTTAAAGTTTGCTACTCTTCTTCCATAAAAGTATAGCGGTAATTTGTTGGCGGATCAAAGTTTTCTTTGATGGTTTGAGGCGATACCCAACGAAGCAAATTGAGGTATGAACCCGACTTATCGTTCGTGCCTGAAGCCCTTGCTCCACCAAATGGTTGCTGGCCCACTACAGCACCAGTTGGTTTGTCGTTGATATAAAAGTTGCCCGCTGCATTTCCAAGTTTTTCTGTTGCAGTTTCGATGGCATAACGGTCGAGAGCAAAAATAGCACCGGTCAGGGCGTAGGGTGAAGTATCGTTCAGCAGTTCCAGAGTTTCCTCATATTTATCATCATCGTAAATATAAATGGTAAGAACCGGCCCAAAAATTTCTTCCTGCATCGTTACATAATTGGGGTTTGCTGTAAGCAATACCGTTGGTTCGATAAAATAACCTTCTGATTTATCATAATTTCCGCCAACAACAACTTCGAGACCATCAGCTTTTGCCTGGTCAATATAGCCGGTAATCTTTCCAAATGCTGGCTCATCAATAACTGCATTCACAAAATTCCTGAAATCTTCTACCGTACCCATTTTGAAAGATTTGACATCTTTAACCAACGATTTTTTAATTTCGGGCCACAGCGATTTGGGAATATATGCACGTGATGCGGCTGAACATTTTTGTCCCTGGTATTCGAAGGCTCCCCTGGATAGCGCAGTGGCTACCTGCTTTGGAATGGCTGAGTCGTGAACCATTACAAAATCTTTACCACCAGTTTCACCAACAATTTTCGGATAGGTATTGTGGATCATAACATTGTCACCAATGGCTTTCCATACTTTTTTAAACACCTGGGTTGAACCTGTAAAATGTACGCCCACAAAATCGGGATGTTCTGCCATCACTTTGCCACCTACAGGGCCATTTACATTTACCATATTGATTACACCATCGGGTAATCCGGCTTCTTTGAACACTTCCATGATGACTGCTGCAGAGTATATTTGTGTAGCTGCAGGTTTCCAAACAACCACATTTCCCATAAGTGCTGGGGCCGCAGAAAGGTTTGCCGCAATAGAGGTGAAATTAAAAGGTGTGAGTGCATAAATAAAACCTTCGAGAGGCCTTTGTTCCATTCTGTTCCAGATGCCTTTGGAATTGATAGGCTGCTCTTCATAAATTTGAGCCATATATTGTACATTGAATCTGAAAAAGTCGGCCATTTCACAAGCAGCATCAATTTCAGCCTGGTAAACATTCTTTGATTGGCCCAGCATACTGGTGGCATTAATCTTTGCCCGGTATGGCCCGGCAATTAAATCAGCTGCTTTCAGGAAAATACTTGCACGATGGTACCAGGGCAGGGCCTGCCATTTTTTACGTGCGGCCAGCGCAGCATCAATAGCCATAAGAACATGTTCGTAACCGCCCTGGTAAAAATACCCCAGCAGGTGTTTGTGCTCATGTGGCGGGTGAATTTCCCGTTTGTCATCAGTCCTTACTTCTTTCCCTCCAATAAGCATTGGGATATCAAGAACTTTTGATTTTAATTCGGCAAGCATTGCTTTTAATTCTTTTTTCTCCGGTGAGCCGGGTGCATAAGACAATATAGGTTCGTTTACTGCAAGTGGAACCTGGTACATTCCTTTTGACATATGATCTGGGTTTTATGTTTAATTCTGTAGTTATAAGATATTAATCGTTTTATGATTTTAAAGCGTTGCAAAATTATCAAATTGAGGAGTGTGGATTTCTTACAAAGTTTTTCTAATTCATAAATTTAGTTAAAAGCAAAATAGGTAAAACTGGTTTAGGATGTAATTTACTTTCGTTTTTAAATGAGTTAAATGCAAACCCTGCTTTACACAATAATCAATATGAAAAAACGTACTTTGAGTTGTGGAAATCAATCTATCTTTGTTGCTCAATTTAAAATAGACCTACATGCTGTCAAGATATTTTAGTGCTGTTTTTGTTATTCTTATCATTGCCTTGTTCCTTGTTTCTTCTTGCAAAAAGGATATTACCATTGATACCAATCCTTCTATTCAATTGGGATTTTCGTCTGATACCCTGATCTTTGACACTGTTTTTTCAACCATTGGTTCAGTAACCCATTCGCTAAGGGTTTATAATCCAAGCGATCAAAGGATCAAGATATCGAATATTCACCTTGCAAACGGGAGTAATTCGAGATATTCCATTAACGTTGATGGCGATTCGGGAACTTCGTTTGATGATGTGGAGATTGCCGGCAACGACAGCCTGTACATTTTTGTTCGTGTAACTATTAATCCTGAAGAGACAAATTTGCCATACATCGTTACTGATTCAATATTTTTTGAAACCAATGGCAATGAGCAGGATGTAGACCTTGTAGCATGGGGACAAAATGCACGATTTATTGTTTGGGATACCGAACGTCCCAATTTACCGAATTATAAAATTGTTGCTGGCGAGGGTGTTGATACTACCTGGACCAATGACCTGCCCATTGTTATTTATGGTTATGCGATTGTGGATTCAACGGGTAGCCTGACTATCAATGAAGGTACCAGGGTATACTTTCATAAAGGTTCAGGTCTGTGGATTTATAAAGGTGGATCTTTGAAAGTAATGGGTACCATTGACGAACCGGTTTATTTTGATAGCGACCGGCTGGAAAGTTTTTATTCGGATTTACCCGGACAGTGGGACCGAATTTGGCTCAACGAGGGTTCGGTAAATAATGAAATTAACTATGCTGTAATCCGCAATGGTTTTATTGGTATTCAGGCCGAGACGCTGCAGGAATTTATGGGCAACCAGTTGACTATAAGCAATACCATCATCGAAAACATGTCAGGTGCAGGTATTTTAACGAGGTATTATTTTATTGCAGCAGCAAATTGTGTAATTGCAAATTGCGGACAATATGCTGTGGCACTTACCCTGGGAGGATCATATGATTTCAGGCAAACTACAATTGCCAATTACTGGAATTATAACTTTCGTCAAACACCTTCCGTAGTATTGAATAATTACATCGATGACGGACAGGGCACGGTGTATGCCTATCCGTTTTCAGCCAATTTTGCCAATACCATTATTTATGGAAACCTGGAAAATGAATATGTGATTGATGAAAATACAAGCGAGGAATATGTACTAACTTTCGACCATTGCATACTTAAAACCGAAGATGATATTTCAAATACAGATCGATACATCAATTGCCTGAAAAACGAAGATCCATTATTCGTTGATTACGCAACAAATAATTATGAATTGGATAGTCTATCGCCAGCCAAGGACATTGGTAGCATAGACATTGCCAATACAGTTCCCTTCGATATTAAAGATGTAAGCCGTACCGAAAGTCCCGACCTGGGTGCCTATGAGTGGGTGCCAACCATCGAAAGAAAATAATTATGTTGTATATGGAATATCTGGTGCGTCATTTAATTTAACAGGTCATTAAATTCGGATAATTCACCACTTTCAATTTTTTTATTGAGCTGTTTTTCGGGATTATCGAAATCACTTTTTTTACCACAGTCATACATTTCAATAAATGGATCATCATCAACAATATAGTTCATGAGCCGGTCGGCTGTTGGGATGTTATCCATTGTGTAATAGTCATCATAAGTAAATCGAAGAAAAGCGGTATTTTTACTGATTCCACGATTATCCAACAGGTATCCATCACTTAATACGGTAGGTAGGGTATATTGTCCGTTTTTCTTGATATCACCGGGGGCAGGGAACGATACTATTTTCGATTTGTCATTGGAGAGTGTTACTGGTACATGATCGTAATAATCGTTTTTAGTTTTGTATACAATAACAGGTGGGCCCGGAATACCAACGGTTCCTTGTTTACCTTCTGTTTTTTCGGATTGGGATTGATTCTTTTTTGATGAAGAGCATGAACATAAAATTCCGGATAACGTTAATGTTATGACTAGAAACAGGACGCCAAAAATTTTCATAAAGTATTGTCTTTAAAGATTTGTGGCTTCAAAATAACTAAAAGATTTGTTAAAATTGATTTTAAATTGGAATGCTCAACCAATTGATTGATTGTAAATAATAAATATACCTTCGAATTTATTGAATCTAATTTCGCTAGATATTTGATTTTTTCGAGTAAACTTTTATACCTTTGTGCCTGTTTAAAGTGAAAATTAAATAATCAATAATAAAAATTCAAGTCATGAAGAAAGCTATCCTTTTGATCGCTACAATTGTTTTTGCTGTATTTACGGTTTATGGACAGGTTTCCACTGCCACAGAGGGAGCCGAAGTAAAAAATCCCAATGCTCCGGAAATTACCTTTGAAAAAACAGTTCACGATTACGGCACAATTCCATATAATGGAGACGGTAAGTGCGTGTTTGAGTTCACAAATACAGGTAAAGAGCCATTGATTCTGACCAACGTTCGTTCATCATGTGGATGTACTGTTCCGAAATGGCCTCGCGAACCAATTCTCCCCGGTCATACTGATGTAATCAATGTCGAATACAAGACCAACCGGGTTGGTAAAATCAATAAAACAATCACTGTGCAATCCAATGGAAATACAAGTACAGTTGTTTTAAGAATCAAAGGACAGGTGCTTAAAAAGGAAACCACTGCGGCACCCGAAAAAGCACCGGCTGTTGGTGAAAAGAAATAGGTTGTTTGAATTCATATTAAATAAGCAAACATACCTTATTTTTACATAAAAATTTTTGAACTTTGTCCCGGCTAAAAATAGCCGGGATTTTTTATGCTCACTAAATAAAATTTAAAGATGCCGAAAATTTCAAACAAGGGCAAAATGATGCCTGCATCACCAATCAGGAAACTCGTTCCGTTTGCCGAAGCTGCAAAAAAAAGAGGGGTAAAAGTTTACCATTTAAATATCGGGCAGCCGGACATCAAAACACCGGAAATTGCTTTGGATGCAGTTAGAAACTACAAAGAAATATTGGTCGAGTACAGCCATTCGGCAGGTATACCTTCTTATCGCGAAAAATTGGCCGAGTACTATAAAATACATAACATTGATGTAAAACCTGATGAGATCATAGTTGGTGCCGGGGCATCAGAAGCGTTGCTGTTTACTATGCAGTCAATTATGGATCCGGGTGATGAAATTATAATCCCCGAACCGTTTTATGCCAACTACAATGGTTTCGCTACAAATGCAGGAATTAATGTGGTTCCAATAAATTCTACTATCGAATCAGGATTTGCATTGCCACCAATTTCAGAATTTGAAAAATCAATTACTGATAAAACCAAAGCCATCCTGGTGTGTAATCCAAACAACCCAACAGGATATTTATACAGCCAGGAAGAATTGGACGTGCTAAAGGACCTTGCATTGAAGTATGACCTGTTTCTGATCGCTGACGAAGTATATCGTGAATTTTGCTACGATGGACACAAGCATTATTCAGTGATGCATATGAAAGGCCTCGAAAATAACGTAGTACTTATCGACTCAGTTTCCAAACGTTACAGTATGTGCGGTGTAAGGGTAGGGGTGATGATCTCTAAAAACAAGGAATTAATGGAATCGGCTATGAAATTTGCCCAGGCACGTTTAAGCCCTCCAAGTTTTGGACAGGTAGCAGCTGAGGCAGCCATTGCCACTCCCGACAGCTATTTCATTGAGGTTTTGGAAGAGTACCATAAGCGCCGTGACTGCGTTGTTGCAGCCATCAATAAAATGGAAGGTGCGTATTGCCCGAATCCATTGGGTGCTTTTTATGTAGTAGCTAAATTACCCATTGATGATTCGGATAAGTTCTGCCAGTGGCTGCTCGAAGACTTCAACTACAATAATGAAACGGTTATGCTTGCGCCGGCCACTGGATTCTATTCCACCAAAGGACGCGGTATGGATGAGGTTAGAATCAGCTATGTGCTTAATGTTAACGATCTGACAAACTCAATGAAAGCGCTGGAAGAAGCCTTGAAAGTTTATCCTGGGCGAACGGTATAACGCATTTAGAGTTTTGTGTTTCGCGGTTGGCGTGGAGTTGTTTAGAGGGCTGAGAAACATCGAAAAACCTCTGGTATTGCAATTTGAAAATAATTTCAAAAAAAAATGAATCTGACGTCAAAAGTATTATTTTTGCAGCCGCTTTGCCCAGATGGCGGAACTGGTAGACGCGCTAGTTTCAGGGACTAGTTTCCTTTGGGAAGTGCAGGTTCGATTCCTGTTCTGGGCACAATATAACAACTTAAAGCCTTGAAAATTAATTTTTTCAGGGCTTTTGCTTTTATTTGAATATCATTTTTACTTGATAAAGCAATGCATTTGTTGAGTTGTATGATCTTAATTTAAACAATCTCTTATCCTCTTTAATTAGAAATCGAATTGCTCTTTCGGGAAAGCAATCCAAGTACACCAGTAATTGCAGCTACACCACCACCTATTAATATAAATACTTGATTTAAGTTTTCCATAAAATCCTTATTTGCCATAGCAATAAATACAAAAAGTCCTATAATTACAAGCAATAGTGTTATTTTATATCCTTGCCAGGTACCGGTTTCTTTTCCAATTTGAATTTCAAGTGCTGCAACATCAACTTTATTTATTTTTGAGCGTACGTAACTTTGGAAGCTGATATTCATGAAACTTAATCTATCATTTTTTTTAATGATGAGCCCTTTTTCAAGCAATCCAAAAATGGCCTTCGAATTTTTCTGATTTAAAATTTGGTCATCACCCAAATCAAACATTACATATTGTTCCTCGGCTGTGCAGGAATTGAATAAGTCATCATAATAATTTTCTGCCAAAGAGTTTATTTTGGATATGAGAAGTCCCTCGGGGTTTTCATGACTACACCCTTTTATATAATCCTCATGATATGCCTCAAGCGCATCTATAAATTGAGATAAATAATCACTGGCACTAAGTTCGTTCAGGATCAGTTCCTTGTAACTTGAAATTAAATCAGGATTGTTGCCTTGAGTTTCTTCCCCATTTTCGGTAATTCTGCAATTTACCGGTATTCGACTGATAATAATATTATTTGTAAGCCATTGCAAGTTGTTTTGAATGGCGATGTAAGGGCTGATTTCAGTTTGATTAATTGCTTCATTTTCCTGAGCATTGTTTTTCCTGTGGGTAAAAAAATCATCGTAGTAGTTGATTATTTTTTGCAGATGAACCTGCGATAGAAGAAGTAAGCGAATCTCTTTGTGATTAATAAATGCTTGTAGTATATCCAATTTTTTGTTTATGATCCCAGGCTCTGTGTAAGCCCAATCAAAATGATCGATGAAGATGGTAACAAAATCTTTCTTTTTACCCCGATCAACCATCTCTTTGCCATTCTCTTCCAGTGAATCAACATTTGTTTCATGCCTGGATTTATAATCTGAAAGGCAATTGTTAATGCGTTTGATCGACTTTGTAATTTCATTTTTATCCGACCAGTTGAGCCGAAGGTCAAATTGAATGCTTTTTTGAAACGATTGGGATTCATCCCTGGCACTGAGTTTTACCATCATTATGTCTCTGTTGGCAATCATTTGATGTGTGATTAGGTTATTGAAAGGTTCATGAGTATAGTTGGCCACAATATCAAGGCTGTATATATTGCGTATACCAAATTTGATCAGAATGTAAAAGATGTATAGAAGCAATCCTGTAATTAGCCAGAAGATTAAATTTGAACCGTAAACTTTTAAACCGGTAAATGTTTTACCATGAAAGGGCGTTAAAAAGTTTAGAGTTTCTATATTTCCAGTTATTTGGTGATATTCCAGCCTATCGGACTTTGGGCTTTCGGTTTTGCTTAAGTATCTTAAGACCAATATATCCCTCCCTGGTTTTATCCAATGCTTGTGGCGTTCTATTTGATTATTTAAGGCCAGGAACTTGTTCTCTACAATTTCATCATCATAATATGGACGCAGGAACACGACCAATGAATCGAGTGGAGAAAGGGGGTGGGTAATTACTTTATTTGCTGTGTCAATAAAATGCCCGGGTGTAAAATTTAAGTTATTCAGAAAGTTAATATATACACCCATGTTTTTTCGTTCTTGTTGTGTTCCGATTGAGTAAGGCGAATCCTGGATGGAAGTATAGTATTTATTCCAGCTGGTGTTACGTTCCTCGCGCTGCTTCATTAAATCAATTTGCTTGTGTCTAAGCCGGACTTCTGATTCTGTATTATAGGCAAATTCATAAAATACCATCGTTGGTAAAAAGGAAAATATTAATGCCATTAAAACAAGAAGTACAGCGTAATTACGAATGAACGCCCGGTTCACCAGCGAACGCGATTTTGGTATATTGCTTTTAAATACCTCGTAAGCTATATTCAGGGAAATAACCAATATAAGCTCATATGCCAGAACTGGCCAGAATTTGATAACAGGTACTGATACGAAAAAACCAATATTTACCACGATTAAAAGTGCGAGGTTGATTAGTGTGAACCACTTGGTTTGTGTGGCTTTATGTTTATTGTCATTCAGTACTTTGGATGAAAATGTAAAGATGATAATCTCAACCATATAAATTGTTGCAAAGGATTGTATTTTACCCATAAAGGATAATGTGACTACGGTCATAATGGCAACAACTAAAAAAGTCCACATTAGGAAACGGTTGTGTCTTGACAAATGAACCATAGGCCTTGTGATAGTCATGATTAGGTTTTTAGCTAATATCCGATGCTGCTGTCTTTCCTGTATTAATAAAATGATGACTTGCAAAAAGATGAGAAGAAAAAAGATACTGATAAAGATTATCCCCATTGTAAATACCTGTGCTTGAAAGGAAGTCTGGTACTCTTTGTTGTGGAATGTGACTAAATACAGGGGTAAATGGTTCAGTGGTTGAATAAATGCACGATGAGGTTTATTGTAGTAATTAACATCAATGGCTTGTGATATCCTGCTATAGAGTGCAGCCTTCAGATTTTTACTTTTATTGCATTCATCAATAAAATTTTCCATTAAATTCCTGTCCTTGTTCGAATGGAACCAAACACTGCCACTTTCATCGATTATACAAAAACCATAGTTCCTGGGGATAATAGGATCGATAAGTGAATAAAAGCGAGAGGAAAGGGCAATTACAGGGTTTTCATCATGATCTGAAGCTGTGGACATGGCTACTTTGCGATTGCCGGATGTTATTGAAAGAATTGATTGAAGCCTGAATTTTCTTGTTGAATCGGGCGGGAAGAACCATTCATCCTTCATTTTAAAATAATCTCGACTGCTGAGGTCGGACATTTCACCAATCTTCTCATTAAATGGACTGAAGTAGGCACTTTGAATGCCACTTTTATTTATCCAGAAGATGTAATCAGCAAAAGGATAATAAAATGGATAGTCTGGCTCGTCTACAGAGCTGCTAAGTATCCTGTCATAAATAAGTTTATTGGAAGGTTTTTCGCTGTCATATATAAAATGATCGTGCTCGGAATCATAATCCATTAGCTGATCGTAAATATCAGTTATTTCCCGGGTGAAAGTTGTGTCAATCATAGAGGACAACTCCCTTAACCTGTCGTTGGTATTTCGAAGATGTGAATAGCTTTGGGAAATGAACAATAAAAACAGAATTATGACGGAGGTGCCGAGCAAAGTAGACAAAGCTGCGCTAATGATAATTCCGGATTCGAGGTGTTCTGTTTTTGATATGACTTTAAGTTTGATAAAAGGCAATCCCAAAACGATCAGGATTAGTAGCAATGATAAGAGAACTATTACCCAGGGATCGATGCTTCTACTGGCAGCATTAAAGTTTTTTGTTTCCAGTAAACCACCCAGGTACCAGTATTCATTTTCAACCTTTATTGGTTTGAAAAATACTTTATACTTTATATTGGAAATGAAAATCTCTTTAAATTCACCTGAAATAATCCGAGCAGGTGAAGATGATGTTGATCCGGGTTTGCTTTTTTCATTATTTCCGACGATCATTGGCAACTCCTGATAATTCAGGCTGGTTTCATAATTTTCTGTGGCTGGTACGGAATAATCAATGAGTAGATCAGATTTCAAAGTTGAGAAAATTGATACTCCATTTCGGATAATGAACATTTCATCAAAAACATCACTTCTGACCAGGCCTTTTACAAGGTTTTTATATGGAGTTCTTATCAATATAGAGTCATGAAATGTTTGCGTGATTTTATTTACAGTACTCTTTGTTTCTATTGGGATCGGTTTGAAATAAAAATATTCTTCAGTCTCAATTCTGTTAAACTCTTTTTTTGTTTTGTTGGCCTTGTTAGTTGAATCATCACTTCCACCAGGGTCAATTTTAGTATCAATCACCTGAAGGTCCTTATTTAGGATATATCCCCAATATTTTCCTTTTTCACCAAGGGCAAGTTCTTTGATTAGAAATTCAACTATTTTTTCCTTAGCTAATGAGTCACCAATTTTATACTTGTTATATAAACGTTCTGTTTCATTTTCGGTTTTCTTTTTTGTTTCCAGGGCATTGTTATAGTAACTCTCGATTTTGGCATTTATATTATCGCCCAGTTGATCGAGTACCCTGAATCGTGTTGATACAATCCGACTTTCTTTGTTAGGCACATAATATTCCAGATAAATGAAATAGCATGCTATCAGAAATGCTAAGGTACCTGTAACTATCCAAAAATTTGCTCCTGGCATTCGCTTGCTAAAATCCATAGTTGTGTTTATTTGAATGTTAAAACAATGAATATCAAATGTTGATCTGTTTTTAGCTTCCGAAGAAAATTGAATTATACAACATGCTACCACCGAACTGTGAAATTACATCGTGCTATAAATTCGTTGTAGCTTTCGATATCTGATTCGATGTTATTAAAAATATTTTCTTCAAAAGTCAAACTTAATTCCCCTTTCTTCCATAGCTTGATCCTGGTCTTCCAGTATAAGCTAAATTTATTTTTATTGTATTCATTCTCGTCTGATTCTTCATAAGAACTCATATACTTTCCCCCCAGTTTATTCTCCCATTTCTTATTAAAAGCATGGTGTTTTGCGCTCAGCCCCATCGAAAAGATATTTCGGTAAAAATCTGTGCTGGCCAGGTCGCTATAGCTTGCATTGAAGTTTACTCTTAGAGGGAAAATAAATGTGAGAGCCTGATTTAGAGTAACTGTGTGTGTGTTGCTATAGCTAAAAAAAGTGTTGCCTTCATAATCTGAACCTTGATAAAAATAGCTCAGGCTGGTAAACGATTTATATCCGCCCAGGCGATAATTATAACCTGTTGATGCGGATAAAACATTTAAATAATTGAAGGTAGAGGTAATACTGTCAACAGTTTCCTGAGTATTGGGCGCATAACTGATTTGGAAATAAGGAGCCTTTCGGATCGCAAACCGGGCACTTAAACCCCAACTTGTGCTTGTGGATGTTTTATTTTTCCATTCGATTAAATTATCCTTAAATTGTTTGAAGAATGCCGAAATTGAAACCTTTCTGCTGAAAAGGGCCTGGTCAATTCTTCCTTCGATAGTTTGCCTGTCGTTTATTAAATTTGGATTGCCAAGCGAATAATATCCAGGCCTTACTGCTTTGTATGCCCCTGAAACAGTGGTTGTACGTAAGCTTAATTTTGTTTTAACTCCATAGGCTGCATCGTAGGAACTTGTAATATTGGGATTTGTGGCATCGATGATAAATGGAGGTACCTTATCGGTAAAAGGCGTTTCTTCCTGAAAAGTAGAATCGGAAGTAAATTTTATTGAATTATTTACCTGCGAACTGGTATCGGTATAGTATAAAACCGAATCGTAAGTAATTGGGTATTGGGTATTTCGGGTAAGCATAGAAAGCCCTGCTTCACCATCGATCACCCATTTATTTTTAAAAAAGGATAATCTTAAATCAGCACTTAAAATGTCGTTCGATTGCGGCGTGGGTTCCGCAAATCCGTTTTGCTCGTCCCAGGTATTATCCGGGGCTTCATCTTCGACATGCATATACGACAGGTAGAAATGTGTTCTCTGTTTTTCACCAAAACCAAATTTCCCAAACAATAATTTCTGTTTCAATGTAGTATTGAAGTCTGATTGCCCGGTAGTAGCTTTTTTAGTTTGCCCAGAAGCAAAAGCTGCGTAAACCACTTTGTGGGTAAACTCTATGTTAACACCAGAAACAGGAATTCCACTTAATGTTAATTCTCCATAGTCCGGTCGAAATCTGCCAGCTTCAATTTTCGAAAAATTTGAAAGAAACCTAAGCATCCAGGGTGCTTTTTTACCAGTCGTTTTATTTCTTGCTTCAACCCGGGACTTGTTTCTTTTTAGCGCATTAAGATCGATATATACCCTGAGATTGTCTATGCTCTGCTTATAATCAGGTTGGTCGTTGGTAATGAAAAAGCTTGTTGCAATGGGTATATCATAAGCTGTAAGAGTCATTTGCAGGTCATTTCTGAAAAATTCCTTTGGCACAGTTGAGTTGCTTCCCTGGCGGCTTGAAAGTTGGCCCGAAAGTACATTGCTGCCATGAAACTGAATTGCTGAAGTATTTTCCTGTGCCTTAACTTCTGAGCCGAAAAATGCCCCAATCAGCATTGTCAGGGATAAAGAGATCATGTAGTATTTTAACTCATTTTTCACTGTAATAAGCTATATGATTGAGTTCAATTGTCTACAAGAATATGATGCTTCAACAGTTTAAGCCTGCACCCATTTCATCTTAACTTATGCTATCCAATAATTCACAGTTTTGTATTATGTATCATCGCCCCGTTTTGATACAACTGATTTCGTTTCCTGCGACCCGTCTTCATAGGTAACAATCACCACAATTTCTCCTTTCACCTTTGAATAGAGGATCACATCTCCATCCGTTATTAAATTATCAGTATTCATGGTAGCCGAATTCGAAGGGCTTACTTTACAATCCCTGATTGCTGACTGGTTTTTCTTTACGGGAAAATGCATACTAAATTCCTCTCTTGATTCAACACAGGCGAACAGGGGATTGGGATAAGTCTGATTTGATTTCTCCGAGTAATCTTTTACCGATTTGTTAACTTCTGCAATACACTCACAAATTTCAGTTTGTACATCTTCGCCGATGCAATCCTGAGAGGATGCGAATTGATCAGAGTATGATTTACGTTCATAACTCTTTTCATCCTGTTTATTCCTGTTGGAGCCGGATTTGATTTCCTGGGCCAATTCAGGATCACCTGCTTCAGGTTGTTGGTTTGGTATGTACCTGTTTAAGCCAGAACCAGTGGTTTTATCAGCATCCGAGGCTGTTATGATTTCATAGTTTCCACGTATAAGATGCTTGTCAAGTAATTGTGTGTCGACAAGTATTCCAGCATAGCAGGCATCAAGAAAAAGTGTAATTTTTATACATTGAGGAAGTGATTTCAGGTATCTTAAAATATCTGTGAAATAATCGATGTTTTCGTATTTGCCCGACCCATCCTCCTTGTAGATTTTAAATTTAGATGAACCTTTTAGGGCATTTGTGCTAATATATATGAAAAGTTCAAAATTTAGATTTGAACTTTCGCAACAAGCTTTTTCTATATAATGTTGTTTAATTTGAAGTAAAGTTTTCCTTAAAAATGCTGTACCTGTTTTTTCTTCAGGATCAATGGGTATAGCCGCGGTATTTTCATCCTTATATTTCCAATACTGTGAAAAGCGGTATATATGAAATTTTTGCTTTTCGTAAATTGCCTGGATCGAATCAGCATCTTTAGCTGAATTGGACGCTATGGTGTTGGATTCACTTGTTCTGTCTTTGTCGCCACCATCAATAATTAACGCATGTTTGCCACAATCATCTCCTAGAATAGCATCTCTGGCATCGTCAGTTAATTCTCTGGATCGATAGACGAGAGTTTCCTCACCCCCCCTGGTTGCTAACACTTCAACATCAGTTCCTTTAAAGTTTGTGTGGCCCGACGATTTCCATAAATCATCAGAATTTTTTAATGTAGGAAACCAATTGGCATTGTAAATATTAACCGATTTGGTTTCAGTATCCACTAGTGCATAACGTACCGGATGGCCAAAACGTGAATAGGGCTCATCATCAATGATAAATAAGTAAGATAACTGTTTTACCGTGATACTGTCGATATCTGTTGGTTCTTCCGATTGGATAATGGTACCCGGTTGAATAGGATCAACGATCCCATAAACTACAGAAGCATCAAACAGATCGATGCTATTGAGCATGCTTTCCGCTGCATCTTTAAAGCTATAATCCGAGAGCAGGTAAAACTCCTGGATTTCACTTTCTGCGATAATTATTTCATTTTTTATGCATGTCACTTTCCAGAAATAACTATGGTTTTCCGGCAGGGTATCATCTGTCTCAGCAAAATTGAAATAGCTTGAGCTCAGTTTATAAAAAGGAAAATCGGGTTCAAGTTGCGGGTTGGCTTCAAGATAACGCGAAAAGATGTCAGCCTGTCCGGTGTCCAGTGTATCCGGCCATTTCCAGATTTTGAGGTCGAACCAGATATCTCCATCCTTTACAGTCCTATCGGCTGTTTGGGCAGATGGATTGATCAATTGCCACTCGAAAAACGGTAAGCCGGTAATTGGAGTATCATTTCTGGGTGATATCAGTTCGAGTGCATAGGGCTCACTAGATTCGTGTTGTTCCATCCCTTCAAAAACAAAACTCCAGACCGGACTCAAAATAACCGGATTATATTCCGGATTATTACCAATGATGGCCTCAACTCTCCAGGCATACTTGGACCCACGGATAAACTCCCTGTTTTCAACAGGATATTGATGTGATGTTAAATTTTCTATTTCGCCGTTTATATACCATTGGTAATTCGATTCAATGGCTTCTAACGGCGTTTGTCCGTCGAGTATTTCAACGATTTCTATGGTGTAGTTCACTTGCAGGCTATTAAGCGGCATTGGAGGCAGCCATGTGAATATTGGTAAATCCTCTATTACAATACTTTCGTTAAGAGGATAAATTAATTCGGGAGGTGAAGGAAAAGCAATAACCAGATCGTAAATACAACTATGACCGACATTTGCCTCAGTTTCTGCTTCGAAGGCATCGACACATATTTCATATGTACCTGCAGGTAATGAACCAGTGGTTAACAATACCTCTTCAATTAACTTACTATATGTAGAGTTATGAATTGTTACTTCTATCGGTTCTAGTACGGCAGGATTTATAAATCTATTTTCACTTTCCGGTAAATCAAATTTATTACTTTCAATTGTATAAATATCCCCAATTTTAGTTTCAGAAACCTCAGCTACTAAATAAATGTACAATGCGGCGTCTGTGTTCTCAATAGAGATATTCAAAATATCCTCAATGCGCCACATATTTGCAGGTGCTCGTAAACTTTCTAAATTTATTTTTACCTGGTTGGTCTTAGGGTAGTACTGGGCATTTATCCCAGTAGGATTTGAAAAAATAAGTAAGATGAGTACAGTAACCAATAAGCATGTTCTATTAAACAATGTTGATCGTGTCATCGGGGTGTGATTTGATTAAATTGTTAATTAAATCAAGTTGTTTCTAATACTAATAAACACAAATATAGTTCATTTCATTCCGTTTGTCAAGTATTTGAGTTTAAATATTTTGATGCTGAATCAAAAATAAAATGTCAAGAGTTGGAATAACCAGTATGCACTATAACCTTATAAGATTTAAGGAATGCGATTTCATTTCCCGGGCATCGACAAACAATGTTTAATACCAATATTGAAGTAATTTCATTTAGCCTGCCTTGAATTTTGGATTTCATGTTTTATATAACATAACCCACCCAACTCTATGCGAGAGGGTGGGTTTAGCATATTTAATTTACCTATTAAGCTGAATAAATACAGGCCTTAAAGTAACAAGCTGCTTCTAATCCAAAATCAATTTCTTATACAAATATTGTCCTTCACTGAGGATACGGATAATGTAAATCCCGGGCTGCTTTCCGGCAAGGCTAAATTCATTTCCATGCATTGTATTACTGATCTCGCTTCGGAGTATTTGCCCACGCATGTCAAAAATTTCAATATTATCATCTTCAGTAATTCCCTGGATCGAGAATATACCGCTGGTTGGATTGGGGAAGATAACAATATCCGATGTCAATTCTCCTGACAATCCTGTTTCTGAGACCTTAAATCCAGTTATCACCGAAATTCCATTTTCAGTAAACATAGCGCTGCTGCCGGGCTGAGATAAATCAAACTCAGGGATAAGATCATATTCATCGCCTGTTCTTGCCTCATAAAGCTTGAATACGAATGCTTCCCCTGTTTCGAATCCTAGCTTTTGTGAAGCATAGATATCGTTACCAAATGCAACAATAGCTGTTTGTTGCTTCAAAGCATCAACGATTATTTGTCCGGCACAAGTTCCATCCTGGGTAAAGACACCAATATAGTCACCCGGCTCAAAATCAAGCAGTGCATTTTCCTTAATTCCGATCACATGGTTACTGGCAGTTTTTATCACCGGATTCCATGCTGGATTGTGTTGGAAACTAAATTTTGATGCTGGAACTCCATTTTTCATACAATCATCAAAAATTATAGAAGAGTTTACCGCCATCAGCACATAGTAAGCATCACCCGGATTCAATGTTCCCAGGTTGTTTATTCCCATCGCTGGCCAATAAACGCCTAAGCCGGCCACCTCCTTCACAACCACAAGATCTGCCTCCACCGGACCGAATAATACCGCTGCTTCTACTGCACAGGATGATACGACAGGAATCAGGTTCCAGCCATCTACGAGTTGTAGGGTAAGATCTTCTTCAATTGTGCCAATGATGTTGAGGCTTGCACCGCTATTCATTTTTACCTTGTAAGCTGAATGTTGCTCCCAGTTACCAATGGTATTGATATTATAGGCCGGATAGAAGATTTGTTCCTCTGTGACAGCAATTATAAGTTCGTCCAGGATATCTCCATAAAGGGTTTGGATGTCTACGTCGTTGGGAATGATATAACTCGATAAACCGGACCAGCCGCCGGAAAGGTTGATGGTATGGGTTAAATGGCCACCCAGGCTAAGGGTA
>Ga0070729_10001757_pt1 | contig 31414 bp, 29 predicted proteins | sample tdDd472_FD_66725 | JGI IMG/M metagenome (GOLD analysis project Ga0070729, IMG submission 66725) | Marine sediment microbial communities from the Atlantic coast under amendment with organic carbon and nitrate - tdDd47.2 | ecosystem: Environmental > Aquatic > Marine > Coastal > Sediment | place...
GCAAAGAACATGGGCGCATCGTCCCGGTGGCAATCGGTGCAGCCATTGGCCCCAAGGGCGGCCTTGGCGGGATAAATATCGTGGTTGTACAGATGCACATTGCCGTAGGGTGAGGCTTCCCATGCGTTTTTGGGAATGGTGTCGTATTGGGTGCCGGAGTAATACGCCCGGTCGTTGTTGACCCAGACCACCCGGCGGTTTTCCAGGGGATAACCGGTGTCCTTCAGATAGGCGGTAACGCTGTCGATAAGGGCCTGAATTTCTTCGGCGCGATTGATCTCCGGCACATCGTCGCCGTTGTCGTCCCGGATTTTTGCAAGCGCCGGATAGCGGGAGGCGTCCTTTTTGTGGGCCATCCACATTTTGTAGATATCCCCCATTTTCGGCTGCATCAGAGCGCTTTGACCCGGGGTCTGTATGGCGGGCCATGCGGTATGGATGCGGTTGGCGGGATAAATTTTGCCCTCATAGCGCACATAGTTGGGGGTGAACAGATGGGTGGGTTTGTCATCAAAGCCCATGAGTTCCAGATCGCCGTAATGATTCCAGTACTGCATGTCCGGACCGTAAAAAGTCCACAGATGCTTGCCCTTGGTGGGAATCCGGTTGCCGGGATTAAAGACATCGCTGGCAACCACCTGAGCGCTTTTTACGCTGCGCTGGGGAATATGGCAGGTCTGACAGGCAATGGCGTCCATGTGCAGCGGCGGCAGCCAGGCATGACGTGCCACCGGGGCTCCCATGCGTCCGGTATCGTGGCAGTCGCTGCAACTGAGCATGGTGTTGTCCAGATCGTTGCGCACCAGCCCGCCGGGATCATTGCCCTTGCCGATATTATGATCTTCCCGGGAGTTGATCCGGGCATCGGAGGCGGAACTTCCCGCCGGATGACAGTCAACGCAGCGCAGCCCGGCCCGGGCGTGAACATCGGTACGGTTGCGGTAATTTGCGCCCCGCTTTTTATAGCCGGGTTTGTCGTGACAGCCAAGGCAGGCGGTGTTCCGGGGACTGCGCACCATGGTGATGTCCACCTTGCCGTCGGAGTCAAACAGGCCGCTGTTCCACTGCATCTGCACCCCGGTTTCCTCTGTCGCCTTACCGGAAACAGCGGCAAAGCCTGCACCTGCCGTGGCGGACCAGCGGAAGTTCCCGGCCTTGATGGCCTTGTTCCGTTTTGATGATGCATATTCCGGCATGTGACACAGCAGGCAATCCGCCTCAAGCACCCCGGTTTTATCCCAGGTGGTCTTGTAATAATCGCCGTCAAAACCGTTCTCGCCGCCGGATGCAACCGCCCCGGAAGCCATGTGTTCGTCATAGCGATGACCCTCGCGGTCGTACTCCGCAGGGCCGCCGCCGGGATGACAACCGCCGCAGGACATGAGAAAACTTTGTGAGGTCATGTCCATGGTCCGGGGGCTGTCGTTTTCCTTGGGGCTAAGATACTTGTACAACGGAGCCGGGGAGCACCAGGAACCACCGTAATTGCCCGGGCTTTGAGCCCAGCCCACCCGTTGCTTTTGGGTGTCGGTGGCGGCTTCGCCCTTGCCCTGCATAAAATGATAGGCGGAAGTTATCTTTTTGTAGTCATGGCAGCGGCCGCAGGTCTGCTTTGGGGAGTAGGGTTTTTCCGTGTTCTGGTCAGCCAGGGGATTGATGATGTTCCCCGCCTCGTCCCGCAAAAAGAATTTTGGGCACACCCCGCCCTTTGACGGCGCGGGCTGTTGCGCTACCGACGCAGCGCCGGTGGCTTCGCTGCCGTTGTTAATGCTGGCCAGTAAAACCAGGCCAAGCACAACCATAACTATACTTCCGACATATCGCATTTCGTGACTCCTCCAGGGGTACTGCTAAGGCAGAGGGTCTTCCTCAGGGGTACAACCTACTGCGTTACTACTCCGCTGCGGGCGGAGCTTTTTTCTGTGCATGGGGGCAATCCCCGGCTTTTGCTTTGGGGCAGGGAAGCGCCGCTTTTTTGGCATGAGGGCAATCACCGGCTTTGGCTTTGGGACAATCGCCGCTCTGTGCCTTGGGGCATCCGGCGCATCCCGGTGTCGCATCGGCTTTTGCGCCATCTGCTTTCTTTGCCTTATGGGGACAGTCCTTTTTATGAGGACAGTCTTCCTTTGGACAGTCGGCGGTTTTGTGGGGGCAGGGGCAGTTGGGACAGGGCCCTTTTGCTGCGTCATTACCCGCCGCTTTGGGGCACTTCGGGGTTCCGGCGTGGGGGCAATCCGCCGCGGTATCGCCCTTGGCTGCCGCTGCTTTGGCCGCTGCTGCGGCGGCGGCTTTAGGGCACTTCGGCGTATTGGCATGGGGACAGCCGGGTTTTGCCTCAGCCTTTGCCGGGGCTTGGGCCTGCTGTGCCGCCTGCGCCTTTACGTCTTGCGCCGGAGCATTGGCTTCACTTGATTGACAGGCGGTCATGGCCATAAAAGCCGACACCAACAACAAAAACAGTACGCTGCGAGTGGTCATGATCGTTCCTTTCTTCGGGTTTTCATTCCAATGGATGTTTGTTACATCGCTCCATATATCAGGCCGCTGATGGTGGCCATTACCACCACCAGAGCCACATAGACAGCTGTTTTTTTATTGCCCAGCACCCCACGGATCACCAGCATGTTGGGCAGGCTCAAAGCCGGGCCCGCCAGCAATAGCGCCAGAGCCGGACCCTTGCCCATGCCCGCGCCCATAAGGCCTTCCAGAATCGGCACTTCCGTTAAGGTGGCAAAGTACATAAAGGCGCCCACCACCGAGGCAAAGAGGTTTGCCCACAGGCTGTTGCCCCCCACCAGATCCGCCACCCACTGCGCCGGAATGGCCCCTTCATGACCGGGACGTCCCAGCAGAAATCCTGCGATGAGCACGCCGATAAACAGCAGGGGCATAATCATTTTGGCGTATTCCCAGCTCGACGCGCTCCAGCTTTTCAACTCGTCCTTTTTAAACCAGGCAACGATGACACCCGCAAGGGCAACGCCGAAAATACCGGTGATCCACCACTTGGCGGCATATATCAGTGACCATGCGCCGGTTTCGCCGTTTTGGGGAGCGCCCCAGTTGGCAAACACCAGCACCCCGATCATCAGGGCAAAGTAGATGATCTCCTGCCACAAACGACGGGGCGTATCTACCGACGGCGCAAGCATGGTGCCGCCCTGGCGGTCTTTTTCTTCTTTACGGAAAATAAAGGCCATCAGCAGGCCGATGACAATGGCGAACACAATGGCTCCCACGGCCCGGGCAATGCCCATTTCCGCGCCCAGCACCCGGGCGGTCAATATAATGGCCAGCACGTTGATGGCGGGTCCGGCGTACAAAAAGGTGGTGGCGGGTCCAAGGCCTGCGCCCCGGCTGTAAATGCCTGCAAACAATGGCAACACCGTGCAGGAGCACACCGCCAGAATAGACCCGGAAACCGAGGCCACACCGTAAGCAACCGTGCGTTTGGCCTGGGCTCCCAGATACTTCATCACCGAGGCCTGGCTGACAAATACCGCAATGGCCCCGGCTATGAAAAAGGCGGGCACCAGACACAGAAGCACATGCTCCCGGGCGTACCATTTGGTTAAGGCAAGGGCTTCGTGGACCGCGCCGTCAAAGCGGGCGTTGCCCACGGGCAAAAACCACAAGCCCACAAATATGGCCGCAAACCATAAAAACGTCTTTACTTCTTTGTTCATCAAATACTTCCTGCTGCTTATGATGAGTAGTTCAACAGATGGGTCAGCCGCAGCATCAATTCATCCCGAATTCTTCGGAATGACTGCAGTTTTGCTTCTTCGTCAGCGCCTTTTGCCGGGTCTTCCATGGCCCAGTGCAGGCGATATACCGGCCGGGGAAACATGGGGCAGACCTCTTCGGCGCACAAGGTCACCACGGCGTCCACGGCGTCGATATTCAGATCGTCCAGGGATTTGGCGTACAGCCCCGAGGGGTCAATGCCTTCTTCCGCCAGAATCCGGGGCACCTGGGGCCGGACCATATAGGGTTCGCTGCCAGCAGACTGCAGCACCATGTTTTTGGGTGCAATGTGCCGGGCGATGGCTTCCGCAAGCTGGCTGCGGGCGGAATTCTGCACGCACATAAACACGATGTTTTTGGGTTTCAGGGCGCGAAGCAGAGCCGATTCCACCAGCCATTTCGGGGGGATAGACTCAGCGGCCGCTCGGTCATGTGACGGCGCGGCATCCCACATGTCCCGACCGTCTATGCGCACTATGGGCGCGACTCCGGCTTCGGCGCTGTCCGTTGACACCATTATATCGTCTTTTATTCCAAGACCGTCGCAGGCCTCACGCAGCAACGCCAGGGTGGCGTCGTTGGTTTCGGTGCCCGCCGGGACGGTGATTTCGATGCGCATGTTGTTTCTCTTACTCCGGTTTTCTTCCGGCGAATTTGGCGCTCCAGATATGGCCTTCAAGGCTTTTGGCCAGCCCGGGTTCCGGTGTGCCGCCGCAGCAGCAGCCGCAGGAGCCTTCTTCTGTGCTTTCCGGCAGCAAAAAGGCCGCAAGCTGTGCCTGATCGTATACCAGGCGCTCCTTCACCTCCACATCAACCAGCCCCGCCTTGTGCAAACCTGCCTTGTATTCCTCTTCGCTGACCGCACCGCCCACGCAGGAGCAATACAGAGCTTCGTCCCGACGCACCCAGTTGGGCAGATCCCGGGCCACAATATCGGAAATGCTGATGCGTCCGCCGGGTTTCAATACCCGGAAGATTTCCGCAAACACCCTGTCTTTTTCAGGGGACAGGTTGATAACACAGTTGGAAATCACCCAGTCAACGCTGGCGTCTTCCAGGGGCAATGCCTCGATAATGCCCTTGCGAACTTCGATATTGTCAAGGCCCGCCTTGCGAATATTTTCCCGGGCCCGGGCGATCATGTCGTCGGTCATGTCCACGCCAATGACCCTGCCTGTGGGCCCGGTTTTTTCTGCGGCTATGAGCAGGTCAATGCCCGCACCACTGCCCAGATCAAGAACAACTTCACCGGACTGTACCTCGCTAAAGGCCAGGGGATTGCCGCAGCCAAAGGAATTATCCACCGCGTCTTTGGGCAGGGCTGACAGCTCTTCGGCTTTGTAGCCCGCCATGGTTGCCGCCACGCCGGTGGGTGCTACGGGTTTGCTTCCGCAGCAACTACCGGTGGTTTCCTTAATGCTTCGGGCGTAAAAGCCGGAAACGTCTTTGCGGATATCATCTTTTTTATTCATTGATAGTACTCTATGTATCTCCGCTACTCCGCAGTGGTCATTTCGTCGGAAGCGGTCACGCCGCAGCAGGCGTTCTTTTGGGCAAGGTAGTCCTGCAAACGGCTGCGCAGCGGAGCATATTCCTCTGCGGCAAACCGTGCTTCCAAAGCCGCAAGCACCTGGCTCAGGGTGTCGTCCCTGTTTTCCTTAAAGGAGTAATGGACCCAGACGCCTTCCCGGCGACCTTCCACAATGCCCGCCTCAACAAGGATTTTCATGTGCCGCGACACATTGGGCTGGCTGATATCCAACACCGCCATAAAGTCGCAGACACACAGGCTTTTTTCCCGGGTAAGCAGGCTCACAAAGGACAAGCGGGTTTCATCGGAAAGGGCTTTGAAGATACGGCTGAGGTTTTGCATGGCATGGCTCCATGGGTCATGGTGTTTGGTCATACACATATTCACATATGCGTATATTTGAATATTGTCAAGCAAAACCGACCAAAAAGCGGAAAATCTTTTTGTCATTTAAACCCCCGAATCCCCATAGCACTACTTGACATTTTGCAGATACTGCGTAATACATTCATATAGCTATTCGCGTTTTCCTTTTGCAAAAGACTGAGGAAACCATGAAATCCAATGGAACCCGCCACGAGCAGGTGATCAACTCCACGGTGGAGCTGCTCTGCGAACAGAACAGCTTTAACAGTGTCAGCCACCGCAGCAACCACGACGAGCCCATGCCCTCTGCCGAGGTACTGGCCGAGGTGGTTGAAGAGCTGAGAACCGTACTGTTTCCCGGCTATTACGGCGCATCGGACCTGAACCCCAAAACCATGCGCTATCACATGGGCGCCACCCTGGACCGGGTACACCGCCTGCTGTTCGAGCAGGTAATGCGGGGCTTTTGCTTTGACTGCGCCGTGCATCAGCGCTCCACCCAGTGCAGCGAGTGCTCTGCAAAGTCCCGGGAAATCACCGACGCTTTTATAGAAAAACTGCCGGAAGTCCGGCGTATGCTGGCCACCGATGTGCGGGCCTCCTACGAGGGCGACCCCGCCGCCACCAACCCCGGCGAGGCGATTTTCTGCTACCCCAGCATCAAAGCCATGACCAACTTCCGCATCGCCCATGCCCTCTTCGAGCTGGGGGTGCCCCTGATTCCCCGGATCATCACCGAGCTGGCCCATTCCGCCACGGGCATTGACATTCATCCCGGGGCCACCATTGGCGAGCATTTTTTCATGGACCACGGCACCGGCATCGTCATCGGCGAAACCGGCAAAATAGGCAAAAATGTCCAGATATATCAGGGCGTTACCCTTGGAGCCAAAAACTTTCCCATGGATGATCAGGGCAACCCCATCAAGGGCATTGACCGCCATCCCATTATCGAGGACAACGTGGTGATTTACTCCGGCGCAACCCTGCTGGGTCGCATCACCATTGGCGCAGGCTCCACCATTGGCGGCAATGTCTGGCTCACCCGGTCCGTGCCCGCGGGCAGTAAAATAATGCAGACCAAACCCCGTGAAACATCCTTTACCGATGGTTCCGGCATTTAACATACATATCAAGGAGTTGTAAGCCATGAAAATATCCACCAAATTTCGTTACGGACTGCGGGCCATGCTGGACCTGAGCCTCTCTCAGCAGGACCATCCCATTTTGGTGCAAAGCATTGCAGAGCGGCAGCAGCTTTCCAAAAAGTATCTGGAAAACCTGCTCATCGCTTTGAAAAGCGCCGGACTGGTGCGCAGCGTACGGGGAGCCAAAGGCGGCTACCTGCTGGCGAAAAAACCGGAGGATATTACCATAGAAGCCATCGCCACCGCCCTTGAAGGCCCCATGTTGCTGGCGGACTGCGCCGGTGATTCCCACAGCTGCGCCCGGGCGGAAGAATGCGCCACCCAGGAACTGTGGGCTGACATGACCAACGCCCTGGTGGATATCATGCGCAACAAGACCCTTGCGGACATTGTGGCCCGCAGCCGCGAACTCGCCGCCAAACAGGGCGGCATGTACTACATCTGATTACCGCGTTTTCCCCTGCTGACCCACAGGAGACTGCTTCATGACTCACACCGTCAACGACCTTCCGAAACGACCCGGCATCGCCGCTGACATCACCCAGCTGGTAGGCGACACCCCCCTGGTGCGCATCAACCGCATCACGGAGAACAGCCCCGCAACCATTGTGGGCAAGCTGGAGTTTTACAATCCCCTGGGCAGTGTCAAGGACCGCATCGGCAGATCCATGATCGACGCCGCCGAGGCACAGGGCGTACTGCAACCCGGTGTCACCATTGTGGAGCCCACCAGCGGCAACACCGGCATCGGTCTGGCCATGGTGGCCGCGGCCCGGGGCTACGATATTATTCTGGTTATGCCCGACACCATGAGCCTGGAACGTCGGAAATTACTGGCGATTTTGGGCGCACAACTGGTGCTGACCCCCGGGGTGGACGGCATGAACGGCGCCTTGAAAAAGGCGGATGAACTGGTGCAGGACAACGAGAACCACATCATGTTGCAGCAGTTCCAGAACCCCGCCAACCCGGAAGTGCACCGCAAGACCACCGCCCTGGAAATCCTCCGGGACACCGATGGTGACATTGATATTTTTGTGGCGGGCGTGGGCACCGGCGGCACCATCACCGGCGTGGGGCAGGTGCTTAAAGAGCATAACCCCAATGTCAAAATCGTGGCGGTTGAGCCCACCGATTCCCCGGTGCTTTCCGGCGGCGAACCCGGCTCCCATAAAATTCAGGGCATTGGCGCAGGCTTTGTGCCGGATATCCTTGATGTTTCCGTGATTGACGAAATCATGACCGTCAGCGCCGAAGACGCCGGAGACATGGCCCGCCGCCTTGCCAAAGAAGAAGGCATCCTTGCGGGCATCAGCAGCGGCGCAAACATATGGGCCGCCGTGGAACTTGCCAAACGCCCGGAAAACAAAGGCAAAACCATTGTTGCCATTATCTGCGACACCGGCGAGCGCTATCTTTCAACCTGGCTGTTTGACGAATAGCTTCCCTGCGGTAGCAGGAGGAAGCACGGAGTCCATCATGACATCCCCGCCTGCGGTATACATCACTGCGGATCACCCCGATATCATTAAGACATCACGGCATATCTGCGGACAGGAAACCGAGCCTGCCGCCATGGCCCAACAGCTTTTTGTGTGGGTTCGGGATCATATCACCTACGACACCTGGGCCCAGTTTTTGCAGCCGGAACCCAACTACGCCCATGCGGTGCTGGCGCGGCGAAACGGCAACTGTCTGCAAAAAGCCCTGTTATTATGCGCCCTTGCCCGCAGCCGGAATATCGAAACCCGGCTGGTCTGCGCCGATATCCGCAATCACGACATGGGGGAAGACCTGCGCATGGTGCTGGGGGACACGGTGATCCTCTGGCATGGGCTGGTGGAGTTTTTCCTCCATGGCCGCTGGATAAAAGCCACCCCCACCTTTGACCGGGAAATCTGCCATCGCTGGGACATGCCCCTGGTGCGCTTTGACGGCGAAGGCGATGCCCTGCTGCCAAAGGAAACCCTTTCGGGCAAACCCCTGTTTGAATACGTCACCTGGCATGGCCATTACGATGATCTGCCCCTGGCGGAAATTCAAAAACGCTATGCGGAAATCTACAACGGACACGCTTCGCGCAACCTTGAGTGACCCATGATTGACTTCATCATATCGTTTTTCGGGGCCTTGTGGGCTCTGTCGGCGGCCATGGCCCCCTATCTGCTGTTGGGCTTTGTCATTGCCGGACTGCTCCATGTGTTTATTCCCATGAGCTTTGTGTCCCGCCACCTTGGGGGCGAAGGCCCGGGCTCCATTGCCAAGGCCACCCTTATCGGGGTGCCCCTGCCTTTGTGCTCCTGTTCCGTATTGCCGGTGAGCGCTTCTTTGCGCAACGCCGGAGCGGGCCGCGGACCCACCATGTCATTTCTCATCACCACCCCGGTGACGGGAGTGGATTCCCTTATGGCCACCTGGGCGTTGATGGGCGGCATCTTTACCCTGGCGCGACTTGCGGTGGCGGTGATTATCGGCCTGGTGGTGGGCGGTGTTGTGGCGCTCTTCGGCGGCACAAAAACCAACACCGAAGCTACTCCGGCAGCGCCGGAGGCAGGCGACAAACACACCGCTTTTACTACCAAAATCACCGAATCCCTGCACTACGGCCTGTGGCATTTGCCGGGCATGATCGCCGGGTCCATTCTGGCGGGTCTGCTCATTGGCGCTCTTATTACTGCAGTGTTGCCCCCGGATGCCGTGGGCAGTTACATCGGCACCGGAGTGCTGGGCATTCTGGTGGCCACCGCCGTGGCGGTTCCCCTGTACATCTGCTCCACCGGTTCCATTCCCATTGCCGCCGCCATGATGCTAAGCGGCTTTAGTCCCGGGGCGGCACTGGCCTTTCTCATTGCCGGTCCCGCCACCAACGCCGTGGCCATCACCACGGTACGCAAGCTGCTCAACACCCGGATAGCCCTGCTGTATCTTGCGGTAATCTTTGCGGGTTCCCTGGGGTTCGCCCTGCTGTTCGACATGCTGCTGGCTGCCACCGGCTGGGATGTCAGCAGCGTGGTTATGCAGCATCACCACGAGGGCACAAGCCTGTTCGGACATGTTTCCGCCGCCCTGCTGCTGGGGCTTTTGACACTGCTGTATCTTAAAACCCTGCCGCTGTGGAACCGCTGGTTCGGCAACGGGCAAAGCCCTGTGGAGGCAGACGCCATGAGCACCGCACGCAGCTTTAATGTTCCCTCAATGACCTGTAATCACTGCAAAATGACCGTAACCAAAGCCCTTGGCGACCTGCCCGGCGTCACCGATGTAATCGTAAATCTCGATGACCGCAGCGTCATGGTGCAGGGTGAAGACGATCTCAGCGACGACAGCGTTATCGCCGCCCTGAAAACCGCGGGTTATGACGCCGAAAAGGCGGATCAGAAGTAACACCTAAGTAGCAGGTCGGATTACATTCTAACCCGACACGCCGGGGAAAGCAACGCCGCCCAGCCCCGTTTCCGGCTCATTACCGGGCCATCCCACCCAAGTCAAAAGTACTGGACGGCCCTCTCCCGTCGCCCTCTCCCGTCGTCCAGGATTCCCCCGGGGCCGTCGGGATGCCCTATTGGAATGGCATCGGGCAGGTGCCATGGCAGGTATCACTTCCCGGAGCAGGTCATGACCGTTTTGACAGAATTATCCATTAGGATCCTTTTTCGGCCACCACCTTTCCTTTGCCTCCGGCAGGTAATAATCTCCAGATGGCTTATGCAAGGTTCCATGCTTTCGGATCCACTTGGCAAGCGTGTCATACAATCTGTCCAAAGCCGGATTTTTCAATACTTTGTTACCATCTTCGTCATACCGAAAACGTTCGTACCAAAGACGCCCCCCTCCAAGGCTTTGATCCTCTTTTCGATACCACCTTGACCGCAGGAACTCTATAACCTCTTTGGCTCCCTTGTTAATTAGCCAGTACCCCTGAGTTTCGATGTATTTGAGAATATCCTCATCGCATAAATCCTCATGCCAAATTACTATTGAACGCCCCCAAGGCTTTGCAAGATCAGGCAGTTTCTTCAGTTTTACGCATTTGTTTTCTTTAAAAGGTGGGTTCATTGCCCAGATTTTCGGATCGGAGCACAGGAACTCCCAAAAGGCATCTTCATCCGTTTTTTCCATAAGAAAACCAATCTGTCGTCCCATTTCACATCTCCGGGTCAATGGACATAAAATTCTTGTCATAGGGATGAAACACACCTGTAGGGTCTTCAGAGAAAGGATAACGAGCCTCACTGGTTTTATCTTTAATAGTCCTCTTGATATCTTTCATAGCTTTCCTTTCTCTGCTGACCGGTTTACCACTTTTAGTTGTTTTTCCCACCTGATGTACTTCCACGATTTCCCCTGTAGCCGGATCTTTTGCAGCAACATCAATAAAGCGTGAACTTTTCTCACCATTTGGTGTTTTTACCCTGAGTTCATCTACAGGCTCAAGACCCCTACTCTCAATATCGTTCTTTACGTCCTCAATACCGGCCTGATGTGCAGGTCCACCTTTCTTGCCATGAGGATTGGGAACATTTTTGGCTGCCTGCTCTACTACCTCATCGCCGCCTCGGAAAATCTTGAAGAGTTTGGCTCCACCAAAGGGAACAAGAAGGGCCACTGCGGAGATAGCGGCACCTGTGGTGTCTCCCTTACTAATGTCAATGGCCAGTTCCGCCACATCTGCCGCTTCACCCACCCCGGGAATAAATCCTGTGGCTACATCGGCAACCGTTGCGGCTGTTTCATTTGCCTCAACACCACAGAACTCCAAGATTTCTTTCCATAGAAGTCCATTCGGGTCGATTCGGTTTACCGGGTTTCCCCCAGCGTACATGTAAAGATCAAGACTACCTGCCTGGCCTATGGGCTCAGGGCGGTTGTAACGGCGTAATTCAGGGATGTACGTCCATTGTAGTTGAAGCCGGTTTCAGAGTCAAAGTATTGCCCCGGAAGCCGCAGGTTAAAGACAAGGGCCGTACCATCGCCGTCAACGTCTTCATTCAGCATGTAGGGTATGCCGTAGGGGGTATACCTGGCCTGCCACACCACGGTGTCATCGGGTTTGACTACCGCCACCGGGGCTCCGATACGGTTGCTGACGATATCGTAGTATTCCCGGTTTTCCAGCGTCCATTGTAGGGCGACAAGCCCGGCGTGTCGGATTAGAATGTAATCCGATCTACAACTGTTTCGTGGTGTGGCGTGGCGTGAAACCCAGTATTTTACAGGGGTTTGCGAGCCACAGGACGTTTCCTGAGGAAGCCGCTTTGCGGCTGTCTCGAAGGACGGCCTGTGTGGGGTTCCCCGCCACCCTTCGAGACGCCTTCGGCTCCTCAGGGTAGCGGAGTGAGGGGTAATGGCCCCCCCGGCTTTATTACCCCCCTTATTTGCCACCCCATGGGTTTTACACAACTTTCACAGAACTCTGCCCACCTCTGCTTGACAAAAAACACGGGGCTGCTTAGCTTTTTTCAAAGCAGCAGAAGTCAGGATAACACGAGCAGTTTTCGCGGGGTGAACCATGCACATACTGATGTTGTATCCGGAATTTCCCGAAACATTCTGGGGCTTTAGACATGCCCTGCGATTTATCGGCAAGCGGGCGGCCCAACCGCCTCTGGGCCTTCTGACCGTGGCGGCGCTGCTGCCGGAAAGCTGGAACATCCGGCTGGTGGACTGCAACGTGGAAAAACTGCGGAACAAGCACATCGATCAGGCGGATTATGTGTTTATCAGCGCCATGTCCATTCAAAAATGGCCCGCCAAAGAGCTTATCGCCCGCTGCAAGGCCCGGGGCGCCCGGGTGGTTGCCGGAGGCCCACTCTTTACCGCGGAACCTGAGCTGTTTCCCGAGGTGGATCACCTGCTGACCGGGGAGGGAGAGCTGACAATTCCCCGGTTTTTAAGGGATCTTGCGGCCAATCGTCTGCGCCGTCGCTACGACGCCGGAGGCTTTGCGGACATCACCCGCACCCCGCCGCCCCGCTGGGATCTGCTGCGTCAAAACCGCTATGCCCAAAGGAACCTCCAGTACAGCCGCGGCTGCCCCTACAACTGCGATTTCTGCGATATCGGCGTGTTGTTTGGCCGGGGCGTGCGGACAAAAACCGCGGATCAGGTTGTGTTGGAACTGGAGGAGCTTCGCCGCAGCAAATGGAGGGGCGAGGTGTTTTTCGTTGACGACAACTTTATCGGCAACCGGCCCAAACTCCGGCGCGAAATCCTGCCCGCCATTGCCGCGTGGATGCAGCAGCGTAAACGCCCCTTCAGTTTTGGTACCGAGGTGTCCATCAACCTTGCGGATGACAAGCCCCTGATGGAGGCCATGGTTGAGGCGGGCTTTGACTCGATCTTTGTGGGCATTGAAAGCGTCAGCGATGAGGCGTTGTCGGAATGCGGCAAACAGCAAAACCGCAACCGCAGCATGATCGACAGCGTACAGGAAATGCAACGCATGGGGCTTGAGGTAACTGCCGGTTTTATATTGGGTTTTGACTCCGACACGCCCTCGGTGTTTCAGCGAATCTCCGACTTTATTCAGGAATCCGGCATTGCCACCGCCATGGTGGGGCTGCTCAACGCCCCCCGGGATACGGCGCTGTACAAGCGGATGCAGTCCGAAGGTCGCCTGCTGGACGACATCAGCGGCAACAACACCGACGGCACGGTAAATTTTGTCCCCGCCATGGGCATGGACACCCTGGTGGAGGGCTATCGGGAGGTGCTGCGGCACCTGTACGCACCCCGGGCCTATTACGCCCGGGTGAGACAATTTATGCAACAATATCAACCGGGTAAGCATACGGGATTCCGGCTGAAATTCTGTCACCTGTGGGCTCTGGCAAGCTCCATGGTGCGGCTTGGCATACTGGGACGGGAGCGGCGGTACTACTGGTCGCTGTTGGGCTGGACCCTGGTGCGTCGACCGGGATTGTTTCCCATGGCCGTCACCTTTTCCATCTACGGATTCCATTACCGCATGTTTTTCTCCGGCCAGGTCTGACGGTGTCCGCCATTATATAGCAATACCCAATAATCGCTCTTTTGTAACTTGTTTCGACGGCAATCAGCCTCCCGTGCCGACATTTAACGCGTCGCGTTATCGCCTGAAATTAATTGCTAAAGTGTATCACGAACATCGTAAATCACTTTTTTTCCTCGGGACGCACTTTTTAAAACACGGGCCGCGAAGGGTCAAATTTTGCGGTTTCACGGGCCCGCCTCGGGAAATGACGCAGCCAAAAATGGCCTAAAATCAATATAAAAACGATATATAGCAAAAAATCCGCACTTGTGCCCCGTGAAATCGAAATCGCGGCAGGAGAAATCCACCTCTTTTTCCCGACAAGTTCCCGAGCGCATTTTATCTTATTGCCGCTAAAATGGCGTCTTTTTCCCGCCGCTTCACGCCATATCCCACCCCAAACTTGACAAGCTGACGGGGACCTCTATACTGGAATCAGGATTTGATTGAAACACCCGGGTATGCCTCAGGTGTACATAACAATAAAACAGGGAATCACGGCTCAGGGCCGTACTGATATACCCTGCATATGAATTTAACGCAGTGTTGGTGTGCATGTATTTTACTGATATTACTTATAAATATTGCGTCGCAGCGCCGCCGCCACCGTCCCGGCTCACGGGTATGCCATGTGTCGGATGCGGACCCCACGGCTGCGGCTTTGGCAACCTGCACCGTCGAGTTGCGTCGCAATGCCGTTCGCCACTTTAATCTCCCACTGCTGCTGCGGGTGCTCACAACTCATCCGCAGGGATCGCATGGCGAACAGATCCTCTCGCGGAGCCCTGCTCAGGGCTCCGTTCTCTTTACCCCATTTTATATAATGATTATAAGGCCTTACTTAAACAGAGGCATGCCGGAAACGCCCAGGGGAATCCGGTAGACCGCGTCGCCGATCAGGCTGGTGACGTAGATGGAACAGGGGTCCAGGCCCTCGCCTTGGCCAAAGGCGATGCTGGCGGGCATGAGCAGATCTTCCACCACGGTCTGTATGTCACCGGAAGGACTGACCTTTACGATTTTGCCCTCGCCGTTCACCGCCACATACACGTTGCCGTCCCGGTCCATGGCCACGCCGTCGCTGAGTCCGTTTTCATCCATGTTGGCCAGCACCGACACCTCACCAGCGGCCTGATTATCGATTACAATTTTGTACAAGGGGCTAAAATCCTCAAAGGTACTCGCAACATACAGCGTTTTGCCGTCTTTGGAAAACACCATGCCGTTGGGGCTCGGCACCTGATCGCACCACAGAGTCACGTCGCTGCCATCGCTTATTTCGTATATCTCCGGAAGCATGTCATCGCTCACCAGCCATGTGCCCCAGGGGGTTCGGGTGACGAAATTCGGATTGGCGATGGTTCCTTCCGGCACCACTTCGGTCACGCTGCCGTCGGCGGTCATCAGATGCATGGCGCCGTCCCGGGTTTCTTTGTCAAAGGTGGGCCCCGAATCGCAGATCATCAGGTCGCCTTTGGCGTCAAAGGCCATGCCCAAACCCTTGGGCAGGTCCGCGGTTTTGGTGACGTTTCCGCCGGCGTCAACGTGGCTCACGGTATTGTCGGTGCTGATATAAAAACCGCCCTGACCGTCCATGGCAATGCCTTCACTGCCAAATAATCCCGTAACAAATTCAATGACTTCCCCAACATTGGCATCCTGATGGCAGGCGGGAAATTCTTCTTCCACATCGCCGTCAATGTCGCCGTCCACGGGGTTGTTGCCGTCATCACCGCCGCAGGCCGTCACAAAAAGGGATGCCATACACAGAATCGCTGCCACCAAAATGATACGCTTTTTCACGGGCTTACTCCACTGAAGGCTATGGGTTGTTATACCGGAGCATATGCTGCCTGCCACCGGGCGGAATGTCAAGCAATTTTATGATGTTGCATCTTTGGGCATACAAAAACGGCGCGACCCCGCAGGGCCGCGCCGTAATAGACACATCTGTTACAGGAGCTTATGCGCCAAGGGTTTTTGAAGCGATTTCAAAGACATCCTTGGAAAGTTCCGGCAGGGCCAGAATGCGCTGCAGCTGGGCTTTGATAAGTTCCTGACGTCCTGCATCCAGCCGTTTCCAGGAGCTGAAAGCCGTAAGCATCCGGGCGGCCATCAGGGGATTGCTGCTGTTGAGCGTTGCCACCATGTCGCCCAAAAAGGCGTAGCCACCGCCGTCGGGATCGTTGAAGCGCACGGGATTGCGCATGCAGAAGCTACCGATAACCGCCCGCATTTTATTGGGATTATTGATGTCAAAGCGGGGATGATCCATGAGTTCCTTCACCCGTTGCAGGGTATCCGGCAGCCGGGAGGCAGACTGCATCTGGAACCATTTGTCCAGCACCAGGGGTTCTTCCTGCCATTTTTCATAAAAGGCATCCAGGGCTTTTTGCCGCTGGGGGCAATCGGTGTTGGCCAGAATGGACAGGGCGGCGGAGGAATCCGTCATGTTGTCCGCAGCGACAAACTGCTGATAGGCCAACTCGATCATCTCCTTTTCGCCGGTGGCGGCAAGGTAGGCAAGGCACAGGTTTTTCAGGGTGCGGGAGGCAATGGCTTCCTGGGTGATCTCGTAGGGGCCGTCCGCCACATTGGCCTTGTAACAGGCCAGCAGATCATCCTTCAGCCGGGCGGCGATGCCCTTGCGGAGGAACTGCCGTACCTCGAAAATGGCCTCGGGGTCAACAACCTCCACCTGTTCCGCCAGGTAGATTTCGTCGGGCAGAGCCATGGCATTGGCGATAAGACGCTTGTCCAGCTCTTTGTTGGCAAGTACTTCCCGCAGGGCGTCCGCCAGTTTCTCGTTGAATATCAGCTCCTTACCAGCGGCCCGGTCTTCCAGAAGCCGCAGAATGGTGCGAATCGCCAGTTTCTGGCCTGCTTCCCAGCGGTTGAAATCGTCGCTGTCGTGGGCCAGCAGGAAGGCAAGCTGATCATCATTATATTCATACTGCAACTTCACCGGGGCGGAGAAATTCCGCAACAGGGAAGGCAGGGGTTTATGGGGAAGGTTTACAAAACGGAAGCTCTGGCGTTCTTCGGTCAGCACCAGAATCCGGTTGGTGTCTCCGGCGGCATCTTCGCCCTCAAGCTGCAACGGCAGATCCTTGCCGTCATTATCCAGCAAGCCAATGGCCATGGGAATCTGCAACGGCAGTTTTTCCGGCTGGCCCGGGGTGGGGGCGGTGCGCTGCTCAAAGGTAAGTTCATAGGTGCCGGTGGCATCGTCAAAGCTGTCGATGACCGTCACCACCGGGGTGCCTGCCTGGGAGTACCAGCGTTTAAACAGGGTCAAATCCACGTTGTTGGCGTCTTCCATGGCTTTGGCAAAATCGTCCACCGTTACCGCCTGGCCGTCGTGGCGCTCGAAATACAAATCCGACCCCGCCCGGAAGCCCTTGGGCCCCATGAGGGTGTGGATCATCCGCACCACTTCGGCGCCCTTTTCGTAGACCGTCATGGTGTAAAAGTTATTGATTTCCACATAACTGGCGGGCCGCACCGGGTGGCTCAGAGGACCGGCGTCTTCCGGGAACTGGCGCATCCGCAGCATGTTGACGTCTTCGATACGCTTGACGGCTTTGGAAGACATGGCGGCGCTGAAGGACTGATCACGGAACACGGTAAAGCCTTCCTTGAGGCTCAGCTGGAACCAGTCGCGGCAGGTAACCCGGTTGCCGGACCAGTTGTGGAAATACTCGTGGCCGATCACGCCCTCGATACGGTCGTAATCCATATCCGTGGCCGTGTCAGGACGGGCCAGCACCAGGGCGGAATTGAAAATATTCAGGCCCTTGTTTTCCATGGCGCCCATGTTGAAATCGTCGGCGGAAAAGATCATGAAGAGATCAAGGTCGTATTCCCGGCCATAGGTGTCTTCATCCCATTTCATGGCATGTTTCAGCGACAGCATGGCGTGTTCGCACTTGTCGATGTTCTGCTTCTGGACGTAAATCCGCAGGGTAATGTCCCGGCCACTCATGGTCTTGTAAGTGTCTTCGATGTGGACCAGATCACCGGCCACCAAAGCAAAAAGGTAAGACGGCTTTTTGAAGGGGTCTTCCCATACGGCGTAATGACGGCCTTCGGGCAGGTCGCCGGAATCGATGAGGTTTCCGTTAGACAGCAGCACCGGATATGCTTGCTTGTCACCTTCGATGGTGGTTGTAAACCGGGCCATGACGTCCGGCTGGTCAAGGAAATAGGTAATGCGGCGGAAGCCTTCGGGCTCGCACTGGGTGCAGAAATTGCCGCTGGATTTATAGAGTCCTTCCATGGACTTGTTGTCCTGGGGACGGATAACGCTGCTGACTTCCAGGGTGAACGCTGCGGGCAGGTCTTCATTAATAGTCAGATGCTCGTCATCAACGGCATAGCTGCATTCTTTTAATACGGTGTCGTTAAGAGCGACCCGGGTGAGTTCCTGATGGGTGCCCGCCAGTACCAAAGCACCGTCAGCGGCGGCGGGATCTTCGTTGCGATGCACCTGCATGGTGTTGGTCACAACGGTGTGATCCTCGCCCAGCACCACTTTCAAGTGCAGGCTGTCGATGAGATAGGCAGGGGGGCGATAATCTTTGAGATATTTCGTTTTTGGAGTGGCGTCGTTCATGTTCGAGCCTTTCGTTTTCTGGTGGGCAAACAGGTTACTGCGATACTACGGAAAACAGTCTAATGACCAGATCTGTAAATGCAACCCGACAATGGCAATTATGTAAAGAAAAGTATTGTGTATATGGCCCCTGGGACCTATTCTGGTGGCGGAGGACACCATGACACGTCACTACCGGATAACAGCGCTGTTTGTTTTCATGATTCTGTTGTGGGCTCTGCCCCTGGGGGCCGAAGAATCCGCCGCCGATCCTTCGCCGTCCGAAACCCCGGAACAAAAGCCTGAACAACCTTTTAGTGAAGAACCCCAACTGCGGCCCTGCTGCGCCTTTGGTCACAGCATGCGCACCTCTGTGGGCAACTCGCCGGTGCTGGTGCGGATCAACAACGTGCTGCAACCGGATTATCTGGGGCAACACTCCTATTACGAGCAGGATCTTACCCCGGAGCTCAACGGACTCATTTATACCTGTCGCGGCGGATTTATGGACGTGGCCCATATCCGGGACAACGCCGACCGTACCGCATATATCTATGTGCGTATCCGCCAGGTGCTGGGCAGCGGCGCGGTGATCAACCTGTCACCGGAGGGGGCACAGCGGCAGATATGGCTGCGGCCCTTTGAGGCACAACTGGACGAAACCCAGCGGGACGAACTGGCCCTGCTCTTAAGCCAGCGCATCGCCTTTGACCTGTCCATCTGGCACGAAATTTCCACCTGGTATGGCTACGAAAGCGTGCCGGGCTTTAGCGAACGGCTCAGCGGGTTTTCCCCCGAAGACCTGTATTCCAACATTGTGGGCACCTTTGTGGGAGCCGAAGCCATCCGCTCCGGCATCGAATACAACACCTCGGTTACCGCAGTGCTGGACAAGGCCCTGCGGGAGCTTATCCCCCTTCCCCCGGGACAGACCAAGCGCACCCTGGACATGGTGGACGGCATCTGGTGGGACAGCCGCAAGCTGCTGCCGGACAACCGCATGGTGACCCGGCGAAACATGGAAACCGGTGAAATCATTCGTCCCTGGCTGGTGCCCGACGCCTATTCTCCCTATTGCAGCGGACGCCCCGAAGGGGCGCGGCCCCGGCACCTTCCCGCTATTGGTCCCGGCGGCATTGATCTGCGGGAGCTGTATGAAATCCGCTATATTGTCGACCGCAAGCTCATGCCCTCATTTCCCCTGCCGGATTCAACCCGCAACTATGTGAGCCACCGGGATATCCCGGAGGTCATCAAGCAGGTACGGCGGGAAGTCAAAGAAATGTTCGGCCCTTACGGTGATCAGCCCGGGGTTGATCTCATGGATCTGGGCATCAGCCCCCGGGGCACCCCGGGCTACGATCCGGCCTGGCCCTGTGGTCGTGAAGACCCCACCTGCTCCTTAACCCGGCAGGAGGAAGTCCACGGCCTTAAAATCGGCAAGCTCTTTGTGGGGGGCGGCAACATGGCGGGCCCGGCCTTTGGTCTTACCCTGGCGGATGTCTCTGCCCCCGGCGGCGGGTTTCGCTTTTTCGAGCTCGGCATGTCCGTGAACGCGCAAACCGACGACTATGCCCTGCAATTCAAGGCCATCGCCACCAACGATGTAATGTTTTTCTGCAGCGTTGAGGCGGAAGACGGCAGCGGCCGCACCGAAGTGGATTATCCCTTTGTGAACCCCTTTAGCCCCAAATGCACCCCGGGTTCCTACTTTGGCATCAAGCTGAATCTGCTGGAGGGCTTTTTCTCCAGCGTCAACAACCAAAAGAACCTGCGGCCCGTGGACCTTGCCTTTGTGTGGGATGCCCTGGCCAACGGCCACAGCGCCGATTATCTGCACAAACACCTGCTGTTCAATGTTGGCTTCTCCGTGGACACCATTGACAGCAACACCTTTGAGCATAACACCGTGGCGGCCTACGCCTCCATGATATGGCAGAGCATGCACGACGACGAACGCTGGGGCGTGCGGGTCTTTACCCAGGTGCGGGACGACCTGCGGGCAACCAGCGATTTTGCCGCTGAGGCGGGTATCCGGATTTCCTACAACCTGTTGTGGAACCGCCGGGATTTCCGCAGCGATTCGCCTCTGCATTCCATTATTACCTTTTCCCTGGAAGCCGGGGGTTCTTACTGGCACAACGAAAACAAACGCATGCCCGGCATGTTCAAGGTCTATATGCCTCCGGGCTGGGACTTTATTCCCCTGGATGACCGTGTGAGTTTTCAGGCCATGTTTTACATGGAAACCACCATTCCCAAGCTGGGTTTGTTTTAGTCTCCCCCTGCTTGACAGCAGCCCCGGGGGACTTAGCTTCTGTATATACAGAGGAACAATCCTTACTATATACATAACGCAGTATTTTTCAGTCGTTTGGGAGTGTACAGGATGGATCTGAAAGGAAAAGTGGCGTTAATCACCGGAGCAAGCCGGGGTATCGGCAAAGCCATTGCCCTGCGTCTGGCCCGGGAAGGGGTACATATCGCGGCGGCGGCAAAAACCGTGCAGCCCCACCCGGATCTGCCGGGTACTATTATTGAAACCGCCGGAGCCTGCGAGGCCGTGGGGCCAACCGCCCTTGCGGTGCCCATGAACGTTATGAATGACGAAGAGGTTCGGGAGGGCGTGGAAACCACCATTGAAGCCTTTGGCCGTCTGGATATTGTTATCCACAACGCCAGCGCCCTGTGGTGGAAACCCATTTTGGAAACCCCGGCGAAAAAGTACGATCTGGTCAACGACATCAACGCCCGGGGAGCCTACCTGCTGGCCTACCATGCCCTGCCCCATCTTATGGAGGCCGGGGGCGGTCATGTGCTGACTTTGGGACCGCCCTTGAGCACCGGGGACATGGCGGGCAAAGTAGCCTATCTCATGAGCAAATTCGGCATGACCATGGTTGCCCTGGGCGTGGCTCAGGAACACGGCAAAGACAACATCGCAGGCAATGCCCTGTGGCCGGAGATACTGGTGGAAACCGCCGCCACAAAGAACTTTGGCCTTGGCGACCGCAGCATGTGGTACAAGCCGGAGCTGGTGGCGGATGCGGTGTATGAAGTGGTGCGCCGCGACCCCATGGACCGAACCGGGCAGGAATTGCTGGTGCTGGAGGTGCTGCGGGAAGCCGGAGTAACCGACTTTGTTCCCTATCAAAGCGATCCCGAGGGCAAGCCCCCGGTGGTGTGGTTCAAGGACTTTCCCCGGGCCGGAGGCGCAGAGCGGGCCGACGACCCAACGACGAAGACATAACCACAGCCGGTAAGGGATTACCACCACCGTTGCCCTGAGGCAGCCGAAGGCGTCTCGAAGGGTAACGGGGCCACCATTCCCCTGCATGTCGGATTAGAATCTAATGCTGCACCATACAAAAACGGCCGGTCCCAATGGACCGGCCGTTTTTCTTACGATTCACAAAGAACCTCACAACAAGTATTTTGTGGCGATATCAAGAAGCGTCAAAATGTTCATCCGCAAAAATAGCCGATACTATTTCGAGGACATGAAATGTTGAGGCGACGCCGATAGCGCTCAAAAGACGTAGTTGTACTATCAATAGGTTTCCAGCTCGCCAATCGCCTCTTCCACGGCGTGAAGAATCCGGCGATCCTTTACCGCTTCCATCATATTGTTGTGGTCAGTGAACAGGGGACGGTCAACGTCCAGGTGTTCCACCACTTTGCGCACCGCAGCGTGGGCGGCCTGACAGCCCTTGCCCGGGGTGTAGTCGCGGAAGTCCAGGGCCTGGGCGGCGGCAATGTACTCAATGCCCAGAATACCGTAGGCGTTGTCAATGATCTGGCGGGTTTTCAGCGCCGCATTCATACCCATGGACACAAAGTCCTCCTGGTCCGCGGCGGCGGGCAGGGACTGGATATAGGAAGGAGCCGACAGGGTTTTCTGCTCCACGATCATCATATCTGCGGTGTACTGGGACAGCATGTGACCGGAGAACATGCCTGCGCCTTTGGTCAAAAAGGCAGGCAGACCAACGCTTAAGGCCGGGTTCAGCAGGCGGTTAAGCCGCCGTTCCGAAAGCACGCAGACCATGGTGATGGCGGCGCCCACGGTGTCCAAAGGCAGGCTGATGGGGGCGGACTGGAAGTTTGCGCCGGTAAGCACAATATCGTCCTCAGACACGAAAATGGGGTTGTCCGCCACGCCGTTGAGTTCCACTTCAAGCTGCTCACGGGCCCAGCGCAGCTGGTCGCGGGCCGTGCCGATGATCTGGGGGGAGGAACGCATGGAATAGGCGTCCTGCACCTTGACCTTGATTTTGCCGCTGAGCAAATCAGAGCCTTCGATCATCTTTTTAATGTTGCGGCTGCTGGTGACCGCGCCCTTAAAGCCCCGCAGCAGGTGCAGGCGCTCGTCATAGGGGCGCATGTTTGCCATCAGAGCTTCCAGGCTCATGGCGCAGGCGATTTCCGCCTGTTTGAGGAAGCGTTCCGCTTCATAAAGCTGGATGGCCGCCATACCGGCGATCAGGTTGCTGCCGTTGATGGCCGCCAGTCCGTCCCGGGCCTTGAGGCCGGGAATCTCGATATCCGCCAGCTCCAGCGCCTTGCGGGTGGCCATGCGTTCGCCCTTGTAAAAGGATTCGCCTTCGCCCATCAAAGAAAGTGCGCACTGGCTCATGGGAGAAAGATCGCCGCAGGCACCCACGCTGCCCTTGGAACAGACCACCGGGGTCACGCCCTTGTTGAGCATGTCAATATAGGTCTGGGTAATCACCGGACGACAGCCGGAGTAACCCTTGCTGTGCACGCTGATGCGGCTGAGCATGGCGGCCCGGACATGCTCGATAGGGGCAGGCTCGCCGATACCGGCGGCATGATTGTAGATCAGGTACTTCTGAAACTCCTTGACCTGGTCGTCGTCCAGTTTGACGCTGGCCAGCTCGCCGATGCCGGTGTTGACGCCGTACATGACTTCGCCTTCGTCAACCTTGCGCTCCAGAAAGGCACGGCAGCGGGTAATGCGTTCCAGGGACTCCGGGGAAAGCTCTACGCTCTCGCCCCGAACCGCCACATTATATACATCTTCAATCTTCAGATCGGTACCAGTGATTACTACGGACATCTGCAACCTCCAAAGGAAGGAAAAAGTTGGGATATGCTAAAACTCATTACGATTTAACCCGAGTGAAATTGCGAATGCAAGGGCTATCGTTCCGGGAAATCATTATTCTATCTAATATATAAAAGAACCCCTGCTGAAGCGGCGGATGTCACCCGGTGCCAGAGCAAAGCCACGGATTTGTCTGAGGGTTTTTTACGTCGCCGTTACGCTGCGCACAGGGCCTTTCCCACCGTAAAATCCGCAGGCCCGACCTTGACAACCCCCATACCCTGTGTTAGCTGTTATAGTACTTGAATGAAGGGTCATTCACCGGAGGATTATAATGGGTTCAACAAAAGATAATACCCGCAGCGACAAGCATAACCGCATCTTAAAGGCTGCGGTGCGGGTGTTTGCACGATACGGCTATTTCAATTCCAAGGTAGCGCAAATCGCCCGGGAAGCCAATGTGGCTGACGGCACCATCTACCTGTATTTCAAAAACAAGGAAGACATCCTGCTGAGTCTCTTTGAAGACCGCATGGACGGCATTATCGGAGATCTGCGGGGGAGTATCGGCGACGAAACCGATCCCTTCCGGCGTCTGACCAAATTCATCAGCCTTCACTTCGACCTGATCCGCAAAGACCCGGACCTGGTGAGCGTTATCACTGTGGAGCTGCGGCAGAGCGCCAAGTTCATGAAGGAATACCGCAACGACAAGTTTCGGGAATACCTGGATATTGTCGAGGATATTGTAAATGACGGCAAAAGCACCGGGGTGGTACGGCAGGATGTCAGCCCCCTGGTGGTCAAACGCGGGCTCTTTGGCATGATCAACGAGCTTATGCTTTCCCAGGTGCTCTCCCGGCGGCGCAACGCCCAGGAGCTTTCGCAGCTGGCAAAGCAGGTTATCGAAATAAGTATCAGAGGCATTGCAATCGATCCTGAACAGGCAATAGAGAACGGTTGTAAAGAGGTATAACGTAGTAGTTTTGAATCTGCGCTTTCACCGTTGGTACGGGGAAGCGCCCGTACAAGGAGGTTGAATCATGAAGATTCTGACGACGGTCAAACGGGTACCGGACCCTGATTTGAAAATCAAGGTTAATGGCGATGGCTCCGGCATCGTGGAAGACGGCCTCAATTTCATTGTAAACTATTTCGATGAAATCGCTGTCGAAGAAGCCGTGCGCTGCAAAGAAGCAGGCAAGGCCGACGAAGTGGTGGCAGTCACCATCGGTCCCGACGACTCCCTGATGCAGCTGCGCACCGCCCTGGCCATTGGCGCGGATCGCGGCATCCATGTCAAAACCGACGCCACGCTGGACAGCGATACCGTAGCCCGCATTCTGCAAAAGGTCTACGAGCTGGAAAATCCCAACGTGCTGTTCATGGGCAAGCAGGCCACCGATGACGACGCCAACCAGGCTGCTCAGATCACTGCGGAACTGCTGGGTCTGCCCATGGCGGTCTTTGCATCCAAAATTACCATGAACGGCGACAGCGTCACCGTCATGCGTGAAGTGGACGGCGGCATGGACGAAATCGAAGTCACCCTGCCCGCACTCATTAGCGCAGATTTGCGTCTTAACGAACCCCGCTATCCCTCCCTGCCCAACATCATGAAAGCCAAGCGGAAACCCGTTGACACCAAAACCCCGGAAGATCTGGGCGTCGCCATTGCCCCCAAGGTCTCCATGGTGAAGCTGACCGAGCCTCCCACCCGCGCCGCCGGCGTCCGTGTAGCGGACGTGGACGAGCTGGTAAGCAAGCTGGTCAACGAAGCCAAGGCCCTGTAGGCGAAAGGAGGCAATTATGTCCGTACTTATTTTTGCAGAACACAAAAACGGCAAAGTGGTCAAAGCGTCTTTGGGCGCCCTGGCCTTTGGTAAAGAAGTCGCCGCCAAACTCGGCACCGGCTACAACCTGGTGGTGGCGGGCTCCGGCATCGGCGATGTAGCCGAAAGCCTGAAAGCCTATGGCGCGGAAAAAGTCTATGTTGCCGACGCTCCGGAACTTGGCAACATTGTGGCCGAAGCCTACACCGAAGTCGTGGCCGCAGCCGCCAAGGAAAGCGGTGCAACCATGGTGGTGGGTGTTGCCAACTCCACGGGCAAAGCCGTGATGCCCCGGGTGGCGGCACGTCTGGACGCCGGTATGGCCAGCGACATCATCGGCTGGGATGCCGACGCCATGACCTTTGACCGGCCCATCTATGCCGGCAACGTCATTTCGACCCTGAAGATCGACACCGACGTGAAAGTGGTAACGGTTCGCGGTACTGCCTTTGAGCCCGCCGAAGCCGGTGCCGCCGGTGGCGAAACCGCAGCCCTGAGCGTGGATTTGGGCGCTGCGTTGGCAAAGACCAAATTCGTGGCCATGCACGCCAGCAACTCCGCCCGCCCGGAACTCACCGAAGCCTCGGTGGTTATCAGTGGTGGTCGCGGTCTGAAGGACATTGGCGGCTTTGAACAGTACATTTATCCCCTGGCAGACCTGCTGAACGCCGCCGTGGGCACCACCCGCGCCGTGGTTGACGCAGGCATCCTGCCCAACGACCTGCAGGTTGGACAAACCGGTCAGATCGTGGCCCCGGACCTGTATTTCGCCGTGGGTATCTCCGGCGCTATCCAGCATCTGGCGGGTATGAAAGACTCCAAAGTCATCGTCGCCATCAACAAGGACGACGAGGCTCCGATTTTCAATGTTGCGGATTACGGCCTGGTGGCGGATGCCACAAAGGTTATGCCGGAACTGGTGGAAAAAGTATCGGCAGCCAAAAGCAACTAGTATCCCTCACATATTAAAGACCAGGGTCACCGCACGCCGGTGGCTCTGGTCTTTTGTTTACATTTCAACACAATAACATCACAGCACAGACCCCGACTTCCCACAGCATGAAAATCATGTTATGCGGCGTTTTTGGTTTGCCATACACCGGGCTTTCGGTATATAGTGCCTAGCAAGAAAACTTTATATATACGCTCCTGTACAGGAAGAGGCTGCCATGATTGACGAATTGAAAACCGACCGGCACAGAGCGCTGCTCGCCGATTATTTTAGTGATGAGGCTATTGAGAACATCATGCGCCATCTGCCGGAAGACACCTTCGACGAGTTGGTGCAGGTTCTGAAGCTGGTGGAAAAACGCACTGCGCGCTATAACTCCCAGATCAAACAGCTTAAAGAACGGATGCAGCATCAGATCTGATGTGAAACCGGGGGACGGTGACACACAACCTGCCAGGCATCAACGTTTTCTGAAATCCTTAATTTTTTGCGTATGAGGGGCGGCAATCCGGGAACGGCTTGAAGCAAAAGTGCTTTTTGTAGCCTGTTCCTTACGGGTTTCCGGGTTCAACTGAATGGTGAACAGGGTGTACCAGCGGTTGGCGTCGGGTAATATCCAGCGCACCGGGCCTGCGGCATGGCGCACCACCACCGGCATCATGATCTCGCCGCCGGGAAGGGCAAAATCATCGGCGGCATCGTAGGCAGTGATGTCGTCCAGGTGCCAGCGTTTTTGGGTACCAACACCAAAAAAACGCACGGGTAAAAAGTAAAAGGCGTGATTTGTCAGGCCCAGCCAGCCGATTTCCGCTTTCAGGCCCGATCCCAGGCGAATAGGACTTTTGCGCTGCACCACCTCGTCATCGCCGGTGGCACGGATACGCCGGGACATGAGATACACCCGCCGAAAGCCCACGGCAAACACATAGGCCCCCACCAGAATCAGTCCCGAGAAAAAGCCACCGGTGATTTGCATGATGCTGACATCCCCCAACAGGCAGGACAGCACCGTGCACACAACGGTGACAGCGAGGATATACAAACCGTATTGCCGAACAAACACCACATTGAGAAACCAGAAATTCGGCAGCAGATCGGAAATATTGAAATCGAACTTCTTCATGGATACATCCGCCTTTGGTAAATGTATGCACAGTATAGCAGGATTGCTCCGAAAAGCAACGTTGCCACGGCCTTCAATTGCGCCCCGCAGCCTTGACCCCGTGGCAGTGCTGTGGCAATATAGCGCCAAGGTTCTTTATAGCCCCCCGCGCGGGGCGCCACCATCCCGTACCAGGAGAAGACGTATGAAAGTCCGTATACTCTGTATTAGCGCAGTGCTTATTCTGTCCCTTGCAGCCTGTAAAGGCTCAGACCCTGCAGCGCCCCAGGCCACCGATGGCAAAGCCCCGGCCGCGGCAAAGCAGGAAGGCAACCCCACCATGGACCTAGCGGAAACCACCTTTGATTTTGGTGAGATTACCCAGGGAACCAAAATTGAGCATGTATACAAGTTTAAAAACAACGGCACCGCCGATCTGAAACTTGGCCGCCCCAAAACATCCTGCGGCTGCACCGCATCCCTGCTGAGCAAGGACATTGTTCCCCCCGGTGGCGAAGGCGAACTCAAGGTCACCTTCAACTCCTCGGGCAAGCGGGGCAAACAAAATCGCCGCATCACCATCCCCAGCAACGTGCCGGGCATGGAAAAAGTTCAGATCACCATCACCGGTGAGGTAAAAGTGGACCTGGCCTTTGAACCCAATTATGTCAAGCTAGGCACCATGACGGAAAAGAAAGCCGTCACCAAAATCGTCAAACTGACCAACACCGGCGAAACCGCCGTCACCATCACCAAGGTGGAAGTCTCCCGGTCCGAGGAAGTCAAAGTGGATCTGAAGGAAGGCACGGAACTGAAACCCGGCGCATCCATCGAATTCAAAGCAACGGTTAAGCCCAAAGAGCCCATGCGGCACTTCTCCAGCCGTCTGCAAATCCAGACCAGCCACGCCAAGCAAAACCGTCTGTATCTGGCCCTCTACGGTCAGGTGGCAAACAAAAAAGGCGAGCTCCCCCCGCCGCCCAAGGGCGCTACCAGCGGACGTCCCGTCAAACGCATGGGCGTGACCAAGGGCAAAGGCGGCGCAGCAAAGGTTATGCCCAAGGCAAAAAACCTCCAGCCCGTCAAACTGAACACCAAGGTTACCCCCAAAGCATCGAAGTAAGTGATGATGATTGATTTCAAGCCCCTGCTGGTATGTGGTATTGCCGGGGGCAGCGCATCGGGAAAAACAACGGTGGTCCGCAAAATTGTGGACGCCTTTCCCCCCAGCACCGTAAGCCTGCTGGATCAGGACAGCTATTACGCCGACCTCAGCGACATGCCCCTTGAAGAACGACGTCACTTCAACTTTGATCATCCGGCGGCCTTTGACACCGATCTGCTGATGCAGCACGTGTGGCAGATTAAAAAAGGCGAAGCCATCGACAAACCGGTGTACTCCTTTGAGGATTACAACCGCACAAAAAATGTCACGGTTATCGAGCCCGCTCCCATCGTGATCATCGAGGGCATCATGGCCCTGTGGGATGATCGGCTCCGCAGTCTGATGGACATCAAGCTCTTTGTGGACAGCCCCGACGATATCCGGCTTCTGCGGCGCATCGAACGGGATGTGGAGCACCGGGGGCGCAGCCTGGCGTCGGTACGGGATCAGTATTACCAGACCGTCCGGCCCATGCACATTTCCTTTGTGGAACCCACCAAGCAGTTTGCGGACATCATTATCCCCGAAGGCGGCTTTAACGATGTGGCCATTTCCATGGTCATCGACGCCTTGCAGTCCCGGCTGGTGGCGGCGGGCCGCAAGTAACCCGCAGTTTTCCCCATATACACAAAAGACCGGAAGCATGTGCTTCCGGTCTTTTTTTTATCGCTGTTTTTTGGGAATCACTTTTTGCCGCTGCGGTTGAGCAGTTTGATAAACTCCTCGTTGATCCCGCCGCCGTTCATGTCCACCCGCAGGGTTTTGAGGTTTTTCACCTTGCTGATGGCCGCTGCCACTGTGGGGGAAAAGGGTCCGCTGACCAAAAGCCCGGTGTCGGCTTTTTTCACGCTTTTGGCAAAGACCACACAATCCTTTTCCAGATCTTCGCTGTGGCGCACATCAAGGGTGAGCTGCACATTGCCCAGTTTTTCCAAAGCACGGATATCCCGTTTTTTCATGCCGCAGGGAACAATAATGTTTTTAAACACCCGGGCATAGCCTTTTTTCAACAGTCGAAGCTGCTTGCGACCCAGGGGTTTGTCCAGCACGATTTCCATGGAAAAGGAACGCAGGGCCCGGAGTTTTTCCAGATCCTGTTTTTTAATCATGGAACCCGGCAGCCGTACCATTTTGGCGTTAAAGGGGAAATAATCCGCCTGCAGGGCCAAAAACATGGGGCTGATTTCCTGCGTGCGGGTAAAGTCGAACACAAAGACATCCTGACTGCCGCTGTAGTTTCCCGCCGCTGTTTCGTCAAAGGTGGATGGCCACACTACTCTGGTGTTGACACCCTTGTAGGCTCCCAGCAGGCTTTTCATGCCTTTGGGGGGCACCGCGCCATCCATGTCAACGATCAGGTCCGTGTTTTTGGCCTTTGACAGCGCATCCAGTTCCGGGGCCTCGGGCTGCCGGTGCAGCACCACTTCCTTGTGTACCCGGCGCAGGCGCACCACCTGGGCTTTGCCGTCTTTGGCGTCGTTAAGCTGGTAGTCGCTTTTACCCGCCTTGAAATCCATAAGGGAATCCGCATGTACCGGCGCAGCCAGCGCAAGCAGAATGACACAGCTTAACAGTATACGATGTATATTCATCATCATGGCATCCCTTTAGGGCAGGGGGTCCTTTTTTCGGTAGGACCGTGCGGTATCTTTTATCCAGGGTGAAATGATTCCGCGAAGATAGGCCGCTGCCATGGGATTGTCCCGGCGCAGATTCTTCTTTTCCACAGCCTCGGCTTCAATATTATACAACTTACCCACCGGACCTTTCAAGAGCAATTTCCATTTTCCCGCCATTACCGTGCGGTAGGCGTTCAGCATGGTGGAAAAAGCGTGGTGCCGACGATGGGGCGTGGGGTCTGCCACCAGGGGCAAAAAGCTTTCGCCGTCAATGTTTTTCGGCGCTTCAAGACCCATGGCGTCCAGAATGGTGGCATTCAGATCAATATGCTCCACCATGTCCGGCACCCGCAGCCCTGCGGGAAACATCGGCGGATAATAGACGATCAACGGCATGTGGATCAGTTCCTGATACAGGGTATGTCCGTGGCCCACGCTGCCGTGGTCCCGAAACTCGTCGCCGTGATCCGAGGTGATGATCAGCATGGTGCTTTCGGCTTTGCCCTGCTTTTCCAGCTCCGCCCAGAGAATGCCCAGCTGGTCATCGTTGTAAGAGACCTCGCCATCGTACAGGGCTTCCAGATGGAACCAGTCCCGGTCCGACATTTTTACCCGTTTGCCCTTGATGTCACCCAGCAGAAATCCGGTTTTCCGGGGTTTAATGGGGCCCTTGCGGTAATTGTAGGGCGTTTCATCGTAGAGCTTTAAAAACGATTTAGGGGGATCGTAGGGTACATGGGGATCAATGGTGCCCAGATACACAAAGTAGCGGTCATTGCTTTTCAGGGTTTTGAACCAGGGCCAGAAGAGCTTCAGCAGGTTTTCGGTGTCGCTGGGCAGGTTTTCCCGGATGGGATTCCGGTACTTGTTCCAGCCCTGCTTAAAGCCGAACTTTGCGCCCAGGTAGCCGTTGGAAATAAAGGCGCCGGTTTTCACCTTTGCTTTTTTCAGCCGCTCAGAAAGCAGGACCATTTTTTTCGACAGCTTTTCACTGGTGGTTTCCGCCTTGGTTTTTTGGGGATACAGAGCCGTGAAAAAGGCGGCGCTGCTGGCCTTGGACCAGTTGCCCTGCACATAGCACTGGTCAAAGACCACGCCTTCTTTGGCAAAGCGGTTGAAGTTCGGGGTTTTTACCCGGGTTTCGGGATTGTAGACCGAGACCTTGTCACGGCGCAGGGTGTCGCTGAGATACACGATAACGTTGTCCGGCCGGGGGGCGTCCCGCTTGATGCGCAGGGGCTTTTGGGTTGTCACCAGCCGCATGCTGCCCAGAGTTGC
>Ga0070729_10001759_pt1 | contig 31379 bp, 22 predicted proteins | sample tdDd472_FD_66725 | JGI IMG/M metagenome (GOLD analysis project Ga0070729, IMG submission 66725) | Marine sediment microbial communities from the Atlantic coast under amendment with organic carbon and nitrate - tdDd47.2 | ecosystem: Environmental > Aquatic > Marine > Coastal > Sediment | place...
AGAAATTGCCATTTACGAAGCAGGCCATGATGGAGAATGGAATCCAATTAACTACCTGTATCACCATACCTTAAAAACAGATAAATCAGTTCTTCACATCACTAGCATCGACGCGCACATGCATTATACTTATGACTTAAATAAAATAGTTAAATGCAATAGGTTTGGAAACTCATTGTCCATCTATTTAATCAGGTAATTATCAGCAAATAAGTAATAAGAGTACGAAAATTTTAACGTTACCCAACTAAAGGCAATAAAGTATGCCGAGCCGAGCCAAGACCTTAGAATATCACTATTCAACTAGCTACAATAATAAACACCCTATCAGTACATTCAAATTTGTTTGTACTGATAGGGTGTTGTGAATATTTTTTCCAGCTCACTTATACCATCATTAAGTATAAAAGGAATGTTGAACCACAATTATTACACCGTGTCGTTGCCAAGCCTCTAATATGATACAACTATTAAGACCTCTTCTAATACAGTATGACACCAATTGGGAATACATATAGGGAATAGTATTAATTATAAGTCCAACACTCCTAATTCTTATTTCTCTAAATAACTGGTGGTAAAATGCTCTTCTTTTAAGCTTGAACCAAGTTGAATTTTATCCATGGTCATTACCGATCTGCGATCATTCTGTACATTTTTCACTTCCATTTTCTTAGCCATATACTTATCATTGGCTGTATCAATTACATAATAACCTGAGTAAGCCATTACCTTCCAAAGGTCCTCGTCTAAGTCATATATCTCTTGCTTTAAAGTCAGAAACTTATCCGTAGTAATATAAACGACACGCTTTGCTGATCCATTTTCATCTGCAATATCTTCATTAATAGGTGTAGAAATAACAGAATAACACTCCTCTCCATCAACCATCTGATTACTACCTAGCTCGTAATTAAAATCGTTCATTGAAGGGACTGACATATCTGAGTTTGAGAATTCAGAACCCATAAAGCTTTTAGCCTTATCGCTACTTACAATACGACGAGTCTTACGCAATGCTGGCATATAAATCCACATGTCATCATTTGATTCTTCATTATCGTAAATTAACATACCTGTACCTTTAACATCAGCAGGTGCTAAAAACTTCATTAGTGTTTTTGTTTGCTGACCAAACTTTTTACTTGCCGAAGATGTTTTACGCACACGTTCGCGCCCCTTAGCATCAATAATTGTTAGGGTAGACACCATTTCAAGCGCATCAACTTCACTTATGTCTTTTGCTTTTTCAGCAATTTGTCTGGCTGTTAAATTACTTTGTGCATTAATTCCAATTACACTAAGTAACAATCCGGTTAAAATCAATAACTTTTTCATATTATAAAATTTTTATGCGTTTGACTTATTAAAAAACTTTGGTTTAAATACTAAAGCGAGTGCAGGTATAATGATAATTGCACTCAACAAACAAGACAGAATCGAGAAGATGATTAGGAATCCAAATAATTTCAATGATAGGAATGCTGAGATAAATAATACACAAAACCCAATCATTACAGAAAAAGCATTCAATACAATACCACGACCAGTGCTGTTTAGTGTTATTCTCACAGCTTCCGCAGCTGTGTTACCACTAGATAATTGATGTCTGTATCGGTGCATAAAATGAATGGTATAATCAACACCAATACCAATCATTATTGACGAAAGCATGGCTGTTGAGGTATCTAATTTAATACCAGCATATCCCATTGTTCCGAACAATAATAAATCAGCCATTAAAAGAGGGATACTTCCAATGAAAGCTGCCCAAAAAGAACAGAAAATAATGCCAATCATAATAGCAATTGCCAATACAGCAAAGATTAATGAATTGGTTTGTCCTTGTACAATAAAACGTGCTAAATCATACTGCATTAACAAATAACCTCCTACAGAATTATCGAACTGAAATCCTTTGATTATTTCCTCAACCTTAGCAACAATGGCTTTTGTTGTTTCTTGAGATGCATCACTAACTCGGATAGTAACAATGGCTTTAGTGAAATCGAAGTCAACCATTTGCTCAAAGTCCTCCGGATCACCATTCATCGAATAGAGTTCTAAATACTGAGCAATGGCTTCTCTTGAATCTGGAATTTTATTATAAAAAGGATCACCAGGTTCATTAATGGCCTTACTCATTTCTTTAAGCGCTGTAGCAATGGAAAACACATCACCTACCCCTTTAAAGCCATCAAGCTCTAATTCCACTTGCTCCATAGCTTTCATGATCACCGGATCTTTAATATCTCCTTCTACCATGATATTCATATTCAAGCTACCGCCAAATTCCTCGTTAATTACATTTGTAGAAATCTTTACTGGATGATCTGCAGGGAACATGTTGGCCGAATCTGAATCTACTTTAATACTAAAGATTCCCATACCTGCCACTAACGCGAGTACAGCGGTAACTATTAATATCGTTTTAGGTGCTTTTACAACAAAATCAGCAATTCCATTTAATACAGTAGCCAAAAACGACTTCTTATCTTCTGAAAATGACGCAATAGGCTTTCCTTTTTTTAAGTAAAACAAGAATGCCGGAATGAAAAACATACTCAACAATAGAGCAAATACAACACCTAATGCAGCCACTACACCCAATTGACGAGCAGGTTTCATAATGTGCGATAACAAGCCTAAAATACCAACCACTGTGGTTAAACCTGCCATTAATGTTGGTGCTTTGAGGTGTGTTATTGTATTTTTTACAATATCAGACATTGACATATTAGGATGCTTCGCATTCAATTCCTGATAACGTGCTATATAATGGATACCATAGTTATTAGCAATGGCAATCATCATAATTGGGGCTAAAACAGAAAGCATAGTCACTTTCCATCCAATGAGAGGAATTAAGCCCATAGCAATAACAATAGATAATATAACTACTGAGAACGGAAGTAATACCCCTCTTTTTTCACGGAACGAAAAGTATAAGAAAAATAGCATAATCAATAAGGCAATTGGCATTAACATACCAAAATCCTTGTTGATATCTTGCTCAATAAATTTTCTGATGTAAGGCACACCACCATACAACACCTCTTCTTCTCCTGGAAACTCTTCAAGAGCCGACTCAACAACAGATGTTAATTGCTGATCATCTATACTTTTAGCCGGTGTAACAACAATACCTGTATACTTAAAATTCTCCGAAACAATCATCCCATAGGCGAATGTATTTTGTTTAAGGGTATTTCTTAGAACTTCTTTTTGCTCATCAGTTTTAGGTATCCTTTTAACAGCAGGATCAACGACCATGGCACCATCTATCCCTTTGATATCCTTTGAGGTAAAAAGAGAAGCCATTTTACTAACTTCGTCTTTTCGATTCAATGATTTTGTAATACGCTTTATACGTAATAATGTCTCACGATTTAAAACATCATCGCTTTTTAATAAAATCATTACTGGATCAGATGCTCCAAATATTTCTTCCATCCTATCCGAATTAATACGAGAAGGAAGTTCTTTTGGAATGAAGTTTTTAAGATTTGAATCTACTTCAGCGTCTTTCAAAGCAACACCAATAGCTACTGTAAAAGCCAGAGAACCTAATATGATCCAAAGCTTAAACCGTTCAATAAAATTTGCAAGTTTCATATGTATTATTTAAATATACCTATCTCATTTACAGAGATATTTCATCTCCTAATGATTAAACAGACAGGTTTGGAATGAGTATTTTATACTAATAAATCCACCATTAAAAATTGGCGCTATCAAATCGTGAAGTGAGCCAGTATCACCATTAAAATATTCGCCACCAGCTATTACTTGTACACCATCATCAATATTGTAGCTAATCATTGGACGTAACATATATTCCTCAGTAGTAAAATTGTAGCTAGCTACTATTTCGGCCGTAAGATTGTCGTATAAGAAGTTCATCGCTGGACGAATAGATACAGCATGACTCACTTCATCTCTTTGCATAAAATATGCGCGATTGACCAACGCCATTGTGTATTCTGCCACAGCCTCGGGTCCTTCTGTATAAGGATCAGGCTCTACTAATTCTTCAAAATCTAATACGTAACGCCCAATGTATTGTGCCAAAAAGCTAAAATCACCCCACGTGCGATCTAAACCTAACACGTAATACAGATCATCCATAGGAACATAATAGTTTTCGGCATCTTTATTATCAATCAGCCTATATGCGCCCTCACCTCTGAGTCCCCACGACCCAACAGCTGTAGAAAAGTCAGCTCCAATAATCTTATTTTTATAGGCGATAGCCGAAATATCAATTTCCGTTGAATAGTCTTCATTCATCTGGAAACTGGAAACAGCCATTCCTGGCAGGTTATTATAACCTTCAAAAAAGGAGATAGATCCATCTATTGCAGCTCCTTGATATTTAAGTCGGAATGCATAACTGCTCTTATCCAATGTTGCCTCTGGGTAAATATCTTCACCTACATAGGATCCTTCAGGCCATTCCAACACATAAAAAGGCATGGCTGAATTACGGTACTTCGGCACCCAAATACCTTCGAGTTGCCACTTTGATGAAAAGTTATAAAACGAACGAAACAAAGTATTTCCTATGCGAATATCATCACTCTCTGGTGAGCGAACTACCCCATTTATAGGTGTTATATTATCTGTAGGATTAAAGCCATCAGCTTTTCCCCATGCCACAATTTGTTTACCAAATCGAAAATCAAATTTACCCACTGAGCTTTTTACATATGCTTCACGCACGTCTAACTCTGAAATACGCTCACCGTATTCAAAACCATCCCTGAATCGCACTTCTGAAACAAACTCAGCCAGATCTCCTTTTGAAGCATTTAGTTTTAAGGCGGCTTCGCCATAACTACTCTTCACGCCTTGTTTGCCTCCAGGAGTAAGTTCGCCTATATATAACACCCCGCGTGTATAACCAGCCAACTCAACATTTAATGGACTACCACTACTTGATTGATCTGTTTCTGATTCTGCAGATTCAAATAAACCTTGACCATTTGCAAAAACCGACCAAGCCATCATTCCAATTATAAAAATCCTTTTTCTCATTTTCTTAAAACTTTTGTTCAAACATACTCTCTTACATTTTCCTCATGTTCGAATAGCTAAAGACGTACCTTTTTCTTGATCACCAAACCAATACCACACCCCTATCTAACTACACACCTACCACTTACTAACTCAATATTAATTCACTTTTTGTCAAACTTTTTATTATAAATCGCACTACTAAAAAATGATATTTTAGCCTTATGAACTATTTTACCACCTTACTACAATTTTTATTACCCTATTCTATATCGAGATTTACTGACTGTGCTTTTCGATATTCTGATGGAGTCATTCCCGTATGGCTTTTAAAAAAAGTGTTAAATGTCGTTTTTGAATTAAATCCGGCCTCAAAGCCAATACCTATAATCGATAAGTGACTTTTTTTCTTATCTGACAATAATTTCTTTGCTTCAATAACCCGATAGCTATTCACAAAATGATAGAAATTCATGCCTACCTTGCTGTTTAATACTTGCGTAAGATGATGACGTGAAATTGATAATTGATCAGACAACTCATAAATGGTTAGTTCTCCATTTAAGAAGGGTTTTGCCTGATCCATATATTGCTTGACTTTAGTAGCAAGTTCATTTAACTCATCACCTTTTAATCCTGAGGATGAATACTTCAAGGGAGAGTCTACTTTTTGAGCAGCCGAATCATGCTTTAGTGAATGAATAAATAACTCGGGTTGTCTAAATCCAAAGAAGCTCATCATAAAAGATATCAAGGTTAACGCTACATAAATAACAACCTTAATATCATCCAATTTCAGAGGAATAAGCACTTGTACATTAGCCACAATAAAAATTAAAATGTAAGCTGCAAAAAGAACAGTAGCCACTTTCTTTAACCAATTCAAACTCACATTTTCTGATGTGTACGAGTAAACCTTGCCAATATTCATTTGGTAAGTTTTTATTACTCGTGCTGCTTTAATAAAATAAATAATGATTGATAAAAATAAGGAACAGCCCAAAAACAGACGAAAGGGTAAAAAGGCATCAATCTCTAAAAAAAGATTCACATCCTCATCTCCTTTGTCAACGAATATTGTAGAGATAATAGCTGCAATTACAACTGGAATAAAATGCAATAAGTCCTTGCTTTTAAATTTGGTATAACGCCCAGCAATGCTCGAAACGTATAGAAAAAAAATAGGACCATAAGCAAGCTCTACAAAAGGAAAATAATATTTCCAGAAACCGTAAATAGCACCATATGCCAATACCATTTCAAATGCCACAGTCCATAACCAGGTAGCCAAGAGATGATCTGCCAGAATTTTCTTCTGCTTCAGAACAATCATTAAGCCAGCAAAGAATGATTGAGCAATCCCAATATGTAATACTATTTCCACCTTCTTATTTATTGACTATTAAGTCAACTAATATAGAGGAGAATATCACTTTATTATGATCTAAAAAATTCGAAAAACAGCGTCAATAAGGTCAAATAGTAGTAAGTGGCACATCGGTAGCCATAAATTCCTCCATTTCTGTTAATGTAACAGCTCCTCCTGTTGCCGTTGCTTCCATCAAATTAAACCGAGCTGATGTATGACCGAGTTGCAAAACTTTTTCATAGGGCCAACCTTCGTGAATCGCATACAAACAGCCAGCGCAAAAAGCATCACCTGCACCTGTTGCTCCAACGATTTCTGAAGTATCAACGTTCCAAGATGACATCCAAACAATTTTATCATTAGTATCAACCAAGCAGGCTCCTTCCGGACAATGAATTACAACTAATTCGTTAACTCCTAATCTGATTAACTTTAAGGCCGCCTCTTTCACCTTTTCAACCTCAATTTTTCCTTCCTCCCTTAATGAAATACCAGAGATAGCTGCGGCTTCGATTTCGTTTATAATTAAATAGTCAACGTATTGAAGGCAAGGGCCAACAACCTTCTTAAAACGTTCTCCTTCTTCCGAAACCACATCAATAGATGTTTCATAGCCTTTATCCCTGATGTGTTGTAATAATCGAGCCGCTTTAACACCATAATCCAAGTCCTCACTATCCAACTCATCGAGAAGCAACAAATAAGCCAAATGAAAAATCTTAGCATCAGCATTAACGTCAACTAAATGCTCGACTTTTAATTGGGCATTTGCACCTCTATAATGAAAAAAAGTACGGTTTCCTGTGTCCATAACCGACATGGCATCGGTAAACGAAGTAGGCAACGCAGACGTACGCTGCATGTAGTCCTTATTAATACCATTCTTATCCATCTGATTGAGAATATAATCACCATCAGCATCGTCACCAACCAATCCTGCTCCGTAAAGGGGAATATCAACCTTCATCTTAGACAAGTCGGTCAAAACATTATTTGGCCCACCTCCAACAGACTTATAAACATCTAAAATATTGGCCAGCATATTTTCGGAAGGAAAACGGTCGATTATTTTCACATAATCAACGATCCAATTTCCGGCACTTATAATTCCTTTTCTATTTTCCATGAGATTTAGTTTACGCTATTTTAGAGTATGCGCTAATATTTACTTTCACCTATAAAAGCGACTATATTTAAGGGGATTAATATCGGCGTATTTTTTAATTACATGTGACATTCCTTTGGTATTAAACTCTGTTACAATTTTCTTATCCTCACTATTTGAACACCCCATTTCATCATTGGCTTTAAACTCAAATGCAGCTCTAAAACCTTCTAACATATTTGAACATGGTAGATGATTGTCAATGGCAATGCGGATTGGAGCCACCAATCTGTCATCGTAAGCCAATTTGCGCCTAAGGTCTGAACCAACACGATATACTGTATCACCTAAAGCCTTATTCTGAAATCTCTCAATCAGATCGTTAATATGTTCATCCAATTGCTCCTGTGTAAATTCTTTTGGGTATAGCAACTGTAAAACTTGTGCAGCTTCTCCCATTGCTAATCGCACCTTATTGGCAATTTCAAGGTCGGCCAAAACTTCGAATAAATAGGTCATTTCAGGATGCTTAAGCGCACCAAAATAAGCTGTAATTGCATGCCCTAGATTATGTATAAATAACTTGCGATCAACCCAGGCTTTCATATTTTCCTTAGGTGCTAAACCAATAACATCAGGAATGGGGTTATGAAACGCTTTCTTATCCAAAATTAATGTATTATAAGCTTCGGCATAGACCAACAAAGGATCATCATCAACTTCGTGTGTTGGCATAATAGGAACCATCTTGCCAATGGAAGTTTCAACGAAACCAACAAGTTTTTCTAAGGGGTAATCGCTCGCCATTTCCGCCCTTATTTTATTCTTCAAAAACAAATCTGCTTCCCGTAAATTTTCTGCTATAATAATATCTGTACAGGCTTTCGGATTACTTGAATATTTAGACCAAAGCCCCTTAGCTAAAAGGGGAACAATCATCTCTAATCCTTTTTGGCCAACACTAACAGCAATATACTGCGAGTCAACAATCTCGTTGATAATAGCCTCTTCATCATCTGCTAAGACACCTCTGATACTACTAACCTTGATCTCAGAAGGCACCTTGTCCTTAATGCATACACGGTATTCCTTCCTCTCGTTAATAGCATCAATAACAGCTTTATTAACATCAACAAAAACGACCTCGTAATGGCTGCAACTAAACAGTTGCGCTATAAATGAACGCCCTATCTTACCTGCACCAAATAATAGTAACTTGTTTTTCACAATCAATATAAATTTGTATTTTGAACAAAAAAGTGTAGGTTAACTATATTAAGTCAAAGAAAATGATGATTATTAGATTAATCCAACCCTAAATTAACGATTGATTACACTATTTTAACAATACATTATGCAGCCCATTCCCGAATTAATTAACAAACCCGAAAATCAATCTTTCTTTTACAAGCTTGTTGAAGAACCCTATTTTTCGGCCCCATGGCACATACACTCCGAAATAGAGATTTTTTTAGTTTTGGAAGGTCAAGGCACCCGTTATGTTGGAGATAGCATTGACCTATTCAGTTCTGGAGATTTGGCAATAATTGGTTCTGAAACACCTCACATATGGTCTAGTGATAGTTTTTATTATCAAAATGATAACAAAAACTTATCTAAAGGAATTTGTATTCAGTTTGAACAAAATTTTTGGGGTAGCAATTTTTCTAGTTTACCCGAATTAACTCTAATTAAGGACTTATTTGACAAGTCAACCAGAGGTATAAAGTTTAAAGGTGAAACAAAGCAAAAGCTTAGTAGCCTTATAAAGCAGGTTCCAGAACAATTAGGAATGAAACGTTTGCTTCTATTGTTTCAAATACTAGAAATAATGTCGACATCAAAAGATATTGAATATCTTTCCTCTCCCAATTATTCTCCTACAAAAATAAATGCAAGTGACTTAGGTCGAATTGAAAAAGTTTATCAATTTGTACTAAAAAACTACTCCCAGAGCATTCAATTAAATGAGGTATCTTCTTTAATAAACCTATCTCCACAAGCCTTTTGTCGCTATTTTAAATCGCGAACCAACAAAGTTTTTTCAACTTTTCTAAACGAAGTAAGGATTGGTCATGCCTGTCGCTTATTGATCGATAATAAATTTAACGTAGCACAAATTTGCTTTGAAACCGGATTTAATCATTTATCTAACTTTAATCGCCAGTTTAAAAAAATAAAGGGTGTAACCCCTTCTGATTTTCAAAAAAAATACAGAACTGGAATCCCCATATCAAACGAAAAAGAGCTCCATTAGGAGCTCTTAACTACACACAAACTATGAACCCATTAATGACTTCATAATATACAAATCAAGCTCTTCATAATCCCTTTCACTTCGACACTTTTCAATAAAACTATCATCCAAAGAGCGAGATATTTCCAATAGTTTAAAAAACATTTCTTTGCTATTACTTAAATGTTTTGTTGCCACATCATCCTTTTGTGTTCGCATGGCTTTTACATCCATACCAACATATTCACCATTTTGACCATAGTTGTGCTTATCAAGTAGTCTAACTTGATTAAAAGCACGACGCAAATCAACCGAACCAAATGACTTGTCCTGATCAAATTTTAAACTATTCTGGTCGTTTAAATGTACGGTCCATAGTTTATTATGAGCTAAACAGTAGCCCATCTCATCAGAAGGATCAAGATTGGCAAGTATAGCATGAGCACTTTCGATACACACACCAACTCTAGAAGGATCAATAGTTAATGCTCCAAGTCCAATAGCATGACCTGCCGTTGGAATATAAGTCACATCCATTGGCTCATTTGGCTTTGGCTCAATACAAATTCGGATATTTGGATTGTATTCAAGCATGGAGTTGATAGATTCTACCAATCTATCTACAGCCACTTTACTATCCTTTGCTTCACGTAAATAAGTACCTTCTCTTGCTAACCACAACACAATTAAATTCGTATCTAATTCCTGAGCAATGTCAATGGCTACTTTTGAACGTTCATTAGCATAAGCTCTATCTTTTGATGAATTGGAAGTGTATCCACCGTCAATGGTCCTAGGATCTTCCCAAAGGCGTGGAGCCACAAACTCAGCAGCTAAGCCTTTATTTGATAGTCGACTTTTTAGTTGTTTTGCTTCTTCGGTAATTTGTGATGGACGTAGATCGTTTAAAGCTGGTACAGCATCATCATCATGAAACTGAACTGCATCGTAACCTAATTCTTTATAATACTCTAACTTACGATCAAAACTAATTGTTTTTCTCACCTCTGGTCCAAAAGGATCAGCTCCCTCATGAATATTCCAAGGACCGAAAGTAAATTTGAATTTTCCTGCCATAACTTTGTTAATTTAGTACTGATTTAAAATTGTTTAATCAAATATAGAGGACTAATAAGAGATTATCTTCTACAATATTGACTACTGCCTGCACTATTTTAACATGATAAAATAAAAAAAGCCGATCCTAATAGAATCGGCTTTAATACTTTACAATAAAGTTCATCTACAACTAAAAGACCTTAATAGTTTGATGCCACCAATAAACATGAAATATGCACCTTATTGCAAAGTATATTTAGCAGAATACTATGTTTTAAAATTTATATTGAATTGTTAAATTACCCATGCGTGGTAATAACATTTGGGCAAATTGGGTTGTATTATAATATATACTTGGATCGGTTGCTAAAGTTGAACCCTGTATCTTCGATTTAACACCACGTTGATCTAATAAATTGCTCATCCCAACATTTACGTTAAGATTTTTAGTTACTCTATAATCTACACCGGCAAATGTTTCCCAACGCGCCTCAAACTGTAATGTATTCAACTCATTCGCTTGAGTTTCGCTAAAGTAACGGAGGCTTCCCCAAAGCTTAAGCTTACGCTTCATCATAAAGTAAGCAGGGTCAATTTCCATTAACACTTCTGACATACCAGGGATGGTATTACTAAAATCATAATATCCGTCATACTTACCATCATAAGGAATATTTCCAGGCATCATTGGAGGTAATGTAACGTCAACACCCTTGTCTTTATAAACCGGATTTTGCAAGGTTAACAAATAGTGTAATTCAAAGTTTTTAAATGGCTTTGCAATGATATCTGTTGTCCAACCTATAGTTTCAATAGAATACTCATCTTGAATTTGCTCTAATGTTATATGACCATTATTTTCTGGATTATTATAGGTTTGGTTACTAAATAAGTTATCCTTAACAATTCTTGTCGCAGCAGAAACAACGCTTAATTTAGGGTGATTGTAATACACACCTAATCGAGCAAACTTAATATCATTACCTTTAAGCGGCTGTTCAACACCAGCCTGGTGTCCAGCAGCATAATCTCCTTTTATATGAGCAGTATACTCACCTAAAACTCCGAAACGGCTTGTCGCTCTCCAATCTGCCTTCACAGAAGCAACAAAATTCCAACGAGAGATATCATAAGCAGTTGTAGGCACGTCTTTAAATGGTGTAGTTGAATGATCACCATTTCTATCTTCTTTACGAATATAATCGCCTTTATCTGATAAATACTCAGCACGACCACCCACCGACAGTTTAAAAACTTTAGAAACATCAATATCATCGCTAAAATATAAAGATGTTGTTTGTTGCTTCTTATGATTATATTCCAAGTTAAAGTTGGTAAAAGAGAACGGAAATTGAAGGTGTCCATAATCATTTGTAATAGGGCCAACCCATGATTGGTTAGTACTCCTTAATATTCGAGGATTATTCTCAACGGACATGTACACATAGTTGTTCTTGTTATCGAAATCAGATTGATAACCAACATAGTTACTTCCAAAACGTAACGCATGCTTGTTAATCTTTTTAGATAATTCAATTCGACCTGTAAGCGTGTTCACTGGTGTATTATCATTTATTTGTTGCAAAGTAAAAGCAACCGGGCCTTCATAGGCATTTCCATTTAAATCTGTCCACTGAGCACCAAGAAAAGCATATGGTACAGACTCATCGGCACCTACAGGAAAGTTAAATGCGTTATCTGACTCTGCCTTGTGATATCGACCTGAAGCCTTTAATCTCCATTTATTTTTAAATCTGTAATCAACGATGATATCAAACACATCTGAAACAGTGTTGTTATCCTTCTCTAAATCATAAGCATAAGGATTACCTGTAAAAGGATCTGTTCCGTGTAATACACCATCAATTGGAATAAAAGAATCTTTTCCTAAATCAAATCCATCTATTTGCTCTACACTGCCATCAGCTTTATATTTGAATGGGAAAAATCGGTCGACAATACTTTTCATCTCAGCATGCTTATACGCTACCGAAACCTTACCTCTTCTTTGGGCAAATTGCTTGGTAAGCATAAACTTAAACAAATTCGTATTATCGGCGTATTTGCCATATGAAAGGTCAGTTGCTCCAGGGTCTCTTGTCAAAGACGCCGATGCACTGAAAAATAAGCCATCGGTAATTTTACCACCAACATTAGTGGAACCATACATTCTACCTCTGCTATTAAAAGACAAATCAAGAAAGCCCCTAAACTTCTTAGTTCCTTCGCGCATATGCGAATCTACAGTATAACCAACTCCACCTGTTATAATGGCTGTTTCCTGATAATTCATCAACCCCATTCGGCCAAGTGATTTATCGTAACGCCAAACTGATAATGGATTCTGAGGCCAGAATGAACCAACTACAGTGTTACCGTTTTCCAGAATAGTAACATCACCGGTAAATGGTAAACCAATGTTTACTTCACGCGGCCCTGCATTATTCTCTGCATTCAACATGACATTTCTGTTCTTTTCCTCTTTGGCAAAAGCCTGACTTTTAACCTTTGTAGTATCAGCAACAACCTCAGTTGTTTTTTCCTGCGCTCCAATAAAGCCACAGCTACCAATAACCAACCCTATTAATAAGGCAATTTTTTTCATAATGATCTTTTCTAGTTAATTTGATTTCTTGTCATGTTTTCTTCCCTCAACTTTAGAGTCACTCACAAGCTGATTAAAATCCTTACACAACTACTCGCAAAAGAACCTACTAAAACCTTAATAAAACGGATAAAAAAAATCACAAAAATGGGTGCATAAATTTTTTATCAATTCTTAACCTTTTTACATACCATTGACTAACAGGACGTTTAGTTAAAAAAATTATTACACCCCCTCATAAACACTTTTACCCCAATATTTTTAAGATTTCATTCTAAAAAAAAATTAAGGTTGTATCAAAAAGACACAACCTTAATTTTCTTAACTGGATTAAAACACTAATAGCTTAGACCAAACCCAAACTTAAACAGTGGATCCTTCGAATCATAAGGAACATCTTCTTTTTGTGTCTCTACAGCTTTCAAAGACGAAGGAATTTCAAATGGTAATTTACCTTGTGGTTTAAATTTTCCGTAAATGACATCAAATAAAGCTTCATCACATGCACCAAAATAGGCTATATAACCTTCCACTTCCTCTGTCAATTCAGGTTCAACAGCAGGTCGGTCCATGTACATTGTAATTACCGATGGCTTTTGCTTAAGAATATTCATGATTGAATCGTGCTCAGCAACAGAATAAGCCAAAGGACCTTGGTGGAATATCTTCTCCAAGCCTTTTTTCATTGTTTTATCATAAGGCGCCTGTAATTTCATTACAACTACATCAGCTTCATCAATATTCTCAACAACAGTAGCATACTTTGCAGCCACTTCCTTATCATATCCAACCACAAATATCTTAGCATCTGCTTTAAGAGGTAAAATATTCTCTTTATTCTTTAATAATACTTGTGAAGCTTTTTGTGAATACATTCCTTTCTCGGAGAACTCTGGGGTAGCACAAATAGTATTCGCATTTTCATCATCTACAAAAGGATTATCAAATAATCCCATTTCGAATTTGATTTTCAGAATTCGTCGAACTGATTGGTCAATACGTTCTTCTGGGATTTTCCCTGCTTCAACTAATTTTGCCAGCTCAGCACCTAAGTTATCGCCACCAAACTGGTCTGCACCTGCTTCAATGGATTTGATAAGTCTTTCATCTGAACTTAAATCTTCAACACCATAAGGTCGCATGTTCAGAATATTCCAATCTGTGCAAATTACTCCGTCAAAGCCTAAACGATCCCTCAAGATACCAGTTAGCACCTCTTTGTTATAGCCAAAAGCTACATCTTCAGATGTTTGCCCTAACGGGATACCATAGTATGGCATCATTTGGTTAGCTCCTGCTTCAATAGCTGCCACAAATGGTTTAATATGATATTCGAAATTGTCACCCGGATAACATTGGTTACGACCATAATCTAAATGAGCATCCCATCCATCTTCCTGAGGGCCACCACCTGAAAAGTGCTTGGTCATGCAAGAAACACTCTCTGTACCAAATTTTTCACCCTGAAAACCACGTATATACGCAGCTGTTAACTTAGCAGCTAGATCAGCATCTTCTCCAAACGAACCAATAATACGTGTCCACCGAGGCTCTGTTGCTAAATCGGCCATAGGGTGCAAAGCAGTGCGAATTCCTAAGGCTCTTAATTCAATATTAGCTATACACCCAAACTCTTCAACAATTGATTCATCACCAATTGCTCCAAAACCTACAGGCTCACACCACTGACTAATGCCAATTCCAACTTCAGATGATACTCCGGATTGCTCGCGAAATCCATGACGAGGATCTGAACTAAATGTAACAGGAACACCCAACCTTGCTTGTTCTGCTTGTTTTTGCACTTCGTTATGCCAGGCTGCTTGTGTATTAGGTTCTCCTGATCCCATGACGGCAAAATGGCTAACAAATTTTCTTTGCGTCATAGAGCGTTTACGCCGAGAGTGCTTGGTAAGAAACTTACGCGTTAGTGTATCACTTTTAGGGTTCTTAGGAAACATATAGAACGGATGAAACATTAGTCCTGTTTTCTCAGGAGTGGTCATCCGTCCAATTAAATCCTCAACACGTTCAGCCACTGCTAGTCGCCTGTCTTCATACTTATTTAGAACACTGTCTTTATTTAAATCGCGATAGCGAAAGCCATCTTCCTCTAAAATTGGTAATGTTGTATGTTGCCATTGCTCAACGATACTATTATCCGGCTTCTGACAGCTGATCAAAATTGCTGTCATCAGACCAAATACAAAAGCCAAATTCCTGATTGAATGATTCATCTTATTACTTTTTTATAATTTTAATTGTATTAACGTAACTTATACCTTGCGCAGTTTTAAAGTTGATTTCAATACCTCCTGTTGTATAAATTTGAGAAGTTAATTCAAGACTGGTTGTTTCACCAACTTGCTTTCTTGGATTGACATCTTCAAAAATCAATTCTCCGTTTATATATAGAGAGAATTCATTATTTGCAAGTGACAAGGTGGCTTGTTCTTTATCTTCACCAGCTAATTCGTAAGCTAATTTTTTGGCACCTTTTTTATACAGGTCTGCTAAGCCTATACTAACATCATATAACCCCTCTGGTACATCAGCACGAAAAACATCAGGTGAAATATGCTGAGTCTGATACAAGGGATCATCATCTGTCCCTATTATATCATAGTTAGTACCTATTCGATTTTTACGTCCTTGATTTGTTATTAAGTGCTCGCCACCAATGAAACCAAATCCATTCTCAGAATATGTTTTACCAGGTAACCATACAGCTTTCTCTTCCTTATCCAGAAAGTAGCAATTACTTCCTGCATTAACCCTAATTTCAATTGGGTGATCATGCGATTCTTTTAGGTTATTGGGGATTAGATTAAAGTTTATTTGATGACGATCAGTTACAATCCTTCCATCTTTTGTTTTCCCCAATGCGGTAATTGTATTAACGCCATTTATAAATGCCAGTTGACAACTAACAGTATGGCTTTCTACAGGGTATAAACCCTGTGATTGGCCATTAAAGATTATTTCGACTTGTGGTAAATTAGAGTAAATTTCGACATTCTTATGACACACACTTTTATTGGTTACATCCTCAATTCCAGTATGAAAACGCCAGTTCTTAATTCCGATATTAACTATTGGTTTCTCATTTAATACGGCTTGATAATAGTAATAAACATCTTTAGGGATTCTATCAAATGAAACCAATCCTTTACTATTTATCTTTGGTTCTGAATCCCCCCTTTTTTCGGATGCAAAATCAGAAAACACCCACGCAAAGCTACCTGACATAAAATCATTTGTGCTTATGGTATTGTACCAATGCTTATGCATGGCCAATTGATATTCCAATGAAAAATCGAATGGCTGAGGCTTATCAGAACGTAAACGCGGATCCCCTCCTGCTCCATATTCCGTAATAAAAAATGGTTTTTCAGGTGCTTTATCATACATGGTTCGCGCTATTTTCTCCATCTGATCAGGTGTACCACTATACCAGCCTGGATATAGATTAATAGCAGCAATATCTCCAATATTATGAATCTTAGCTCGCTTATACATGGCGTATAATAAGTGCATTACTGACATACTTGGGCGATATGGATCTTCCTTTTCAACCAAACTATCCATGTTTGTTAATAGATTTTTCAGATAGTCGCGATAAGCATTTTTTTCTTCCTTACTGCCTTTAGGCATACGCAATAGTATTTCATTACTTAAGCCCCAAGCCATGATGGATGGATGATTTACATCTCGCCTGACCAAATCGAGTAACATGTTTAAAATATTATCGCTGAATTCATCTGATAAAGTTATTTCATCGATTAATGGCACTTCGCACGTTACAATAAAACCTAAGCGATTACATGCTTCAAGTACAACAGGTGATTGCTGATAGTGCCCTAAGCGGATACTATTGAATCCGGCCTCTTTAATCATTTTTAGATCGTTGAGATGATACTCGTCAGGTAAAGCAATGCCCACTTCAGAATGATCCTGCGTTCGATTAACACCTTTAAGTTTAATGGGCTCTCCATTTAATGACAAACCATTTTCTGCACTATAATCAAACCATCTAAAACCAACCGTATTAACCACCCGATCATAAACTTCACCTGTTTTTGTATCCTTAAGCTCTGATACCAGGCGATACAGAGATGGCTCATTGGGCGACCATAATTCTGGATTCTCCACCTGCAGTTCATAGCCATTCTGCAAAACTCTGTCTCTATTATCCCAACGTTGCTTTGCTACTACTTCTCCCAACTGCTTTGATTGCGAGTTTATGAGTTTATGACTAACACGAACTGATTTCTTTTTATCTGCATGGTTAAATAACCGTTCTTCAATATTTAGCTTTGCAAGCCCCTTAGTTACCGTAGGCATAAAAATAGATACTCCATTGGCGCCATGATTCTCCATATCGAAATGGATTTCCCCAGTTTCAACTAAAAAAACATTCCGATAAAGCCCTCCCATAAAGGTAAAATCGGCTGACAAGGGGGGTACGTTTTCATGGTATGAATTATCCACTTCTACCCTTATCGTATTGGCTCCTTTGGATACAGCCGAAGTAATGTCAACGGCAAATGATCCGTAACTACCAATGTGATTCCCACTTAACACATCATTGCAATACACTTTTGCAATCGTAGCTGCTCCTTCAAAATAAAGAAAGAAACACCTATCTTCTGTATTATTTATATGCAGCGTCTTATTATAAATACCAAGTCCTCTGAAAAATCCGGGCTCCTCATCCAATGCATCCAGATTATTCCAAGTATGTGGTAAATTAATTGTCTGCTCTGTTTTTTCCGTCTCCTTCTTAAATGACCACTTTTGATTGATTTTTATCGTCTTCCTGCCATCTTGTTGAGCCCATGTGAATCCAACTGATAAAATCAACAAAACTGCCAACACACTTAATCGATACTTCATAACTCTGATAATTTATTCGGTTCTAATAGTTCAAAAGTAAGAAATGCATATAGCGATAGTTGGGGGATAAAGTTCAAAAGAATGGGTAATAAAATATTCTTTACGACGCCTGTAAACATTGTAATTCGCGAGCTAAGTAGTTCAGTAACCTAAATGCTACTTTATTATTACTCCCTTAATTAAATATGATTTCAAAACCATCCAATTAGGCATAAAAAAAGGCCGCTTCACCTGGAAATGAAACAGCCATATTCATAAAATGAAAAACAAAGATTATTCTTTATTCACCAACACTAACTATTTTATGCTTTTAATTGTATCAATCAAATCTTTAACTTTGGCCTCCAGTGCATCCCAATCTTTAGTTTCCATTATATCCTTTGGAAAAAGATTAGATCCCATTCCAACACAAGTAACACCAGCATCAAACCACCCTTCAAGGTTCTCTTTTTCGCAAGTAACACCACCTGTTGGCATTATATCCGTCCATGGCATAGGTGCTTTCACAGCCTTAATGAATGATGGTCCGCCCACTTCTGATGCTGGAAATACCTTCACTACTTCAGCCCCAAGCTCCTGCGCTTTATTGATTTCAGATATGGTGCCACAGCCCGGTGACCACATTATTTTACGTCGGTTACACACTTTGGCCATGCTCTCGTTGAGGAGCGGTGACACAATGAAGTTAGCCCCATTCTGGATATAGAGAGCTGTTGTACCTTCTTCTACAAGCGATCCGGCACCTAGTATCATCCCAGGTAATTCGGACAGGGCATATTTGTTTAGTTCGGCAAATAACTCGTGAGCAAAATCACCACGGTTAACAAACTCAAACACAAGGATGCCTCCTTTATAGCAAGCTTTAACAACTGCCTTACAAACATCTATATCGGCATGATAAAAGACCGGCACAACGCCTGTTGCCTTCATGGCCTGATAAACCTCTATTCTTGTATATTTTGCCATTGCTTCCTTTTTTTAAGATTGAAGCAGAAGGGCGCAGAAACCAATCAATCCACATCCTTCTGTTCAGTCCTCCTTCAAAAAACTATTTATCTCATATTTAATGTTTGTACGGTATAGCAAACTCAAGTATGCAGTCATTTATCCTCCATTTAACGCGAAACACGCCCGGAAGCATCGCCTGCCATCAGTTTTTCAACTTCTTCTACTGTTACTAAGTTATAGTCGCCTGGTATGGTATGTTTCAAGCACGATGCCGCCGTTGCAAACTCCAATACTTTTTGATCGTCGCCTTCGTAGCTTAATAAACCATAGATGAGCCCACCCATAAAAGAATCACCACCTCCAACACGGTCAACAATGTGTGTAATGTCATAATCCGCAGCCTTGAATAAGGTCTCGCCGTCATATAGCACTCCCGACCAAGTATTGTGATTGGCATTGATCGAACCACGTAGTGTTGTAATCACTTTCTTTACTCGCGGATACAGTTTCATTATTTGTTGCGAAACACTACGATACGCTTCTGCTTCAACATGCCCACTGGTTACATCCATTCCTTCGGGATCAATACCCAATACCATGGCTGCATCTTCTTCGTTACCCAATACAATGTCACATCCGGCAACTAATTCAGGCATTACTTCAGAAGCTAACTTACCGTATTTCCATAGGTTTTTGCGATAGTTTAAATCACACGAAACCGTCACGCCCAAGCGATTGGCTGCCTGAATAGCTTCCAAACAAGCATCGGCAGCCCCTTGCGAAACAGCAGGTGTGATACCTGTCCAGTGGAAAAAAGCAGCGTCTTTCAACACCTCATCCCAGTTAACCATGCCTTTTTCAATGCTAGAGAAAGAGGAATGTGCACGGTCGTATACCACTTTGCTGGCACGCGCCACAGCTCCGGTCTCTAAAAAGTAGATACCCAAACGCTCGCCTCCGTACAATATCTTACTGGTGTCAACACCGTATTTGCGTAATTCCTTCATACAGGCATCGCCCATATCATTTTCTGGTAAACGTGTTACCAAAGACGCATCAACACCATAATTAGCTAGTGAATAGGCCACATTGGCTTCGCCGCCACCATAACACATCTCTAATTCTTTTGCTTGCGCAAAACGTTGATAACCCGGCGTTGATAAACGGAGCATGATCTCTCCGAAAGTTATTACCTTTTTTTTCATTGTACCGAACTTTAGTATTCTACTCAACGTCACTATTTACAATCATCATGGCCGCTTTCATAAAGCCCATAGCGTATGCCATTCCAGCATACCAAGCACCATCGCATGTCATCTGCGGGGTATGATCCGGAATTAAAGTTCCCTCAAAACCATTCTTTTTAAGAATACGCAGAATACGCACCATATCAATATCACCCTCATCAACAAATACCTCTTTATAGTTTGGCACTTTACCTACAATATTTCTAAAATGAATATAAGCCACCTTACCTTGTTCGCTATAGTGATCAGTTGCCTCATGCACATCACCTTCTGTCATTTCTGCAATTGAACCCAAACAGAACTCCAGATTATTACTAATACTTGGCTTCATATCAATTAGTTTTTGATACATATCTGGTTGATACACTAAACGCGGCGTATTTCTTACGTAAGGCATCGGTGGATCATCGGGGTGTGCAGCCATTTTAACACCTGCTTCTTCAGCCACAGGGATGATGTTATCAAGGAAATACTGCAGTCTTCTCCACAATTCATCATGATCAATGCGAGGCAAAATTCCTTCAGGGGCATTGGCATCATACATCATATTCCAAACCATGCCATTTGGTACTGGTGTTTCATCCACTGTGCCATTCATGCCTACTGATTCGGCACCAGCCCTGGCATAAGGACCAATATCGCGACTAGATACGCCAGCCAAGGAAAAGTTATAACCAAACACTGGTATCCCAGCTTTACCTACAATTCGAATTTGCTCTTTCACAAGCTCCATCTGAGCTTCCTTTTGAGGGCCATCAAGCAAAATATCGTGCCACATGGCAGGATCAAAATTTTCAATCGCCTCTAACTCTAATCCATGCTTATTAATATCTGCCTTTAAGTTTAATAACTCTTCGAGTGACCATAATTGTCCTTGCCCAGCACTTCCCCAACCATCTGTATCACCTATAGGTTGATTAGCATTGTCTTTACTGTTCTTTTCATCCCCAAAATAATCTACTAAATGCACAACTAAATGAGTAGCTCCACATTGTTTAGCAAATCGATAATGCTCATCATTGAGCATTTGTCTATATAAACCAAATCCTAATTTCATCTTACTTTGTTTTAATTCATAATTCAAAAAACGGCACACCAAACTAGTACTCAATCACCTGAACACATCACCAACACCAGAGTATCTAATTAATTTCTTACTAAAAGGGCTTATCCAAAAATATCACCGATTACACCGTATAAGCCCTGAAAGCCCATATATAAGGCAAAAAGCATGATCAACCCAAGTACTAGCAACTCAAACCTTCCATTCACCTGTTCACCCATTAAAGCTTTCTTTGAGCTCAAATAAAAGATGATTCCCACTGTTAAAGGCAATACTATTGAAAGGCAGGCCTGAGACATTAAGAGTATAAAAACCGGTTTAAATCCAAATAACACGCCACTTACACTTAATATACTAAGTCCTAAAAGCATTAATCGGTATTTAAGCTGCGTGGTATTTCTTTCTTGGGACTTATAGTCAATTATCAACCACGGAATAACCAATAAATTAGGCAAATGAGAAGAAATACCTGCAGCAACGATTCCAATTACCAATATACCCATGGCTCCCTTACCTGCGATAGGCCCCATCAATTCGACCATTTCTGATACGTTATTCAACTTTATACCTTTCACATGTAAAGTAGTTGCTGCTGTAATCATAACAGCAGCACTAATCAAGAACATAAGGGAAGCACTAACTCTGGCATCACGCTGTTGTAATTTACGATCTGCATGTGTCCAACCCTTCTCTTGTGCAATTTGACTGCGAATGATAAATACAAAAGTAGATACCGTTGTACCAACCATACCAGCTAAAATTACAAGTGAATTATTATCACTCCCGCTTGAAACTTCTGGTAATTTGGGCACCATTCCTTTAGCCAATTCAGATAATTTGGGAAACTTCATGATCATAGTCGCAATAAAGGCCAAACCCATTACTGCCACTAAAATTGCCAGAATCTTTTCGAAAAAGACAGTATCACCTTTCCACATTAACAACAGCAGGATACCTGCAATACTAACAGCCCATATTTTCGCTGAAATTCCGTCTTCGACAAGTGTTGCAGACCATAATTGAAGAACGTCAGCTACAATTCCTAAAACGCCCATTAATGCTGTTATAATTATTAACGAAAGGGCACCTATCAGAAGCTTAGCCACCAAAGGATGAATATGATCACGCATACCTTGTATAGCTGTTAATCCTGTTACACTGGTAAACTTTGCAAAGTGAACCATCAAGAAATAAGTAATGAGACAACTGATGGCCACTGTCCAAAGCAGATCCAAGCCAAAATTGGCTCCCGACTTTGACATAGCTGTAATACTGCCAGTACCAACATTATATCCTATCAAAAATATACCTGGTAAAACGGAAGCAATGTATTTTTTAAATTTCCCCATAACAAAGAATTAAAAGCCAATGGAGTTACCACCATCAACAGGAAGGCAGATACCTGTAATATAATCCGCTGCATCAGAGGCCAAAAAAGCAGCCGCTTTGGCAATATCATCTGGTGTTCCAAACCGACCTGAAGGCGTACGTCCAAGTATTTTCTCCTTACGTTCCGGATCTTTCTCCATAATATCCAGAAACATTTTTGATTCTATAAATCCAGGCGCTATTGCGTTGAAACGAACACCTGTTCCCGAATACTCTGAGGCCAACGTGCGAGTCATACCAAGTAAAGCCGTTTTTGAACTACTGTAAGCCACAACCTCAGTTAATCCAAACAGAGCCGACATAGAACTGATGTTAATGATAGAACCTGTTCCTCTCGGTATCATTTTTTTCACTGCCGCTTTCGTTAATGAAAATACACTGTTCAAATTAGTATCAATCACTGCCTGGAACTCATCATCTGTTGTTTCCAATGACGGTTTTTTACAATGACGCCCAGCATTGTTCACTAAAATATCAACTGGTCCTACTTTCTCTTCTATATCCGTAATTAAGCTGTCATGTTTGGTCTTTTGGGTCACATCATTTACATAAATGAAACAATTATCCCCTAACAAAACCTTAGCTTCCTCCAGTTTTTCCTGAACCAAATCAGTAATCACAACTTTGGCACCTACTTTAATCAACTGTTTTGCAATGCCAAGTCCAATTCCTGCAGCACCCCCTGTAACAAGTGCTACCTTACCTGTTAAATCAACCAACTTTTCCATCTTATCTACTCCCTACAAAATTATTTCTTAAAAACTAAAATACTCATCAGCATTAGTATAGCTGATACTTTTAACTAGCTGCCCAAGTAACTCCATGTCTTTTGGCAGTTCTCCATTGACCACATCCTTACCTATTATATTGCACAAAATTCGTCTGAAATATTCATGCCTTGAAAAGGATAAAAAACTACGAGAATCGGTTAACATACCCACAAACCGGCTTAATAATCCTTGGGTAGACAGTGCATTTATCTGCTTCTCCATGCCATCTTTTTGATCGAGAAACCACCAAGCTGAGCCAAACTGCATTTTACCTGGCACCGACCCATCTTGAAAATTCCCAAGCATAGCGGCCACCATTTCATTATCACGAGGATTAAGGTTATATACAATCGTTTTAGTCAATTTCCCTTTTTCCTCCAATCGATTTAAGAATATACCCATTGAGCGTGCATAGCTAAAATCGGCTATGGAATCAAAACCACATGCCTGCCCAATGGACCTTACACCCTTAGTATTGACATCTCTTAAAGCTCCCACATGAAATTGTTGCACCCATCCCTTTTCATGATTCCATAGTGCAAACTCATGCAGCATGGCTGACATAAATTGCTTCTGCTCTTCTATCAAAAGGTTTTTACCTGATCTTAACTTATGAAAGATGGTTTTCAATTGCTTATCTGTTGTTTCTTCAACCGGAAAAGGAAATTCTAATCCATGATCAGATAAACGGCATCCATTTAAATAAAAATATTCATGGCGCTGTTTCAAGGCTAATAAATAATCATCAAATGTTACTATTGATACATTGGCTACTTCTGACAATTGATCAACATAGTGATTGAAGCTTTCTGTATCACTCACATTCATCGCCTTATCAGGTCGCCAGGCTGGAGCTACCTTTAAATTGTTATTTGACTCCTTTATGGCTTGATGCCATTTCAAGGAATCAATCGGATCATCGGTAGTACATACTTTTTCAACATTAAATTTCTTAAGAATGGCTTGTACACTTAAGTTACCGGAACTTAACTGTTCTGAAGCGTTATCGTAAATACTCTTTGCCGTTGTTCCATTTAGTAAGTCTTTAATTCCAAATGGATTTAGCAACTCGAGATGCGTCCAATGATACAATGGGTTTCGAAGTGTATCTGGAACTGTTTTAGCCCATTGCTCAAACTTTTCCCAATCAGAAGCATCTCCAGTAATAAATTTTTCGCTGATGCCGTTGGCCCGCATAGCCCGCCATTTGTAATGATCTCCATATAACCAGGCCTGTGCTAGGTTGTGGTACTGCTTATCTTGTGCAATCTCTTGTGGTGATAAATGACAATGATAATCTATTATAGGACATTGTTCCGCATGGTTATGGTATAACTCACGTGCCACATCATTTTGCAACAAAAAATCGTCATGTACAATAGGATTCTCCATGATTTATCAGTTTACATGATTCCAAATTTCTCAAAGGCCTCCACTGTACTCATCCCCTCTTCCAAAGCCTTTTTAACGGTTTGCTCGCCACGTGCTTTTTCAATAGCACCTTCAAAAGCATCCCTTTCTATTGCCTGAGGCACAATTAATACACCATCACGATCGCCATAAATAATATCGCCTGGATTAACCCGAATTCCATTAAATTCAATGGGAACCCTGTAATCAATTACCTTACCTCTAGGCCCCTGATCTTGAGCATACGTTCCAATTGAAAATGTTGGAAATTTAAGGCTTTCGATTTCATTTGTATCTCTTGAATAACCATCCATCACAGCTCCTGCTGCACCTAACTTTAAGGCTCTGGTACTCATTAATCCACCCCATAGGGCATAACGTGGTGATGAACCAGAACAGATATAAACCTCATTTTTCTTAAGACTATCCAAAGCTTCAAACATAATTCCAAATGGCTTTTTCATTAATGGATTATGGGTATTTTCAGCTTCTTCAACAAAAACATCAGCTTCCAACACTGGCATCGCCCTTCCAATTACCACCATGTCATTTGTTATAGGCTTTACCTTTGGGGCTAAAAACTGATGCAAATAACCAAGCTTATCCAGCACATCACCTACTAAAGCTGGAAATAATTCCTTTTTTGCAATCTCAAACAATTCGTCATCGCTACTCCACAACTTCATATCGTTTTGTATTTTAATCATTTAAATCTAATACAATAGTACAAACATATAATCCAACATTGTAGTATAATTCATTCCAATACTAATACTATACTAACCTAAAGCTAAAATTATACAAGTTAATACGTTATATTTGTATAGCTATGGAGCCATTCTTAATAAATACTACGCCACAATTTCAGAGTGGCTATACTGTAAAAAGTTTTAACGATAAGGCATTTGCTTTACCATACCATATGCATGATCAATATGAGATTACTTTAATTATTGAAGGGCAAGGCTCACGGATCATTGGTGATAATGTTTCCTTCTTTAAAAGTGGTGATATTTTGATTCTAGGTCCAAGGTTACCGCATCAATGGCAATCGTCATCCATCTCTAAAAATGATCAAGCCCAATCTATTTCGCTATTTTTTAAATCTGATTTTCCGTCAAAGGACTTTTGGTTACAGGAGGAAATGCGATTCGTTCAAAAGATCCTGGAACTTTCAACCAGAGGCGTTCACCTTCAGGGAAAGTTAAGAAAAACGATTGCAACAAAGCTTAAAAAGCTTTCTAATTTATCTGGGGCAAGAGGCCTACTTTTAATACTTGAAATATTGCAAGACATTGCCGAGTCATCTGATTATAAAATACTGGCAAGTGAAGCTTATGTATGCCGAAAGAATTTGGATACCGACAGAATTAACAAAATCACTAACTACATTTTTGAAAATCTAGAGCAAAAAATATCGTTGGATTATTTAAGCAGTTTAGTCAATCTTCATCCTAACTCTTTAGCTCGAGAATTTAAGCGAGCAACTGGATTTAGCGTTGTAGATTATATTAACAAAGTACGATTAGGGAAAGCCTCTCGACTATTAACAGAAACCTCTAAACCGATTGTAGACATTTGCTTTGAATGTGGCTTTCAAAACCTCTCACACTTTAATCGCTACTTCAAAAAAAATAAGAATATGACTCCATCAAGTTATAGAAATAGAAGACGATAAGGAAATTACTCATTTAAAGGTGATTTTCCATAATAACATAATCGACTCCACCTTTTGAGAAAGTTTTATTCGTTTCAAGCAAGCCAATTCTTTTGTAAAATTGAGTCTTTTCAATTCTGGCATTACACCATAACTTAAGCACATTATTGCTTTTTGAATATTGAATTACATGCTCCAATATTAGGGATGCATAACCATTACCTTGTTCAGATTGTAATGTGGCTAATTTACGAAATTGCGCTTCCTCACCTTTGATGAATAAGGAAACAACCGTAATAAGCTTTGAATCTTTCTTAAGTCCGAAATGAATACCTCTTTCATCATCCTTCAGCATCACATACTCCAATGGTTTATCAGGCCACATTACTTTATGCCTTATGGGTAAAGTATCTTCATGTAATATCGGCTCAATAATTATTTCAATAGGTGACATGGATGATCGTCAATTTCAAATAATACACTTTCAACAAAAAATAATCTGCAACAAAAATGAGACTCATTCAACTGCATTAGCACAAACAGTCAAATGAGTCTCGTAAAGGTAATTATAATCTACTTTAAATAATCTCAAATGAAGATACTTTTAAATCTTTACGATTTGATGAATTCCCAATATAAATTTCATATTCCATCTTCTCAACCTCCCATTGCTTACTTTCAGGATTGTACCAAGCTAAATCTTTAGCATTAACATTTAGTTCAACTTGTTTAGATTCTCCAGGCACAAGTGAAACTCGTTGAAAGTCACGCAGTAGCTTTACCGGTCTGTCAACGATAGAATTATTAAAACCAACATACAACTGAACTACCTCATCACCTTCTGTTAAACCAGTATTTTCAACAGCTACTTTTACTACTAACTTGTCATCCTCCTGCAATGTAGCTTGCTCAATAACAGGTGCTGACATTTCAAAATGTGTATAACTTAAACCATATCCAAAAGGATAGGCTGCTTCAATATTTTTCTTGTCGAACAAGGTATAACCATGGTAATAACCGTAAGTTACTTCTTGTGCAAAAGGATCAAATTCTGGCAATTGATCATGAGTAACAGGAATGGTAAATGGTAATTTCCCACTTGGATTAACATCACCCACAATAATACTTGCCAACGCATTGCCACCTTCCATTCCGCTGTACCAAGCCATTAAAATTGATGATACCTTACTCTTCCAGTTCTCACAAATAATAGCACTACCACCTACTAGTGATACCACAACATTGCTATTTAGTTTTGCAACTTGGTCAATTAACTGTTCGTCTTCATCTAGCAATGTTAAAGAAAATCGATCTCCTCCTTTTCCAACAACATCTTGCTGTGTACGACCTTCAGTTGCTTTATCATTCACTAAAAACTCTCCCTCTTCCTCAGGACCAAATCCAGCTACTACTATTACAACATCCGCGCCTGTAACTGCTTCTTTTAATTCATTAATATTAACGCCATCGGAATAAACTACATCTGTAAATCCACTTAAAGCATTTGTAATTCCCTGCAGAGGACTCACCACGTATTTTGGTTTAAAATAGCTACTCCCTTTATCTCCTGTTTCTTCACTCATCGCTAACTTACCAATAACAGCCACTTTTTTAAGCTTTGTTTTATCTAATGGCAAGAGTTGGTTTTCATTTTTAAGAAGCACCATGCTTTTTTCAGCAGCTTCTAAAGCCAATTTACAATGTTCATCACTTGCTACTAGATCCTTTGTGTATTCCATTGGATCTTTTGCTGTTAAGAATTTTAGTTTTGTTTCAAGAACACGTTTAACACATTTATCAACATCCTCAGTCGTTAGTGTTCCTTCATCAATGTACTTTTTAAGCTTTTGCCCAGAGTGCATTTCCATAGGCATCTCAACATCCATACCAGCTTTTATGGCTTTCTGACCGTCATAAATACCCCAAATCCAATCGGAAGTCACAAAACCTTTAAATCCCATTTCATCACGCAATACATCCGTCAAAAGCCACTTATTATGACCACAGTACTCGCCATTAACCTTGTTATATGCATTCATAATAGAAGCTACACCTGCATCAATTACCATTTGGTAATGCGGCAAATACACTTCACGTAAAGTCCGGTCATCTACTTTTACATCAACATAAAAGCGCGAATCCTCAATGCTATTTAGTGCAAAATGCTTAGCGCAAGCCATTACATTATGATGCTGTACTCCTTCAGTAATAGCTACACCCATTTTACCCATCAGCCATGGGTCTTCTCCGTAACTTTCCTGAGCACGTCCCCAGCCCGGATGGCGCAACAAGTTAATACAAACACCACCAAAATAATTAGCATTTTGCGATCGTGCTTCTTGTCCTATTACATCACCAACACGTTTCTCAAGATCAATATCCCAAGTTGCGGCGCGAGCCATGGCCACTGGAAAATTTGTTGAAGGCCCAATAGTAATTCCTCTAGGACCATCTGAAAAGGCAATCGGCTGGATTCCATTTTTTTCGTCGCGACCAGCATAATTAATGCAGTATTGCTTTAACATGCCAAAACGAATACCTAATTTAACATACAAGAGCTGCCCAGTATCACCAGCTAACTGTTTTAGCTTATCTTTTAAAGACATTGATTTCATTAAATGATAAACATGGCCGTCTATCTCTTTTTTATGTATATCCGTAGATGGTTTTACATCATGATTTGGATTATACAAAGCGTATACAAACATACTTCCTATTAAAAGGAGTATTAACCCAAGAATGATAAGAACAATTTTCATAGTACAAATATATTTAGATTTTTATGCGATAAATATTACAAAAAATGGATAGTCATCTTATTTAGAATCTGAGACTCCACAAGGTCTTTTCTCCTTCTCCAACATTGCCATCTCCTCCTCAGCTCTGACCTTTATTTTTTCAACTATCTCTGGATATTTATCCGCCAGGTTATTAGTCTCACCTATATCTTCTTTAAGGTTATATAATTCCCAGGATAATTTCACACTTTTTGCTTTTCCCATTTTACCGTCCTTACCTGGTGTGGCGATGGTTCCGTAGGATTTAGGAAAGGATAATTTCCAATCACCCATTCTGGCAGCTTCTAGTTTTGTTCTGGTGATGTATAAAAATATTTCGTGTGGCGATTTAGCTTTACGTTTGCCTTTGATTATGTTACTAATATCTTTTCCGTCAATTTTATTTTCTGGCAATTCTGTTCCTATTAAATGTGCCATAGTTGGTAATATATCCATTGCTGTTACCAACTCACTACATTCTGTGCCGGCAGGTATTTGCTTTGGCCAACTCATAATACATGGTACTCGCTGCCCTCCATCAAAACTCGTTGACTTACCTTCGCGCAGAGGCCCAGCACTACCGGCATGCTCACCATAAATTAACCAAGGTCCATTATCTGAAGTAAATACTACCAGAGTATTATCATATATGTCATTTACTTTTAATGTCTTAATCACCTCACCAACAGACCAATCAATTTCCATAATGACATCACCATACAATCCTTGTTTCGATTTTCCTTTAAATTTATCCGATACCGCTAACGGTACATGCGGCATAGAATGAGCTAAATAAAGGAAGAAGTTCTCTTTTTTATTGCGCTCGATAAAATCAATTGCCCGCTCTGTATACCGAGTTGTCAATAGTGACTGATCAGGGTTTTCCTCAATTGTAGTTACTCCTTCAATTAAAGGTAGGTTGGGAAAATTTAATGGTTTACCTGGTAACATATCATTTGAATAAGGCAAACCAAAGTATTCGTCAAAACCATGACTTGTAGGCAAAAACTCAGGTAGATGACCCAAATGCCATTTACCTACACAGGAAGTAGCATAACCTTCCCCTTTTAGTAATTCAGGCAATGTATTTTCGTCCGAATTAAAGCCTCTGTTTGCTTTATTGTGTGTCCATTTTGGCCCTTTAGGAAAAAGAACTTGACCTAAGCCAACTCTATTGGGATAGCATCCTGATAACAATGCAGCCCTCGAAGGAGTACAAACCGATGCCCCTACGTAAAAGTCGGTAAAACGCATTCCTGTTTCTGCCAATCGATCAATATTAGGTGTTGTAAAGCCTTTAGTTCCATAGCAGCCTAAATCAGCATAACCCTGATCATCTGTAAAGATGATTATTACATTTGGCGCTTTTTTATTTATTGCTTGTATAGTTATAGTAGATATTGCAACGATACCTAACAAAAGGTATAATTTTATTTTATTCATCATTTTCATATTGTTTCAGTTACAATACAAAAATCAACAATCTGTGCGTGTAGTACACCCTAATTTCTGGTTGATATAGGGGTAAAAAAATTCAAAAAGGGCTGAAAGTAATAAACCAACAACCCTTCTTTAAACTTTAAGATATGATATAAACTTACTTCAATTGCAGTTATTTTTTTTAATCACTTTCAATTCAAAGGCTAGTTTACGAGCCACGTCTGGGTACACACCAATCAAGTTCTTCGTTTCTCCTAGATCTTCTTCTAAATTATATAATGGATCTTGCAGGATAACATCCGGTCTAGAAAGTTTATACAAAGATGTATTTCCCTCATACCAGTAACCCTCAATAAACTTCCACTTTACTTTTGTAATCGCATACAAGTATT